>WNFA01003703.1_pt1 | contig 12726 bp, 14 predicted proteins | sample 5400481 | NCBI WGS metagenome assembly WNFA01 (sample SAMN13153340, study PRJNA577476) | soil metagenome | isolation source: 120 cm saprolite under Douglas fir tree site 2 hole 1 replicate 2 | place: USA:California | collected 2015-04-18 | reverse complement strand
CCTCGTTGGGGTGCGACCTGTTTGCTCCACGCAGTCCCCACTGGATCGCGTTGCCACCAGGACAAGCACCAGGCCCCCACCCTGCCCCACATCCGCCCCTTGTCCCTACAGGACCCCATGCGGTCGTCAACATTCATTAGGTGCCGATGTATCGGCCTGGGGAGCGCATCGACGAGCCATTGGCCGATACATCGGCGGTGCGCCAATAAATTGTGCGCCTACGGGGTATGACCGATCTTGGTTGGTAAAACTCATAATCGACTCTCTACAACGTACATCACTGGTTCGCGGGCAGGTAGCGCCGGTATTCCGGGCGTGGTCCCTGGTAATCAGGCGCTCCATGTTCGGCGAAGATGATCGTCTTGATATTGCCGCGTACGGTGAAATCGGCGACCACGCGCATCCAGCGCGGCGAGAGCAGCGCAACCAGGTCATCCAGTATGGTATTGGCTGCCGACTCGTGGCTGATCTGGCGGTTGCGATATTTATTGATGTAGAGCTTTAAGCTTTTCAGTTCCACGACATACTGATCAGGCACGTAATCTATGATGATCGTGGCAAAGTCGGGAAAGCCCGATCTTGGGCACAGGCAGGTAAACTCTGGAATCTCAAAGTGAGCCACGTAATCCCGCTCCGGGTTGGGATTAGGCCATGCTTCCAACTGGCTTGATTCGATCTCCTCTATGCCATACCTTCCAGGCGTGCGTGTTTGGTTATCCATGATTGTCTCCTGAATGAGTGCTTGCTTATTTCAATTCCACCAAAAGTAAGGTCTCTCTCCTTCAGATACGAATTTGTGGAGGATTGAGACCCTAAAAATACACCGTAGCAACGTCATTATGGTAAGAGGATAGTATCACATGGCAAAGTGCTGCACAAGTTCCAGTGATCACTACAATTGATGAGTTAATTGCCCTTGACAAAGCGCTAACGTAGCAGGTATACTCGTTACAGTGAGATTGCACAGGCAATCTCAAAATCATCTAGTTTACCAGACAAATCTCATGAAAGGAGATTGGCGAGCATGGCTTTAGAAACCAAATTGCTTAGCATCACGCGCTTGCGCAATGATTCTGCCTATTGCGGCCATGCTATGCCTTGCGACCTGGTGAAGCCCTTCATCGAAGCCACAGGGAAAAACTCTGCGCTTCTTTTCGTCTTCGCCCAGGGTCGTGTTGTGCCCATCTCCAGGGGGTCTCCACCTACACCATGATGTGTAGCTAACAATTGAAGAGATACCCCAACCGTGGGCACTGACGAAAACGAAAATTCAGTCCCACGGTTTTTTATTGCTCTTTTAGATTTGTAGGAAAAGAATTGTACAACAGTAGCCGCCAGTGTGTGGGTCATTCTGTGGATGAGGAATGTGCCGCTGTTGTCCAGGATTCATGACAGCAGGTGTCAGGAAGTAGTTTTAAATGGGTCCTGCCAACGACGCTGCGGCCTCACCCCATCCCTCTCCATTGCATGGAGAGGGAGCAGAGGGTGAGGCCGGACCAAAGGAAGCATATGTTACGCTTATGCGTCCAACCTGCACGAAAACTCGTCAAGATGGGGTGATGAGACGTCATGGAAAAGCGTGTTTGTCCTGTAGTCTTGCCCTGTTGTACAGGTACACATCTGTTCGAATGATCGATGTAAGGGCCAGGGACGGGCAGTAAGCTTGAAGTAATACTCAGGCGATACGCCACTGGCGGTATGAAGTCGGCACCAATCCATCCCGCCAACGCCGCTGCGCTGGCACTTATCCGTCTCACCAACGCTGCTGCGCAGCTAGTGCTTCGCACTCAGGTGAGACGCAAGGAGAGCTAGTGCTCCGCACTCAGGCGGGATGCAAGGAGAAGGAGATAAACTCTTGGCTATCCATAATCTCGAGGAGATGCAATTAACAGAAAATGTCGTCATCGACACAACCAAAGATGCTGTAGTGATCGATGGCGTCACTAAGATATTCAAAAAGCATCGCCCGTTGCTGCGCTGGTCCCGGAAAGAACAGAAGGACGAAAAGCGCGAGGTGCGTGCCGTTGACAATGTGACTATGACAGTGAAACGCCGCGAGATTATGGGTATCCTCGGCGCGAACGGTTCCGGTAAATCAACCCTGGTACGCATTCTCTCGACGCTGCTGATCCCCGATACGGGGCACGTGACGATCTTTGGCTACGATGTGGAGAAGGATGAGCGCATGGTGCAGCGGCTCATCAACCGTGTGAGCGTTGAGGCCTCGTTCTTCAAAAAGTTGTCGCCAATGGAGAATCTGATCTACGCGGCGCGGCTCTACAACATGCCGGGAGCAGAAGCACGCGCAAAGATCAAGAGCATCCTGGTGCGCCTGGGCATTCCCCGGGATCGGATTGGGCAGCCCCTGGAGAACATGTCGCGTGGCATGCAGCAGAAGGTTGCCATTGCGCGTGCGTTTCTCACCGCGCCCATCGTGCTGCTGCTAGATGAGCCTACAACAGGGCTTGATCCGCGCTCAAAGCTCGATGTGCAGACCTTCGTCAGGGAACTGCGCACGGTGCATGACGCAACCATCCTGATCACCACCCATGATATGGATGAAGCAGAAGCGCTGTGTGACCGCGTCGCTATCATCGACAAGGGACGTATCGTGGCTATGGGTACGGTTGATGAACTCAAGCGTGCTGTCGCAGAACGTATGGAGCGTACAACGCCCATCACTATGAATGAAGTGTTCATGCATTACACCGCCGCTCATCTGATCACTGATGCCGACATCGAACGCTACGGAAGCTGGGAAAAAGCCTTCGAAGCGTTTGAGGCTCGAAAAGAGGATGAGGAAGAATAAACTAGGAGTATCAAACCAATGTCTTCACTACTACATCAAGGGCGTGCGTCATATGCCTTTTTCGAGCGCAACTGGAACTTAACCAAGCGTTACTGGGGCTGGGAAGTCGTCTGGCTGGTGTACAACGTCGTTAATGCCATCTCGGTTACCCTGATTGGTGCGGCCGCTCCAGAGCTACCTGGAACGAAGGGTCTAAAGATAGATACTGCTCCCTTGATCCTCTTCCTGCTCATCGGAACTGCGGTCTGGTCCTACCTCAGTGTGACCTTTGAGGGTGTGACCGACATGATTACCATAGAGCGTTGGGAGGGCACAATCGAGCATACCTTTATGGCTCCTATCTCGCGTTTCACGCACCTGATAGGTAGCTGCTGGTACGCTGTGGCGCATGGCATGCTCTTCACCTTCTTACAGTTGTTCGTGATGGCGGCGTTCTTCCATCTCGACCTGAGCAATGCGAACTACCTGACGGCCGTCTTCATCTTGCTGCTAGGTAGTGTCTCATTCATCGGCTTTGGCATCGCGGCGTCTGTGCTGCCGCTGCTCTTTACCGAGAGAGGCTCACAGATGTCCTACATTGTACGCGCGGTGCTCTTACTGATCTCAGGTGTCTACTACCCGATATCAGTGCTACCGGGATGGATGCAGCCCCTGGCACGTGTCTCGCCAGCGACCTACGTGCTGCAGGGCTTACGAGCCGGGCTGCTGGATAACAAGGCGATCTGGTCGCCTGAGATCTGGAGCAATACCTGGCCGCTGATTGTTACCGGTTTGGTGAGTGTTCCACTTGGCGTCTACATCTTCAGGATTGCTGAACGCTATGCCAAGCGAACCGGCAAACTGAAGAGAAATGGCTAAAGTTCGATTTCTGAAAGGATCTTATTCCGACCGGAAACGTGCCTTGAAATGGGTCTTGCCAACGACGCTGCGCGTCTACGGACTGCGTCCGTCAGGCAAGACCAAAGGCAGTACCGCGTGCTAGTGCTGCGCACTCATCCGGTCGGATCAGTAGTAAGGAGATTACATTGATGTCTTTTATGCATCCGGTGAGCTTTCTTGGGGGCGCGTCAATCGTGGGCAGCCCAAGAACCGTAGTTACGCCGCTTGAAGTAGGCGTCACTGCGAATATGGTGAACCCAAAAAAAACACACTTGACAAAATTGAAACCATCTCCTTTGAGAAGGAGTCGCGTGCTGGTATAGGCACTAAGCACGCACACTATTGCGGTCCAAATCGTGGATCATCTCACTCCTTCTCAGGGTAGGCCGAAGAACGGAGAAACTGGCCATGGCTGTACTTTTAAAGAACCTGTTGGCACGTGCCCCAAAGATAGAAGACCTTGTAGCCGTTAAAGAACTAGTTGCAGCATGTGACGTTGCGGAGTATGGTCTGGTGGGTAGTACGATGGAGGATCTGACCTCCAACTGGCAGAAGTCGGAGTTCAACCTGGCGACCGATGCCTGGGTCATAGTCACGAATAAGGGACAGCTTGTAGGATTTGCGTGTGTGTGGCATAGAGACTATGAACAGATCTATACATTCGTGTGTGTCCACCCGGAGTACCGTGGTCGCGGTATCGGTACGCTCCTGCTCCGCCTGGCGGAGGAACGAGCACGCCAGTACGCTCGTAATGCATGCCCTGGCTCTCGCGTCACCTTGAACGGCACTGTGAGTAGAGTCAACGAGGAGGCAAAACGCCTCTTCGAGCGCGAAGGCTACACACCAGCACGACAGTTCTGGCATATAGCGGTCGAGCTGGACGAATCATCTGACCAATCCTCGCAACATGGCAAACTGGAGGGTGGTCTGGATGTCGAGTCACGACGCCTGGTCAATGCCACACAGCTCTATGATCGGGATGCAGTATACATTATCCGGCAGTATGCCATCTATGAGAAGGAACTGCGCGCGGGCGACGGCTCTTGCGCATCTATAGGCGACGAACCCGAGTCACTTATGGCCGTGAAGTGAACAGGAAACAATTGAAAACACAGCACGGGACATGCTGTAACACGCAGCATGTCCCGCTGTAAAGCATAAAGGATAGTAACATGACAGCAGATTTTCCAGCGGGCTTTCTTGTGCGTCCACCTGAGATGGATGACCTTGAAGCCGTCCATAAGTTAATTGAAGCGTGTGACATCGCGGATGATGGCAAGCCCGATATCACACTTGACGAACTGCGAACTGAGTGGCAGGGACCCAACTTTGACATGGAAAATGATGCCTGGATGGTGAGTGCACCTGGTGGTAGAGTTGTTGGGTACGCCGACATGGGGCAGAGGGAGCATACCCGCATCTATGCACTTGTACGCGTACTGCCTGAATACGTTGATCGAGGAATCGTGGAGCCTCTTTTCGACCTGTCCGAGCAGTGGGCGCGGCAGCAGATACCCCAGGCGAAACCCGAGGCGCGTATCACCCTGAATCACTTCGCAAGCAGCCGCAATCAAAAAGGACAGCGACTTTTTGAGCAGCTAGGCATGAAGGAAATACGTCGTCACTGGCGCATGGAAATCGAGTTGGATGAAGCTCCACCTGAACCGCACTGGCCTGAGCAGGTCTTCGTCCGTACATTCGTCCCGGGTCGGGACGAGCGTGCCGTTTTCGATACGGATGACGAGGCCTTCCAGGATCACTGGGGTCACTTACCCGGTAACTTCGAAGAGTGGAAACACTGGACGGTCGAACGCGAGAACTTCGATCCCTCACTGTGGTTCCTGGCGTTTGATGGCGTCGAGATGGCCGGGATCTCTTTGTGTACCTACCAGTTGGATAGCGGCTGGGTAGACACATTGGCGGTACGGCGTCCATGGCGACGTAAGGGGTTAGGAATGGCCCTGCTGCAGCACTCTTTCGGCGAGTTCTACCGGCGTGGTACACACAAAGTGGGCTTAGGCGTCGATTCGCAGAATTTAACAGGCGCGACACGCCTCTATAAGCGAGCAGGGATGCATGTTGCGCGAGAATACATCGCTTATGAAAAGGAACTCCGTGCAGGCGTGGAACTGAGCACGCAGGCAATCGAGATCTAGATTTAGGCACCGGGGAGCCCTGGGGGATCTTTCAGGGACTCTGCTGGCGAATGCGAGAACTACTCACATGTGCTGCACGCAAAGCGACCGCTACCAGGGCGGGGGCAAGCCCCGCCCCTACTATACACGGGCCTGGCAAGCCGATTCACTCGTGTATAGTAGGGGCGATCCCTTGCGGTCGCCCTTCCGTATTGCACGTTTTGTAGCATTCGCCAGCAGAGTCGTGTAAGCCCTGGTGGTGAGGCCCCGCATATCTTCCTCAGTATTTTTCATGGTACTGGCCCGGTTACTTTGTCTATAACTGCCCCGTCTTGATATCGTGGGAAGTAAAACCAAATATTTGTAACACTGCATAGAACAATGCGGCAAGGATAGGGTATCATGCATGTCCTGGGGATACTGGCATTGAGCGCACTAGATAACGGGGGGATGCGACCAATATTGCTATTGCTGCTGGTAGTAGCTGTTATCCTGCTACTCGTGGGCTGTGGTATCGCATTGCTAACCCTGAGAAGTCAACGGAAGGACCATCTTGCTTTCATCGCCATGGAAAAATCGGACAGAGAAAATAAATGAGATGTCACCACACCGTGGCTCGGTGACACCGCTTCTCATTGGCACATTTATCTTGCGCGTAAATGGTGCTGCTACGAGTATTATTCTTGGGCGCTTTCTGGCTCAGCTGGCATCAGTGCATGGCCACTCCATTTCAAATATTCATGTTGGATTAATCGCAGTAGCCTATTATGCCATAGAGCTATCACTCGCACCTTTCATGGGGGCGATCAGCGATCGTATTGGACGCCGGTTTTTCTTGATCGTGGGTCCGATCGTCGGGCTGATCCAGGTGGCTCTGATCGCCTTTACTCCTAGTGAAAGAGCCTTTCCCTACTTACTAAGCTTGCAGGTATTAGCCGGCATCTCCTCCGCGATGCAGATTCCCGCCGTTCTTGGGTACCTGGCAGATTATACTGGAGGAAGCCAGGCACTCCGGATGAGAATCATGAGCTTCTATGAGCTTGCTACAAGTGGTGGCTTAGCGGCCGGTGTCGTGGTGGGTGGGTTTGCCTGGGACCGTTTCGGTCGCTCCGCCTTTGGCTTGCTGGCACTGGGCTATTTAGTCGTGGCGTTCTGCATGTTCCAGGTACCAAAGGTGAAGCAGGTGATTGAACAAGGTGAGTTAAGTTCGATAGTCGATCGCTATTGGCGAGTTGTGCGCACACCGCGTTTATTCATCTTCATTCCGGCCTGGATATCGATCACTGCACTTCTTGGCATCTGGGTAGGCCCACAGCTCACGTTCATCCTCTCGTCGAACAAGCGTAATCCCCACCAGCTATTGATGGGCAGTTTGAGCGGGCATGGCGGCGGAGGCCATTTGAGCCTTGTCCTGGGAGCTATAGTGTTGTTTTTTGGACTGTGTTTACTCTTCTGGGCCTTTTTTCTCAATCGCGCGCCTCGTTTACTGCTGATGCTCTCCTCCATCACAGGTGTCTACCTGGCATGCATCGCGCTTGCAGGTATCAACCATTTCGGCGCGAGTAGTGTACCATTACTCGTAATATGGGTTGTGCTGCTACTGGTTGGAGTCTTCGCGGAGAGTAGCTTTGCTCCCGCTGCGCTGGCTTACCTTGCCGATGTCTCAGAGGATGCCGCCAGAGACCGCGGACTGCTGATGGGTCTCTACTCCGTTTTCCTGGGGCTGGGCCAACTGCTTGGTAACGGCCTGGGTGGCGTATTTGCCCAGTTCCGTGGCTTCGATGGGTTGATCTACCTGACGGCGCTGCTGGCATTTGTCGCGTTGATCTCCCTGCTGATGCTCTTCCGCAAGGAGAAGCGCATAGCAGCTATGGAATAAGTTATCCTGCGGATGTGTTTGCTTAGTTATAAACTCTAACACCTCTAGAAACAGAAACGATAGGCCATGCTGATCTCCTCTCAGGAGTGATCCAGCGCCATTCTCGGCTTTTGTTCGCTAAAAGATGTACACTATCTCCTGCTTCATGCCAGAAGAATACGTCCAGGGCATCACAAATACATCACGCTTCGGGGGGGAGCACTATCACAAGCGGCACACAGAAAGGAAATGTTTTGTAACAGGTTCATCACTAATCGTTGATGAAGCGCCTGCTTTGTAACGTTTCACGCTACCTGATCAGTCAACCTGCCGGTGGTCACGAGCCAGCGAACAAATTGAAGGCGGCGATAATCTGCAAATTCCTGGAACTTCCCTTCAGCGGCATATATCCTGCGAAAGTTGCCCAGTCGCTTTATCTCGTCTTCGCTAAATCCCGCCTTGCGCAAGATGTCACGATTATCTTTGCGGTCCATGATATCCTCTCTGGTTGTATTTGTGATGCCATCACGCTTGTTGCAAGAAATATAAGGGTGGGAGATCACATTTCAATCACATCACCGTCATAGGGTATCACAGCAACATCACAACCCCATCCTCAAGTTTCTCGTCAAGACCAGCAAACTGCTATAGTGAAGGGCAAGAACGTATTGTGACAACTTTGTGAGATCGGTCTACATTTCCGTGACACGCCTGTGATAGGACAAGGCTATCCTTCTTTACAAGCGTTCAGTGTTGCAGCACGCCGGTACCACAAAGCGCTCGAGCATGCTGCCACTGCATTACACTTGCTCCCATAAAGGAAAAGATCCATGATTGTACGCGAAGTGATGACAACCAAGCTGGTGACCGTTACACCTGATGACAGGCTTAGCCATGCTGTGAGCCTGTTCCGCCAGTATCAATTTCATCATCTGCCTGTCGTAAGAGCCGGGAGTAAGCAGGCTGAAACGTTGGGCACCCAGCGACGAACGCGCGATTCGTTGGCCGTCCTCGAAGGCTTGTTAACTTCAAGCGACATTGACCTGGCGGTCGCTGTGGGAACGGAGAGTTCTGGTGATGTGTTGCGTCGACCCTGGCAAGAGCGACGTGTCGCTGAAGTCATGCATTCTGTCACCATGCGTGTCACTCCAACCACCAGTGCGGCGGCAGCAGCGCAGATACTTGTTGAGCGAGGTCTGAATTGTTTGCCAGTGGTGGAATACGATGATGCAGAACATGCAGAAGAGCCTGCTGGCCCTGAAACTCGCGCTTTTCTGGCTGGACTGCTTACACGCAGCGATCTTCTTCTCGCTCTGGCTCGTGCTTTGGGCGCATATGAGCCAGGCATGGATTTAACTGTTCAGCTTCCTGGAGGTGATCTGGCTCCGTTAGCCAGTCTGCTGCTCATGGCTAAGGAACTGCATATACAGGTGCGAAGCATTATCGCCGCGCCCCTAGAGGGCAATGTCCCTCGTGTGGCCACAGTGCGCCTGAGCACTATCAATCCTGGACCCTTGCTCGTGCGTTTGCACGAGGCCGGAATTCACTATACATTCGCAGACCTATTCGTGGACGGACGGTGATATACATGCCTGATACACGCACTCATGCTGGTTCGCGTCTCGTATTTGCGCCCGGTGAACTCGATTACGACTTTGGGCCAGGGCATCCGATGCAGCCGAGCCGACTCGTCGCTTTGCTGGATTTGTTGGAGAGCAGTGGATTGTGGCAGCGTGAGAACGAACAGACGCGCTTGCCCCTCCGCGCTGCGACCATCGAGGAATTGAGCTTGATTCATCGGCTAGATTACATTGCAGCGGTGCAGCAGCTCAGTGTCCCACAGGAAGTCGGAGCAGGCAAGGGCGAAGGCACAGATCGAGCAGAGTGGGCTTTGAACTATGGCCTTGGTGAAGGGGATACGCCAGCTGTGCCAGGCATGCATGAAGTGGCAGCACGGATTACAGGTGGCACGCTCGTCGCGCTCAGTGCAGTCATGGGCCTACCCGAGGGTGGAACATTCGGTTCAGAGGACGAACGTCCCCTCCATGTGTTTCATCCCGCTGGCGGTCTCCATCATGCCATGGCAGAACGGGCTTCAGGCTTCTGTATCTACAACGACAGTGCGGTAGCGGTAGCTCATCTCCTCCGGACCACAGAAGCGAAAGTATTGTACATCGACTTTGATGCGCATCACGGTGACGGGGTGCAGCGTGCGTTTTATGACGAGCCGCGTGTCATGACGATCTCGCTTCACGAAACCGGGCGCTACCTCTTCCCCGGCACAGGTGATGTGCTCGAGTTGGGCAAAGGATCAGGACGGGGTTACTCGGTCAATGTGCCTCTGGAGCCCTTCACCGAGGATGATTCGTATATTGAAGTGATGAACTCGCTCATTCCTGCCCTGGTCGTGTCGTTTGCTCCTGATGTGATTGTCAGTGTGCATGGCTGCGATACCCATGCTGGGATCCATTGACCCATTTGAATCTCACCATGCGAGGGATCCAGGCACACATGAAAGTAGCCCACCAACTCGCTCATACTTACTGTCAAGGACGGTGGGTAGCCCTTGGGGGTGGAGGATATGACCTGTACCGTGTCGTCCCACGGGTCTGGGCCATGCTGTGGGCCGAGATGTCCGAGCAGTCATTACCTGCCCATCTGCCTGAGGAGTGGATAATACGCTGGCGTCCTGCCTGGCTTGCTGTTGCGGAACAGGAGGCGGGCGAGGAGCAAGTGATGGGGAAGGTCGCTGCCCAGGCTGATTTTCCGACCACCTTTGAGGATCGGCCGGAAGCTTTTCCTGCGCAGCCTCGTCGATGGGCGATTAGCCATACGAACAGGCGTACCGCTGCATTCGTGCGTCAGCTCCTGCTGCCCCCTCCTGTACGCCATGCCTTTCCCTCAGCCCGGCGCCAATCGCCCATGACAGGTATGTTTGACTTGCTCCACCCGCATGGCAGCGAAACTCCCTCGCGGAGCAAGTTCTTGGAGACACACAAGGGACCGCTCTTGCTGCGCGATTTCTGTCCCCCATCGCTGGTCGAGCGGCTGATGGCAGATAGTGGAATGCGAGCCTTTGCACGTCTGCCTGAGCGCGAACACCAACTGCTCCTCACGATTGCGAAAAGTCCGGACTGTGCCCTGACCCTGGCACATACGCCGGCAGGACAAATGGTTGGTGAAGTGACACTGGCCTTTGCTGATGATTGGTGGGAGGGCTTGGAGAATGTGTACGAGGTGACCATCGAGGTCAGCGCGAATTGGCGAGGGCTGGGTATTGGGCGTGAGTTGCTGGCCTTTGCGCTCGAGCTCGATACTCTGGAAGATATGATCCTCTTTGCGATGGGTTTATCGTGGCACTGGGATGTCGAAGGGTTGGGAATTACTCCGCGTCGCTATCGCGAACTGATCGCACGGCTGTTCGCTTCGCAGGGGTTTGTGGAACATGATACAACTGAGCCAAATATCAGCATGGAACCGGCAAACATCCTGCTCGTGCGCGTTGGTAAGCGCGTTGATCAGCATATGGCAAATCAGTTTTTCAGTCGCATCCTCAGTCCATCCAACCTTTCGCGCTGGTAGTCTGTATAGCCTGGGCAATGTGCTCGGTATTGCCGAAGGTTGAGTCGTAGATGATGAGCGCCTTCATAGTTTGCACCTCCAATCTAAAATTTGGTAGTGACTCTTGATAGAAGTGGTAAAATACGGTCAGGAGGACTGACCATGACAGCAACATTATCCCTTCCCACGTGTCCCAATCCTGCCTGTGAGCAGCCGCACGTCATTCGCAATGGCAGCAGCAAAGGACGACGGCGCTATCACTGCCGTGGATGTGGCCGCTTTTTTGGCGAAACCGAAGGCACGCCGATGTATCGTCTCCATACGCCAGTAGCCGAGGTGGCCCAAGCGCTGTTGGTCGTGATGCGCCGAGGAAGTCTGCGGGCGGCCGAAGAGATCACGGGCCACAAGTATGAAACGATTGGCGCATGGCTGCGGCGAGCGAGCGAGCATGCGGAGGCCTTGACTGCCATCCTTACGCAGGATCTGCACCTCTCGACCGTGGAAATCGACGAGTTTTGGTCCTTCGTGCGCAAAAAAACGGTGCTCCCGACGAAGCAGATGCCGGCGAACGCTGGGGATGCCTCGTGCAAGATCGCCCCAGCCGCTTTATTGCCGCCTGCGCCACTGGGTGCCTCGGCGACGAGCTCGTTGAGCGAGCGGTGACCCTCACCGTCGCGCGCACACAAGGCCGTCCCTTGAACTGGTGCAGCGATGGCTGGCGGGGCTATGCGGCGATCCTCACACGTGCTTATCGTCAGCCGGTCCGCTCGGGCCAGCCCGGACGTCCTCCGCTGGTGGTCCCGCCAGACGTCCGCTTGACACAGACGATCAAGCATCGCGATGAGCATGGCAAGCTGCTCTCCATCGAGATCCGTGCCGCCATAGGCGAGGTGATCCCTGAACCTGCCACTGTCCAGCACTCCGCGGGTCAATGGTGCCCTGCGCGATCGACTCAATGCCCTGACCCGCAAGACCCATGCGTTTGCCAAACGGGACGCCACTTGGGATGCCTTGGTCTCCTTGCAACTGTTTGAGCACAACTGGATACGTCCCCATCGCGCATTACGCCTCTTGATGAGTACGGAGCCGCGACGATACCTGCCGCACACTCCTGCCATGGCACTCGGACTTACCGCGCATCCCTGGTCCTGGATCTCGTTTTTGACAACTTCCCTCTCTACCACTTCTAAATAGAGTCACTACCTAAAATTTCGTCTGATTGGTATATTTCTCAGCGAAATCACCAACTACAGGCCACTTACAGTATCTGCCCCGGTGAGCCGAGACCATCAAGACGATCCAGCAGATGAACGGGACAGGTCCCCAATCCACTGCTGATGAAACTAAAGCCGAATGAGTCTCTTACAGCCAACAGGCAAAACGAGGATACTGTAGTGCGTCAAGTACCTGCTCGACAGTAACCGCGAGGGGCAACGTGGTCGTGACCGCAAGATGTTGTATACCTGGCTCCTCGCTCGAGACGA
>WNFA01010571.1_pt1 | contig 12727 bp, 10 predicted proteins | sample 5400481 | NCBI WGS metagenome assembly WNFA01 (sample SAMN13153340, study PRJNA577476) | soil metagenome | isolation source: 120 cm saprolite under Douglas fir tree site 2 hole 1 replicate 2 | place: USA:California | collected 2015-04-18 | reverse complement strand
GGTCGGTGAAGTCGTTCGAGTAGCCGATCAGGACCTTGATCGACGGGTCTTCCATGACCGCCGCCGCCTTGTAGCCTGCGATGTAGTGGTTCACGGGCGGGATGCTGATTCCACCGACCGCGCTGATCACGTGCTGGTTCTTCTTCGCCTTGCCCTGCTTCTCTAGCATGCCGGCGACCACGCCAACCAAATAGCCCGCGTCTTGCTCGCTGAAGAAGAGCGACTGGACGTTGGGGTGCTTCAGGTCGTTGCCCTTGGCATCAGTGCCGGCGCCATCGATGATGGCGAAATGGATGTTCGGGAACTGGCCGGAAACCGTGCCGACCGCCGTCGCCATCAGGAAGCCGACTCCGATCACGAGGTCGTAGTTCTTGGAGGCGAAGTTGGTCAGGTTCGGTACGTAGTCGTCCCCGCTCTTGGATTCGACCACGTCACCCTGGATCTTGAAGTCGGCCTTTGCCTTCTCGAGGCCGACGTCAGCCAGGTGGTTGAAGCTCTTGTCGTTCAGGCCACCGGTGTCGGTGACCAGCCCGATCTTGTAGACCTTGGCCGGGCTCGCGGTCGTGCCGCCGCCGGTGCCGCCACAGGCTGCGAGCAGCATCAGGGCCACGCCGGCCAGGCTCAGGAACTTAAACCGCGAACTCATACTTCCACCCCTTCACTGAACAAACCCTTACCCAAAGAGCGGATCGCTCCCGGATCGCGCGATTGTAGCCCAAGGCCACTTTGAATGTAATTTAGGGTCCAGTGACGGCCCTCGAGATCATCAGCCGCAAGCGCGACGGTGGCGAACACCCTCCTGAGGAGATCGAATTCCTCATCTCCGGCTACCTGCGCGGAGACATCCCCGACTACCAGATGGCGGCCTGGCTGATGGCGGTGTGCATCCGCGGCATGACCCGCGCCGAGACCCTGGCGCTCATGCAAACGATGGTCCGGAGCGGAGAGGTTTTGGATCTCAGCGGGATCGAAGGGATCAAGGTCGACAAGCACTCCACCGGCGGGGTGGGGGACAAGGTGACGCTGATCGGACCGCCGCTGGCGGCCGCCTGCGGCGTGAAGGTGCCGAAGCTCAGCGGGCGTGCCCTCGCGCACACCGGCGGCACCCTGGACAAGCTCGAGTCGGTGCCGGGCCTCACGGTCGACCTCGACCCGGACCGATTCATCCGGCAGGTGCGCGAGGTCGGAATCGCGGTGGCGGCGCAGTCGCCGCACATGGTGCCGGCAGACAAAGCCCTCTACGCGCTGCGGGACGTGACGGCGACAGTGCCCTCGGTGCCGCTGATCGCTTCGTCAGTCATGTCGAAGAAGATCGCGGCGGGGGCGGATGCGATCGTGCTCGACGTCAAGTTCGGACGCGGCGCATTCATGCCCGACGTACCTGCAGCCGAGGAGTTGGCGATGGAGATGGTGATGCTGGGTGAAGGGGCGGGCAAGCGCACGGTGGCGCTCGTCACCGCAATGGACAATCCCCTCGGACGTTCGGTGGGCAACGCGCTGGAGGTGCAGGAAGCGTTGGATACGTTGGCGGGTCGAGGAGACGAGGAGCTGCTGCAAGTCTCGCTTGTGGTCGCCCGTGAGATGTGCTGGCTGGCCGAGGTCCCCAACGACCCGGATGACGCCCTCCGTTCGGGCGCGGGCCGCGCGAAGTTTCTGCAGATGCTCGCTGCGCAGAGCGGCCAGATCGAAAAAGGCCTATCTGTGGCCCCGGTTCAGCTGGCGGTACCGTCCTTGGGCGATGGCCACGTAGAAGCGATCGATGCCCTGGAGGTGGGGTTGGCAGGCCTCGAGCTGGGCGTGGGCCGCAAGAAGAAGGAAGACTCTGTCGACCATGCCGCGGGCATCGTGATCTCAGCTGCGGTCGGCGCCCAGGTGCGCGCCGGCGAACCACTGTGCGTCGTCCATGCGCGCTCCGACGAGCTGGCGCGATCGGTCGTGCCCGGCCTGCAGAAGGCGTGGCGGCTCAGTTCCCAGGAGGTAAAGCGACCGCCGCACGTCCTCGCGCGAGTCGATAAGGACGGGATTACCCGGCCCGATTAGACTTTCGGTCCGGTGGCGGAGAGCAGCGAGAAGAAGTACCACGTCGGGCTCGCGAAAGGTGAGGTCGGTGAGTACGTCTTGGTGCCGGGCGACCCGGGCCGCACGCCTGCGATCGCCAGATACTTAGACAACGCGCGCGAGGTCGCGTTCAACCGCGAGTACCGCACGTTCACGGGCAGCCTGCTGGGAGTGCCGGTGTCGACGATCTCTTCCGGTATGGGTGGCCCGTCCGTGGCGATCGCGGTCGAAGAGCTGAGCGAGCTCGGTGTCCATACCTTCCTGCGTGTCGGCACGTGCGGCGCTGCGCAGCCCGAGATCAAGATGGGCGACCTCGTCATAGCGATCGGCTCCGTGCGCAGCGAGGGCACGCCCAACGGATATGTCCCGCCCGAATATCCGGCGATCGCATCGCTGGACGTCGTCAATGCGTTGGTGGTCGCGGCGAAAGTGGCCAGGGCGCCGCACCACATCGGCATCATCCGATCGGTCGACGCACTCTACTCGGACCTCGTGCCGGACCGCATGCCTCGTCCTCATCAGCTGCGCGAAGACCTGGACATGTGGTCGCGCGCTGGCGTGCTCAGCAACGACATGGAATCGTCGACGCTCTTCGTGGTCTCGCGGATTCGCAAGCTGCGCGCAGGCACGATCAACCTCTGCGTCGACGAGCTCGGCGCGGGAGAGATCCATCACCTCGACCCGTCCTATATGGACCGGATGCTGCGCGTCGCGGTGGACGCGTTGAAGCGGCTCATCGAGCACGACCGTGCCGCTGAAGATTAGTAAGCACCCGCTCGTCGCCGACAACCTTGCCGGCCTGCGCGACGCGTCGACCGAGCCCGAAGAGTTTCGTGTTCTCGCCCGCAAATTGATCACGCTGCTGCTGTACGAGGCGACCGCCGACCTTCCCGTCCGGCATGGGACGGTCCGCACGCCGCTTGCCGACGCGCCCGCGATTTCGGTCGAGCGCGAGGTGGTCGCGATCCCCGTGCTGCGCGCAGGCCTGGGACTGCTGGCGCCGGTGCTGGAGCTGCTGCCGCGCGTGAGCGTGGGCTACATCGGCCTCGAGCGAGACGAGGAGACCGCTGTGGCGCGGATCTACTACCAGAAGCTGCCGAGGCTGGCGGGCAAGGTGCCTCTGCTGCTCGACCCGATGCTGGCCACCGGCGGGTCGGCCGCGCAGGCATTGGACCTGATCAAGGAAGCGGGCGGGCGAGACACGCGAATGGTGTGCATAGTGGCTGCGCCGGAAGGGGTGAAGGTGCTCGAGGAGCGCCACCCTGAGGTCGACGTCTACACGGCAGCCCTCGACGAGCGGCTCAATGACAAGGCGTATATCGTCCCGGGCTTAGGGGACTTCGGGGACCGCCTCTTCGGCACCGGCTAAGGAGCCGTTCCCCACGTCGCTTCGAGTTGAACTTGCCACTAGCTGAGAATTGCGAGTCTGAACTCCAATTCACCTCCCCGCCACGCGGGGAGGTCGGTCCGCTCGCGAAGCGAGCCAGCGGGGTGGGGAGTCGCACTTAGCCAAAGCGGGCGTCGTATGCAGTTTGGTTGCACGCCTTCAGCTCCTCATCGCTCATTCCCATTCCGGACGCCAGCTCGAACTCGTGGCTGAGGGTGGTGTCGGCGACGGTGCGGGAGTCGGTGCTGATCGTGCATCGCACTCCCGCGCGCACCAGCCTCGGCAGCGGATGCTCGGCCAGGGTGTGGACCGCCTTGCACTTCCAGTTCGCCGTGGGACAGAGGTCGAGAACAACGCCCTCTGATCGCACGCGCTCGACGATTCGTGGATCGCGAGCCCCGATGACCCCGTGCGCTATCCGTTCCACGCCGAGGTCCAAGGCGTCCTCGACATTCGAGGGCGGTCCTGCCTCTCCGGCGTGGCACGTGAGCCGCAAACCCGCCGCCTGCGCAGCCTCGAAGGCCGGGCGATGCGGGGGCGTGGGGTAGCGAATCTCGTCGCCGGCCAGATCGAAACCCACCACCCCGCTCCCGGCGAATCTCCCGGCTTCCTGGGCCAGGGCGACGTTGTCCTCGACGCTGTGGTTACGCATCGCGCACGCGATCGCGACGGCGCGCAGCGGCGCGGCCCTCAGTCCCGCGAGCACCGCGCGGATCACCTCCGGCACCGTCAGTCCGTTGCGCAAATGAAGCCGCGGCGCCCACCGCACCTCGAGATAGTCGATGTTCTCAGCCGCCGAATCGACGCACAGCTCGAGAGCGACACGCTCCAGCGCCGCCGCCGTCTGAAGCACGGCGATCGCATCGTCGAAATAGGAGATGTAAACCGCCTGCGACGGACAATCCTCCGGCGCGACCATTCGGAGCGGCCTCGGCAGGTCCAGACCTTGTTCGGTGGCGAGCTCCTCAGCGGTCGACGGACGCACTGCGCCATCGAGGTGACAGTGCAGCTCGGCCTTCCGCCAGCCCCTGAAAGTCTCTATGTCAGCGAGTAGATGCCCGGCAGCTCGCGATAGAGGCCGGCATAGTCGAGCCCGTAGCCGATCACGAATCGGTCGGGGATCACGAAACCCGTGAAATCGATCTTGACCTTGACCTCGCGCCGGGCCGGACGGTCGAGCAGCGCCGCGAGGCGGAGCGACGCTGGGCCCATCCGGCGGAGCCGCTTGGCGATCACGTCGACGGTGCGGCCGGAGTCGATGATGTCCTCGACCAGCAGCACATGCCTGCCGACCAGCGGACCTTCCACCATGTGGGCCAGCCTTACGTGCCCGCTGCTCGAAGTGCCAGTGCCATAGCTTGCGGCGCTGACGAACTCGAGCTCGGCAGGGATCGTGAGGCTGCGCAGCAGATCGGCCGCGAAGACGGTGGCACCTTTGAGGATCACGACCATCACCAGCGGAGTGTCGATGTCGGCGTAGACCTCCGAGATCTGCCGGCCGAGGTCGCGGACTCGACGCCTTATACGGTCGGCGCTGATCATCGCCCGCGCCATGAGGTAAGGGCTCATCTCGCCAGGACGCACTTTCACCACTCGCTTGACGTTGTCGGCTGCGGCCTTCTCGATGTCCGTCACCTCATCGGGCGTGCAGCCGGCGACGTCGATCGCGTTCACATCCATATGCGAGGCGAGCCAGGGCAGGAGCTCTTTGCGATATCCGCTCAGCACATTGGCCACTCCGGCCGGCATGTCGCTGGTTGCCAGCACCTCGGCCAGCGTCAGCGCGGGAAGCGGGGTCTCTTCGGGAGCGAGCACCACCACGGCGTTGCCACCGCACAGCGCCGGTGCCACACGGCGCACCAGCCCGGTCAGCGCCGGATGTTCCGGCGCCACCACGCCGACCACGCCGGTCGGCTCGGGGATGGTGAAGTTGAAGTACGGACCAGCTACCGGATTCGTCGCGCCGATGATCTGCGCGAGCTTGTCTGTCCAGCCGGCGTACCAAACGAGTGCCTCGACCGCCTCGTCGACCTCTTTATGAGCAGGTCTGCCCGAGCCGAGCAGCTCCACGAACTGCGCGCGCCGGCCATCCAGCATCTCAGCGGCGCGGTACAGGATCTGGCCGCGGTTCATGGCGGTGCGTCCAGCCCAGCCTGAAACCGCACCGCGAGCCGCGCGCACCGCGTCGCGGAGGTCCTTGCGCGAGCCGCGTGGAACGTTGATGTTGCCGTCGAAGCGATAGGCGCGTCCCGATTCTGAACGTACGAACTCACCCGCGATGTACAGCTTGTAAGTCTTCCGAACCTCGATGCGGCCGTTCCCGTTTTTCGCTGCGGGCATCTAGACCAGGTCCAGATAAGGAAGCAGGCCGTGACGGCCGCCCTCGCGGCCGTAGCCGGACTCCTTGTAGCCGCCGAACGGCGAGGTCGGGTCGAATCGGTTGAAGGTGTTCGCCCACACAACCCCGGCGCGCATTCGCTCCGCCATCCACAGGATGCGCGAGCCCTTGTCGGTCCAGACCCCGGCAGACAAACCATACGGGGTGTTGTTCGCCTTCTCGACGGCCTCTGCGGGGGTGCGAAAGGTCAGCACGGAAAGCACCGGTCCGAAGATCTCCTCGCGCGCGATCCGGTACGACTGCGAGACGTTGGTGAAGAGCGTAGGCGGGAACCAGAAGCCGCGCTCGGGCAGCTTGCATTCCGGCTGATAGATCTCGGCGCCCTCTTCGATCCCAGATTCGACGAGACCCTGGATCTTCTCCAGCTGCGCCTTCGAGTTGATGGCGCCGATGTCGGTGTTCTTGTCGAGTGGGTCGCCCAGCCGCAGCGTGCCCAACCGCACCTTGAGCTTCTCTAGCAGCGGCTCCGCAATGGATTCCTGCACCAGCAACCGGCTGCCGGCGCAGCACACGTGACCCTGGTTGAAGTAGATGCCGTTTACGATGCCCTCGACCGCCTGGTCGAGCGGCGCGTCGTCGAAGACGATGTTGGCCGCCTTGCCGCCGAGCTCGAGGGTGAGCCGCTTGCCGCTTCCGGCGAGCGATCGCTGGATCAGCTTGCCGACCTCGGTCGACCCGGTGAACGCGACCTTCTTCACCCCCGGATGGGTCACCACCAGCGAGCCTGTCTTTCCGCCGCCGGTGAGGATGTTGACCACTCCCGGCGGCAGCTCGGCCTGCATGCAGATGTCGGCGAAGAGCAGCGCTGACAGCGGAGTAGTCTCGGCCGGCTTCAGCACCACCGTGTTGCCCGCGGCCAGAGCGGGCGCGATCTTCCACGCGAGCATCAAAAGCGGGAAGTTCCACGGGATGACCTGGCCGGCCACCCCAAGCGGGCGCGGCTTGCGGTTGGGGAACGCCCACTCGAGCTTGTCGGCCCAGCCTCCGTAATAGAAGAAGTGAGCAGCCGCGAGCGGAATGTCGACATCGCGCGATTCTTTGATGGGCTTGCCGCCGTCCATGGTCTCGACCACCGCGAGCTCGCGCGCGCGCTCCTGGAGGATGCGCGAGATGCGGAAGATGTAGCGGGCGCGACGCGAGGGCGTCATGCGCGACCACGAATCGAACGCCTTGCCCGCGGCCTTGACCGCGCGATCGACGTCGACCTCATCCGCCTCGACCACTTCGGAGAGCTTCTGCTCGGTGGCGGGGTTGATGGTGGGGAACCGCTTCTTGCTGTGCGGCGCGACCATCTTGCCGCCGATGAAAAGGCCGTAGCGCGGCTCGATCTTGACGTGGTCGATCGACTCGGGCGCGGGCGCGTACTCGAAGGTCTGCTTGGCGAGCTCAGTGGGGGCCCTCTTCGCTATCGCCATATCAATCGATGGTGAAGTAGTCGCCTGACTGGTAAGCCCCGGTGCGCTCCTTCTCGATCTGCATCAGCACGTCGTTGAGCAGCGTGGACGCTCCGAGCCGGAAGCGCTCCGGCGTCATCCACTCGGCGCCAAGCGTCTCGTAGAGGACGACCAGGTAAGCGATGGCTTGCTTAGACGTGCGAATGCCGCCGGCGGGCTTGAACCCAACCGGCCGACCGGTTTCGCGAACGAAATCGCGGATCGCCTCCATCATCACCAGGCCGGCGGGCAAGGTGGCGGCGGGCTGCACCTTGCCGGTGGACGACTTGATGAAGTCGGCGCCGGCGGCCATGGCGAGGATGCTGGCCCGGCGCACGTTGTCGTAGGTGCCGAGCTCGCCGGTCTCCAGGATGACCTTCAAGTGCGCCGGCTGGCACGCCTCTTTAACGGCGACGATCTCGTCGTAGACCTTCTCGTGATCGCCGGACAGGAACGCGCCACGATCGATCACCATGTCCACCTCGTCGGCGCCGGCCGCGGCCGCTTCCTTCGCCTCGGCGATCTTGATCGACGTGAAGGTCTGTCCGGACGGAAACGCCGTCGCCACCGAGGCGATGCGCACCGAGCTGCCACGGAGATGAGCCTTCGCGTCGGCGATGCGGGCGGGATAGAGGCAGATCGCTGCAACCGACGGGATGGTGGAGTCTCCTGGCTTGGGCCGGATCCCCTTGGCGCACAGTGCGGCAATCTTGCCTGGAGTGTCGTTGCCCTCGAGCGTCGTCAGGTCCATGCACCGGATGGCGAGGTCGAGGGCCCACAGCTTCGAAGACTTCTTGATCGAGCGCTTCGCGAGCGACGCCGCCCGCTCGTCGGCCCCGACCTCGTCCACGCTGCGCACGCCGCGCATAAGCGAGCCGAGGTGCGAGAGAGACAGAGCTGTGGCCACCTACCACATAGTAGGACGCAGAACGGCGAGTCATCCCGTGGCGCGCTAAGCTGGCAGCGAGGGGTCGAGATGGCCCTGAGAAACTGGAGGCATCGCTATGCAGTTTTTGGTATTGACGAAGGCGGGGACCACCAACCTGCCGCCCCAGGTCATGCTTCAGATGGTCAGGCAGACATTCGAGATGGTTCTCGAGAAGCGTGAGCCTCGTATCAAGCAGGCCTTCTCGTTCGCAGGCGAGCGGGCTGGGGCGTTCATCATCGAGGCCGCCTCTGCAGAGGAGCTCAGCGACATCGTTTCGGATCTGCCGTTTTCCGGCGTTGTGGACGTCAGCATTCACGCTTTGACCACTGTCGAGCAGTCCCTCAAGACGATCAAGAAGGCAGAACAGCGCGTTGCCCAGATGGCTCCGGCGATGGGCCGCTGACGCCGAACTAAAGTTTCGCAATAGGGCGAGGCACTCGGCCGCGCCCTATCTTTTGTCCGCTCGGACCCCCAGCTGCTCGACGCCCGCCTCGCCTCGGGCCAATCGCCCGCGAAGGACCGCGAAGTACCAGCCCGCCGCGACCGCAAGCACGATGACGACGATCAGATCGGCGCCCCAGAAGTCCTTGGGGATCATCAGCGCGGCCAGGGCGATGATTGTCCACGCGAGCGCCGCATACATGACCGGCTTCGCCCACACACCGAGGTCGAATGCCTCCGGAAGCTTGTCCATGCGGTGCCGTCGTGCCACGTACGCCAGCACGGTCAGGAAGTAGACGACGAAGGGCAGCGTGGCAGTGGCGGTGATCAGGACTAGAAAAGCCGAGTTGCCCTTGCCGGTGACCGCGCTGATGTAGCCCCAGGCGACAAAGACGAGCCCAAGCGAGCTCGCAGTCACCAGCGCTCGGATGGGTGTCTGTGTTTGCGGGTTGACCTTCTTCAATGCTGCCGAGAACGGGATGATGTTGTCGCGGGCGAAGGAGAAGATGAGCCGGCCGGTCGCGGCGAGCCCGACCACATCCAACGCAAAGATCGAGAACACGACGATGACGACGAAGACGTCCTTGGCGATGTCTCCCATCCAGTAGGCAACGATGTCGACCAGCGGCACCTGCGAGGCGGTGATCTTGGCCAGGTCTGGGATGGCGATAGTGAAGCCGACCAGCGCCAGCATGCCCAGGATCGCTGAGCTCGCGACCGACCAGACCACCGCCCTCGGGACCGTGACGCGTGCCGCCACCGCCTCCTCGCCCAGGTCCGCGGCCAACTCGAAGCCGACGATCGTGAAGATGCCCATGAGCGCCGCGTACGGGAGGGCGAGCAGGATGTCCCCGCCGTGGACACCGCCGGTGTCTCCCAGGAAATTGATCGAGTGATTGGGTTTGAGCGCCCAGAGTACGAAGAGGACCACTCCAAAGCCCACCATGCCCACGATCTCAGTGAATACCGCGACGTTGTTGATGCGCGACGCAAGCGCGATCGAGATGATATTGATCGCGAGCACCGCCGCGAAGATGACCACGGTGATGACGAGGTTGATCGTTGGGTTGGCCGCGTCCAGGTTGAGAATCGTCGCGACGATCGGCGCCACGACCACGAAGTTGATCCCAGCCGCCCCCACCGCAAGGTAGGCGAGCCCGACGAAACCCGTGAACCACCCGTACGTCGTGTTGACCAGCCGCGCGCCCCATTGGTAGGAGTAACCGGCCAGCGGGATACGCGTGCCCAGCTCGGCCACAACCAGCGCCACCAGCAGCTGGCCAAGTGCGGCCACCGGCCACAGCCAGATCATGGCGGCGCCGAGGTGCGCGAGGCCGAATCCATAGTTCGCGAACAGCCCGGTGGTGATCGAGATGATAGAGAAGGCGACGGCATAAAGCGAAAAGAGCCTCAACGCGCGTCGCAGCTCCTGCTTGTATCCGAAGGATTGGTTGATGCCTTCGTCGGATATCGACAGGGGCTCGGACATTGCTGTCTTTCCTTTACTTATGTGCCATCCCCGAGTACGCGCTCGAGGTAGGCGTTGCCGAACACGCGGTTGGGATCAAGGCGGTCGCGGACTGCGATAAACCGATTCCACTGCGGGTAACGCGGCCGCAGGGTGCCGGCGGTCTGGAAGTGGAGCTTGCCCCAGTGGGGGCGGCCCTCGTGGTCGTTCATGATCGCCTCTACCTCGCGGAAGTAAGGCTCGTACTCGAGCTTGTGGTAGACGTGCACGGCGATGTAGCCGGTGTCGCGGCCATAAGCCGGGCTCAATGGGATGTCATCGGGTGCGACCGCTCGGACCTCGACAGGAAAGCTGATCAGCAGTCGCTTCCGCTCGATCATGGCGCGGATATCGCGAACGGCCGCGATCAGCTGCGCGCGAGGGACTGCGTATTCCATTTCAGCGAACCTGACCAGCCGCGTGTTGGCGAAGATGCGGTCGCTGCGATCGGCCACCTCCTTGCGCGACATCGTCCGCGCGCTGATGGCGGCGAGGCCGGGGATCCACGCACGCCGCAGATGGCCTGCTCGCTGGATCACCCCGAAGACATGATTCTCGAGGAGGATATCGTTGACGTACGCGCCCATACCGATGCGACGCCGATTTGCGGGTGGCGACTCCTGTGTGCGCGTGTTGGCGATTGCTTGCGCCACGTCAGTATGGGGAAACCAGAAGAACTCGAAGTGGTCGTTCTCCTCGCTCAGCTCGTCGAACTGTTCAAGCAGCTCGTCGACCCGCCGTGGTTCCTGCACGGAGTAGATGTTGTAGGCCGGGACGCAGCGCAGAGTCACGGTTGACAGCACCCCCAGAGCGCCGAGGCTCACCCGCGCAGCCTTGAACGTCTCGGGCTCCTGGTCGGGCGAGCAGCGCAGCACATCGCCATTGGCCAGGACGAGTGAGAGCGCGACCACCTGGCTCGAGATGTTCCGAAATCGCTCGCCGGTGCCGTGCGTGGCTGTCGAGATCGCGCCGCTGATCGTCTGGTAGCCGACGTCGCCCATGTTCTCCATCGCGAGGCCGAAATCGGCAAGCGCGTCGCTGAGCTGGACGATGGTGATGCCGGCCTGCGCGGTAATCGTTGCCGCTTCGCGGTCGACCTCCAGCACCTTGTTGTAGGCGTCGAGCTTGAGCAGGCAGCCGTCCGTGCAACCGATGTCGGTGAAGGAGTGCCCCGTGCCGATGACCTTGACGTGCTCGCCGCGCTCGGCGGAAGCACGGACGATGTTCACGATCTGCTCTTCGGTTGTCGGTGACTCGATGCGTGTGGGGTTGCAGCTGTAAGTCCCGCCCCAGTTGGTCCACCGGGCGCGGGCCTCGGTCACCATCCGCGCAGGTCGACCTCCCAGGTGTCGAGCACCTCGCCATCGCGGACGACATGCATGCGGTCGTGATAGGCGACGGTCGGATCGACGTGGGCGGGCAGGACACGGATCCGGTCGCCGATGGCGACTGGTTTCTCGGGGATGAAGGTGATGTGCTCGTCCGAGACAATCAACACGTTGCCGCCGCCGTCGATGTCTGGCTTGCCATGGTCCATGCCCAGCGCCTTGAGGCCACAGTTGGCGACCGCATATCCGGAAGCGGAGGTCGAGATTACTGTCGCCAGCACGCTCAGCGCTTGCTTGAATGGGAGGCCGAGCTTGGCGTAGGCGGTATCCATGAGTGCGTACGAGCCGGCCTGAATCTCGTTGGCCCAAGTGTTGAGGTCGTAGGTGCCGGTGCCACCGGCAGAGATCACATCGCCGCCGACGTCCTGGTGCGCCTGCACGAGGAGTTCCATCGCCTGGGCGGTCAGGCCTTGCCTGAGCGAGCGATCGTCGAGCCCGACGGCATGGCCCTCGTATCCCATCACCCCGCGCACGACCAGCCCCTTGGAGCGGGCGATCTCCGCGAGTGTGCCCGCGTTCTCGGGTGCGCACCCGCAGCGAGGCAGGCCGACGTTGATGTCGATCAGGACCTCTTTGACGCCACCCTTGGCGGCGGCATCGATGGTCTGCAGCGAGTCGACGGCGACAGTAACGCGGGCGTCGAGGCTGCCAAGCCGGGAGGCATCGAGCACCTCATTGGCGAGGAGGAGGTCGTCGCCGAGTCCGGCGGCGGCCATGCCCTCGACCTCGCGGATGGTGGCGCACGTGAAGGTGTGATGGCCCGCCGCCAGCTGGCGCTTGGCGAGGGCGGTGGACTTGTGAGCCTTGACGTGGGGGCGGAGGCGAGGGCCGGGCAGCGCCGTGGCCATCGTGCGGAGGTTCTGGTCGAGAGCGTCCGCGTCGACGATGAGAGCCGGGGTCACCAGCTCGTCGATTCGGGTCGCGGCCACGCGTGCATCATGCAGCGTGGGGGTCGCGCTTCGCATGGTTTGGCTGGAAGGCTGGTGACGGGCTAGCGAATAGAATTCAACGAACCCGTTCCGGAGTAGCTCAACGGTAGAGCAGGCGGCTGTTAACCGCAAGGTTCGGGGTTCGAATCCCCGCTCCGGAGCCAGTTCTGAATACGAAAAGTGCGCAGCTGTCAAGTAGAGCTTGACAGCGGTACAGCAACCGTACAGCAACGGGGCGCGGAAATCGGCTCGAAATGC
>WNFA01007740.1_pt1 | contig 12727 bp, 13 predicted proteins | sample 5400481 | NCBI WGS metagenome assembly WNFA01 (sample SAMN13153340, study PRJNA577476) | soil metagenome | isolation source: 120 cm saprolite under Douglas fir tree site 2 hole 1 replicate 2 | place: USA:California | collected 2015-04-18 | reverse complement strand
ACTCGACGGGGCCACGATTTGTGGCAATAATCAGACGACTGGCATGTATCAATTGCGGCGGCAGTACTGCGCGTATCGTCGCTGCTGTGGGCATGGGTCAATCCTTTCTAATCTCAAGGCGCTTACCATCTTCATCTTTGCCTGCTCGACTATCTTCCTCCTCATTCAGGCCTGCAAAAATTGCGATAGCATCCTCTGACACAAGAACACACAAATTTGTGCACAAAGATGCACAAATTGACCCCTCACGTATAGTACCATATTTCTTGTAAAATATGGGTTAAGTCTCCTAGGAAAATATTACTAAAGGGTCACAAGCAGGTCATGATTTTTCCGGTTTGCCTTTAATATATGTAATGTTTCTAGCATCGAAAGGGTTCCACTTATGACACGTATTGACGGACGGATTCAGACTCAACTGCGCCCCGTGCGCCTCACTATTGATTACCTGGACTTTGCCGAGGGGTCGGTGTTGATTGAAGCCGGGAAGACGCGGGTACTGTGCGCCGCCAGTATAGAAGAAAGAGTCCCGCCATTTCTCGAAGGTTCAGGTCAGGGCTGGGTAACAGCCGAATATACCATGTTACCTCGCGCAACCCATACACGTAGTGCTCGCGAACGCGATGGCAGGATTAGCGGGCGCACACAAGAGATTCAGCGCTTGATCGGGCGTTCACTTCGCGCCGTTGTAGACATGAACAGCTTAGGGCCGCGTACCATTACGCTCGACTGCGATGTGCTGCAGGCGGATGGCGGTACCCGTACTGCGTCGATTACTGGCGCATATGTAGCGCTGCACCGTGCTTGCTCGAAGCTAGTCAAGCAGGGTATGCTATCCGTGCACCCGGTGCGGACAGCCGTGGCTGCCGTAAGTGCCGGCGTGGTTGATGGTGACATTCTGCTCGACCTGTGCTATGAAGAAGACTCACATGCAGATGTCGACTTTAACGTGGTGATGACCGCCGAACATCAATTTATCGAGGTGCAGGGAACAGGTGAGGGCGGCGTTTTTAGCCGTGCTACGATGGATACCTTGATCGCACTCGCGGAGCAGGGCATTGCTGAACTCCTGGAGATACAGAAGAGGCATGTCTGATAGCGCGATCAACCTGGCCTTTTACGCAGCGGGACATGACGGTACTTTGGTACCGCTGTTATTCAAGACATACCATCCTATGCGTTTAAAATAGTACATCATAGAAAGAAGCAATACACTGTGAGGGTAAGTCATCGGCCCTACCCGAATGACCTACGAAACTTGCTGATATCTGAGGTTTATGCTAGAATTCCCTTTCAGATGTTTGAAAAGAAGACGACCTGTCGGACCAAAGGCGGTGTCGGGAGGAGCGCAAATTGAAAGCGAATACAGGCCGAAAGTGGTTCTGGCGCATCATCGATTTCATCAACCCGTTACGTGATCCCAGCCTGACTGTCGCTGTCGTATTGACATTTATTGAAGAGGCCGGGCAACACGACGCATGGTATTGGATCGCGGTTATCGCGCTCATCAACTGGGTGGCCGTGCGGGGCGTAGTCTGGTTGGCCGTGAATTTCACCTTTGCCAGTGTATTTATCTGGCGCCGCGTCTGGTGGGCAATCCAGCACCCTCGCCTGGCCTGGCGTATCCTGGATGCTGTCGGTCACGAAGAAATCGTGATCGGCGGACTGACTTCTCTCACTGAAGGCGTGTTGCTGCCGGATGGCTCTACCGTTTTGAGCATGAATCCCATGCTTGGAGCAAGCGGAATCCATGTAATCGGCGAGTTACCCGCCGGAACTGAAATACCCATGTTGAGTATGCCCAACGGGCAGATGGCTCCCAACTTTGCAGCGCTTGCAGGAAGCTCTGGCATTTCAAGCCTGAGTACCGGAATATTTCCTACTGCGCCAGGTCAGCCTGCCATGGGTTTTCCACAAATGGGGGGCAATGGATTTGCTAATCAACAGACCACCGGTGGATTCCCTCAAGGCTTCCCTCAACGTTCCAGCGAGGAAGAAGAGCGTCTGCGCCAGCAGATAGCGACCTTCTCACGTTTGTTGGATGACTGGATGCAATTCACGGAGGAGAAATGGCGCACGGTTAGCGATAGTCAGCTCGGTTGGAAGCCCCTGCGCGGCAGGTGGGGAAGCTGGGAAGATATCTTCCGGGATGCCTTTGCCGCCCAAACATCCGACCCCATGGCACAGGCTGCGCAAGCTGCCGGTGAAGCGACTACCAGGCGTTTTGATTTCTCGAAGGACAAGGGTTCCGCGGCCTCAGCGGTTGCCTGCTTTCTGCGCGATATGATGACCCTGCGCCAGGGCATAGAAATGATGCAGCTTCCATCGGGCACTACCCCCGAGACGCCTAATGGACAGCCAGTTATACAACCTAGCCAGGCGCAGTCCTATCCTCGCGGTGGTTTTGGCAGTTCCCCTGGTCGTAACCCGCTGATACGTCGCCCATCACCAATTTATGTCGATGCAGACTCTGATTAATAGAAAATGTTATGTATATGTATTCAACACGTATCACCCACGTGCGTCCCGAGCTCGAGTGCATGGGCGCATATCTCCCTGGCGAAGCCCTGGAAAGCTTTAGTACACGCACTGGTATACCCGTTGATCGTCTCATCAAATTGAACAGTAATGAAAGTCCATTTGGCCCTGTGCCCTCGGTCATGCGGGCGCTAGGCGATTATAGCAACTATAACAGCTACCCAGATACCAACGCGACTGCCTTACGTGCAGCTCTCTCGGCCTATACAGGACTCGATAGCCGGTATATTGTGTTAAGTCATGGCAGCAACGAATTGATCAACCTGCTCTGGCATATCTTTCTCTCGATGGGCGATACCATCATCTCTTGTCCCCCTACCTTCTCTCTCTATACGTCACTCACCACCTTTTGCGGGGCTTCGATGATCGAAGTACCACGTACAGTTGATTACCGGGTTGATGTAGAGGGCATACTTGCCGCTCTTACCCCATCAACAAAGTTGATTGTGCTCTGCTCGCCAAATAATCCCACCGGCAATCCCATTGCTGAGGACGATGTGCTGGCTCTGCTGGTATCGGGCCGCATCGTCGTAGTAGATGAGGCATATGTCGAATTTTCCTCGCGGCCCCAGGGATTCGCCTACCTGGTACCGCGATACCCTAACCTTGTCGTTTTACGTTCCTTCAGCAAATGGGCCGGGCTAGCGGGTCTGCGCATTGGCTATGGCCTGTTCCCCGCGTGGATCACGCATTATATGCTCCGCGCGCAATGCCCTTTTGAGGTGAATGTTGCCGGTCATATCGCTGCGATCGAGACGCTCGCTCACCTGGAGTGCGTGCTTGCCAATGTGCGGCGCATTGTGCACGAGCGAGAACGGCTCTTCGAGGTTTTGCACGGGCAGCCTTACCTCGAACCATTTCCTTCACAGGGTAACTTCATCCTGGCTCGTGTGCATGACGTGAAAATTGAGCAGGTACGTGCAGTTGTTGAGGAATACGGCATACTACTGCGCTATTTCGAGCAGCCTGCCACGCGTGACTTCCTGCGCGTAACCGTGGGTTTACCTGAACACACGGATAGGTTGGCCGAGGCATTAGCAACGGTCAAATCGTAGGCATCATCCTTGCCCCATTTCCTCTTTGCGGAGTACAATGAGCCAGTAAACAGGTATTAGAAAAGTCCTGGGCGCGACAAAGAGCGTCCTTTTATGGAGGATATTTATGCCAGTCAATATTAATGAGCTCACCACAATCGAGGATGTCGCAGCACGCGAGATACTTGACTCGCGGGGCAACCCGACTATTGAGGTCGAGGTCTTGCTCATGGGTGGCGAGCGCGGTGTGGCAGCAGTTCCCTCTGGTGCCTCAACAGGCGCTCACGAAGCTGTGGAGTTACGCGATGGCGACAAAAGCCGCTACGGTGGCAAGGGCGTCCTTACCGCCGTTAATAATGTGAATGAGACGATCCGCCAGGCTATTGCCGGGCTTGAGGCCACCGAGCAGGTCGCGCTTGACGAATTGATGATCGAGCTGGATGGAACGCCGAACAAGGGTGCATTGGGCGCTAATGCCATCCTGGGCGTCTCCCTTGCCGTGGCGAAAGCAGCGGCAAATGCGCAGCAGCAGCCCCTCTATCGCTATCTTGGCGGGGTTTCAGCACGCACACTGCCGGTTCCGATGATGAACATCTTGAACGGCGGCAAGCATGCCGACAACTCAACCGATATGCAGGAGTACATGATCTTGCCGGTAGGCGCCCCGAGTTTTCGCGAAGCCCTGCGCATGGGTGCCGAAGTCTACCAGGGCTTGAAGAAGGTGCTGCACGGCAAGAAACTCAATACCAATGTTGGCGATGAAGGCGGCTTTGCCCCATCGCTCAGTTCAAACCGCGAGGCGCTGGAGGTGATTGTCGCGGCCATTGAAACGGCAGGCTATAAACCAGGCGTCGATATTTTCCTGGGCATGGACCCTGCTGCCAGCGAATTCTACCAGAACGGTAAGTATGTACTGGCGCGAGAGGGCCGCACACTCACCTCTCACGAGATGGTTGATCTCTACGAGGGGTGGATTGCCGAGTATCCCATCGTCAGCATCGAAGATGGCCTGGCCGAAGACGACTGGGAGGGCTGGTCGCATCTATGCCAGCGCCTGGGCAATCGCGTGCAACTTGTGGGAGACGACCTGTTCGTGACGAATACAGCGCGTCTGAAGCGAGGTATCCAGGAACACTCTGCCAACTCGATTTTAATCAAGCTCAATCAAATTGGCACGCTGACGGAGACGCTGGAAGCTATCGAGATGGCAAAACGCGCGTCCTTCACCGCTGTCGTTTCGCACCGCTCCGGTGAAACCGAGGATACGACCATCGCCGACCTTGTAGTTGCCACAAATGCCGGGCAGATTAAAACTGGCGCTCCTGCGCGCAGCGAGCGTGTCGCCAAATACAACCGCCTGCTGGTGATCGAGGATGAACTTGGCGAAAAGACGGCACGCTACGCCGGATTCAGCGCGTTCTATAATGTGCCCGCGCTTTACGCCAAAGCGTAGGGGCCGATTTATCGGCCTGGGGAGCGCATCGACGGGCCATTGGCCGATACATCGGCGATGCGCCAATAAATTGTGCGCCTACGGGGTGTTACCGATCTTGGTTGGTAAAAAGCATTATCGCGCCCTGCTTTTAAGCACCCTTGCAGGTACCCCCGGTAGTGCTATACTATAGCCAGAGAAACTACTATTGAGAGGCAGTATGTTGAAGCAGAGTTCAGAAAATGACACGAGCACGCGGGAGCGGCGCTCGGCACGTGTAATCTACTATAACCTCAGCTATATAGTTCAAGGAGCTGAACACGGAACCGGTGGAGCAATTGTGCTGCTCCACGATGTTCTGGGAGGAGCATTTACCTGGAGTGATGTTCTCCCCCAGCTTGCAGCCACGAACAGGGCCGTCTACGCCGTCGATCTGCTGGGCTATGGCCTTTCTGATCGTCCCTGGCCAGCCGATACTTCGATCTGGGGCCATGCCGACGCCCTGGCTTTCTTCTTCAACCAGCTCAACCTCAAGGATATTGTGCTGGTAGGACATGGCATCGGTGGGGGCGTGGCGCAGGTGCTGGCAACGCGCCTCAGCCGCGACCGTGTAGGAGCGCTGGTGCTGATCGATACCACTTGCTATGAATACAGCATTGCGCCAAACTGGCCATTACCGGATATGCAGAAGAGCCAGGACCCCGACGTGGCTAAACAGGCTAAAGTTGAGGACATGATGCGCGATCTGCGCGAGACCGCGCCGAGCGGCACGCAAAACCCGGATCGTTTTAAGGATGTAATGAACGATTGGATTGAACCCTGGGATAGCGAATTGGGCAAAGAATTGCTCTACCAGCAAATCCGTTTGCTGCTTCCCAACTATTCCAATGCGGTGTCCTCTGATCTCAAGGTCATGGGGAAACCCACGTTGATCATCTGGGGCGAGAATGATGCGCAGATGCCATTGAAACTTGCCCAGCACCTGCATCGCGATATACCCGAATCGCGCCTGGTGATTATCCCTGGCGCAGGCCACCTCATCCTGTTTGATGCACCCGGCCAGGTGGCAAGCGCCCTCGTGGATTTTATAGGGAGACTGTAGGGGCGCGATTCATCGCGCCCTTGCTGGAGATTGACTCCTTCATCACGACGCCACTTTCTCACACCTGGAAGCGGGTCTCCAACCGTCCTGGTGCCCCTGTTGATACGTCTCGGAGCAGCGATTGTATTCTTCCGCCAGCAGAATGTAGGTGTCATACATCTGCTCGAGCACTTCTAAAGACTGCCCCTGCTGCTCTGCCATGGCCAGGTCGCACCACTGCTGCTGCATAGATTTTTCAGCGTGTTCAAGCTCTTTTAAGGTCATTGTATGTACCCCCAGGTTCTGACTGCATACTCATGCTTAGGAGGCTTTACGGCGTTGCTTTTGTTCATTGTACTCATGGCTCAGTTGCGTAATCAGCTCTTTCGCGTTCAGGTAGCTCATCGTCTCTGGATTTTCAGGTTCGGGCCTGCCGAGATGCTGGCAGAGCTTGCGCAGGCTGGCCAGTTGCTGCTCAGTGGCAGGGGCATCGGCTGTACTCTTATCGTCTGACGATGTGGCGGCACCCTGACCATTTCTATTGGCTTTGCCATTGCTATTTGCCACAATTGGGCGGACCGAGGAGATATGTTTGTTGGCGTTCTCGTTCTCCTCATATGCTGGAGCGCTCCGGCCTACGGGAGCATCCACAATACGGTGTGCCTCGTCCAGTTCATCTCCAGTAAATTGAGTGCCATACCCTAAAGCAGCTAAAGCTCTGCCTATTGCGCCGGTTTCTGCCTTCTCAATAAAATCAGGGAAGCTAACTGCTCTTTCAGATTTTGTGCCGGTGGCTCTCCCGCCCTTACCATCAGTAACAACTGCTCTATATCTTGCATACCCCTTCGCTCGCTTTACAACCTTCTCGCTACGTCTCGTCTCACTATTCCAGGTGTTCACCTCTTCTTCCATTTCACGGTCAAGGTCCACCTCTATTTCTTCTGTATCGATAGTGCCATGTGGACATTGCTCGCGGAACCAAACCAGGCGCCATTGCACGGGCAGATAGTCTTTAAGGCCATCTTTACTCTTGAGTTTCATGAGGTGCTCGTTTGGATTGAATGACCGGGTACGCTGCTCTTCACGGCCATTTTCGTTATTTTGGTCACTCATGGGATGCTCCTATTCTCATAACTTAGAAACTTTGTTCTAATGAATTATACAAGGAACAGTATTTTCTGTCAAGTTGGCTACGGAACCATTCTTTTTTGGAGGGGAAAAGGAGGTAATGGCGATCCTCTGTCGCGTAGAAGAGGGGATGCTTCCTGGGGTAGTGAACTTGATAACGGAATATCCCTCACCTCTCATAATGTTGTATTATTATATTCATAGTACTCAATCAATGAGCATAGAGTCAGGAACACAGGTGAGAAGTCATGAGTGCCACAACTATTTACAATGACATTCAAACATGTTTAAAGCGCGGCGAACGAATTGCGGTAGCCACGGTAGTCAAGACCATCGGCGCTGCTCCTTGCGGCATCGGGACCAAGATGCTGATTCGTGCCGACGGCACTACAAGCGGGAGTTTCTCCGGCGCAAAGGTAGATGCCCAGGTGGCGCAGGATGCCTTGCAAGCGCTGCGCGAGGGCCATTCTAACCTCATCCACACGCACCTGGACGCTGACCAGGCTGTAGGTAGTTGTGGCGCTACGCTGGAGTTGTTCATCGAAGTGCTTTATCCAGAGCCGCGACTGATTATCGCCGGTGCAGGCAACGTGGCCCAGGCGCTTACACGGCTGGCAACCTCGCTCGATTTTCGTATCGTAGTCGTAGATGACCGGCGCGACCTGGCCGACCCGCAAGCATTCAGCGAGAAGGTGCAACTGACCTTTGGCGATATCCCGCAAACCATTCGCGAGCTGGAGCCTGACGAGGCAAGCTGGATCGTCATCGTGACACGTGGTCATCATCTCGATAAGGATGCACTGCGAGCTGCCCTGGAAACTCATGCCAGGTACGTGGGTATGATTGGTAGCCCTGGCAAGATCAAGAATATCTTCCGTGATCTGCTCAAAGAGGGCATACCGCAGGAACGGCTGGCCCAGGTGCATTCTCCTATTGGCTTAGACCTGGGGGCCGAGACACCCGACGAAATCGCCTTGAGCATTGCTGCTGAAATGGTCATGCTCCGCAAGAACGGCAGCGGTGCGTCACTTATGACTATGCATAACTTCCTGGATGAGCTGGTACCTGCTGAGAGTCGATGATATCTACCGCTTCACTCCCTTAATATATCGCACCGTCACTGTCCCGATCAGGCAGTACACGATCGCCATGATAAAAATGGCCTGGTAGCCGGCTACGGAGTTGCCTGAACGTGTAAAACTGTCGATGATTGGGCCGCCGATCACCGGGGCGATGACCTGGGGTAGTGAGAGCGAGATGTTCCAGATGCCCATGTCGCGTGCATAGTTCCTATGTGATGGTAACACATCGACCACCAGCGCCCAGTCAACGCTCTGATACGCCCCGTAGCCAAGGCCGAAGATGGCTCCAGCCGCGAGTGCAATAACCAGCGAATGCGCAATAACAAAGACCAGGCCCACCAGCGCCATAAAACCACCGGAGAAGTACACTATGCGCTTGCGTCCGAAACGATCTGAGAGCCAGCCGGCAGCCGCCGCGACGACTAACGTGCTCAAAACGTTGATTTTAGTGGAACGTGGGATCTTTTGTACCCATGAAAGGCGTCGTGGCTGCTCCAATGATGCGTCTTGTACAGGTGCCTCTGCGCTTTTTTCCGCCTCCTGGGTTTCCAATTGTGCTGAAGCGCCCATACGTTCGCGCACCGAAATGAGAGTAACGAGCATCAATGGTACCAGCACAGCGATGATGATGCCATAAGTGAGCCAGAGTCCCCGTTGATACTCAGGCAGTGGTTTGGAGGCAGCGACAAACAGCCCGGCTACGATAACGCCGCCAATGGTTCCAGTAATCGCAAGGAGACCCATAACGCCTGATACCAGGCCGCGCTGTCCCGCGGGCACTATATCGGGCAGCAGCGCATGGAATGGGGCCTGGGCTGCGTTACTGGAGAACTGTACAAGTACGTAGGCAAGTGTCAGCGTAGGAATATCGTGCGATGCCGCCATCCAGATGAGGCCAAGCACATTGACAAGCGTGCCGAAGAGAATGTATGGACGGCGGCGACCCCAGGCAGCCAGTCGCCCATGTGTCCTATCGCTCAGCATACCGAAAAGCGGATTGGCGAAGAGTGAGACAAAAGCGCCTGGAACGAGTACGTACGCTAATGCAGTACCTTTGGTAGCATTGCCGGCAATCTTGAAAACCTGGCTGGGAAGAATGATAATACCAAGGGCAGTCCAATGAAAGTTAAGCGCGAAACAGAAAATACTGATAGCCAGGATTTGCGTCCAGCGGAGCCTCGGGAGAGCGATTGCCGGGCGGCGTGGAGCAATGTATTCCGTGCCCTCTTGCTCCAAAGTAGCCATTGGCGCACCTCCGTTATTATACTTTTGAAACCATATTACTTTTAAGAGATTATCAGAAAGGATACTACATGTTCACTAAACATGCCAGTGCCGTGTGCACTCCCATTCTTTTCTGCCTTGTTTTACTCACCTCCTGTACAAAGTCACCACCCGCTATTACCACGGCACCTACGCCCACCAGGACCGTTGTTATTAGCCCAACTGTGCCGCCGACCCCGACCGTCAGCGCTACACCTGCCACGACGCCAACACATTACACTGCGCGCGTGCTGTTGTCCGGTCAATTGCGTCCAGATGACCTGGCTTTCGATGCGCAGGGGCACCTGCTGTTCAGCGATTTCTATCATGGCACAGTCAGCCGACTAAACGCTGATGGCTCTGTTACCGTTCTCGTTAGTGGACTGGCCGGGCCGGAAGGCATAGTTCCACTCGCTGATGGTACAATGATTATCGCAGAGCAGCGTACCAATCGTATCCTGGCCCTGGCACCAGGTGAGAAATCGCCGACCGTGCTGCGAACTCTCCCAGGCGTGCCCAGTACAGCGCCCTGTAAGGATGGAGTGGACGGCATCGCTCTGGATGCAACCACAAATACGCTGATTGTGCCGGATAGCCCTATTGGTAATGTGTACCGCATGAGCCTGGATGGCACAAAGCTGATGTTACTGGCTTCGGGTATAGTGCGGCCTGTTGGCGCTGCGGTCGATGCCCAAGGCACGGTCTACGTTGCCGACGAATGCGGTGGAGCTGTAGTGCGCATCAGCCCTGCTGGCAAGGCGACGCGCATGGGTGGCTTCGGCATGCCCGATGATGTGGCATTCGATCAGCATGGCAATCTGCTGGTCATCGACCTGCAGGTCTCTATCCACGCGCTTATTCGTGTAAGCCAGTCAACGGGCAAGCACGAGACACTGGCCAGCGCGGGCTTCATTGAGCCGCAGGGCCTGGTCGTTGATAGCAAGGATGACATTTACGTATCGGATGATTACGCCGACAAGATTGTGGAGTTTTTACCCGTATGAACAAGCTGACTTCTATGGCGGAGGCAATAGCACAATTCGTCCCCGATGGCTCAACAGTTGCCATGAGCCTGGCGCTGGAGCCGCTCATTCCGTTTGCAGCAGGCCACGAGATTATTCGCCAGCAGCGGCGCAATTTGACCCTGATTGGCCCTATTTCTGATATCCTCTTCGATCAATTGATCGGGGCAGGCTGCGTCGAGAAGGTTAAGGCAGCATGGGTAGGTAATGTCAGCGAGGGATTGGCGCATTGCTACCGCCGCGCCGTCGAGCAATCGATTCCACGCGCAATTGTCGTCGAGGAACACAGCAATTTTACAATTGGCCTGGCATTGCTGGCCGCGAGCCTGGACGCACCCTACATTCCCACGCGCTCGCTGCTGGGAAGCGATATCCCGCGCCAGAATCCTACGTTTCGCACGCAACAATCACCCCTGGATGGCTCACCTGTGCTGCTTGTGCCCGCTGTTCATCCTGATGTGGCCATTATCCATGTGCAGCGCAGCGACGAAGAAGGGAATGCCCATATCTGGGGCAATATCGGTCTCAGCGAAGAGGCCATGCTTGCAGCGCGCAATGTGATCCTGGTAGCTGAGGAGATTGTGGCGCGTGAAGTTATTTTGAGCGATCCCAACCGCGTGCTGGGGCCATCTTTCAAAGTGCGGGCAGTAGTACATGAGCCCTGGGGGGCGCATCCTTCTGCCGTCCAGGGTTACGCCAACCGCGATCACCAGTTTTACCATGAGTATCACGAGCGCACGCGCACGCTGGAGGGCTTTGAGTCCTGGCTGGATGAATGGGTGTTGCATGTGCCGGGTCGCTCTGCCTATGTAGCAAAGCTGGGCGAGGAGCGCGTACAAGGCCTGGGAGTCAAGGAGCATCGCTATGCGGCCCCTGTGGATTTTGGCTACTAGTGGTCAGTCCAGTTTGCATTTTGCGGTGGGGCCTGACACCCGCGAGGGGTGTCACTACATTTCTCCCTCACAAACCTATCTGGACTTACTACTAGTGTGTCTTCAATGAGGTTTGTGTCATTTGTGTCATTTGTATCGCTTGTGTCCGTTGTATCGCTGTGTAAGCTCGTACAGCATCAGGGGAGATAGGCGGGGAACGCCGCTTATTGCCGAAAAGGTCTCTTGATTCTGCACTTGTGAAAGGAGGCGCGTTATGGATTACACACCCAGGGAATTGATGGTTGCCTGTGCGGCGCGGCAGATACGCGATGGCGAAAATGTCTTTGTAGGCATGCGCCTCCCACTGATTGCGTTTGCCCTGGCGAAGCGTACCCACGCGCCCACCTGTGTAGGGCTTTTCGAGGTTGGTATTGTGCGTGATGAGCCTTCGAAGGAGTTGCTCTATACGATGGGTGACGCTCCAAATATTACCGGGGCAATCTGGGCTACAGGCACCCTGAACGTGATGGGTCTGCTGGCTGCAGGCGAGGTGCACCTGGGCTTCATTGGCGGCGCCGAGGTTGACCGTTACGGCAACCTGAACACGTCCATCATCGGAGACTGGAAGCATCCCACCGTGCGTTTACCAGGCAGCGGCGGCGCTGCCGACATCGCTTCATTGTCGCATAGACTCGCGATGATCATGCAGCATGATCGTCGCCGGTTACGCGAGCGCGTGGACTTTGTGACCAGCCCTGGCTACGGCTACCCCTCCGAAGAAGGCCCTGCCGGCGCGGCGTGGCGCAAACGCGTGGGATTGTCAAGAGGCGGCCCTGCTGCCCTGATTACGACACTGGGAGTTTTTACTTTTGACCCTGAAAACGGAGAGGCGGTGCTTCAGTCGTATCACCCGGGAACGACGATTGAAGAGCTACAGGAGCAGACCGGGTGGAAGTTGAGGCTCGCGCAGGATTGTAAAGAAACCGTGCCGCCCACCGCTGACGAGCTGAGGGTGATCAGGGAATATGATCCCCAGGGGGTGTGGACGAGGTAGCGTGCCGCTTCCAGGGCGACCGCGAGGGTCGCCCCTACCATATACGACGGGAGCCAGACGCTTCGTGTATTGTAGGGGATGGGCTTGCCCCAGCCCTGAGCGGGGCTTACTCCGCGCGTTCTGTACCACGCATCGGCGAGGCAGGGTCGTTGCGCAGGAGAGATAAAAGTCGTGTGTTGACGGCAACGGACGTGGTGTCAGCATCGCCAAGAATGCGCCCA
>WNFA01004589.1_pt1 | contig 12728 bp, 12 predicted proteins | sample 5400481 | NCBI WGS metagenome assembly WNFA01 (sample SAMN13153340, study PRJNA577476) | soil metagenome | isolation source: 120 cm saprolite under Douglas fir tree site 2 hole 1 replicate 2 | place: USA:California | collected 2015-04-18 | reverse complement strand
CTGTTACGTATGAGAGCAATGCTTACCAGGCTGCGTTACGAGTCCTTGATGGCGTGGCGGAGCGGGACATTCGAATTGTGGAGGGAGTCCTCTAAACGCTGAGAAGTGAATTTGATTTCTCTGTGGCCCTTTGTGGTCCTCTGTGCCCTCTGTGTTGGGCTTTTCGGAATTCAACATAGAGAGCACTGAGGACATGCAGATGAAGAGGAGGAACTTCCCGGTCTTTTCCAGGTTGGCTTTGATCACAGTGCGCGCACAAAGATGCGATTGGGCGCGCAGGAAACCCGTTGCACGGCCGACGCGTCGAAAGGATCGTGTGCGGGCTCTACGCGCCGTCCCGTCTAGGCGGGCTGGCTTCCCGGTCGCCGCGCGGCTTCGGCGGGCCAGTGGCGCGTCGGCGAGTTGGAGCCTGTCGAAACACGATAACTGTTAGAGAGGTGACGCCATGAGGATCAGGTCGCTGGTGCTTGGGAGCTTGGTTGCCTGCCTGCTAGCCATTTCGGGTCCCGCGTTCGCGCATCACGCGTGGCACGGGTACGACATGGCCAATCTCACTACCGTAAAGGGGACCGTGACGCAATTCGATTGGGCCAATCCGCATGTGTGGATCAGTTTGGAAGTGAAGGACGACAAAGCGAACGTCGAAAAATGGAATGCCGGAGGGCCTAGTCCGAGTCGTATGGCCGGCACTGGCTGGGACAAGGAAACCCTCAAGCCCGGAGATCAGATTACGGCCATCGGTCATCGCATCAGCGACGGCACGAATAATTTGCGTCTGGTGAAAGTTGTGTTGTCAGACGGGCGTGAGCTGATTTGTTATGGTGGCCGCTGACGCCTGCAGACCTGTTGTTTAGCTGAATCCGAATTTGAAAATCGTCCCGCGCTGCGCTATGTTCCGGTCCATTTCGGCGGGCGCTTGTTCAGGAATGCGTCCATGCCTTCACGAAAATCATGGCTCATGTAACACGCCAGGATCAGATCGCGATCCTCTTCCGGGTTCATCTTTTCTTTAATGCGGCGTAGGGCCTCTTTCGTGGCGCGCAGTGTCAGCGGCGCCTGAGACGCTACGGTTCGCGCCAATTCGTTCGCGCGGCTCTGCAAACCATCGTAATCGGGCAAGACTTCGCCGAGCAGCCCGATCTTGCACGCCTCTTCGGCATCGATCAGCCGGGCGGTGAAAATGATGTCCTTGACGCGCGAGGGTCCCAGCAGAGCGACCAGCCTGAGGTAGTTCGACATCGATAGGCAGTTGCCGAGAGTGCGCCCGATGGGGATACCAAAGCGAGCGTTTGCGGCGCCTATGCGAAGGTCGCAGCAACCAGCAATCGTGAAACCTCCGCCGGTGCAGGCTCCAGCGATCGCGGCGATGGTGGGAACGCGGGAACTCTCCAAAGCGCTCACCACGCGCTCGATGCGCGATTCGTAATTCAGTGCGTCCTCGGCGGTGGAAAATGTCTTGAACTCAGAAATGTCGGTGCCCGCGGCAAATGCCTTTTCCCCCGCGCCCGTCAGTACGAGGACTTTAACGGACGAATCGTTCTCGGCTTTATTACAGATCTCTCCAAGTTCCTCGTACATTCGGAAGGTAAACGCATTGCGAGCCTGCGGGCGATTAAAGGTGATGCGGCCGATGCCGTCATGGATCTCATACAAAAGGTCTCCGCTCACGGGGTGATCGCCTTAATTGGGTCAGGCATCTTGATGGCACCGAGCGCTGCCATTTCATCAGTCTCGGCATCGGAGAATCCGCGCTCGCGTAGCACTTCGCGAGTGTGCTGGCCCAGTACCGGAGCGGCCCGACGTATGGAGCCCGGCGTTTCCGAAAATTTGATGGGTAGCCCAATGGACGTTACCTGTCCGGCGGTGGGATGCGTGGTCTTCACGATCATCTCCCTCGCCAACGCTTGCGGATCGGCGTGCATTTGGTGGACGTCCAACACCGGCCCTGCCGGAACGCCCGCTTCCTCCAGGCGGTGAAGCCATTCGGCCGAGCCTCGAGTTTTGAACAACGGCGTCAATGCCGCTTGCAGAGCCGGCAGATTTCGCATCCGCTCCGCGTTGTTGGCAAAGCGTGGATCATGGCCCAATTCAGGCGCTTCGAGCGCCTCGAGCAGCCGCAGCCAATTGCCCTGGTTCGCGGCGCCGACGGTGATCCAGCCATCGGCAGCGGGAAAAGCCTGATAGGGCGCATTCAAGGGATGAGCTGTCCCCATCGGCCCCGGCGCCTTGCCCGTCGCGAAACAAATGGCCGATTGCCAGTAGGTCTGGATGATCCCCGCCTCAAACAGCGAAGTGTCCACCATTTGTCCCTGCCCGGTCGACGCGCGAGCATGAAGGGCCGCCAGCACCGCCACGCAGCCGAGAATGCCGGCGGTGATGTCGGTAACGGGCGCTCCTATCTTCACCGGCGGGCAGCCCGGCCCTTCTCCCGTGATACTCATCAGTCCGCTCATGCCTTGGGTGACCAGGTCGAATCCGCCGCGATCGGCGTAAGGCCCGGTTCGACCAAACCCCGAGATCGAACAATAGATCAGTTTGGGATTCATCTTGTGCAGCGCGTCATAACCGAATCCCATGCGTTCCATCGTGCCGCGACGATAGTTCTCGATCAACACGTCCGCGTCGTGCAGCAGGCGCGAAAGAACACTTCGCCCTGCCTCCGTCTTCAAGTCCAAAGCGATGCCACGCTTATTCCGATTCATGATCAGGAACGCGACGGATTCGCCGGAGATTGCCGGCGGCACCATGCGGCGCGCGTCGTCACCGCCCGGAAGTTTCTCTACTTTGATGACGTCAGCTCCCATGTCGGCCAATAGCATCGCGCATGCTGGTCCCGCCATTACATGCGACAGGTCGATCACCTTCAGACCAGTCAGTGGTCCCTTTTCCTTTTGCCCAGTGACAGATTCCATCCCCCGACCTTTCTTGGCTTCTTTCTGCAGCAATACTAGCTGTTTGCGCCGCTCGGGCCAAGTCCCAGGCAGACGTCCATCGGGAACTCGCTCGAGGAAGCGCGGCTGAATTACTTGGAAGAGCAGACAGCACAGCGCAAAAAAACAGCAGGGGCGGTCGACTCGACGGGCTGCAGAATTAGTATGGGAAAATGAAATTGCATTCCTCTTCAGCCCCAATAAGCTCAGATTCCCGGAGGGGATAGCTGTAATGCACTGCACTATAAGCACTTAGATGCACTTGTCCACTCCCGCTTCGGATAAAAAGTGCTAGGACCGATGTCCTGCCCCCTTTTGGGAATCCCGCTCTATGGTCTCTGACACCTGTAGATGTGATTCTTGGGTTCGAACTTCTCCATAGCTTTGCAGGTATTTAGGCGAGGTCTGTAACGATGAGGAAATACTTCCGATTCATCGACGGTTTCCGAAGGTTCACCAAGACGCGCATGGAGCCCGAGGAGGCCGCATCTCTGGCCCGTACTTTCATCAAAAAGCGGGTTCAAGCGCGCGAGGAAAACTTTTTGAATCTTGCGGAGAAGGGGATTTTTCAATATTCCGAGAGCCCTTACCGCAAGCTCCTCGAGCACCGGCGGATTCGGTTCGAGGACCTCAAAGCGTGGGTTTCCAGGGACGGCATCGAAGCAGGTCTTCGGACCATGGAGCGTGAAGGAATTTATTTCACGGTGGACGAATTCAAAGGCCGAGTGCCCGTCATCCGGGACGGCCTCCGCGTGCAATGCAACCCCAGCATGTTCGACAATCCTTTCCTGTCGTTTGTCTATGAAGTGCGCAGCGGCGCAACGCGCAGCGCGGGAACCAGAGTCCGCATCGACTTTGACTACCTGCACCAGCGATCCATGTATGACGCAATGCTGCTGGACATCCACGGCTGCCTGACCGCGCCGGTGGCAAACTGGTTTCCCGTGTTTCCGGGAGCGCCGGGAATCAATTCGAGTCTAAGGTTTGCCCACATCGGCAACCCGGCGCGCCGGTGGTTCTCGCAAGTGGATGAGAAGAAGCTTGAGGTCGGTTGGGGCCGCAAGTTTGCGATGCGGGCGATTCACGCCCTGAGCAAGTTGTATGCATGCCCGCTGGCGGAGGCGGAATATGTTGGCTTGAATGATGCGCACAAAGTCGCCACATGGGCTTCCCAGGCCCTGGGCGAGCAGGGCCGGTGTGTCATCTACACGTTTGCCGCGTCGGCTGTACGGGTTTGCATTGCCGCGGCAGAGGCCAACATCGATCTCACCGGAGTGAAGTTCCTGGTAACGGGCGAACCGCTTACGCCCCAAAAGAGAGAGGAAATCGAATCCACGGGCGCCTCGGCCGTGCCGGTGTATGGAATCTCCGAAGCCGGAGTGATCGCCGCCGGATGCAATACGCCGCACGAAGATAGCGACCACTGCCATCTGTATAAGGACACGACCGCTATCATCACCCACAGTCTCCGCGTTCCGCACTCGGACGCCGAAGTGGATTCCTTCCTGTTCACCAGCATTCTGTATGAATCTCCGAAGCTGCTCCTGAACGTGGGTATGGGCGATTGCGGCGACATCTATTCGAAGCGCTGCCGTTGCGGGTTTGGGGAGGCCGGCTTTGACGTGCACATCAGCAATCTCCGGAGCTATGAAAAGCTCACCGGAGAAGGCGTGACCTTCGTTGGGACGGATTTTGTGTGGATTGTCGAGAGGCACCTCCCGGAAGCGTTTGGCGGACAAAGCACAGACTACCAGGTCCTCGAGCAGGAAAATCACAACGGATTGCCTCAGTTGCAATTGGTGGTCAGCCCGCGCGTCGGCGAAATCAACGAATCCGAGGTTGTGAACACTTTTCTGCGGCAACTCAAGAAAGCCGAAGACCGCGGCTGGGGACAAGCAGGCACGGCGATGTGGGAGCAATGCCGCATGGTGCAAATTATCCGCGATTACCCGGTTCCCACGGCGAGCGGAAAGATTCTTCCATTTCATTTACTCAAGCTGGCAAATCCGGTTGGGTCACGCGCATAGCGTAGAAAGGTCGGACTAATAATGGCATTCCCGGCACAACGGTTGAGAAGGTTGCGGCAGAACACGGGTTTTCGCAGGCTTGTCCGCGAAACCTCCATATCCGCGGATGATTTGGTCCTCCCTCTGTTTGTGGTCCCCGGACATGGAATTAAAAAGGAAATGAGCTCGCTTCCGGAGAACTATCATTTGTCGATTGATTGTTTGGTTGAAGAGGCCAAGGTGGTCCGTGACCTGGGCGTCTCCGCCATTCTCCTGTTTGGCGTCCCGGAGAACGATGCCAAGGATAATCAAGCAACGGGAGCTTACTCGCCGGATGGGATTGTCCAACGGGCTGTTCGGGCGGTGAAGGACGCCGTGCCCGACCTGTTGGTAATCACCGACGTTTGTCTGTGCGAGTACACGCCCCATAGTCACTGCGGGGTGCTGAAGGACGGGTACCTGATGAACGACCTGTCGCTGGAATTGCTGGCGAAGACCGCGGTTTCGCACGCCGAAGCAGGCAGCGACATGGTGGCTCCGGCGGCTATGCTCGACGGGCAAATTGGAACGTTGCGCCAGGGTCTGGATGCCAGCGGGTTCGAAAATCTGCCCATCATGGCCTATTCCGCAAAATACGCCTCCAAGCTATACGACCCTTTTTTCCGCGAAGGAACGCAGTCGGCTCTGGCGCATGGGGACAAACGTACCCATCAGATGCCGGTTTCCAATTCGAACGAAGCCATGCGCGAGATCGCTCTGGATATCGAAGAGGGCGCGGACATCATAATCGTCAAGCCGGGACTTTTCTGCCTGGACATCGTGTACCGCGCCAAGCAGCAGTTTCAAATGCCGATTGCCGTTTACAACGTGAGCGGCGAGTACGCCATGATCGACGCCGCCGCAAGACTGGGGCGCCTGGACAAGAACGCGATCCTTTTTGAGGCGCTGGCCAGCATGAAGCGCGCCGGGGCTGATATTTTGATCACCTACGCGGCCAAACAGGCCGCCAGATGCCTGCGCTGACCCCGAAATTAGATTGAATACATCGAGGGAGAGCTTAGCGATGCAAATCGTGCTCGTTGGAGTGAATCACAAGACGGCAACAGTCAACCTCCGCGAGCGCGTGGCGTTTAGCTCGCAGGAGGCCCGCGAGGCGGCGGGGCGGCTGTGCCAACGGGGCATCCTGACCGAAGCTCTGGTCCTTTCCACATGCAATCGCAGCGAAGTATATGGGGTCCGCTCGCCATCCGAGGAAAACGGCAGCGCCCTGGAAGAATTTCTAGCCTCCTATCATGGCTTGCCCTTGCCCTGCCTGGAGGCGTCCCTCTATCGGTATCATGACCAGGATGTGATCCGGCACCTGTTCCGCGTGAGCGCTGGGCTTGATTCCCTGCTGCTCGGCGAAGCGGAAATTCTGGGCCAGGTGCGTGTGGCTTACGGAAATGCCCTCGAAGGGGGCACCAGCGGACAGATTCTCAATCGCCTGTTTCAGGGCGCCCTCGAACTCGGCAAACGCGTGCGATCGGAAACGGCGATTGGCACTCTGCCCATGTCCGTAGCGTTCGCGGGCGTGAAACTCGCGGAGCAAATTTTCGGCCGCCTTGATGCTCATCGGGGGCTGATCGTCGGAGCAGGCGCCACGAGTGAAAAGGTGGTCCGCCATCTTCGCGACCGTGGCCTGAAGCACCTGCGTATCGTTAACCGCACAGAGGATCACGCCTGGGAGCTGGCTTTGCGATTTGATGGGGAAGTAATGCCCTGGGAACAGTTGTGTGAAGCGATCGAGTGGGCGGACCTGATTGTTACGTCTGTGCTGAGTAAAGAACCGGTCCTGACTTCCGAGATGGCGAAACGGGCGATGGCGCGACGCGGGAATCGCCCGCTCCTGCTGATCGACCTGGGTGTGCCCCGCAACATCGCGCCGGGAGCAGCCGCCCTCCCCAACGTGTATCTCTACAATATCGATCAGCTTGCTGACATCGTGCTGCAGAACAAAAAAGCACGCGAAGACGAAATTCCCAAAGCGGAAGACATCATCGAAGAGCAGATCGAGAAATTCGTGCGGTGGCGCGTGGGTGTCACCATTTGCGCGGCGCTGGCCGAAATGGAAGGAAAACCGGCCGCTGAACGCCTCCCGTGCTTGCATTCACACGTGGAATCTCTCACTTTTCTGTCCCTACAGGACCGCCTTCACTTGGCCAGCCGGTTGGAACACATCTCGAATCATCCAACGAATGGATCCCGCGAGTTTCTCCGCTGCCTGCCGGAACTGCGCTGCAGCACCCGCGCGCCGAAGGGTCGCCGACAACTCGCCGAGGTTGATCCACAGACAGCGTAAGCGCAAGCCAGTGCAGGACAGGGCGAAGAATACTATGGAGCTTCGGAAATTCATCCGCCTGCTTTCCCGGCACGGTCTATTGGAGCGAGTCCGCCAGCCGATAGACTGGAAATACGAACTCGGCCAAGTGACCCGGGACGCAGGAGCGCCGCTGCTATTCGAAAACGTAAAAGGCTATCCCGGGCAGCGCGTCTTCACCAACGGATTGAGCGGCATATCGGCCATAAGTCTTGCGCTCGGCCTCGATCCCACCATGCCCCGGTCTAAGGTTGTGCGCGAAGCTGCAAAGAGAGTTGCCAATCCCATCGAGCCGGTCCTGGTGGATTCAGCCCCCATACTTGAGAATGTTGTCGAGGGAGAGGAGATCAACTTCCTCAGCTTGCCAGTTCCTCAGTGGAGCCAACAGGATGGCGACCGCTATCTGGGGACCTGGCATGTGAATATCAGCCAGGACCCCGAGACGCGTTCCCGGAATGTCGGCATCTACCGGATGCAGGTTCTCGGGCCGAGACACGCAACCGTGAGTGCCTCGCCCCGCAGCCATTTGGCTCGGCACTTCGCCGCGGCAGAGCGTCAAGACCGTCCATTAGAGATGGCGGTTGCCATTGGCGTGAGCGAAACGCTGATGATAGCGGCGGCAGCCGCGTACCCCACCGATCGGGACGAATATGATCTGGCGGGCGGGCTGCAATGTGACCCGGTGAAGCTCATCCGGTGCGCCACTGTGGACCTGGAAGCGCCAGCCGACGCAGAGCTGGTGATCGAAGGCCACTTGATACCGGGTAAGCGTGTGCAAGACGGTCCTTATTTCGATTACACCGGCACGCCCAATACGAACCACAACGCCTTCCTGTTCGAAGCCACACGCATGATGTACCGCAACGACCTGATCTTCCGGGGCGCCGCGATCGGAACGTCACGCGCCGAGGACCTGCAGCTCTTTTCATTTCTCTCGGAGTTGAAACTCTTCGATTTTCACGGATCGCGAATGCGGCATCGTCTGCAAGACCAGTTGGTCAAGCACCGATGCTTTCGCGGGTTTCAATGGGCGGGCAGAATTAATGTAAGTTCGGCAATCCGGCAGGCGCGCAAACGTTTTGCGAGCATTTTGGGGGCGCCCCGAATGAAACAATCGCGTCCGATCCGTATTTCCCAGCTTGGCGAACCACCTCAACTGCCGTAAGTCCACTTTTTTCAGTTTTGGGCCACATACCTCCGGCACACTCATCCCAAGTGCGATTGGGAAGGGGGTAGGTTAAACTGTGCCGGCCATGAGTGTCATCGACGAAGTCCTCGCTGCAAACGAAATTTACTCGCGGACGCATGAATTACGCAGATTGACGCCGCGTCCCGAGCGCAAGCTCGCGGTTCTGACCTGCATGGATACACGGCTTTCGATTCGCACCCTGGGTTTGAAAACGGGAGACGCGCACGTCATCCGCAATGCGGGCGGCATCGTTACGGAGGACACCTTGCGCTCCCTGGTCGTATCGCATTATCTGCTGGGCACCGAGGAAATCATGGTGATCAATCATACGGATTGTGGGTTGATGCACACCAACGAACACGATTTGCGCACTAGAATTCAGAATCGCACCGGAACCGCCGCGGTTGCTCCCGCCTTCTTCTACACCTTCCAAAATATCGACGAAAATGTCCGGCACCAATTGCAGAAGCTGCGCACCCATCCCTGGATTCCCAAGAACGTCGCTGTGCGCGGCTTCGTCTACGACGTCAGCAGCGGCCTTCTCCGTGAAATTACTGATGTCTAAACACCACTGAGAACGCTTCCGCCTCACATTACTTCAGCCGCTCATATAAATAACGCCGTTTTCCGAAAGTAGCCCTCACCTTCCGAGTGAAGCGTGAACTCTTGTTACGCACTCAGAAACGTTTTCAGCTCCTGAGTCAATTCCTGGGGAACCTGCTCCGGGAGGAAATGGCCCGTCGGGAGCGGCTTTCCCTTCGCGTCTTTGGCGCAGTCCTGCCAAGTTTGCAAGACGTTGTACATGCGATGGAATGGCCCCTTTTCGGACCAGAGGACAAGAAGCGGGCACTCGATTTTCCGATTCAGGTCCGCGCCATCGTGTGCTAAATCGATGGATGCGGCGGCACGGTAATCTTCGCAAATCGCATGGATCGAATCGGGATCGCGGAAGCAACGCAGATAATCGCGGTATGCCTCAGCGCCAAGCCAGTCAGGAATCGGATCGGTGATCGCATGTCCCCCAAGCCAGAGCAACGTGGACTTCAGGAAATACTCGGCGCTATTTGCGACTAACGTTTCGGGGAACGGAGGCGGTTGAACGAGCAGAAACCAGTGATAAAAAACGGTGGCAAACTCCTTAGTGATGTTCTGATAGAGCGTGTAGGTTGGCACAATGTCGAGAATGACGAGCTTTGTGAGGAGGTCCGGATAGTCGAGAGCCATCCGGTGCGCGGCGCGTCCGCCGCGGTCGTGCCCCACAACCGCAAACTTTTGGAATCCGAAGTGCTTCATCACTTCCACCTGATCCTGTGCCATGGCCCGTTTCGAATAACCGGAGTGATCCGTGCCTCCGGGGGGCTTGCTGCTATCGCCATAGCCGCGAAGATCCGTGATTACTAAAAAATAATCCTGTGCCAGCACGGGCGCGACCTTGCGCCAGAGCACGTGCGTTTCCGGGATGCCGTGAAGAAGCAGAAGAGGCGAACCTTTGCCGCCGTAAACTGTGTTAATGGTTGCGCCCGAGGTCTTGATTTGCTCGCGCTTGAAGCCTTGGAAAAATTCCGCGGGCGCTTGTTGGATTGGCACAGCCTCGGTCCCCGGCTCAACGGAACGAAGCACAGTCTCGGCGCCCAGGGCTCCCAGACCCAGGGCCATGGATTTCCTAACGAACTCGCGGCGGCCGCTATTCGACATGGTCACCTCCACTTTATGAATGATCTCAGCCGGATCGCGCGGGCGTTCATTATCTTCAGCTCGTCAGGCAAGCGTGCCATGGCGGGCATACGCATTTCCTGGAGCGCTCAGTCAGCGCGCGGTGGCGACTGGGCGCGGCACATGCAGCGTCATCAGGACGATCGCTCCACTGATCGCACTGAACCAGTGCGGTGTGTTTTCCGGAACGATAATAAAATCTCCCTTGGCGACCGTCCGCGACATCCCGCCTTCAATGCCTGTGCCCGAGAGGTTGTCCGGATTTGTTCGAGTCTCGTTCACGAGCTTACCGCCAGTCACCATCGTCGCGGTTCCATCGATCACATAGAATACCTCTGCCTCCCTTTCGTGAACGGCCGCGTTAGCGACCGATGCGCGGTACTCGAGATTCGCATTATAGGGTGCGAGTTCAAGAATACGTTCCGAAACGAGCCCCTGGCCCTCTTTTCGCTCACTCTTTGCCTTGGCCAGAAGAGCGGTGACGTCTGAAGAAGAGGCAAAGGTCTTGACTGACGGAGGTGGTGGTTGCACTGCCGGTTGCTGGCCGAATGCCGCTGCGTCCACGAGCGTGAGAGCGAGGCTGATCACGATTGCACGCATGAAACCTCCAGTTTGCATTTCCTTCGTTATTGAACCGAGAGAATGCTACCACACCCCAGGGCAACGCAGGATGCCCCGCGCTTTACGCATCCAAGGTCGATGGTCAGATCAATGACTGACATTTGCATCGCTTACTATACGGCGGAGACGCGCCTCGTGCTATCCTACGCAAACGTGGTACGGGAGAAGCGCAGCACGGTGCTCATCAATGGCATGGGCGACCCGCGATTGATGTGCCTTCGCGGAGTTCACTCAGTGTGGACATCGCCAGCGGTGATGGCATCGTTCCAATGCTGCTTCCCCGGATAGGTCAGGAGGGAGACGACATGAATTCGAGGGTGACAAATTGTTTGGTGATATTGATCGCGCTGTTGGCTACGCCGCTGGCGATAAGTCTGGCGCGTGGGGCAGCGGGGAGGCCCGCTGATTCCGGCGCGGCTGCAGACGAAACGGCGATAAAGCAGGTCGTCGCCGGCTTCAGCGACGGCTGGAACAGCCACGATGCGCACTCGATGTGTTTGTCGCTGGCCGATGACGTCCAATGGGTCAACTGGCGAGGTGAAGCACGAGCACGCAAAGCTCTTCTCCGGACTTTACAAGAACACGCATCGCACGGACACGGTGAAGACCATCCGCAATCTCACACCCGAACTGGTTTCGGTGGACAACTACTGGACCATGACCGGGGCCAAGACGCGCGACGGCGCCGACTGGCCGTATCGCGAAGGCTACGTCAACTATCTAATGGCCAAGCGCGGCGGACGCTGGGTGATCATCGTGTCTCACACCGCTGATTTCAACGCCAAAGCCCCCGGCTCGGCCAGTCATTAGTGCGCGGCTCCGGGCGCCAACGCGGAATATTTTGAATCGAGAGACGATGGTAGTTGGTTTGATACTATCTTCGCGCTCTGCAACAGCTTCCTCGGAGCATTGACTCACTTCATTTGAGAGTTTCCCGGCGGCCGACAGAGTCTCGAGTAGGCCCTGCTAAACGAGCTTGCCGGAATGTAGGACCCCCCCTTGAGTCGCAGACCCGCGATTCGTCGAGGCGATCTCTCAGGGTTAGGCCCCAGGTTTTGGTATAGCGTTACGTTCGCCGGTTTCGCTGGCATGACCGAGCACTCTGCCCAGGAGAATCCGATCGTGAAGACAGTTTTTGTAGTTGCTCTACTTGGAACCCTGCTGGTGATTCCTGGCGCGGCACAGACAGGCCAACAAACCAGCCCCAAAGATCCCATGTCCGCTTGGCTTCATAATGCCTACAGCACCAATCGGAAAAACATCGAGAGGTCGGGCGAGAAGGTTCCGGAAGGACTCTATGGGATGCGTCCGGGCGCGCAGGTGGAAGTGCGAACGTTCGGGCAGATCCTCGGGCACCTTGCCAACTTCAATTATCTTTGGTGCTCGCAGGCCAAGGGCGAAAAGAATCCCGCCCAGGGAAGCGATTTCGAGAAGCTGACTTCAAAGGCCCTTCTGCTGCGGGCGCTCGGCGACGCTTTCACTTACTGTGACAGTGCTTATGCCACGTTAACTGATGCCTCCGGATTGGAGATCATCACAGTTACTCAGGAAAACGGCCGGCAGGCCCAGGTCGCCCGCATGAGCCTGCTGGTCTTGAACTACGGGCACAACAACGACCACTACGGAAACCTGGTCACGTACATGCGGATCAAAAGCATCGTGCCACCATCTTCAGAGCTTCGCCCCCAACAGCCCCAACCACAACGCTGAAGCGGCGCAAGAGTGCCGCTCCATGGCCGGGGCCAGCCGGCCACAGGATAGATCCCGCTAAACGCCAAGTTCAGTAAAGGGGCTGTGAAGAAAAGAATTTTCCCATGAGCCCGGAGGGTTCGCCTCTCTCCAAGTATAATCGGAGGGCGAGAATGTTTACACACGCGCGAGATGCTGGTAGAAAGGCGAACCCTCCGGGCTCA
>WNFA01004027.1_pt1 | contig 12728 bp, 8 predicted proteins | sample 5400481 | NCBI WGS metagenome assembly WNFA01 (sample SAMN13153340, study PRJNA577476) | soil metagenome | isolation source: 120 cm saprolite under Douglas fir tree site 2 hole 1 replicate 2 | place: USA:California | collected 2015-04-18 | reverse complement strand
CTCATGGTTCGCGTAAATTTAAGGCGGTTCGAAGGAATCGGCACACAGCTGGGTATAGAGACTGGGCGGCAAGTCCAGCAGGGCTAAAATGCAGAGCTGCAGAGCAGAAAGAGGGGTCAGATGACGCAAGCAGAGCGCTGGGTTGGTCACCACGGTGAGGGTGATCTCATCAAAGGCTTCCAGCAGCCGCTCAGCCGTCGGCTGAGCCGTGGCCCGTTTAGGATTGCCAGCGTACAAGCCGCTCAGCACAGAGCCGGACTCAGCCAGTCGTCGGCGCACCACGAACTCCAGCAGGGTCAGCACGCGCAAGGCGATGGTGAGCAAGCGCACCAGACCAGTGGCATGATCATCCCGCTCAACATACATGGGCGTGAGCGAGAGGGGATGACCCTTCAAGCGCCCGAAGTTGCGCTCCACCAAATACTCGTCGCGGTAGCCCAGCACCGCTTGCGTCAAGCCCAGGTGGGCGGCATCGTGATTGGTGGCGTACACGCGCCAGCCCAGCTGGGCCAGCGCGTGTTCCAAGGTGAGCGCGTTGACCTGACTCGAGAGGGTGAACTGCCGCACCAGACGCACGGTGGCTGCACGGCCCCGGTAGGCTCGCACCGGCTGCTCGGTCACGGTTTCGTGCACCGTGACGTCCAGCAGGCCCTCCACTCGAGCGTCCGCCAACAGCGCGGCGACAGCTTGCTCGACCTGTGCTCGCTCCGTCAGACGCGGTTTGCCGCGCCGGGGTACCAGCAACTGGGCCAGTGCGCTCTGGGCGCGGGCGAGCCGACGCTGCAAGGCCTGCTCACTCGCCTTGGCCAGGGCCACCGACCGCACCAGGAAGCGTCGTTCCGTCCAGGTGATCGTCTGGCCTTCGACCACCGCCGAGAGTGGCACCGCCTGTTCATAGCCCTCGGCGATGCGCTCTGGGCTGCCCTGGGCCCCTGCTCGCTCGACGACGTGCAGCGGCTCACCACTGCCCCGAGCGGCTGCCAGCGCCTGGGCCACATCCTCTGGGGACATGACCAGGGCCGACAAGGGGCACAGATAATAATCCTGGCTGGCGTGTACCCGCGCCCGTGTCTGCAAGGCAGCCATCTTGCAGTCGCCCACATACAGCAAGCCGTGCCGTCCCAGGCAGGCCTGCACACGGGCAATCACCGGCAGATACAAGGGATCATCGGCATGCTCGCCCGAAAGCACTTCGCTGGCCAGCGGCATTCCCAACGGGTCCAAGCTCGCCAGCATGACTTTCAGTTGCGGCAAGTCCGGCCGATGATCTTTGCTGTGACCAAACTGCAACAAGCCCTGCTGCGTCACGCTGGCGTAACTGCTGGCGGTGGTGCTATCCAGCCGCACGCACTGAGCCTGCAGGTCATACACGCGCAGCAACTGGCCGCTCAACTCGTGCTCGAAGGCACGCCAGTGCTCATCGTCGCTCAACTCGTGCAGCACTTCCGCCAGACGATCATCGTTGACATCTCGTCCTGTGATCGGCTCTCCCAGGCAACTGCGCAACGTTTCCTGCCGGTGCTCGACCCACGCCTGCACGTGATTCATCCGATGATCCCCTTGCGAGAGCACATGGGCCAGCCAGATCGTCGTCACTGCACCCAGGCTCAGCCCTTGCCAGTTGCCGTGCGTCGGAAAATGACGATCCAGCAACGCTGCTAGTCCCATGCGCTGCATATGAGCGAGTAAGAGTGGGATATCATCCACGCGTTCGGTGGTGATGCTCTCTGCTTCTTTCATGCTCACAGCTTACCAGAATCTTTGGACCGCGTCCACATTTACGCGAACCATGAGATCATAGATAGGTTTATGCAACATGCACCACGATCACGCTGATATTGTCATGACCTCCACCATTCAATGCTGCCTGGATCAACCGGGTAGTTGCTTGCGATGGAGAGGAGTTAGAGCTTTGCAAGATCCCTTGAATGTCCGGGTCACGCACCATCTCCCATAGGCCATCAGAGCAGAGTAGCAGGCTGTCACCAACTTGCAGTGGCACGCTGAACGTATCAACTTCCACTGATTCGCGCTCGCCCAGGCAGCGATAAATTTCGTTGCGCCTGGGATGTGTATAGATCTCATCGACCTGGATCATCTTCTCTTCCACCAGGCGAGCAACAACTGAGTGATCACGTGTTATCTGTGTGAGCCCATCGCACTGACGATAGAGATAGGTACGGCTATCGCCCACATTCACAATGTAGGCATTCGTCCCCACAACCAGCGCAGAGGTCATCGTCGTCCCCATGAACTTCTTCTCCTGCTGGTTGCGCTCATGCACCGCGAGATTGGCATGATATGTTCCATCTGCCAGCAGCGTCTCAAATACTTCTTCACTTCCCAGGTTGTAGCGTACAGTGGGTAACACGACCTCACTCAAAACCTGGATCGCCAGCTGACTGGCCTCCTGTCCACTCGCATGGCCTCCCATTCCATCTGCCACCACAAACAAGCCTGCTGGCAATAACCTGCCATGATCGGGATAAGTACCGTGTAACGCCAGGATACTATCCTCATTGGGCTTATTTCTCCGCCTGATACCGGGGTCTGAACCACTTCCCACTACCAGATCTATGTCACTCGCTTGCAGTTGTTGTCTGGCAGCAGGTGTCTCTAGCTCGATAGTCTCCTGCAGATAGATTGACCGTATCGCAATCTCTGTTTGGTGCTCACTTAATTCGTCCGTGACGCCAGTGGCAGGTATAAGATGAATGCGGCATCCTATATGTCGACCCACTGCTGGCCGAGAGAACGCAGTGTCGATGGTTGGCAGAGGTTCTGTTGTCATGCATGGGGGAGCGGGCGGAGGCAAGCTCACGCCACTAAGATGTCTCAATACAGGTTTCACTCCTACTAGTATCTTGCTTCCTAGGGCTTCCCAGGGCTATACACGTCGCACAAAGCGGTTTGGAACTCTCTCACATACAGCGATGCAGTTTAGGAAAGGTGATATAGTAGTCATACTACTCTCTAATCTTGACACTTTACGCATAAGTGTCCATCAATATAGCAGAAAAGTACCACATACGGAGCGGGAGCTTAACCCGGTGATATCTCTTTTTGAGGCTATGCAAACTGTGTATAACATGTTATGATTCAGTCTAGAGAGGCAGAAAACTCCATATGTGGGAGGACAGGTAACGCATGGCCCACTACTTTACACGTGAAGAGGCTGAGGCGCTATTGCCCGAGATTACGATTGTGCTTCGCAAAATTCAGGAACAACGCAAGGTGATGCAGCAAAGCGAGGAGGAACTAGGTAGCCTGCGTATACAGGCCATGGGCAATGGACATCACCTGCATGAGCGCATGGTCGGTTTGCAGCGGAACCTGGCGCGGCACATTCAGACATTGCAAGCATTGGTCAACGATTTGCACGATTTCGGTTGTGAGTTGAAAGACGCCGACAGCGGGCTGATCGATTTTCTCAGCCTGCGCAAAGGTCGTGAAATCTACCTGTGCTGGCGTTTGGGCGAAGAACGCATCAATTACTGGCATTACCTAGACACCGGCTTTGCTGGTCGCCAACCGCTATAGCGATGATGACCACGATCAGGAATGCACTGGAGCAAGGGGTACGCATGCTAACAAGGCAAGAGCGGACCAGCAGCGGGTATACCTGTCCCCCAGACAGGGTTCCGCAAGGGACCACCCATCCACCCCACCCCCCGCTCGCCCCTATGAGGGATGCTCAAGTCTTATTAGCGCATGTCCTGCATGTAGAACGAGCCACGCTCTATGCCTATCCCGAGCGTGTACTTTCTACAGAGCAAGAGCAACAATTCCGCATGCTCATCGAGCGTCGTGAGCGTGGTGAGCCTGTGGCTTATCTGACCGGTCACAAAGAGTTTTATGGTCTCGATTTTCTCGTTGACAGGCGAGTACTGATCCCCCGACCGGAAACCGAATTCCTGGTCGAGACTGCGCTAGGTCTCCTTCGCAATATACTGAGCACAGGTCGAGTGCCGGTTATAGCCGATATTGGAACGGGTAGTGGCGTAATCCCCATCACTTTAGCGGTACAAGAGCCACGCATCCCCTATCTATATGCCAGCGACATCTCAGCGGAGGCGCTAGATGTTGCGCGCCTCAACTGCCAGCTTCACCACGTAGAATCGCGTATCCGTTTGGTGCAAGGCGACCTCCTGTCCCCCCTGCCGGGCCCCATCGACCTACTAACCGCAAACCTGCCATACGTGGGAACGGCTGAAATGAACCTGCTCACTCCCGATGTCCGAGCATATGAACCGCACCTCGCACTCTTCAGTGGTCCTTATGGACTAGACCTTTTGCATCGTTTGCTCATCGAGGCGAAGCAGTCAGATATACTTGCCAGAGGGGCGATAATAGTCTTGGAGATTGGCTATCAGCAGCGCGAACCATTGACAGAGTTAATACATGAACTTTGGCCGCGGGCGATTGCAACATTTAGGAAAGATTATGCCAACTGGGATCGCGTATTACAAATCACGCTCCCTGAGTAATGGAGGTGCAGAGGTGTCCCTCGAATACCTTCCTTATTATGCGTGTTTATGTACAATGAAGATAAGACGTGATAAAGCGGAATGGGGAACAAACAATCTCACTAGCAGGAGGAGTCTCTTTCTATGACTCAAGCAAGTATCTTCCTCCACCTACTGTTTCTCACCATTAATCTACCTGACATAGTGATGCTCTTGCTTGGTGGTGGTTGCGCATTTGTGTTAGCCTATATGCTCACATTTGCAGTAGGAGCCTTTTGCCGCAAAGTAGGTTGGCTCGATCGCCCAGCAGCACGCAGGGTACATAACAAAGCTGTCCCGCGTCTGGGCGGAGTCGCCATATTCTTAGCGTTTCTCATCGCTTCACTGCTGTTTTACAACCCAGGTCCCAGTCTCAATCCACATGCTCACGAAGTCACCATCTACTGGTTGCTCATCGCTGCCGGGGCACTTATGGTGCTCGTCCATGCCTACGATGACGTCATGGGACTAAAGCCTTGGGCAAAATTGCTGGCTCAGACAGTAGCGGTTATCGTGATTCTTGCTCCATTGGGAAGGGAATTCAACGGCATCCTCTTATTCACATTCAATAACCCCTTTGGCCGAGACATCGTTCAGCATGGGGCACCCTGGTATCTGCAACCCACCTTCTTTCTCATTGTTCATGATACCACCATTCGGCTTGCAGCCATCCCCGCCGTCTTGTTCACCTGGTTCTGGATTACAGGTATGATGAATACCGTCAACCTCATTGATGGATTGGATGGGTTAGCGGCAGGTGTAGTAGCAATTGCAGCACTCTTCATCACCATCATCAGCTTCATCTTGCAGCAGTACAGCATCGCTATCCTCTCCGCCATCTTCACAGGTGCTGTACTTGGCTTCCTGCCGCATAACTGGAATCCGGCAAAGATTTTCATGGGCGATAGCGGTGCTATGTTTCTTGGTTTAGGTCTGGCAGTTCTCTCAATCATGGGAGGTGCGAAGATAGCCCTCGCTTTTACAGTGCTAGGTGTGCCTATTCTCGATGTTGCGGTAGTTATGATCAATCGCATTCGCCGTGGTCAGTCACCGCTCCATTATGACAAAACCCACCTGCACTACCGTCTGATGGCAACCGGGTTGAGCACCAGGCAAATTTGCTATGTGTTCTATGGCCTCACATTCATGTTTGGCCTACTAGCTTTAGGCCTGCCGCGCATCTTCAAATTCGTAGGCATCCTGCTGTTGCTGCTCACCATGGCAGCCCTGGTCTACTGGATCGACTATCGCCAACGTCAACGCGGAGTGCAAATCAAGTTGGGTGGCCCCGATCCGGAACCTAAGGGTGGCGATGAGGAACCTCCAGACGCTGGAGCGGGTGATGATAGACAGGATGCACCTTCTGCATACGGCTGGGGCACGGCGGGCGACCACAAGGGCCCACCCATCCACCCCACACCCCGCTCGCCCCTACGGATTGACCGCTTGCAAAGACGAAGATAACGACTGGGATAGCTGTTCTCCCGACTGGGTTTCGGCGTGGTCGCCTGCTGCCCATGCAGCCTGCTCGATGAACATCCTCTTGAGAAACTGACCCGTAAATGACTCTTCGTTCTCGGCAACCTCCTCCGGTGTGCCCTGCGCGATGACCTCACCGCCTGCATCGCCACCTCCCGGCCCCAGATCGATGATCCAGTCGGCGCACTTGATCACTTCCAGGTTGTGCTCAATCACCACAATCGAGTTGCCAGCATCGACGAGGCGCTGCAACACCTGCAGCAGACGGTCCACATCAGCGAAGTGCAATCCGGTCGTTGGCTCATCCAGAATATACATCGTGCGACCAGTCGCTCGACGTGCCAGTTCTGTCGCCAGCTTAACGCGCTGCGCCTCACCACCAGAGAGCGTTGTAGCGGGCTGGCCCAGACGCATATATCCCAGGCCAACGTCGTTCAGTGTCTTCATTTTGTTGTAGATCGAAGGCACATTCGCAAAGAAGTCGAGCGCCTCCTCCACCGTCATGTCAAGCACGTCGGCGATGTTCTTGCCCTTATAGTGAATTTCCAGGGCCTCGCGGTTGTACCTTTTACCTTTGCACACCTCGCACGGCACATACACATCTGGCAAGAAGTGCATCTCAATCTTGACGATGCCTTCGCCCTTGCACGCTTCACATCGCCCACCCTTCACATTGAATGAGAAGCGGCCCGGCTGATAACCGCGCAGTCGCGCTTCCGGCACCTGTGCAAACAGTTCGCGTATGCCCGTGAAGGCATTGGTATAAGTCGCGGGATTAGAGCGCGGTGTGCGACCGATGGGCGATTGATCGATATCGATCACCTTGTCCAGGTATGCTATGCCTTCGACAGCATCATGGGCACCTGGCTTATCGTGAGCACGGAAGAAGACGTGTGCCAGCTTCTGGTACAGAATATCGGTGATCAGTGTACTCTTGCCAGAACCGGAGACACCCGTGACCACTACAAACTTGCCCAGAGGAATGTCTACAGTGATATTCTTGAGGTTATTCTCTCGTGCTCCCTTGATCGTCAGCACACGTTCGTTACCGTTACGCCGTTGTGCAGGCATCTCGATCTGTCGTCGCCTGGCCAGGTAATCGCCGGTCAGCGAGTTCCTATTAGCCACAATATCATGAAAGGTCCCTTCCGCTACAACCCTGCCGCCGTGCTCACCTGCCCCGGGGCCGATATCGATGATGTAGTCGGCGGCCCGCATTGTCTCTTCATCATGCTCGACTACCAGCAAGGTGTTTCCCAGATCACGCAGGCGCGTCAGTGTCTTGATCAAACGCTCATTATCGCGCTGGTGCAGTCCGATGCTCGGCTCGTCGAGAATGTAGAGTACACCCATCAGACCAGACCCGATCTGTGTTGCCAGGCGGATACGTTGCGCCTCGCCACCGGAGAGGCTGGCGGCTGCCCGGTCCAGCGTGAGATAATCCAGGCCGACATCTACCAGGAACTGCAGACGAGCACGAATCTCTTTTAATACCTGCCGGGCGATAAAACGCTCACGCTCGCTTACCTCGTCCTCCAACTCCTGGAAGAAGCGTTGCGCTGCCAGGATTGAGAGACCTGACACCTGCACAATATTCCGACCGTCCACGGTGACAGCCAGCACCTCTGGCTTCAGCCGGGCGCCATGACAATCAGGACAAACACGCGCCGACATATAGCCTTCGATCTCCTCGCGGATGCTTTCGCTCTCGGTCTGCTTGTAGCGTCGATCAAGGTTGGGAATGACACCCTCAAAGTTGGTGGTATAACTGCGTGTGTGACCATGCTGCGGCGTGTAGCGAATTGTCAACGGATCAGATGTGCCATACAGCACTTTCTGGCGCTGGTCCTCGGTCAGGTCACGCCAGGGAGTATGCAGGCTGAAGTCGTACTTCTTCGCCAGAGCTTCCAGGATCGATGCATGCCATTGGCTGCCATTAACAACCTTGCTCCACGGCGCTATCGCCCCCTCGAGCAGGCTCAATTCAGGATGGGTCACAACCAGTTCCGCATCGATCTCCTGCTGTGTGCCAAGCCCCGTACAGGTGGGACACGCGCCATGTGGGCTGTTAAAGCTAAAGGTACGTGGAGCGATCTCCGGCAAGCTGATACCGCAGTAGACGCAAGCAAGCTTCTCTGAAAAAAGTATCTCCTCACCATCGATGATAGAAACCAGCACCACACCACCACCCAGTTTTAAGGTCGTTTCCAACGAATCTGAGAGTCGCTGCCTGAATGCCAGGTCGACATCCTCCTGCTTGGAGCCCACCTGGGTCTCCGTCCCATCTTCAGCCTCCGCTGACCTCTTTTCAGCGTTGACGTCGTACAACATAGGACGTTCAGCCACACGCCTCAATGATGGTTGCTTATAGACTCCATCTGCCGGTGCAGGGAAGCGCAAAGGAGATACCCGGTCATCTCCCTCGATAAATCGGGGAGCTACGGGTTGGTGTGTCACCGCTTTCTGGCCCTTGCGCAAGACCAACCGGTCAACGACGACCTCGATGGTATGTTTTTTCTGCTTATCCAGCTCGATCTCGTCGCTCAAGTCCATGATGTTGCCATCGACACGCACACGCACATACCCTGCCCTGCGCATCTCCTCAAAGATGCTCTTATACTCGCCCTTGCGTCCCTGCACCAATGGCGCAAGCAGCATGATCCGTGAGCCTTCGGGCAGATTAAGCACAGCATCAACGATTTGCTGCACCGTTTGCCGGCTTACCTCTCGTCCGCAGTTAGGACAGTGAGGATGACCAATGCGTGCATACAGCAGGCGCAAGTAGTCATAAATCTCGGTGACCGTGCCCACCGTCGAGCGTGGATTGTGCGTGGTCCCCTTTTGATCGATAGAGATAGCAGGTGAGAGGCCGTCGATGTGATCAACGTCGGGCTTCTCCATCTTGTCCAGAAACTGCCGTGCATATGCCGAGAGCGACTCGATATAGCGACGTTGGCCTTCGGCAAAAATAGTGTCAAAGGCCAGGCTACTTTTCCCCGAGCCGGAGAGGCCAGTAATCACAACGAGTTGATCACGCGGTATCGTGACATCTATATTTTTCAGGTTGTGCTCGCGAGCACCACGAATCACAATTTTATCTTGGGACATGCAGTTGAACCATCCACCGTTTTTTGATACAAACGTTCGAGTCACTACTACTATACAATACAATCAATGTCAAGAGCAAATGGGAATGGAGAAGATGTAGGATACCTCTCCCCTAGACGGGGGGCCCGGTTTATCGCGCCATCGGGGCAGGGTGGGGCTGACCTCTGATGCACACGTACAACAAACGAAACGTACCCTGCACATAATAAAACACCATCCCACTAGCCTTTATTTCCTATTCAATAACGACCTCCGTTAAAGAGTATAATGAAAGTAGGCACAACACTTCATCCTGTGTCCTGGGGTCTTCTCTTACAGAGGCCCACCTGTTACATTTAGACAAACACAAAAGAAGACATACATATGGAGAAACCCTTGGAGCCTGAAATCGATTTTGAGAAGCGATATCGCCTTGTACGTGAAGTTATCGAAATGGCTGTCCTCACAATCTTGATGTTCCTGATCGTCCAACTCGCCGTACAGAACTACTTTGTCGAAGGCACGAGTATGGAACCTAACCTGCACGATCAGGAACGTATCCTGGTAGATAAATGGACCTATCTCTTCCACTCACCTGCTCGTGGTGATGTCATTGTCTTCGTAGCTCCCCCTGATCCCACACAAGATTACGTCAAGCGCATCATCGCCGTACCCGGTGATACCCTGACAATCAATAATACTATCGTCATCGTCGATGGTGTCAGCTTGCAAGAGCTCTATGTTGACCCCAAACGGCAGGGGAACCCCTATTTCAATAACGTGATTCACAACATGATAATTCCTCCTGGCAAATACTTCGTGCTCGGCGACAATCGTGATGGTAGCTCCGACTCGCGTGATTGGGGATTTGTACCACGTGAGAATATCATTGGGCGTGCCGCGCTCGTCTATTGGCCCTTCGGCGAGGACAATTATGGGCTTCTCCCCAACGAGTCCTTCGTCTTTGCCAACGTGCACCAGCCCGGAGAACCACCCTCATCATATCGTAGTGCAGGTGTATTCAATGCCAGCGGAGTACTACTCCTTGCTGCCGTGAGCCTGGTCATATTACTTCCACGCCGTGCGAGGCGACGGTGAGGAAACGGGCACCAGGCGCCTCAACGCCCCCTCTGCTACGCGCGACCTTTCGGGACCTGGGAGGCCTCGCGTTGGGCTTGCTGCAACACCGGTTGAATCTGCGGCCCAGCTAGAAAGTTCGTCCGCAGCGCCTCATCCCCGATGCCCTCTGCCAGCCCCTGGATGATCGTCGCCGCCTCAGCAAATGCGGTGCGCGCTTGCGCAGGCAAGCCAGCTGCCTCATACAACTTTCCCAACGCCGCCTGAATCTGCCATTGTTCTGCCGGCAACCCGAGGTCTGCTGCCACCTGGGCTGCCTCGCGCAAGTGGTCAATGGCCTGCTCACTCTGCCCTTCCCACGCTGCCAGCACTGCCAACGAGCGCAGGTAGGGAAGGCGGAAGCGCTGATTGGTCCCCAGACGTTCCCCGAGTCGTTGCACTTCTGCTCGCGCCTGACTCTCATCCCCTCCACGCAGTAAGGCTTCCGTTTCATACTGACGATAGAAATCCAGCACGATCAATGCCACATCAGAACTCTTGCGTACGGTGATGGCCTTCAAGGCATAGCGGTAAGCTGTTTCCCACTGCCTGGCCAGGGCATAGTGCATGCACAGCTGCGAAATGGCGGACACGCGCAATGGTCCGAGGTTTAACGACTCAGCAAGGCCTTCTGCCTCTTCGAGCGTGCTGCGCGCCTCTTCCCACTGCTGCAAGGCGTGATACGTCCTCCCCAGGGCAATGAGAACGCGCTGGAAGATTATCGTTGGAGGAAGGGTTCGCGCCAGCGCGACGGTATGTTGCATGAGCACGAGCGCCTCTTCATAGGCTCCCGCGTCCAGCAATCCATGCGTGAGGCAGATCGTACTATAGATGTGTGCCCAGCCGCTCTTGCTCTCTTGCGCGAGCGAAAGCGCTCTGCGGCCACTGCGAATGCTGTGCTGCACCTGACCAGCATGCACTTGTGCGAAAGCCAGGTGCGCCCAGCACAAGGCTTCTGACGCGCGATTCGTCAAGGGTTGGGTGGGTGGAGCGCCAATGGCAAAGGAGGGAAGTGAAAGCTCTTGCGAAGCGGCCTGCTCGGTGCCAAAGAGCGCATACAGCGCCAGAGATGCTTCCAGAGCGTGCATGGCCTCCTGAAAGTCTCCCGCACGAATATGGATCCATCCGAGCAAGGAGAGACTTCTGGCTTCCAGTTCCTGGTCGTTACTCGCTCGTGCCAGGGAGAGCGCCTGTTGTCCCTGTGGTAAGGCACTCGTTGGGTCCCCCCAAACAATGGCCGCGATCTGTGCCTGGTTCCACTCCGTTTCCACCAGCGCCCGCTGATCCTGACTGATCTGTGCCATGTGGCAGGCTTCCTCCAGCAGCGCCCGCACTGTTGGCTTGTCCTTCGACTGTTGGACAGCCAGGATCGCCAGACCATTCAGGGTCATGCTGACCAGCCTGGGCAGCTGCTGGTGTTGCGCATAGGCGAGCAGTTCTTCATAGGCCTGTTGGGCCTGCTGCCAGGCGTTCTGGAAGGCATAGGCCCGCCCCAGGTAGACGTAGAGGTGTTCGACCTCCGATGTCGGCAGTACGGTTGGCAGTCGTCGCTGCTCCTGGAGCAAGGCGCGCGCCTGTTCGTAGTGCATGATGGCGTTTTCGATGGCAAAGACGGCCTCGGCCTCATCCCCGGCCTGCATGCTGTAGCGATAGGCGGCCTCGGCCTCTCCGGCCAAGAGCGCGTGATACGCCAGCTCGGCTGCTGCTGCTCCTTCTGTCTCGAGCCTCGCCAGGGCGCGCTGGTGCAAGACGGAGCGCCGCGCTTCGCCCAGTTCAGTGTCAGCTTGGCGCTCGCCTGGGTCGCTAGTACGGCACTCGCCATTACCAACTGGCGCGCTGCTGGCGACAGCTTCGCCAGGCGAGCCAGGATCATCGCGCGCACCGAGGGCGGCAAGAGCGCACGCCGGGACCGCTCCTGCGCGACGGCTGCGGCTATGTCCGCGACCGGCTCGAGCCTCCAGGTGCCATCAGCCCCCAGCCGTGGCACCAGCCACTCCCGCTCCCGCAACAGCTTGAGCGTCTCCAGCAGGTAAAACGGCTGTCCACCCGTCTGGGCGAAAAGGAAGTTGCCCAGTCCGACCAGCGGCGTCTCCGGTGCAGGCGAAGGCTCTACCGCCTTCCGGGCGGGGGCATTACCTGTCCCCCAGACAGGGTCCCCCGCCCCTACATCCCCATGCTCCCCCTCCCTTGTGATGGCCTGCACAAGCTGGATGGTCTCCGCCTGGCTCAGCGTCTGCAAGGGGACCTGCGTGACCGGCAGGTCGCGTCCCAGGTCGGCCAGCTGGGCCGCCAACTCCGGGTTCAGCTCCAGCCCCTCACTGCGCGCCGTGCCCAGCAGCAGCACCCGGCTGCCATGTCCTTTCCAGTACCGTCCCAGGTAGCGTACCAGGTCGAGGGAGGCCCCATCCACCCAGTGCAGGTCATCCAGCAGCAGCACCAGCGGCCCAGGCTTTGCCAGTGCGTCCAGCAGGCGCGCCACCGCTTCAAACAGACGGACCCTGGCGGTCAGTTCATCCTGGGTGGGAGCATGCAGATCAGGAT
>WNFA01003702.1_pt1 | contig 12728 bp, 14 predicted proteins | sample 5400481 | NCBI WGS metagenome assembly WNFA01 (sample SAMN13153340, study PRJNA577476) | soil metagenome | isolation source: 120 cm saprolite under Douglas fir tree site 2 hole 1 replicate 2 | place: USA:California | collected 2015-04-18 | reverse complement strand
ACGCTCCTTGCTGCCATCGAGGCCGCAATGTCTTCCTAATAAGAGTCGCTCCTGGGCACGTGGAGGTATCACGGCTCTGTTTTGATATGCAGGACACGCACCCCCTGCATATCGAGCCAGTAGCGACCCTTCGTGCTGACGATGCGCATGAGCACGTTGTCACACGTAGGACAGCGCATGACCGTCCCCATGGCGCTCATGTAGACGGTGAGTTCACCAACCACCCTGGTGGTGCTGCAATGCGCACACGTTTCCTCAACGAGCGTCATTTCAAATGGGAAAATTTCTCGCAAGATACCGCCTGCGGCATTCCCATCAAGTGTCGTGTTGTCCATCAGGACCTCCTGTCGGACCGAAACGCTCTGTTTTGATGCGTGTCGGCTCATATCCCAGCGGCAGCAGCGCTGCTGCCGCTGTTTCGACGAACGGTGTCGGGCCACAGATGTAGGCGAGGGGATGCTGCTCCACCGGCCAGGCGACCTCTCGCAAGAGCTCGGCGTCAATGCGACGGCTGTAGCCCGTCCATCCAGGTGGCTGCGTCCTGGTGAGCGTGCGGATCACCTCCAGGGCCATGCCGGCCTCGGCCTCGCGCTCCAGTTCGTCCCGGTAGATGATATCCTCATAGGTGCGAAACGAGGCGAGCAACCGTGCCGGGATGGGACTTCCCACAGCCCTGCGGTGCCGGATCATCGCCATGAGGGGCACGATACCTGATCCACCTGCAATCAGGAGCAAGGGTCCGCCCAGGCGCTCCTCCCAGACGAAGTAGCCGCCGATGGGACCACGTAGCTCCAGCTTGTCCCCCACGCGCAGTTCCTCGGTGAGGTAGGGCGAGACTTCCCCGTCGTCCAGCCGCTCAATCGTGAGTGTGAGCTGCTGTCCGTCCTCGGGAGGTGAGGCAATGGAGTAGCTGCGCTCGGCCTGGTAGCCGTCGTCAGAAGTGAGACGGATATCCACATGTTGGCCAGCCAGGTGCCCCACCCACTTGGGGATGGAGAGCGTCAGGCTCTTCGTGCGCCCCGTTTCCGGCTGGGTCGCCACCACCTCACCAAGCTGCCAGGTTAGTCGCCCTGGTAGCGCTGTTCTTTCCATGGATCACCATAATTGTTGTAGCCAAGCGACTCCCAGAAGCCCGGTGCATCCCGCTCGACCAAGCGGAGGCCTCGGACCCATTTGGCACTCTTCCAGAAGTAGAGATGAGGAACCAGCAGCCGCGCAGGCCCCCCATGTTCGGGAGCCAGCGGTTGCCCTTCGTAGTTGAAGGCCACCCACGCTTTTCCGCCCAGCACATCGGCGAGCGGCAAATTCGTCGTGTAGCCACCATCGCTGAAGGCGATGACATAGTGCGCGACGTTGGGGTCATAGTCCACCTGTTGCAGCAAAGTATCGACGGAGACGCCTTCCCAATGGGTATCGAACTTGGTCCATTTGGTGACACAACTGATGTCGACGGTTGGCGTCTCATGGGGAAAGGCCAGTAGTTCCTCCCAGGTCCAACGCTTTGGCTCTTTCACGATCCCTCCAATCGAGAAATCCCACCGCTCCAGGGGAGTATGCGGCGTCGGACCGGCCGAAAGCACCGGGAAACCGCGCTCAAGATACTGTCCAGGCGGAAGCCGCCCGGCAACGTCACCCGGTTGGCGACGGCCGTGGAAGGCCCGCGAAATAAATCCTTCGCTCATGTTTTGTCCCTCCATTCCTTATATATACATGTCTTTACCATACGCTTCTCCTTCTTCCTGCATTATGCACCATCATTCGTCCCATTTCAAGGTACTTCCTTTGGTCTTTCCAATTCCTTTGCTTTCTCTTCAGCGGGTTTGATGACTTTTTCCTCGAGTGTTGCTTGCAGGTTCGCCAGGCTATTGTAACGATAACCTGGGAGAACATAGGGATATTGCTTGAAGTCAGGGAACATGGTATACAGCCTGCGGGTTCCATTGAGCAGCGGCTGCACAGCCACCACCGTGCCAGGTAGGATAGCACGCAATTCTTGCGAAATACTTTTGTGAAGTGAGAGGTCCGCGATGATGAAGCGGGCGATGCGGGCAAGCGTCCGTAGCGACTCCGAGAAATCGCGACTCAAAGGTTTTTCGAAGTTGAACAACAGTGGTGTATACTGTCGTTCACGAAGTTCGTCCCGAATCGCTTCTAAAATGGGTTTGCGCTCCGGTGTGAAGCGGCCCAGGATCAACACCATGTTGGACGTCATGCTTGTGATGACCCCGTGGATCTGTTTTTTGTTCAGTAACAGATAGATCAACTGTGCTACATCCAGGGTATCTACCATAACGGTAGGCTCGCTTTGGGACGTGATGACGAGGTTCTCCTGCTTTGCGCCTTCAAGATGGACGTTCCAGGCAGAAAGTCCACAAACCGAACATCCTGTTAAGTTTGCCTGCCGCAAATTCGTCTCGACGAGAATAGCATAGTCCAGTATGGCCTCGTAAAGGTTCGCACCGCTGAAATCAGTTTCTCGAAGCATCGCCATGGTCAGGTCCGCGGCGGAAAGGTCGGCACCGGTAAGTTTGGCCGCCGTGAGATCGGCTTTCCAGAGTCTTGCGGTTGTAAGGTTTGCGCTGCTCAGGTGGGCAAAGGTGAGATCAGCGAAGCCAAGGTCTGCCTTGTGGAGGTTGGCTTCGTGGAGATTGGCTTCCACTGCTGTTGCTCCAAGCAGATTGACCTCTTGGAGGTCTGCCGAAGCGAGTTCAGCTCCCCCGAGGTTTGCCCCGCTCAGGTTAGCTCCGCGTAGATTTGCGCCAGCCAGACTCGCCTCGTAGAGGTCTGGCCGTACATCAGGATTCTTTTTTCTCCATTCGTTCCAGGGAAGAGTACCTTGCTTGAGTATGCTGAGTTGTTGTCTATTTGCCATACCATTTCCCCAGAGTTGTAGTTGTAGCCAGTATAGCACAGGCATCCTACAGTAGGATGTCACATAAAATTGAGAATAAGGCTTGAAATACGTCAATACTATTAGAGGGTAGTAAGGATCTCACTACTGGTGGTGTAACATTTTCACGAAAACATTATATCCTATAACACTTACCGCTAGCCGGCGAAGGGGGTGTGTGAAAAAAATGCATCTATTCCAATCTCAGCAGCAGCCACCAGCGACGTCTAAGCGTCACCTTTACCCCGGGAAACTGCTTGCAACACTTGCTATCGCTTATGTAGTCTCGATGCTTCTGATCTCTGGTGATTTTGTCTTTCAGAGTAGCCTCGGCGGGGCAAGCGGTCTATTAGCTATCATAGGCTTTACGATCTACCTGCTGGTAATTACTACCATTATGGTGGTTGACTGGCATGGTTTTCTCACTATGAATGGATTGCTGCAATGGAAGTCTATGACAGGCCGGCAAAGATTTATTGCCGGATGTCTTTTTGTAGCGTTGAACGTATTCGTTCTCGATTTCTACTTAGCGCAAGCGTACCTGACGTACCGTCGCTATAGACAGTTAGAACCGTTAAGACGTCGACGCAAGATAGCCGAGCTAGAAGCCGAACTAGGGATGATTCCACGAACCGATGGAACCTGTCACAAATGTCATCAGCCATTGCAATTGGATGCAGAGTTTTGTGCCTATTGCGGGGAAACAGTGACGCAGCGACCTCGCATCTGTCCAGAATGTTATACCACTACCCTGCCCGATGCCAGGTGGTGTCCTGCGTGCGGTGCACAACTTGACATGACTGTCTTGTCACATGAAAAGTGACTCATCCCGGACTTCCTACAACTTTTTGAGGAGCAACCCGTCTCCCTCTTACAGGAGCGTGATTCGCATGCAGACCACCCGTTATCGGTCGCGAAAACCTTTTTGCTTTCTTTTGAGAAGATCCAACAGGCGAATCCGGCGGCGGCTGATCTGCTTACCGTGTGTTCCTTCCTCGCTCCTGATGCAATTCCCGAAGAGCTACTCACCCGGAGCGCATCCGGCCTCGGGCCGCATCTGCAATCCATCGCCCCCGATCCGTTCCAGTTCAATGCCGCGCTAAAAGAACTGCAGGCCTACTCGCTCATCCATCGCAACGCGGAGACGAAAATGTTGTTCATGCACCGCCTGGTGCAAACAGTTCTCAAGCAGAGCATGCCAGAAGCGCTGCGGCGGGAGTGGGTGGGGCGGGTGACCTGCATACTACACCAGCACTTCCCTTCGGACATCACAAGAAACGATTACTGGCAGCGCTGTGAACAACTGCTGCCACATGCGCTGACCTGTCTTGCTCAAGTCGCACAATGGCAAATCACTTCTCTTGATATCTCCTCTTTGCTCGCAAAAACATCAGCATATCTCTCGCACAAGGGACGCTATGATGAAGCCGAGCCGCTCCTGGTGTCGGCTATACAAATCAACGAAGCGGCGCTGGGACCCGGCCATCCGGGCATGGCAACTCTCTTGAACGACCTGGCACTTCTCTACACCAGGCAAGGCAGGCACGCCCAGGCCGAACGCCTCTTGCAACGAGCAGTACAGATCTGGGAGCAAGCCGGGCGTTCCGATCATCCCTACCTGCTCTTCTGCTTGAACGAGCTGGCTCAACTCTACTACATGCAGGGCAAGTACGAGGAGGCAGGATCACTCTTCCGGCGCGTGCTGCCCGGCTACGAACAGGCGCGGAGATTCTCTCAACCCTACCAAGCTTATTGAATCGATAATATACATGTCATCACTGATTGTCTTTCTCGATGTTGGCGGGGTTATCAACGACAAACGCCAGCAAACTGCGGAGTTTCAGCGCCTGTAAGTAAGAGTTTCTATGGCTTCTTCGTATCAGCCCTGTATAACCACCAAGATATGCTTGACGGGTTAGTATCTCTATCATATAATATAACTATCGTAACAGTTTTAGGGAGTTAGATATAGCCTTTGTCTAAGGAGTTGATCTCGTTATGCCAACACTTACGACGCTCTTCTTGCTTGTAACGATGACCGTTCTTATTTGCATCGTTCCTGGACCAGATATGCTCTATATCATCTCGCGCAGCACAGGGCAAGGGCGCTCCACAGGGGTCGTCTCTTGTCTGGGGATTGCAACTGGTGGCTTGCTCCAGACCACTGCGGTCGCCTTGGGGATCTCCAGCTTCTTCCTTATCGTGCCGATTGCCTACGACATCATTAAATATGTGGGGGCTGCCTATCTGGTGTACTTAGGCATTCGCTTTATCCTTAGCCGTGAAGAGATGCTGACGAGTTCACGTGATGGAAAAGCAGATTTCAGGAAAGCGTTCCTCCAGGGAAGCTTGACGACCCTGCTCAATCCCAAGGTTGCACTCTTCTACATAGCCTTTCTTCCTCAGTTTGTTGATCCCACACGAGGCCATGTCCCGCTGCAACTGTTGATTCTTGGCCTCCTCTTTAACATCACGAGTTTAGCGGTCGATACGAGTGTTGCACTGCTAGCGAGTCTGTTGGGAACATGGCTGAAACGTAGGTCTGGAGCAGCAAAACTCATCCACTGGCTGACAGGAAGCGTCTTGGTCGGACTTGGAGTCCGTCTGGCGTTTTCCGGGCGGCAATGATCAACCGAGAAGTGAAGAATGGTAAATGAGGCTGATCACAGCTTCCAACAATTTGTGCATTACATGCCTCTCACCATCTCCAGCAGCTCATCCACCGTCTGCACTATCTGCTTCCCATACCCGCAGATCCCCCAGACAATATTATTCAAATAGGCGCGCTTATCATCGGTGATCCCAATACAGGGCTTCCCAAGCGCGTACAGATAACCAAGTTCGGCGCTCGTCCCCGAATCGTGATCCGGGCCGGTCAATAGGGCCACACACAGGTCGCAGGACTTCAAGGCCTCGATATCCGCGTGAAAAATGCGGTAGCGTTCTTCATAGGTAGAGAGTTTCACCAGGCCGGCATCGCGATGCGGCAGAAAAGTGCGATAGCCGGCGGCTTCGAGCGCCTGGGCGATCCGCTCCAGGTACCAGCGTTCATGCGTGTTAAAGAGCGGCCCGGCCACATAAATCAATTTCATTCGTCACCTCCCTCAACCAGACAATAGTTGTGCTTGTATATGTACCACCTTTCCGACCGGCTGAACGAAGTTAGGACGCAGTCCGTTGCCGGTCGGAATAAGATTGAGTACTACCTTCACTATACCAAAATCAAACAAGTTCGCTGCCACCCTCCACGATATATCCATCTCCACTGGGAGTCATCAAGGTGCTGAAAAATGCTAACGAATTTTGCTTCTTTCACAATGAGTACCAGTGTCTACGCTTCGCGGTCAATTTTGTCATTGACAGCAAGGGAGAATAAGTGTTATTCTTCAGTTATGTTAATATGATAGGCAAGCTGTTATTATCGATTGAAGCCCGACACGATACTACTTTCTACTGAGTCGTTTAGAATTAAGACCCATGCGAGTCTAGACCCCATTACCCGAGCGCTGTGTCCTGGTAACTATCCAATGGATAGCTTACTCACGTATAGAAGGAGGAATCTGGTGAATCCAAACATGGAAAAGTCCATACTTGACCACTGGAACAGCTTTTTTGTTACCCTACAGAAAGCAACGAGTAACCCTGCCATACCCCTGGCTATAACCGGTACCGGCATATTCAATGCCTGGCAGTCGCTCTATGAAAAGGGTACTCAACTAGGCTCGGCTTCGAGCTACGAGTACGATAGTGTAGATTGGAGCGGTAACCCGCTCAAATGCCAGGATTTCGGTTCTTACCGTATCGAATACGTCTATGCTACGGGTGTATTTCACGTCTTCGGCCCGACCGGGCAGGTAGTATAAACAGCATACACCCACTTTCGTGCTCTTACCTTCATAGGAAGCGAGTTTCACCCGGTCTGCATCGTGATGCGGCAGAAAGGTGCGATTTGAGCTATGGAGTCGTTACGAGGATAGCAACGTATGATTGACTTTTACCCACAGGCCAAACAATTGCTCGTCGATCAAAGCCGGGTATTCATCGGGGCATTGACAACGGTACCCTCTTCCGATTTCTCCATTGTCATCCACAAGACAGCATGCAATGCCCCGTGTACCGCTGAGAGTGTAGCCAATTTCTTTGCGACCGACACGAACGGAGCATCAACGCATTTCATCGTGGGGCTAGACGGGGAAGTCGTCCAGTGTGTCATGCTTTCAGATGGAGCGGGAGGAAACTGTTGCTTAGAAGCAGGCCATGATACCTACTGGGATGGCTTCAATGCAAAATACGGAAACCTGAACCTTTGTACGTTCTCCATCGAACACGTCGACGTGACAGTCGACAACTCGGAAACTCCTACGCAAGCTCAGCTTAATAGCTCATTCAGCCTTGTGTTATGGCTATGCCAGCAATTTGGTGTCACAGCCGATAGGATTAAGACCCATGCGAGTCTAGACCCCATTACCCGAGCGCTGTGTCCTGGTAACTATCCAATGGATAGCTTACTCACGTATATAAGGAGGAACCTGGTGAATCCAAACATGGAAAAGGCCATGCTTGACCGCTGGAATAGCTTTTTTGCTACCCTACGGATAGCAACGAGTACCCCTACCATACCCCTGGCTCCAACCGGTACCGGCATATTCAATGCCTGGCAGTCGCTCTATCTAAAGGGTACTCAACTAGGCCCGGCTTCGAGCTACGAGTACGACAGTGTAGATTGGGGCGGTAACCCGCTCATATGCCAGGATTTCGGTTCTTACCGTATCGAATACGTCCATGCTACAGGTGTATGGCATGCCTACGGCCCGACCGGGCAGGTAGTATAAACATAGGACCCCATTGTTTGCTGGTCTACCCAGGTAATGTGTCTTCGGGCAAGGGCGGAGGGCGCAGAGGAACCGGTGAGGACTGGATAATAGAGGTCGTCGTTGAACCATACAAGAGGAAACTATCGAGGAGTCGATCCAGCTGATCAATGGCAGGAATGTACACCTTGAGAATGAAGCAATCCTCACCGGTGATACGGTGACATTCCACGACTTCAGGAATCTGCTGCGCCAGTTCAGCAATTCTGGGCAATTGCCCTGGGTTCGGTCGGATGCGGACGTAGGCTGCAATTGGCAGCCCAAGTGCTACAGGATTCAGCTCCAGACGGTACCCTCGAATCACCCCAGTTTCCTCCAGGCGACGGACCCGCTCTGTCACGGCGGGTGACGACATCCCGACGCGGCGACCGAGTTCGGACATCGTCAAGCGGGGATCTTGCAGCAGTTCCTCCAACACCCGTCTGTTGACTGCGTCAATCTCCTCATAAGAGCGCTTGTAAGTAAATATCCGTTTTTCCTTTACATCTTGAGACATATGGTCAATACCTCCTTAAATTTGCTATGTATTTTCGTCACTTTCCATTGTACCATAGAAGAGGGTGCAATACTAGAAGGAGACGATATGTTTCACCTGAGAAAAGCGGACGTGACGGCCAGGATTCCGCCACATGTGTTCTTTTTCGTGAGTGCCATCTTTCATTACCTTGGGCCTGCATTCGCAGTGCTCCTCTTCTCCAGTGTCTCGGTGCTTGGGGTGGCGTGGTTCCGTATCGCCAGCGCCGCCGTGGTCTTTGCGGTGTGGCGTCGGCCCTGGCGCCTCTTTGCCGGAGCATCCTGGGCACAACGACGCGTCCTGCTCGCGTTGGGCGTCGTGCTCGCTCTGATGAATGCCTGCTTCTATCTGGCGATCTCCCGCATTCCCTTAGGAACGGTTGGAGCTATCGAGTTCCTTGGCCCTATCACACTCGCTGCACTCGGCGCACGGACCCCACGGAACATTGGCGCACTACTTCTGGCAGCCGCAGGCGGATGGCTCTTGACGGATGTCCGCTTCGGCGGACAGGCGCTGGGGTTTGTGTTCGCTTTTGCCAACTGTGCCTTCTTCATGCTCTACGTGGTACTCGGCCATCGGATCGCCCAGGATGGAGGCGCAGCAGGCATTGATCGGCTGGGAGCAGCGATGTTCGTCGCTTTCCTGACCATTACCCCCATTGGGATCAGCGGGGCCTTGCCCGCGATCAACAAGCCACTGCTGCTCCTCGCGGGCATCGGTGTCGGTATTTGCTCGTCGGTCATCCCGTATGTAAGTGATCAACTCGCCATGGCCCGGTTGCCGCGAGCAACGTTTGCGTTGTTGCTCTCCTTACTGCCGGCATCCGCCGCCATAATTGGGATCATCGTCTTGCATCAAATACCAACACTGATCGAGATCGCGGGCATCCTCCTCGTCGCAGGTGGGGTAGCACTGCACAAGGAGGCTGAGGCACGGCCCAGAAATCGCGCCAGGAGCACAGACGAGCCCGAACACCTCGAGGCTGCAAGCTCCGTTCAAACGATTGACGTATCGTAGGCGACGTAGGTTATCGGCTATCCCAGACCCAAACTCGTCTGTCCATACAGCATCTCCTGCCTGCTTCGTTGGACCATTGGAACTTGTAGCATCCACATGTTTTCGCTTAGTATGATAAAGTGTAGGTAAAATCTCAAGAGCCGTTTCTTGACGTTGGATATCGGGGATAGTATACTCCTACCATGGTAGGAGTTCCGCTTCGGGAGTATTACTTCTTCTGTGGGCTTTTATGGTTCATCGGAGGTTCTTTCATACTCCTCCCCTCAATTTCCAATAGATGATGCGAGTATTGTGGAGAGAATCGTTAAAGAAGCTCTAAAGGAGACTCTTACTAAACTACGCAATCTCCTGACCTGGAGTGCTGGTTGGAATGGTTATGACTCCCTGGCTCCCAGTTCAGATGCTGTTTTACATGCCGAGAACTGGATTGTACGGCTTTTTCTAGAGGTAGCAGATTTAGGTCTCACCTGGATACAACCAAATGTGATCGCAGACGCAAATAGTGATGTTGTCTTCGAGTGGTGGCACGGTAAAAAGAAGCTAACGGTTTATATCGAAGACGAGAGCGCAGAATATGTTCAGGTCTGGGGGACCAATATACATTCTGAGATGTCGAATGGTGATGCGGAACCTATCAGTACGTGTCGCTCACTCTGGTTGTGGTTGGTAATTTGAAAAGTGATATCTATAATTCCTGTAGATGATGTTGAAATCTTATATCGCCGCTGAGAGATTAGCGCAACTTGCTAATGAGAGACCCTGGGAAATAGAATTGCAGGGTCTCTCATAAATTCATATTTGGTGACCACGTGCTATGAGCTCCTTTTCTTGCTTTTTGTTGTACTGGACAAGGTCTATTGCTCACCTATTTCGACCGGAAATTGCACTTCGGTGAGGTATTGGTTTGGATCCATATGCTCTCCATGCCGCAGACGAACCTGGCGGGGTGGGCCAATTACCCGGTATCCGCTGTCTTTCATCCAGCGGTAGAGAGCTGCATATGCCTGACCCAGAAAAAGATCATCTCCAGTATGAATGGTGTAGGCCATCAATCCGCCAGGCAAGGTTTGGACGGTGATCTGTTCATTGCCTGCCAGTGCAGTGGGCAGCGGAATGGCTGTTTCCACATCAATATACAGGCCATCATCGTGCTGCTCAGATCTGGAGTGCAACAGAAACAGAGCTGGTTGTTCCATAATCTTCGTTAAGAACTCTCCATGCGATTCGTAAAATAATTACTCTACCTTCACCAGATTATTACCAGTTCACTATACCTTTCTTGCTCAAATCTCATGCATAATAGTGAGTGTAGTGCATATGGAGGCGAGGACATCTGGATTCTAAGGGAGAGCGCTTCGGTGCTCTGGCGATGAGCGGCATGTCACTCCCTTCCTGCAATTGTTCTGAGAGTTACACCTATGAGTCGTTACAGGAGAGATCACGATGGTTACTGAGAATACACACGAGAACAGAAAACGGCTTGCTCTTCGCTCTACCGACTTCGCACAGGCGCGTCCTTTCAGTACGCTTGTGTCAGAGCAAGATGCGAGTAGCAACAAGGCCCCAGTTCATACTCATCTAAGCAGGCGAATAGTATTAAAAGCTGGATTGGGAGCGGCAGTAGCGGCGACGGGAATCGGAACCTGGTTGGGATTGCATGCAGGTTCGACCCATGCTATCCTTCTGGGAAATAATGCCGCCATTCAGTGGGACAACGCTGTTTTGCAGGCGATACGGAATGTAGGGATGGGTCCGACCGCGGCTTCACGTGCCATTGCCATTACGCATACCTGTATGTATGATGCCTGGGCCACCTATGATGCCGTGGCCGTCGCGACGCGCCCTAATGGCATCCCGCGCCAGGCAGGCCAATACACTGATGCGACCATGGCGGTCAGCTATGCTGCTTACCGCGCGCTTCTGGATCTGTTTCCCTCCCAGGCGTCTCTTTTTACCACGCAGATGAACAATCTGGGCTTTGATCCAAGTAATACCTCGACCGATACCACCACACAGGTGGGCGTCGGCAACGTAGCAGCGCAGGCTGTACTCGCGTTCCGCCACACCGACGGCTCCAATCAAGCAGGAAACTACGCCGACACCAGTGGGTATGTGCCAGTCAATACCCCGGATCAGATCATCGACCCGACGCGCTGGCAGCCTCTGCGTGTCTCCAACGGCAATGGCGGCTTTGTCGTGCAGAAGTACCTGACTCCGCACTGGGGAACGGTCACTCCTTTCGCACTGACTTCTGGCTCACAATTTCGGCCTTCTAGTCCCGCCAGAGATGCCACCAGTAGCGCGTACAAGAGCCAGGCCGATCAAATTCTGCAGTACAGCGCTAATCTCAATGACCAGACAAAAACGATTGCAGACTATTGGGCCAATGGTCCTCACACCGAGACACCTCCTGGACACTGGGATGTGTTCGCACAGTGTTATATCGCGCAGTACCTTTCCCTAAAATACAAGCATGATCTCAATAATGACGTTAAAATGTTCTTTGCGCTCAGCAATGCGCTTTTTGATGCGGGGATCGCCTGCTGGGATTGTAAACGCGCCTATGACTACGTGCGGCCCATCACTGCCGTGCATTATCTCTATACCGGTCAGCAAGTAACGGCCTGGGCGGGTTATGGTAAAGGGACGCAAAGCATTGATGGAGGACAATGGATACCCTTTCAGGAGCCGACGATAGTGACGCCTCCTTTCCCTGAATACGTCTCCGGGCATAGCACGTTTAGCGCGGCGGGGGCTTACATTTTGCAGCAAGTTACGGGCAGCGATCTCTTTGGTGACTCCTCCACAGCGCTGCCTGGTAGCTCTCATATTGAGCCGGGGATAACCCCGGTGCTTCCTGTTGTCCTCTTGTGGCTGACCTTATCGTATGCGGCGGAGCAGGCGGGTCTTTCGCGCAGGTATGGAGGCATTCATTTTCAGCAGGGTGACCTTGGTGGGCGTGCATTAGGCCAACAGGTTGCGGCTCAAGGTTGGAGCACGGCTCAGAGTTACATCAGTGGCAGAGTGTGAGCGTAGTTTCGCCCAGGCTTTTGGCGTACGTCGCAAAGGCCAATCTGAAAATTTACACACATGAAAAAGATGTAGAAAGTCTTTTTCATAATATTAGTGTCATTCATACTGTAATTCAACGCGAATTTACAGTACTTTATGGCTAATATAGCGCCCGTACCAGTGTAAAACCGTTGTAGAGCTTGTACAATTAAGTTGCTGGCCTGGGGGCTCGCAATACCATTGAATATTGTCGATTAAGACTCGCCATGCATGATGCAAGAGAGTAAGGAGAGGAAGCGGAATGAAGCTATTCCCAACGGAGCATGCCCTGCAGCAGGAAGTGGAGCTCATGAAACACACCAGTGTCGCGCTCCGCGAACAGGCGCGCCGCAAGCAGATTGTGAGCGCTGTCCTGCTGGTTATC
>WNFA01007856.1_pt1 | contig 12735 bp, 5 predicted proteins | sample 5400481 | NCBI WGS metagenome assembly WNFA01 (sample SAMN13153340, study PRJNA577476) | soil metagenome | isolation source: 120 cm saprolite under Douglas fir tree site 2 hole 1 replicate 2 | place: USA:California | collected 2015-04-18 | reverse complement strand
CGCTCGACGAGCAGAAGCTGAAGATCCAGCGTGACGTGGTGACCAACGAGCGGCATCAGCGCATCGACAACGTGCCCTACGGCCCCACGCAGCAGCGCCTGTGCGACCTGCTCTATCCCCGGCCGCACCCTTATTACGAGTGCGTCATCGGCGACATCCAGGAGATCCAGTCCGCCTCGCTCGACGACGTGCGCGACTTCTTCCGCCGCTACTACGGCCCGAATAACGCTTCCCTGGTGCTGGTCGGCGATTTCGATGCGGCCACCGCCAAGGGGCTGATCGAAAAGTACTTCGCCGACATCCCTCACGGCCCCGAGGTGAAGAAGCCGGACGCCAAGGCGCCGCCCGTCTCCTCGGTGGTGAAGGAGACGCTGCAGGACCGGCTGGCGCAGCTGCCCCGGTTCCAGCTGGTCTGGAACGGGCTCGAGCCGTTCGACGACGACGAGCCCGCCGGAGACGTGCTCAGCGAGGTGCTCGCCGGTGGCAAGACATCGCGCCTCTACCAGCTGCTCATCCTCGAGAAGCAAGTGGCGAGCAACGTCGACGCGAGCAACCCGGTGCTGGGCCTGGGCGGCTGGATCCAGGTCGGCGCCACCGCCCGGCCCGGCCACACCCCCGACGAGCTGCGCGATCTCTTGCAGCAGTCGATCGACGAGGTGAAGCGGAGCGGCGTCGGCCCGGAGGAAGTCGAGCGCGCCAAGCTCAAGATCGTCGCCGGCCAGATCCGCTCGATCGAGCGCGGCAGCGCGCGCGCGGATCTGCTCAACACCTACGAGATGTGGCTGGGCGACCCCGGGTACCTCCCCCGCGATCTGGCCCGGTACCGGGCGGTGACGCCGCAGGCCGTGCAAGCGTTCGCGCGCAAATACCTCCCGGACGACCGGCGCCTGGAGCTGACCACGGTCCCGGCCGGCAAGCGCACCGCGAGCGCCCCCTGAGGACACGGCCATGACGACCCCCCGGATTGCCGCGCTCCTCCTCGCCGCGCTCGCGTCGTGCTCGCACGAGCAGCCGAAGCCCACGCCGGCCTCGACTCCGGCGGCGAGCTCCGCCGCGGCCGCGGCCACGACCTCGAACCCGACCACCGCTTCGAAACCGACCACCACCCAGTCGGGTCCTCCGCTCTACACCGCGCAGGAAACCCCCGACGCTCCGTTCCGGGCCGAGAAGCCGCCGCCGCTCCCGGGGCAGCTCCACTTCGAGGCCCCGGTGCCGGTCGAGCGCAAGCTGCGGAACGGCGCCCGCGTGCTGGTCAGTGAGCTGCACTCCGTGCCCATCGTCTCCATCGACGTCCTCTTCGCCACCGGCGTCAACGGCGAGCCGCCGGGCAAGGCCGGGCTGGCCGGGTTCGTGGCCAGCATGGTCACCGAGGGCACCAGGACGCGCACCACCACGCAGCTCGCCGCCGAGCTGGACGAGCAGGCCATCGAGCTGGCCGCCGCCGCCGGCAACGAGACCAGCCGCGTGCGGGTGAACACGCTCAAGGAGTCGCTGCCCAAGTCGATCGAGCTGCTCGGAGACGTGCTGCAGAACCCGGCCTTCCGGCCCGCCGACGTGGACCGCATCCGCAAGCTGAAGCTCGCGGGGCTCGCGCAGAAGCAAGGGAGCCCGGGCGCGCTGGCGGCGGACGAGGCGGCCAAGCTCCTCTACGGCGAGAAGCATCCCTGGGGCCAGCCGGCGGGCGGCACGCCGGAGACCGTGGAGTCGATCACCGTCGACGACCTGCGCCGGTTCCGGGAGAGCTGGTACCGCCCGAACAACGCGCTCATCTCCGTGGCCGGCGACGTCACCGCCGACGAGATCGTGAAGCTCCTCGACCAGCGCCTCGCCGGCTGGAAGAAGGCGCGGTTGCGGAAGCTCGCGCTTCCGCCGTTCCCGCCTCTCGACCACCGCTTCATCGACGCCGTCGACAAGCCGGGCACCACGCAGTCGCAGGTGTGGGTGGTGGGGCGGCTGTTCGAGGCCCGCCACCCGGACCGCCTGCCCATGCTGGTCGCGAACGAGGTCCTGGGCGGGCTCTTCACCAGCCGGCTGAACATGAACCTGCGCGAGCAGCACGGGTACAGCTACGGCGTGTTCAGCAACGTGCAGCTCAGCCGCTCCTACGGGGCCTTCCTCGCCGCCGGCGGCATCCTCGCCCAGCACACGGCGGAGGCGGTGCGCGAGTACGAGCAGGAGCTGGAGCGGTTCGCCGCGGAAGGACCCACCGATCCCGAGCTGGCCAAGGCCAAGGAGACGCTGGTCCGCGGCCTGCCGGCGGCGCTGGAGACGAACGACGCGGTCGCGTCCGCGCTCGCCACCACCGTCTTCAACGGGCTGCCGCGCGATCACTACCGGACCGTCGCCGGGCGGATCGAGAAGATCACCCGGGGCGATGCGACCCGCGTGGCGAGGAAATGGATCCGTCCCCGGCAATGGCCGGTGGTCGTGGTGGGTCCCGTCGGCGGCGCCGCCGATGCGCTCCAGGCCCTGGCGCTCGGCGAGGTCCGCCTGCACACCGCGCCGGGCGTGCTCGAGGTGCGGGCCGGCACGGCGCAGGCCCCGGCGGCCACCAGGGGGCCGACCTCGGGGACCGTGCGCGCGCCGGACGCGCAGACCGGACCGCCCGAGAGAGGGACGGCGCCGCAGCCGCCCGGACCGGTCGGTCCGGCTCCGGCACCGCAGCAGCCTCCCGCCGCGCAGCCGCCGGCGCCGCCGTCTCATCCCTGAGGGCGCACGCGCCCGGGCGGTGGACAGGGTCTGCATGGAACGCCCGCCGAACGCGACGACGTCTCTTATTTCCGCGGCGGCTTGCACGGGCCCGCGCCCGACTCCCAGCCACCGACCGCTTCCTGCCAGGAGATCGTGTCCCAGGCCCCGTCGGGCTGACGCACGCAGAGCGCAGTGGCGGCGCGTCCGCGCGAGAGCGGAACCACCGCGGCACCTCCGGGAGGAGCCTGCGCCCTGGTCCAGGCGAGCACGCGCGGCTCCGAGGTGATGGCCGCCGTCAGAAGGGTCTTCCCGGCGTCGGACCAGCTCGCCACCACCGTGCTCCGGATCGGCTCACCCGGCGATCGCACGCCGAAGGGCTGCGACAAGGTCAATGTGCCGCAGCTCGGCATCGGCTCTCCGACCTCGACCGGATCGCCGCGCAGCGTGCCCCCCTCGAAGCGCGCCACCAAAGCCCGCGCCTTGCCTCCGGTGCCGCAGGCGAACACGACGGTCGCCTTGCCGTCGGGCACCGAGGCCAGGAGCTTCAGCCCAGCCGGGGCGTCGCCGGGCGCGAAGGCGGAGAGGATCTGCTGCTCCTGCTCCGGCGTGAGCGCGGGCGGAGCGGCGAGCAGCAGCGCCGCGAGGAGCGCGATCACAGCCCTCTCACCGCGAGATTCAGGAGGTACTCGGTCGGATCGAGAAAGCTGGCGCTGTTCACGCCCAGGCAGGCGGCGATGTCCTTCGTGCCGGCCATGTATGTCTCGAAGTGCAGCATCGGCTGTCCCCCGTCCATCCGGCCGACGTGCGCGACAGGCTGCCCGGAGCGGACCAAGTCGCCCACCCTCAGGCCGAAGGAATCGAGCGAGCCGGGATCGACTCCGCCGTAGTGCACGACCAGGCCGCTCGTGCAACGCACGAGCAGCTTGTGCACGCCGGAGTAGAGCGGCTCGAAGCGCAGGATCGTGCCTTCCTCGCTGGCGACGACGGTCTCGCCGAAATCGCCGTAGAGATCGACCCCGCCGTTGTACCAGCGCTCGTCGTCGACCCGGCGATCGGCGAGGAAACACGGCGGCCCGCCTGGCACCTGGTCCCAGTCCGGCCCCGGCAGGCCCCGCTCCGGCTCCTTCCGCTCCGTCTCTCCGTGCTCGTCCGGCTTGGATTGTTGCTGCTGCTGCTGCTGGTACTGCTGCAGGATCTTCTTGTCCTCCGCCCGGGGCGGCCAGAACCGCTGCAGCGCGTACCACGTCCAGACCATGGTCACGGCGTAATGTCGGGAGGTGCCATTACCATGGTCCCAGGGGGCTTTGATCGCGCCGACCGCGACCCATTCCTTCTCCTGGGCGAAGATCGTCGTGTCCCAGTCGTTCTTCTCGTGCTTCCCGGGCTTCTTCTCGGGGAGGTGGAGGCTGATGCGCTTCGGCGGCTGGTTGCCGTCGTCACGCGTGTCGTCGAATTCGTGGGCATTCTCGACCGTCAGCGCCTCGGGCCGTGCCACGGTCGCGCCGAAGCCGGCCGCGAACGCCGCGGGACCCCCGGGGTCCACGTCCTGGCCTCCTCCCGTTCCCTTGTGGATGGCGTAGATGATGGTCTTGTCGTTCTTCTTCTCCTTCAGCCGATCGTTGCCCCACTTCGCCAGACCGGAGTTCGCGCACGTGTCGGCGAAGCCGAGAACCTTGAGCAGGTGCTTGCCCCCTTTCCCGTCGGTGAACTCCGCGCCCTCCAAGGCTATCTTGTAGAGCCCGCTCGGCGGGCCCGGGAACTTCTTGGTCGGCGGTCCGTGGCAGCCAGCGCCGCTGTGCCCTGCGACGATCACTTCGTCTAGATCGACCTTCACGCCGGCGCCATCCAGCTCCTCGAGGGCGCGCTGGACGAACGTGCTCAGGTCGAACACCTTCCAGACCGAGGCCCCACTGCTGTCCGCCACGCTAGTCGGCGCCGCGATGGCAAGGGGCCGCACCTTGAGGTCGTGGATCAGCTTCCCCGCCAGCCTGCCCAGATGGCACGACCACATGTGCTCCCCGGGATGGTCCTGCAGCTGCGGATGGGGGGAGGGCGTGTTAGTCCCGTGCAGGAAGACGAGGAGCGGCACCTTGACTTTTTCCTTGCCGTCGCCCGCCAGGGCCGCCGCCGGGTGTGCCCAGACGCGCGCGTCCTTGTCCTTGTTGTCGTATTTGAAGTCGTGGCCGCCGTCGAAGAGGTCGTGCGTATCGCCGGTGTGCGAGCCCTCCTCGTACGACAGGTTCTTCTCGTGCTGCTTCTCGTGGTCCGGGTCCTGGTCTTGCTGCTTCTTCTGCTGCTGCTGTGGGGGCGGTTTGGGTTTCTTTCCCTGGGCCAGCTGCGCCAGCACCGATGAATGGAGCAGCGTGTACTGCACCGATCCGCCGCCCGCCTCGATGAGCGACTGCAGATGGCCCCAGGGTGAGGACGGATCGGCGCCGCCCCAGACGAGCTGCGTCCCCTTGCTCGGCCGTCGCGGCGCGTCCGACGGGTCCCCGGGCGCGACCCGCACCGGGACCGCGCTCGCGTCACCCTCGACGATCTTGTGGCCGTCGTCCGGATCCGCCATCTACCCGCCCCCTGCCCACCAGTAGCTCTCCGGCTGGCTGATGCCTTCGAGGAACTTGATCGGCGCATTGTGCGCATCGAACGCCTCTTTGCGCTTCTGGAACGCCTCGTCGGTCTCCTCCTTGTCCTTCGTGGGCGGCTTCTTCTTGATCTTCTGGTCGAGGCCGAGCCGGACATAGCCGCGCTTGTCGATCTCGGGGGGCGGCGGCGTTCCGACCCCCCATTGGTCCTTGCGCGGCATCCCCTGTCCGATTTCAACGTCGCCGCCGTCCTCGAGCTGCCAGTGGTTGAGGAGCACGTTCCCGGGATCGACGATGAGGAGCTTGCCGTCGACGATGCCGTGGATGACGACGAAGTGCCCTGGCATGCAGACGACGAGAGGCCCTCTGGCCAACGCCTTTTTCACGGCGGCGACGTTCCTGTGCGCAAGCTTGCGCGCGCCCTTGGGCATCCCCAGCGCCTGCTCGGCAGCCTCACCGAGGGCGTCGTGGTCGACCTTCGGGTCCTTCGATTTCTTATCGACCGACGGCACCTCGCCGCCCAGGTCGGGCCAGAACGCCTCGCACATGCGCCTGGGGTACTCGTCGGCGGGAATCTTCGCGCCGGGCGCCGTGGGGAACTGGAACTTGCCCGCCGTGGCCGGGTTGTCCTCGGCGATCCAGCGCAGGACCTCGGCGATGGAGCACGGGTGGCAGCCGGAATTCCGCCAGGTGGATTTGGTGTCGTGCAGCGTCTTTTTGGCCCAGCGGCCGTCCCATTGCGGAAGCATGCGCAGCCGTGGTCTGCAGACCGCATCCCCGGGTTGCGGCGGTCCTTCCTGCGGCGGCGGGGCGCCGCGCCCCGGCTTGTCGCACCAGCCACGAACCTTCCCCTCCGGGACGAGCAGCTTGCTTCCGCCCTGGCCCTCCTTCAGCTTGAAGGTGTAGCTGCCGTTGCAGAGGTTCCAGGCGCCCTTCGGGTCGTCGTCGTGTCCCGGGTTGAGCGAGGCGCGCAGCTCGAGCGAGAGCTTGTTCCCGTCCTGGTCCACGAGACAGGCGAAGAGCGTGTCGTTCCATCCGGCGCGCTTCGGCGACCGGTAGCAGAGGTCCTGCAGGTCCTGGACGCCGACCAGGTTGACCTCGCCCTTGCCGTCCTTCCACTGCCCGCCCCGGTCGGCGACGACCTTCTTGAGCACCTCGTAGCGCTCGGCGGGATCGGACGGCAGGAGCGCCGCGGTGAGCTGCGTCCCCGCCGGCGGCGGATCGCCGGGGTGCTCCGTGTGCTCGGTCCGCTTTCCCAGATCGTCGAGGAGCGACCAGCCCGCGAAGTGGTCGGGCACGTCCTCGACGCGGACGATCTGCACCGCTCCGTGGTCCTTGCCTCCCTCGGGCATCGGTCCCAGGAGCCGCCCGCCGCCCAGCCAGATCATCGGGTGCTGCGTGCTGGCGCGGTCGTGGTCGCCGGCGCCAAACCAGGCCAGGTCCCCGGGAAGGATCCCGGGCGGGGGACTGCTCGGGTCCGAGCCGGAGGGCGGGTAGAGGCCGGCGAGGATCGCCGCCGTCACCTCGTCCTCGGCCTTGAACGCGCCGACCCGCTTCAGGGACAGTCCGATCAGCCCGGGCCCGTCCAGCCCCTGGTCGGGCTTCGCGCTTCCCGCCTTGTATGGGATGCCCAGGAAGGACGTCGCCGCCCGCAGGAACTCGTCGCGCTTCCCGTCGGCCGACGGCGAGGACGGCTCCGAAGTCGCGGGGCTGGTCGGGATCGGTTCGCCAGGCTTGCGCACGGACAGCGCGATCCGCCCGGGCCGCGAACCGACGCGCACCCGCACCGTGTGCGCGTCGACCTGGACCGGCGGGGGCAGCGCCTCCGGCGGAGGCTCGGCGCGCACGGGGAGCGGAGCGGACGGCGCGCTCTTCTTCGAGGGCTCCTTCTTTCCCGGCGAAGCCGGCTTCTTCTCGGGCTTCTTGGCCGGTTTCTTCGGCTGCGGAACGCCCTCCGCGGGATTGTTGAAGCAGTCACCGACGGAAAGGGCCGCGTACCGGATGATCTTGTCCCAGTCGACGTACGGTCCCAGGTCGTCGCGGTTCCCGTAGTTGATGTTCACGTGGTGGCAGATCCCGCGGAAGCGCGGGATGTCCCGGTGCTCGTCGAAGGCCTCGAACCGATGCTCCTCGGGCAGGATCATCTTCGGGATGTGGTGCTTGTGACAGATCGCCTTGAGCAGCTTCCCGACGCCCACGTATTGGGCCTCGGTCCAGGTGGCCCAGTACTTCTCGTTCTTCGAGCGCCACTGCTTCTCGACGTACGCCTCCTTGTCCTCGACCTTGCAGTACGGCGTGCCGGCTTCGCCGCGGAGGATGCCGTCCTTGAGAAAGAGCTTGCCGATGTTGTCGACCTCGATGCCGACGGTCTCGGTGCTGAAGGGCGGCGCGTGGTTCACCTTGTACTCCGTGTCCACGAACCGGTAGACGTTCCCGTCGCGCCCGATCATGAAGTGGATGCTGATGAACCCGCGGTTTCCCATCAGCGTGCCCAGGTGGCCCAGCCCCGAGGTGTGGTGCAGGACCACCGCCCGCTTGGGCGTCTCCTGCATGTGGCAGAAGCTGCTCATCGGGTGGCCCTTGCGCGTGCAGAAGCGCACGGTGAGCGGGGACTCGCCCGGGAGCTCCCACTGCTCGGGCACGTAGCTGAACTCGTCGCCGTCGTCCAACGTGCCGGTGGAGGCGGCGCGGCGGGCCCAGCGATCGTTCACCACCTGGAGCTGCAGGTTCATGATACGGCCTTCGCGGGGACGGGCTCGAGGCCCATGATCTGGGCGTAGGTCGCCCGCTTCCGGAGCTTGATCACCGCGCCCGGCGCCAGCGGGCCCAGGGGGGTTCCGGCCGGCACGAACGCCAGCAGCGCGACGTGGTCGCCGTGGCGGCCCTTGAAGTCGAGCTTCCAATGCGCCTCGTACGACATGCCGCAGACGTGGCCCCAGCCGACCAGCGCGTCGCGGTCGACCTGCGCCTCGGGAACGGCGTCGTTGCCGTCCCTGGTGTTGCCGCTCGGCCCGTAGTCCTCCATCGAGCAGACCACCGCGTTCCCATTCTGCGGGTTCATCACCACCACCCGCAGGTTCACCCCGCGCGCGACCGCCGAGGGCGCTCCGGAGTGGCCGCCGTGGTACGGGTAGACGGTCTGGTCTCCCGACTTGGCGCGCATGGTCAGCGAGACGTACCACCGCTCGCGCTCCTCGTTGTCCTTCCCCCGGACCACCGTCTGCAGGAAGCACTTCGACTTGTCGTGCCGCACGCCGTGGCAGACGCCCAGCGCCGAGTAGCAGTGCACCGCGACGATGGGGAGCTTGGCGGGCTCCGGCACCGCCGTCCGGCACAGGTTCCGGCCCTTGTCTGTGGCGACGCTCGGGTCGGGCTTCACGTTCTGGCAGGAACGCAGGTTCGCGGTCCGGATCTCCTCCGTGCAACCGGTCTTCTTGCCCGCCTCGCAGACAGCCTTCTTGCAGTCCTGCGCGCACACGCCGACGGTCATGCCGTTGTCCCGGAAGAACGCCTCCTCGGGCTTGGCGAACAGTTCCTTGACCGGAGCGTCCGGGTGGATCGCCAGCAGCGCGGCCTTCTGCTGCTCGAGCGCCTGGGCCGCGGTCAGGTGCTCCTGGGCCTCGGTGGCGAGGTGCATCTCCCGCACGATGCCGCCGACGTACATCTCGTCGCCGCCGTCCGAGAAGACCCGCCGCGTCACCTCGCCCGACAGCTGCGCCACCTTGCGCGTCTGCGGCTCCTTGCCGTCCTTGGTGCGATGCCGGTCGATGCTGCCGCCCCGGTCGATCTCCGTGTACGCGAAGACGACCTGCGCGCCCTCGGGCACTTCCTCCGGAGGGGCCGGGGGCGCGTCCTGGATGCGCCCTTCCGGGTAGACGGCGATGGCCTGATCGCGCAGCGAGAACTCGCGGTCGCCCGACTTCACCTTGGCGTACACGGGCCGGGTGGTGTTGAGCAGGTCGTGGTCGGAGACGAGCTGGTGCGGGTCGAAGGCCACCGAGAATCCACCCTTGGCGACCTTGACCTTCTCGTGGTGCAGCTCGACGTCGTGCTCGGGCGCCCCGGTGGAGAGGATGGCGAAGAAGCGGACGTCGAGCTCCGCCCCATCGTCGATGCCCACCACCCGTCCGGCGAAGACGGGGTGATCGTTGAGGTGCGCGACCCGCGCGGACCAGGACGCCTGCACGGAAGGTCCCTGCTGCCCGTCCGCCGCTCCCGCCGCTCCGGGATCGGCCTCCAGGTTGTGCTCGCCGTCCCAGATGGACCACAGGTACGCGAGCTCGCCGCCCACGTGCGTCTGGATGGCCTCCAGCGAGCCGTCTTCCCTGCGGTAGACGATGCGCTCGACCGTCAGGCGGGTCCCCGGCTCGAGCGCGCGCATGCGGTTCTGCAGCTTGAAGCCGCGCTCGTTCCACTCCTGGAAGATCTCGGGCGACTGGCCCTGCCGGACCCGCATCGCCAGGCCGAGCCGCGCCTCGGGCAACAGGTCGGTCCCGTTGAATGCCTGATCTCCCGGCGCCGTGCCCGGCATCAGCGTGGGCGCCGCGCCGGACTCGTTGAGCACCGCGACCAGCTCCCCCTTCTCGCCCACCGCATCCTCTGCGACGGAGATCTCGATGTCCTTCCCGGTCACCTTCCCGAACGGAACCAGGAGCTGGCCCTCCGCGTCGGTGCGGTCCTTGAGGACCTCCTGGCCGTCCGCCTTGACCGTGACCTCCACCTCGGCGAGCGGGCCTTTCGAGTCCCGCAGCAACAGGACCACATCGTCCTGCGGCCGCAGCGCCGGCTCCTCGGCTCCCGCCGGCGGATCGTCCTTGTCCTGCGCCAGCCCGACGTGCGCCATCAGGCGGAGCGCGGTGATCGGGTGCACGAAGACGGCGACGCCGTCCGCGGGGAAGTCGTCGGCGGAGGCGAGCTCGCCCCAGAACAGGAACGGCTTCACGTTCTTCTTGAATTCGTTCCGTTCGGCCTCGGTGTGCGACTTGTACCGCTCGAGCGCGACCATCTTGTCGACGTCCAGCTTGAACTCGCAGAGACCCTTCGCCGCCTGGTAGCGCGAGCGCCAGCAATTGGTCGGCGTCCGGTAGAACGAGGTGAGGTCCCCCGCAGCGAGGATGCCCTGCGGCACCTTGGCCAGGTGCTGCTTGTCCGGATCGAGCGCCTGCAGGAGTTGCTGGGTCTGCTCGTGCGTGCCGGCCTGGTTCGCGGTGAGGTCGAGGCTCGCGAGCTTCACCTCGTCCTTCGCGCCGTACTCCGCCTTCGGCAGGGAACCGGTCGGCAGCACCGGGTCCTTGGAGAACACCGACCAGTGGAACTGCGGCATCCCCAGGTAGGTGCCGGCGATGCCCACCACCTCGCCCGATTCGACCGTCCAGCGATGCTTGCCGTCCTGCTTGTCGGCGTCGAGCACCGCCACCTTGCCGTCTCGCAGGGCCTTGACCGCGGCGCTGTTCCGCGCCGCGACCTCGAGGTCGAAGTCGGCCCAGGGAGACAGCTCGCGCGCCGCGCCGTCTCCGTCCTGCAGGGAGGCGCGGATCCACCCGCCGTCCAGCTTCACGTACAGCGCGTGGTCCTCGGAGAGGCGGTCCTTCTCCTCGTACACGCCCGGCTTGACCGTGGTCTTCGGATCGGCGTTGACCGGGGAGAAGCGGCCCTTGTCGGCATCCTTCCAGGTGGCGACCTCTTCGGTCACGCGCCACTTGGGTTTGTGGGCCCCGCCGCCGCCCATCGCCGCGATCAAGAGGCGGCGGAGCCAGCCCGAGGCGCGATCGGGATGGAGCGGCTCGCGCTCGAGGTGCAGGACGAGGCTGTAAAGGCTCTTCCCGCCCTCGATCGGATGCCGCAGCAGGACGAATCCGGTGTCGCCCCAGGGATGCTCGCCCGGCTCGACCGAGATGCGGGCGGCCACCACCTCGCCGCGCGCGATGGCTCGGATCTTCGTGCGGTGGTCGACCAGGAAATGCGCGCCGCAGTGGAACGAGGCGCTGTCCGCCAGCGGGAAGTACCCTCCCGCGCCTCGCTCCGAGGAATGGTAGAGCGCGACGAGAGATTCGGAGGACACGGCTGCGGAGCGGTTCACCTCGAACGGCAGCGCGAGCCCGCCCGAGGCCGGCGGCGCCGGCGGCGGCTTCGCCCCCTTTTCCGCCTTGGGCTGGGGCGCCGCGTCGAGCAGGTGGACGACCTCGGCGTCGTCCTTCACCGTCTGATCGGATACCACCAGGTAGCGCCCGATCTTGTCGTGCTCCATGTAGCTGAGGAGCCGCTTCCCGGGCTTTTTCGGATGCGGGTCGAGCAACCGCGCGGCGCGCACCCAGTACTCGGAGAACGAGCTCTCGTTCCGCTGCACCTTCCTGAAGTTGCCCTGTCCCAGCAGGTCCTCGTGCGGGCTGGTGGGATCGTTGATGCGCAGCCACAGCTCGCCTTTCAGCTTCTTGAACCCGGAGACGCAGACGATGTGGCCGCCGTTCTTGCTGGTCGACAGGCGCGTGTACAGCACCACCGGGTTGTTGCTCCGGATCGCGTCCAGCAGCGGAGCGAAGCGCTTCTCCACGCTGGCCGGGTCGGTCTCGATTGCCTCCTGCGCGGTGCGCTGGAGGTAGCCTTCGGTGTGCTTCCAGCCGGCGAGCTTGAAGATCTGGGCCGGCGCGCAGCGGCCGGTCTCGGTGATCCCGGCGATGGCGTCCGCGTGCGCGCCCCCCATGAACCGCAGGTTGTCCTTCAGCTTTCCGTTCGCGCCCGGCCCGGGCTCGCCAGCCTTGTGGCCCACGTACTCGGAGGTCTTGCCCTGCGCCTTGCAGTAGTAGGCATAGGCCATGGCCGCCGCGGCGCGGCCACACCACAGCCAGCTCTGGGTCTGGCCGTTGTACTGGGCGAGGCGGGGAACGTCGAGCCAGCGGCCCTCCGACCCCAGCCGGTCCGCGTCCACCATCCCGGAAGCGTCCCGGATGGTGTCGTCCGGCTTCAAGGGCAACGTCGGCTTCACCGCGCCCTCCGGCGCGAGACGCGGCGGACTGCTTTCGTCACCTACGTCCCCCCAGATCACAAGCTACGTTTTAGTTTACCTAATTCGACGCGATTTGTGGAGCGGGTCAGTCGTCCAGCGCTTCGCGGGTCCGACCGGCCTACGCGGCGCGTCGGACGGTGTACACGGCGATGTCCCGCAGCGCCTGCTTGGCGCGCGGAGCGAAGGGAGCCGCGTCGAGCGCGCGCAGCGCTTCGGCGCAGAGCCGCTCCGCCTCCTCCCGGCACGACTGCGCGGCGCCGGTGCGCACCAGCACCTCGCGGAGCGCGTCCGCCTCGGCGTCGCCCAGGTCTGGTTTCCCCAGGCCGGCGCGCAGGACCGCCGCATCGGCCGGGTCGGCCGCCTCGAACGCGCGCGCGATCAGCAGCGTGCGCTTGCCCTCGCGCAGGTCGCTCGCGTTGGGCTTGCCGGTCACCTCGGGCGCGCCGAAGGTGCCCA
>WNFA01003697.1_pt1 | contig 12736 bp, 9 predicted proteins | sample 5400481 | NCBI WGS metagenome assembly WNFA01 (sample SAMN13153340, study PRJNA577476) | soil metagenome | isolation source: 120 cm saprolite under Douglas fir tree site 2 hole 1 replicate 2 | place: USA:California | collected 2015-04-18 | reverse complement strand
GAACGTCGACAGCGTCGCCGGGCGTGTAAACGTCGCTCGAGGAAAAATGCAGCTGGTAACCGCTGACGCCGGGGAGCGTGCCGGCAGGAGCGCGAATTTCGGCGGGGAAGTCGGGAAACGTGGCGATGTCGTTGCCGTAGAGCGCGACGGTGTTTGTGAACTGGCTGCCGGTGATTTGCATGCCGTCGCCGGAGTCGCCGGCGAAGCGAATGACCGCCTTGTCAATGACCTCGCGCTTGTGTTTCAGCGGCGGCGTTTCGATAACCGTTGACATGGTGACCTAGAACCCCACTCTTGAATAAGCTCCCTTACGACTTCCCCCGGAGAGGAGCGCGGCTCGATGAATTCGATGCGGCGGTACGGTTAGCAGGATGGATGCTGGGTCCGGCCGCCTGGAGCCGACAAGACAAGAATATCACACCGGCCCGCGCGCGGCGGGGAGAGAGACCGCCGCGCGGCAATGTGCTCTTAAAGGAAAGACGCGCCGAACTTGCAGCGGGTTACGGCGTGTTACAGCGCGTGTGTCATAAAAGGCAGGACAAATGGCAGGGCGCAGTGCACTGAGAGATCGCTGTCAGGCCTTGGAGGCAGCGGAGGAGGCGGCCTCCATGAAGCGCTCGCGGTAGTAGAAGAGGATTGCCAGCAAGGCGATGGGGAAGAGAAGCCCGACGTACATTAACCACTGCATGCTTTGCAGCGAGTCCGGGTTGTAATAAGGATTAGGCGGCAGATGCATGGCGTTATTCATTTCAATGAGAAGCGCGGCTATTCGAGAAAGATAATTCGGGTCCACGACAGTTACGATGGTGTTAGCGATCCCAAAGAGCTGGAACCCAATGGCGAGCGGATAGCTCCAAGGTTTCAGCTTTAGCAGACCGATGCCGGTTACCAAGAGAAGCGAGCAAATGAGAACGTAGAGCGTATTGCCTACTGTTCCGCGGAAGACATGTCCAAAGAGAAAGACAGGTATGGAGAATGGCAAAAAAGGGAGAATGAAAATGTGAGATGCGGCGGTAATGTTCAGCCAGGCGAGAATGGCAATGGGAAGCGGGGGGCGAGGTTTCTGCGGCGCAAAAGAAGAGGAGGTGCCCGCGAATTGTGCTTTGACGAACTTACGGTTGAAAAGGATGAGCCACCAGACCCCGACAATCAACGGCAGACCGTAGGTGCCAAGGATAATGAGGCGGACCGCTTGCATGCTGCCCGCCGTGATGTTGGTAGCATTGGGAGGCGGAGCAAGAGGCATGACAAATGCGACGGCGACCCCAAAGACACCAAAGAAGACGCACAGGCCGCCCCAAATCAGCACAGAGATGCGCGCCCAGTTGCGCAGGAGGATCAGACCGATGCCAACGGCAATGCCGAAAACGGAGAGACACGCCATAAAGGCCATGACTGCCAGAGTCATGTTCTTCACAAGGGGAGGGAGCTCCGGTGAAACGCCTCGGGTGGTGCCCAGCAAAATACCGACGAAGCCAAGAGACGTCACAAGAAGAGTGAACAAAGCGGCGAGGATGGCGACGACGGCTGCAAAAATGACAGAGGCCGAGGCCGATGGCTTGGGGGAGGAGGGCATCAATTCTCTATATATCATTTCCAAAAGGGCCGCAGTGGCGACAGAGGTGAACGTAACGCGAAAGAATCAAGGGGCTTGACGTTCGCTTTGTTTTCGCCTAGAGTTGTGGCACGCGGCGAGTGCGCGGGGAGGAGTGCCATGACCCTGACAAAACGGCAGAAGGAAGTGCTGGATTTCCTGGTCGCGTTTGAGACCAAACACGGGTACGCCCCGAGCTTCGAGGAGATTGGCAAGGGGATGAAGCTGACGTCGCTTGCAACGGTGCACAAGCACATCACGACGCTGGAGAAAAAAGGGTTCATCCGGCGCGGGTACAACCAGAGCAGGTCGATCGAGATCTTGCAATTGCCGAAATCGGTGAAGGAACAAGTCATCGAGCGAAAGATTCAGGAGCTGCCATTGGTTGGGCGGATTGCCGCAGGACGGCCGTTGGAAGCGGTGGAAGAGCGGGAAACCCTTTCGCTGGGAGATTTTGCGCGCGGCGGAAATTCATTTGTGCTGCAAGTGAAAGGCAGCTCGATGATCGAGGACCACATCATGGACGGCGATTACGTGGTGTGCGAGCAGACGCAGGTGGCAAACGCAGGCGACATTGTGGTGGCGCTGGTAGGCGGTGATGAAGCGACGCTGAAGAGGTTCTATCGCGAAGGTGCGGGGAAAATCCGGTTGCAGCCCGCGAACTCCGAGATGGCGCCGATTGTCCTGGCGGCGAATGACGTGAAGATTCAGGGGCGGGTCATCGGGGTGCTGAGGAAATACTAACGGGAATCTTTTTGCAGGGGCGCCGGCGTTCGAAACTTCATAGAAATTCTATTCCGCAATAAACACTCCTTGTTTTTGATTGCAATTCAAATTTGCTTGGTTCAAGAATCTCCGCCGGTTGACCTATGGCAGGCGATTTGCAACCATTCCAAAGTTGCTTGTGGGAAGCCTCCAATCGTCACTTTGCAGGACGAACGTTCCGCCAAGCGCCTGATCGGAGAGGGGGAACATCGCTTTGCCTGAAAAACGCGAAACCATCTTGATCGTCGAGCCGGACGCCGGAGCGCGGAAGACGCTCCTGGACCTGCTGCACGGAGCGGATTACGACGTGGCGACGGCGGAGACTTCCGCCGATGGTTTTGAGGCGGTGCGCAACGTTGGCGTGGATCTGATGCTCCTGAGGGCGGATCTTTCCGATCTGGAGTGCTGCGAAGCGCTGAGCGAAGTGAAAGGGTCCGCGGCGACCTCAATTACACGCGTGATTTTGCTTACGCAGGGAGCCGGGGCAGCGCGAGCGCGAGGGCTGGACCTCGGCGCAGACGATGTGATCACGCTACCTTGGGACGCGGCGGAACTCCTCTCGCGCGTCCGAGTGCAGATGCGGGAAAAGCGGGCGCTTGCCGAGTTGCAGGAGAAGACGCGCATCGCGGACGAGGGAAGGGAAGTAGCACAGACGGCGTTTCAGGCGCTGGCAGTGACGGAAAAAATGACACGCGATGCGTTCTCCCTGGAACGCGCGCTGAAGATGGGAGTGTCCGCGCTGTTTGCGCTGGCAATAGTGATTTCCATTATTTTTGTGCTGTTTTCACGGCGCGCGGAGAAGGAGACGCGGAGAGCTTATTCGGTCATCGCGAAGCTCGAGCGCGGCGTGCACGCGCAAGAAGCTCTGATTGCGGATGCCCGCAAAGCACGCGAAGAGCAGGAACAAACGGACGTTTTGCAGCAGAAGCAGCGATTGCAAAGGCAGACGGATGACCTCCGGCAGAAACTGGCGGGCGCCGATGACAACGAAGTGTCCGGCCTGCGCAAACAACTGGACGAGACGACCGACCGGCTGCGGCGGATCGAAAGTGAATCGGGGGCGGCGGAAAGCGTGATTCGCGCTGATGCACCGAGCGTGTGCCTGCTGCATGTTGCGGTCACGTTTGTGGACCAAAACACCGGGCAACCGCTCCGTTACGGCGGGATAAATCCTGATGGCGGACCCCTTACGGACAGCGAAGGAAACGTGGTGTACACGCTGGAAGGGCGCGCGCCGGAGGTGCGGGCGGACTTTTTTGGAACCGGATTTATCGTTGGAGAAAACAAGATTTTGACAAACCACCACGTCGCTCAGCCGTGGTGGGAAAATGACGAACTCAACGCAGTTCTTCAGCACGGATTGAAGCCCGCGATCGGGGAGCTGACGGCGTATTTTCCGGAGGCGCCCGCTGGCATCCCAGTGAGCATTTCGCAGATTTCCGATGATGCGGATCTGGCAGTGGTACGCGGTGACATCTCCCCGTTGAAGCGGCCCATCCTGAAAATGAACGGGCGCAAAGAAGGGGCGGTAAGCGGGCAGCCGCTGATTTCGCTGGGGTATGCGACGGGACTGAGCGCTATCCTGGCGCGCGCGGGAGAAGACGCGGTGAAGGATATCGTGAAAGTGACGGGCGGGGATGCGAAGAGAGTCGTGGACGAACTCGGGAAACGGAAATTAATCCGGCCGCTGGTAACGCAGGGTCACATCGGCGACGTCTTGCCGGACAAAATCGTTTACGACGCGCAGACGACTTCCGGGGGGTCGGGCGGGCCGCTAATCAATCGTGACGGGGAAGTGATCGGAGTAACTTTTGCCGTGGTCCGTGGATTTGGGGGTTCGAACTTTGGCGTTCCCATTCGTTTTGCCCAGCCGCTGCTTAAGCCGTGAGAAAACCCGGCTCCCGCGGTCCAAAGAGCAATTCTGAACCGAGGTTTTTGCCGCTGCGAATCATGAACCTATTCCATTGCAGGGGGCGCGCCATTCTCGCGTGGCTTCTGGTTTTCGCGCTCGTGTGGCCGGCTCAATCGAGAGCGTACGCGGTTCTTTCGCACGAGGCAATTATTGACGCGGCCTGGGAGACGCACATAAAGCCGCTGCTGCTAAAGCGATTTCCTGGGGCAACGGAGGAGCAGTTGAGCGCGGCCCAGGCATACACGTACGGCGGTGCGATCATCCAGGATATGGGCTATTACCCGTACGGCAGCCATTTTTTCAGCAACGTGACGCACTACGTGCGGAGCGGGGATTTTGTGGAAGCGCTGCTGCGCGACGCCAAGGATTTGGATGCGTACGCTTTCGCGGTGGGCGCGATGGCGCATTACGCGGCGGACAACAGTGGTCACCGGCTAGGAACGAACCGCGCGGTTCCGATTCTCTATCCCAAGCTGAGGAAGAAGTACGGCGACAGCGTGGCGTACGAGAAGGATCCGCTCGCGCACGTGAAAACAGAGTTCGGTTTCGATGTGCTGGAAGTGGCGCAGGAGCGTTACGCCCCGGACAGCTATCATGACTTCATCGGGTTCGAAGTCGCGCGGGACTTGCTGGATCGGGCGTTTCGCGAGACCTACGGACTGGAGCTCAAGGATGTGCTCCTCGACGAGGAAAAAGCCCTCAATTCCTACCGGCACGACGTGAGCAAGCTGATTCCCAAAGCCACGAAGATCGCCTGGCAACTGAGGAAAGACGAGATCAAAGATGATCTGCCAGGGATCACAAAAAGAAAATTTCTCTTCAACCTGTCACGCTCCAATTATGAGAAACAATGGGGGAAGGGCTATCGCAAGCCGAACGCTGCGGAGAGGTTTCTGGCATTCCTCTACCGGCTGATACCGAAGTTTGGACCCTTGAAGGTGCTGCAGTTCAAGACGCCGACGCCGGAAACGCAACGAATGTTCGAAGCCAGCTTCAATGCGACGCTGGACCGTTATCGAGAGATGCTCAAACAATTGGGAGAAGGGCAAGTGGACTTGCCAAACGACAATTTTGATGTCGGAGAGACGACCGGACCAGGCCTGTACAAACTGAACGACGACGCTCACGCAATGCTTCTGGACAGGCTGGCGGGCCAAAAATTTGCTGGGATCTCTCCGGAATTGCGAGAGGAACTGCTGCAGTTTTTTGCCGCCCCGGACGCGCCATACGCTACCAAAAGGGACGTTAAAGCCTGGGGCCGGGTGCAGGCGGAACTCGAACAGTTAAAGAACACACCGCCGGGACAACCCATCCAGGCGAGTGACTTGCCGGTGAAGATTGTGCCGTGAGCGACCCGAACCTCCGGAAACATCAGGGATTTCGTTCGCGCTTTCTGCGGAATGAGCGCGACCTGATGGTCTATCTGCCGCCGGGCTACGACGCGCAGCCCGGACGGCAATTTCCGGCGCTTTATCTGCACGATGGGCAGAACCTGTTTGATGGGGCGACATCCTTCATCCCCGGGATGGACTGGCATGTGGGACACACCGCAGACCACGTCATCGGTACGGGCTCGGTTGAGCCGCTGATTATCGTGGGAATCTACAACACCGGCAAGCAGCGCATTCGCGAGTACACACCGACTCGAGTTCCCAAACTCGGCGGCGGGCGCGCCGACAGGTACGCGAGATTCCTCATCGAAGAGTTGAAGCCGTTCGTGGATGGACACTACCGGACCATCTCTGCCGGGGAACACACCGGGATCGGCGGCTCCTCGCTTGGAGGATTGGTGTCGCTGTACGTAGGGCTGAAGCTTCCGCTCATGTTTGGAAAGCTGGCGGCACTCTCGCCTTCGTTGTGGTGGAATCAGCACGTGATGCATCGTCTTGCTGCTGCATCGCGCGCGAACCCGCGCCCGCGAATTTGGCTGGACATCGGAACGCGGGAGGGCTCCCGAATCGTGCAGGACGTCGAGCGGTTCCGCGACGTGCTGGTGCAAAAGGGCTGGCAACTCGAGCGGGACCTGCACTACGAACGCGTGGAAGGCGCTGAGCACAATGAAGCGGCATGGGCGAAACGCGTCGGACCGTTCCTGCAATTCTTGTATCCTGCAAGGCGGAGCGAAGTATAATCCGCCCATTCTTTAGCAGCGGGCGACCTTTTTTTTGCGTCAGGCCACGCTGAATCCAAGGGGCAGCAGATGCCGGAACGCCCACTCACCATCCTGTGCGTGAGCTCCTACGAAAAAGGGCAGGAATTCATCCGCACAAGCAAAGCGATGGGCTGCCGCGTGTTGCTGCTAACGGTGGAAAAGCTGCGTGACGCAAACTGGCCGCGCGAATGCATCGATGAATTCTTCTTCATGCCGGAAGCACTGCCGGCGCAAGACCTGATTCGGGCGGTCAGCTTTGCTGCAAGGTCGCAGCCGATTGACCGCATCGTGGCGCTGGATGAATTCGACATGGAAAACGTGTCGGCGCTTCGTGAACACCTGCGCATTCCCGGCATGGGGCTGACGACCGTGCGGTACTTCCGGGACAAGCTGGCCATGCGCGCGCGGGCAAAGGAAGCGGGCATCGCGGTTCCCGAGTTCGTGCACGTGCTGAATTACGACGCTTTGCGCGAATTCATGGCGCGGGTGCCGGGGCCGTGGCTGCTCAAGCCGCGATCGCAAGCTTCGGGAATCGGGATGAGGAAAATTCATGAAGCAAGCGAGCTCTGGCCGTGGCTCGATCAACTGGGAGACAGTCAGTCTTTTTATCTGCTGGAGCAGTTCGTGCCCGGAAGCGTTTTTCACGTGGACAGCGTGGCGTTCGAACGCGAGGTCTTGTTCGCGGAAGCGCACGCGTATGGCACACCCCCATTGGACACCTCGCATCACGGCGGTGTGTTTACAACGCGGACTATGCCGCGGGAGCGGGCGGAAGCGAAAGAACTCCTGGAGATCAATCGCAAGGTTCTGGAAGGATTGGGATTCGTGCGCGGGGTGACGCACGCGGAATTCTTGAAAGCGCATGGCGACGGGAAGTTTTATTTTATCGAGGTGGCCGCGAGGGTGGGGGGCGCGTATATATCGGATGTCGTGGAAGCGGCGACAGGGATCAACTTGTGGCGCGAGTGGGCGCGGCTGGAAGTCGGAGCGGGAAGGCAGCCTTATCAACTGCCGCAAATCCGGTCTGACTATGCGGGCGCGATCTTGTCGCTCGCGCGGCAAGCATCTCCTGACACATCTGCATACGGCGATCCGGAAATTATTTATCGCGTAACGAAACACCATCACGCCGGCTTCGTGCTCAGGTCGCCGAAGCCCGAACGCATTCAAGAACTGCTGGACTCATATGCCGCGAGGTTCCTGAATGATTTCATGGCCACGCAACCGGTTCCGGAAAGGCCAACCGCCTGAATGGCTTTCCCATTTGACTTTCATGGGGCGCACATTCACCCTATATCCCCCGGAGATTGAGCCCGAGCGGGAGACAGGCACTGGCCACACGGCTAGTAACTGTCTGGAACAACAATCACAGCCGGCGTTTGCCGCGAACCATCCCGAGGAATACAGTGTGCAGTACCCCGGCTGGAAATCTGCGCGGGGTGGTTCTGTTCCATTTGGAGGGCAGATGTGGAGTAGCAAGAAACCGGAAACGCCGCAGTCCGCGCAACCGGAATTAAAAAACTTACCAACGAATCAGCCGCCGAAACCCGGTCCGGCGACTTGGGAGGGAACAACGGCAATGAGTACAGATGCAATGCGTCCATTGGGCGCGACCGCGGACCGCGCGACGGCGCGGCTCGGGTCGAGCCTGCACGTGAAAGGCGAGATCTCCGGCAACGAAGACCTGACCATTGATGGCTCGGTCGAAGGCCTGATCCAGCTTGATGAGCGGAAGCTGACGGTCGGGTCCACGGCGAAGGTGACAGCGGACATCATTGCCCGCGAGATCGTGGTCTTCGGCAACGTGAAAGGGAATCTTCGCGCGAAGGACCGGATTGAGATTAAGAAGGATGGCTCCGTAAACGGCGATCTGACCACGGCAAGAATCATGATCGAAGACGGCGCGTACTTCAAAGGCTCGATCGAAATCGATAAGACCTCGGAAAAGGAAAGCGGGCATAGCGCCTTCACGAAGGCCTCGTCCGCGCCGGCCAGCAGTGCGGCCGCGACAAAGACGATTTAAGTCTCCGCAAGTCCTCAGCGATTTTTCCAGAGGCGGCACGGGCCGGTTGCCCGGGCCGTTTCTGGTTTTTGTTTGCCTTCGATGTAGTTCTTAACTTGACAAGTCCATAATTATGGGTAATCTCTTACGCTAGCTTCCTCTCAGGCTAAGCGCGCTGACGTCTGCCCATTTCATGTATCGTCAGGCATGTTTTTGTCAGCCGCGCGGAATGAATGCGGCGTCGATGGGGCGGTCAAGACTGTGCGTCCCGGAAATGCTCCTCACAACTGCGTTGCTGACGTGTGTCGGTTGCGGAGGCGGAACGGCCAACCTCCAACCTCCTCCTCCGGCACCGCAGGACTTTTCAGTTGTTCTTTCCGCAAACTCCCTGAGTGTCACCCAGGGAGCGGCCAGCACTCCTATAAGCGTTTCGATCAGCGGGTCAAATGGATTTAGCGGGACGGTGCAAATCGCCCTAAGTGGCCTGCCGAACGGCGTGACGTCAAATCCGGCTAGCCCCTTTGGAGTTGCGGCGGGCGCGAGCACTTCTGTCGTGTTCGGCGCCGCGGCGAGCGCCGCCACCGGTAATTTCACAATTACCGCTCAAGGTACAAGCGGCGCGCTTTCGCATACGGCAAGCCTGGCGCTCGCTGTGCAAGCCGGCGTCGGTGCGGCTCTTCCACGCACAATGTTTGTCAGGACGGATTCCACGGCGACGATGGACGATCCGCCCGGCGAACCGCGACACCGGCGCATCAGCTACGATCCAGCCAACAAGCATGTCTTCGTGGCCAACCGCGCCATGAACCGGGTCGAAGTATTTTCGACGATCGATGGCACACGAGCCGAGCAAATTAGCGTGCCCGGAGCAAGCAGCGCGGACCTTTCGGTGGATGGCGCGACCGTCTGGATCGGCACGGTGACGGACCAGGTTGTTGCGGTCGATAGTGCTTCGCTCCAGGTGAAAGCCCGATATGAAATAACAGGAATGCAGCCCGTGCCGAATACAGTTTTCGACCGGCCGGAGGAATTGCTGGCGCTCTCCAGCGGAAAGCTGATGATGCGGCTGCGGCAATCGGGTGGAGCCCAAGCTTTGCCGGCATTGTGGAATCCTGCATCGAATACGATGAGCAGTCTGACATCCGCCGAGCCGCAGCTTTTTCAAAATGGCCTGGGTGCGATGGCGCGCACGGGGGATCACAACAAGGTTCTCGTTGCGGCGGGTGATTCGAGTGGCGAGATTGCAATCTTTGACTCAAACGGGATTGTTCTTGTTGGCCCGCACGGGCTGGGCACGGGAGCAATCCCTCTTGTGTCGGCGAATCCGGATGGCAGTCGTTTTGCCCTGGAATTTGTTTCGAATGGGGCTGCACAGATACTCCTTCTGGACGGCAGCTTGAATCAAATAGGGGTGCGCGCGACTTCAGGAGCGCTGGGCATCACCTTTTCACGGGATGGACAATTCTTGTACCTGAGCGAAACGTCCGGCGCGGCGCCCGTGATAACGGTGCTCGATGGACATGACCTGCATTTGATCGGCCAGGCGCCTGACGCGCGGATTCAAGGAGTGAGATCGGAGATCGAGGAAGCGGATGAAACAAAACTTCTCCTGGGCATTGCCAATCGCGGAGTGAGCTTTGTGGACGCGGCGAACCCGGGAACACTGCCGGCGGCCGCGCCCGCCTTTGCTGTTGCGCCGAGCGTCCAGCCTTCCGGCGGGCCGAACACAGGCGGAACTGCGGCTCAGCTTGCGGGGCAGAATTTTGAAGCGATGACGCAAGTGAAATTCGGCGCACAGGCGGCAAATAATGTGAGCGTCGCAAACAGCACACAGATCAACGCTATATCTCCACCGAGTGTCGCGAGCGGAGCAGTGAACGTTGCCGCGTATTTTCCGAGCGGGTGGCTGGCCGTTGCGCCAGACGCATTCAGTTACGGGCCACAGGTCTTAAGGATGTTGCCGGGTACGGGCGTTATGGCCGGCGGCGATGCGCTGCAGGTTTACGGATACGGATTCGGGAGCGACGCGAGCAAAGTGAGCGTGACCATCGGCGGCGTGAATGCAGCGGTGCAAAAAGTTGAAAATGTAACGACGATCGCTCCAACCCTGGGGTTGGACGCAAGTTTTCCATTTTCTTTGGAGCGCATCACCGTGCTGACGCCCGCGGGAACGGCGGGAAAGGCGGACGTGATCGTCACATCGCCGGGAGGCGCCACGACCGCAGCGAAGTCCTTCCAGTTCTTGCAGAGCGAACAGTTTTTCGCGAAAGCTGCTCTCTACAAGTTTGTGGTTTACGATCAGCAGCGGCAATGGCTCTATTTGAGCAATATCGACCACGTTGACGTCTTTGATCTCGCGGCGGGGCAATTCCACGCCAACGGAATTCAACCTCCCGGCGGGCCGCCGCCAAATGCGGGATTGCGCGGACTGGCATTGACACCGAACGGCACGCAACTCGTGGTGGCGGACTTCGGCGCTCAAAACGTCTATTTGATGAATCCGGATACGGGAACCGGGACAACCGTGCCGGTGGGAGGGGTTGCGGGATTTACGAACTCCGGACCGTCGCGTGTAGCGGCTACGAGCGCGCAGACAGTCTTTGTGGGGTTGAGCGGAGAGGGAGGCTCAACGAGCGGGTGCTCATCTTGCCTGGGGCAGCTAAATCTGACGGCCAGTCCGCCCACGATTCAGCCGGCCCCGCAGCCACAAGTGACGAGTTTAACGGGCGCTCCAATTGTCCAGGCAAATGGAAGCGGGGATCACGTGTTTCTGGCCTTCGGCAGCGCGCCGGGTGGTCCCGTTGCTCTGTGGACCGCCTCTGCTCCGAATCAATTTTCTAGCGTCACTGCAAATGTCTTGAGCACCGACCTCGGAGCGGCGGCCGACGGAACGATGTTCGCGCTGCAATCAAACGGCGCAACGCAAATTCGTGGCTCCGACCTCTCCCTCGCAGCTATCCCGTCTCAGGCCGAGATCGCGCAAATCCCTGGTCGTCTACTCGTGCCGGGCGTGACTTTGCATCCAAGTGGTGCGCTCATCTATCAGCCATTTCTCACAGGCCCGCCCGCGACCTCAGGAGTGAAGGGCGGCGTGGACATCATAGATGCGCACAGCGGGGAGCTGCGGCTGCGAATTTTCTTGCCGCAACAATTCATGACGGACATCGACGGATTGCATGGAGGATTTCTCGCGACGGATGAAAATGGCCAAAGATTGTTCGCCATCACTTCAACCGACGGCACGCCGCAGAACGGAGGTGTCACCGTTGCGCAACTGGCGAATGTTCCGCTCGGAATTGGAACGCTGACCCCAACGGCGGGAACTGCTGCAGGAGGCACAACCCTGACGATTCGCGGGAGCGGGTTTCAGAGCGGTGTCACAGTCTCCATTGGAGGGAAAGGCGCAGCGGTTACCTTCAAGGATATGAACACGCTGATGGTGGTGACGCCCGCGCTGGCCACGGGTGCGCAGCGGCTGGCGATTACGAATCCCGATGGCCAAAGCGTAGCGTGGGACGCCGCATTCGTTGCGAACTAAGGCCGCGTTTCTACGGGACCTACGCAAGATCACGCTGCGATCCCTAACCAATTTTAGTTTTGCTTCATCATAGTGTGTGTAGGATCATTTCGAGCCCACAGGATCGTCGAAAACAAGCCTTACGCAGGCGTTGAGAGGAAACATGGAGACGCGCAAACTGGGGAATTCAGACTTAAAGATTACAACCCTAGGATACGGAGCCTGGGCCATTGGTGGCACGGGCTGGGATTTTGCCTGGGGGCCGCAGGACGATGCGGATTCGATCGCGGCGATACACCGCTCGCTCGAGCTGGGAGTGAATTGGATCGACACCGCGGCGGTCTACGGCACTGGACATTCGGAAGAAGTGGTCGCTCGCGCGCTGAAAGACTGGCATGGCGCGCGGCCGTACGTGTTCACGAAATGCGTGATGCGATGGGACGACCAGGGGCACGTAAGCATGAATTACAAGGCCGATTCGATCCGCCGCGAATGCGAAGACAGCTTGAAGCGTTTGCAGGTCGAGGCGATCGACCTCTACCAGATTCACTGGCCGCCGGAAGATAACGGCCCGGGCCTCGAAGAGGCATGTCAAACACTTGCATCTCTTCAAGAGGAGGGGAAGGTACGTTGGATCGGCGTCTCGAATTTCAGCGCGGCGCAAATCAAACGTGCGGAGAAAATCGCGCCAGTGACTTCGCTGCAGCCGCCCTATTCACTAATCCGGCGGCAGATCGAGGCAGAGACGCTCCCTTACTGCAAGAAGCGCGGGATCGGTGTGATCGCCTATTCAC
>WNFA01004771.1_pt1 | contig 12737 bp, 11 predicted proteins | sample 5400481 | NCBI WGS metagenome assembly WNFA01 (sample SAMN13153340, study PRJNA577476) | soil metagenome | isolation source: 120 cm saprolite under Douglas fir tree site 2 hole 1 replicate 2 | place: USA:California | collected 2015-04-18 | reverse complement strand
CCGAGGTCGAGCGCATCGCGCGCCTAGCGAATGAGTCGACTCGCAGCATCGGCGTCGCGCTTTCGGCCTGCGAGGTCCCCGGCGCGGGCCGACCGACCTTCGAGCTGCCCGACGACCAGATGGAGATCGGGATGGGGGTGCACGGTGAGCCGGGCATCACGCGCGGTCCGCTGCGGCCGGCAGACGAGGTCGCCGGCGTGCTCGTCGAAACCATCCTGGCCGACGTCGAGGGACCCCGCGGTGACGTCGCGCTGCTGGTCAACGGGCTCGGGGCGACCGCCTACGTCGAGCAGCACATCCTCTTCCGCGCCGCGCGCCGCGCGCTCGAGGCGCGTGGGTTGAACGTCGTCAGGGGTTACGTCGGCGAGTTCATCACCTCGCTCGAGATGGCCGGCGCTTCGGTCACCGTCACCTTCCTGCACGACGAACTGCTGGCGCTGGTCGACGCACCGGCAGCCGCGCCCGCCTTCAAGAGCTGATTTTGGCGAGCCTCCGCGAGTGCGTGCTGGCGGTGGCGGACGCGCTTGAGGCGGCTCGAGAAGAGCTGTGCCGGTTGGACTCACCCGCCGGGGACGGCGACCACGGCGTGACCATGGCGCTCGCCGCGCGGGCTGCGCGAAAGGCGCTCGAAGAAGCTCCGGAAGCGGGCGGCGCCGACCTTCTGGCGCGGGTCGCCACGGCGGTGGCGTCGGTCGGGGGTGCGAGCGGTCCCCTGTACGCGTCCGCGCTTCTCGCCGCGGCTGCGACGCTGCGCGTGGCGGACTCGGGTCCGGTCACAGTGGCGCTGATAGCTCGCTGCGCCGAGGCCGCCGAGAGCGCCATCGCGAACCTCGGCCAGGCCAGGCCGGGCGACAAGACGATCCTCGATGCGCTGGAGCCGGCGGTACGGTCGCGGCGAGAAACGTCGCTAACCGATTTGGCGGACGCGCTTGCGGAAGCCGGCGCCGCCGCGCGAGAAGGCGCGGCTTCGACGGCTCAGATGACGGCGGCGGTCGGTCGCGCACGGGCCCTCGGCGAGCGCAGCCGCGGCTTTGCGGATCCCGGAGCGACCTCCCTCGCGATCATCGTCGAGGCCGCTGCTAGTGCATGCCGCGCCCGCCCGCCACGATCAGCAGCTCGCCCGTGATGAAGTTCGCGTCGTTCGAAGCAAGGAACACCGCAGCGCCCGCGATCTCGTACGGGGTGCCCCACCGCCCCAGCGCTGTCTCGGCAAGGATGCGCTTCTCCACCTCAGGATCGGTGTCCGCGATCATGTCGGTCTTGATCCATCCCGGACAGATCGCATTGACCGTGATGTGAGGGCCCCATGCCAGCGCCAGCGCCTTGGTCAGCCCGTTCAACCCTGCCTTGGACACGACGTACTCGGTGAAGCGCATCGCGGAAGGGTGGTACAGGCCGGAGTTCGACGACATGTTGATGATCCGGCCCATGACGCCGGCGTTGTTGACCAGGATGTCGACGCGCCCGTATTGCCTGACCGCCGCCGCGACGAGTGCCTTCACGTCGGCCGACTTCGACACGTCGCCGCGCACCGCGACCGCGTCGCCACCGGCTTGCTTGATGCGGTCGACGACCTTCTTCGCCTCGCCTGCGGCACTCACGTAGTTCACGACTACCGTCGCGCCCTCGGCAGCAAACCGTTCCGCGATCGCGCGGCCGATGCCTCGCGACGCGCCAGTAACGATAGCGACCTTGCCCTCCAGCTCCTTCTCGCTCATCCCAACTCCCGATTCGTCATTGCGAACGTCCGCGCGCCGTCACCGGCCAGCAGTCGATGATCTCGTCGCCGCGGCTGATCCAGACGCGGTCATGGAGGTTGAAAGTCGTCCGGATCTGGCCGGGGATGAAGTCGAAGCGGCTGCCGAGCTGCGGCATTGCGGTGCCATCCAGAGTGACGGTCGCGTGCTCGTCGCTGACGAGGACCTCCGTGGCTTTCACGCCGACCGGGATCGGCGGTCCGTACTCGAGCCCGACCACGCGCCGGCCGACGTCGATCACCACCCGATCCGCGTGCCGGCTGATGACCGTGCCGCGGACCGAGGCCGCGCACTTGAACGGCAGATCCATGACCAGCAGCTCCGGCTCCATCAGGCAGTAGACGCCGGCCTGAATCTCCGTGATGGTCGGATCGGCGATTGCCTCTCTCAGGGTTGAGGTGCCGGCCGCCGAGGCCATCGCCACCTCGTGGCCGGCTTGGATAAGGGCCTCGCGCGCGTCCTTCAATATGCGGTAGGCGCCATTGATCTTCGCAGCACGGTTCTCGACCGTCAGCCTGACCCTGCCCTCGTAACCCATCAAGCCCACAAGGCGCACGCCCTTCGTGTCCGCAACCACCTGGGCGAGGGCCACCGCCTCAGGGATGGAGGCCACGCCGCAGCGATGCAGGAGCACGTCCACGTCGATGAGGACGCGGACCGTGACGCCTCGCTGCTGCGCCTGCCGGCCGAGGCCTCGCACCGCGTCAGCGTCGTCGGCGGCGATGGTGACCTTGGCGCCTTTCGCGAGCTCTGCGACGCGGGCGAGCTTGAGCTCGTCAACGACCTCGTTGGCGATCAGGACGTCATCGATGCCGGCCGTCACCATGGCCTCGGCCTCGCCCACGGTCGCGCACGTCACGCCGCGCGCCGAGCCGCCGAGTTGGAGCTTCGCGAGCTCGGGCGTGCGGTGGGTCTTCACGTGCGGGCGCACGACCTTGCCGCTGCCGTGCAGCAACGACTCCATAGCCGCGACGTTGGCCTCGAATACGTCTAGGTCTACGACCAACGCGGGCGTGGAGATGTGCTCGCTCACGTACGCCGAGCCTCCACGTACTTCTTTCCCCGGTCGCAATCGGGTTCGAATCGCCTCGACACCTGGACCAGCCGTTCGACCGCGGTCGACACCGACGGGTAGACGCCCGCGCCGACGCCCGCGAGCAAGGCGGCGCCAAACGCGCCCGGTTCGTCCTGGGCCACGACCTCGAACGGGACGCCGCACACGTCGGCGTGCAGCTGCATCCACCAGGTGAGCTTCGAGCCCCCACCCGTTGCCCGCACCAGAGTCGTGTCCACGCCTCGGTCGCGCAATCGCCCGATGGTGGCCGCGAATTCGCAGGCGATCGACTCGAGAAGCGCTCGCACGAAGTCGATGCGCGTGGTGGCGAGCGTGAAGCCGCTGAAGATCGCGCCGCGGTCCGAGCCCGACGCATGCGGGAGCGGCGTCAGCGCGGCATCCGCGTACACATGGCTGGGCTCAGCAGGCGCCTTGGCCAGCCCTTCTTCTAGCTCGGAGATGGTCATCTGGAGCAGCTCGCGCGCCCAGTCGATCACGGTCGTGCCGTTGGGGTTGGTGTGGAGCAGGCCGAAACCGATCGGGCCAGGATGCGGGCAGATGTTCATGCCCTCGTGCACGAGGGCTTCCGGCCAGCCGCGCTCGATCGGCGCGGTGAAGGAATGCCATGTCCCGCACGTGAGCGAGACGACGCCGGGGTCCACCCCGCCGCCACCGACAGCGGCCGCGAACGCGTCCCAGGCGCCGGTCACCACCAGCGTGTCGGGCGGGAGTCCATGCCGTCGTGCGACCGATTCGTCGATATTCCCGATGGGGGATGCGTTCGCCTGGATGTCGGGCAGCCAGCGCGGATCGATCCCAGTCTCATCGATAAGCTCGGGCGACCAGCCAGCGGTGGCCACGTCGTAGGTCGCCCACGCGCCGGCGTCGCTCCAGTCCACGACAGGCTTGCCGGTGAGGAGCAACGAGTAGTACTCGTGCCAGTTCATGAACCAGCGGGCCCTGGCTGCGATGTCGGGGTGCGTCTTCCGCCACCAGAGCGCTCGGTTCACGGGGTCCATGCGCCGCGGCACGTGGCCGGCGAGCCGGAACCACTCCTCGGGCGGGCGCCGCGCCGCGGTTGCCGCGGCGACCTCGTCGCCGCGCAGGTCAGCGGTCATCAGACACGGCCCCATGGGCGTGCCGTCCGCGGCCACCGGAAACACCTCGCGGCCCGAGGAGCTGAAGGAGATGGCCAGCGGCGGATCACTTCGAAGCTCGGTGTGCTTGGCCACCTCGCCCAGCGCCAAGTCGAACGCTTCGCGCGACTCGCGGACGTCGATCTCGGAATGGCCTTCTTGCGTGTGTTTGGTCGGCACCGAGCGGCGAGCGGTGGCAAGTGGTCGACCATCGGTGGAGTAGGCCGCAACCTTAATCGCGCTCGAGCCGAGGTCGATGCCGATCAGGCTCATTCAGAGCTCTGCGTTGACAATGAACCCGGCGTCGGCGAGGATCGTCGTGCACGTGAGATAGCTCGCGTCCTCGCTCAAAAGGAAGGCGACGATGCTTGCCATCTCCTCGGGCTTGCCGATCCGGTGCAGGGCGATGCGGTCGACGTAGTACTTAAGGGCCGGCGGGTCTGAGAGCAGCGATGCAGCCATCGGCGTGTCGATGCATCCGGGTTCGATCGCGTTGATCCGAATGCCGTGCTCGCCGAGTACCGCACCGAGCGCCTTCACGAGCATGCTCACGCCGGCCTTCGTTCCGCAGTACGCGATCTGCGACGGCGAGCCGACATGCGCGGACAGCGAGCTCGTGCAGCAGATGGCACCGCCGTGGCCCTCCTTGACCATCTGCTTCGCACCCTCGGTGCAGACGAGCCAGGTGCCGCGGAAGTTCGTCTCTGACAGGGCGTCGAAATCCTCGACCGACGTGTTGTCCCACGTCAGGAACGGGTTGATGCCGGCGTTGGACACCACATAGTCGAGGCGGCCGCCCCGCTTCGCGACCTGCTGCACCATGGAGACGACCTGGTCGGGCTTGCGCACGTCCGCGACCACCGGGAACCCCTCGCCCCCGGCGTCCTTGATGCGCTTCAGTGACTCCGACGGGTCGACACTCGGCAGGTGGTTGACGCCGACGAGCGCGCCCTCGCTCGCCAGACGCACGGCCATCGCCTGGCCCATCCCGGTGGCGGCGCCGGTCACGAATGCGACCTTGCCCTCGAAACGCTTTTCCATGTGAACCCTCCCGTTGTGAATCAGAGAGAAGGACTGCGCCTCCAGGGCGGCAGCTGATAAACAGTGCCGGGCCTCGGGTGGAACTTGCCCTCATCGAGCCGGCGCCGGTAGCTGTGGATCGGCGTCGCGCCTGGGTCGATGCGCACGTCGATGACCACCGGCCTGTCGCTGGCGAAGGCTTCGTCCATCGCGGCCGCGAGCATTTTCGGGTCGGTGACTCTGATGCCATGCGCGCCCAGTCCCTCGGCGACGCCGGCGAAGTCGGGCTTGCCTGCCGTTCCGTCGAGGTCGACGGATTGATGCAGACCCTCGAAGAACATCTTCTGGTACATCGCGAGCCACCCCAGGGTCCCGTTGTTGAGGACCAGGTTGATGGTGCGCAGGCCGTGCTGGACATGCGTCGCGAGCTCGCCGATGGCGTAGCCGAAGCCGCCATCGCCGCTGACGGTCACCGCCCTGCCCTGGGGTCGCGCTACGGCCGCGCCGAGCGCGGCCGGCACCGAATAGCCGAGCCCACCCTGTCCGCGCGCGAAGATGAAGTTACGTCCAGCCTGCTTCGCCGGGATGTGGGCCGAGATCCAACCTGCTGAGAAGCTGGCGTCGCTGATGACGACGTCGTTCGATCCGAGCCTCGATGCGAGCTCGCGCATAACACGTGGTGGTTGGATCGGTACCGCATCGCTCGCCTGCGCTTCGGCGCGAAGCTCGGCGGCGTCCGCCTTGATCCGAGTTGTTTCGCGGAGCCAGTCGGCGCGAGGCTGCTTCTTGACGAGCGCGATCAATGCGGCGAGCGTGGCTCGGACGTCGCCGCACAGCGCGACCGTCGGCCGGAACGTGCGCCCGAGCTCGGCCGGGTCGATGTCGAGGTGGATTGTCGCCTGCTGCGGGAGCGGCAGCGTCCAGTTGTGGGTCGTGTTCTGGCCGGCCTTGCAGCCGCACCAGAAAACCAGGTCGGCGTGGCGAACGATCTCGAGCGACTCGGTGGGTCCGAGTGGGTTCAGGACGCCGGCCGCGTTGCGCGCAGTTTCGGCAACCGCTCCTTTTCCAGAGAAGCTGGTGACGGCCATCGCACCGAGCATTTCCAGAAGACTTGCCAGCTCGGCTGTCGCCTGCGAGGCGTGCACTCCGCCACCGGCCACGACCACCGGGCGGCGCGAGGCGTGGAGCAGGTCGGCGGCAGCGGCCACCGTGTCCGGTGACGCGACCGGCCGGTAAGCCGGATACTCGCGGTACCGGTCGTCGATCTCCGTCGCCGCCGTTTCCGGCTCCCAGTCCGCATCCAACACGTCATGCGGCAGCACAAGCGCGACCGGTCCTGGGCGCCCGCTGGTCGCCAGGCGGAATGCCGAGCGGACCATCTGGGGCAAAGCGGCCACCGACGGCACCGCGAGCGTCGCCTTGGTGATCGACTCGAGGAACCGGACCTGGTCGAAGCCCTGCGAGGCCACGCCTTTCTCGCGATACGGCGCCCAATCCGTCGGCAGCTCGCCGATAAGCGCGATCACCGGCACCGATGCGTTCAGGCTCTCGACAAGTCCGTCGGCGAGCTTGGTGGTGCCGGGGCCGACCGTGACGTCACAGACGCCCGGCCGTCCAGTCAGCCGGGCGAATGCGTCCGCGGCGTAGCCGGCCGACCGCTCGTCGCGCACAAGCAGGTGCGCAATTCGGTCCTTGCGCCGGTTCAGCCCGTCGTAGAGCGCGACCGTCTGGCCGCCGGGTTGACCGAAGACATGCGTCACTCCATAGCCGGCTAGCAGCTCCGCGAGCAGGTCACCGGCATGGCTCATTCCGACCTCCTGGGCTCAATCAGTCGTCCTCGGTCTCCACCTCGAAATGGATGAAGCCGTGGTCGACGTTGGTGTTGCCGACGAAGAAATTGAAGCCGATTCCGGGACCTCCGGATTGGAACACGTTGTCGGTGGCCGAGATCACTTGCTTGCCGTTGACCAGGCCACGGATATGGTTGCCCTCGACGTGGGCCTCGACCTCGTCGCCGTCCTTCACGCCGTACTCCGCGCCGATCAGCTTCTGCAGCGACGTGAAATCCCCGACCTTGCCGTTCCAGCGCACGATCTCCGCGTAGCCCTCGTCGGTCTTGAGGCATCGCCAGAAAACCTCATAGCCGCTGCACCAATTCGGTTTGATCTCGCTGCGCACGCGGATCTCGACCTCCTGGAAGTACTTGTTGGTCGGGTCCTTGCTGAAGACGCGCGCCTTGGCGTGCTGGTTATGACCCCAGTCGCCTGTGAGCACGGCGGTGGGGTCGTCGTAGTCGCCCTCGGGGAGCGAACCCTCGCTGCCGCCCGCGCCGAGGGTGGCCTGCTCGGCGCGTTTTTCGGCGACCGCCATGCGCGTGACCGAACCGTACGCATGGCCGGCCTTCGTGATGACGTCGGCCCAGTCGATGCCGTCCTTCTTGCCGTTGAGCCACAACCCGTTCTCTGAGATCGGGTTCTCATCACGCACGAAATCGGTGCGGTATGACCGCCTCACCTCAGCTTCATGCCTCCCGGCGTTCCTCGACGATCTCACTTGCTTTCTGCAGCCACGACGAATCGCCACGCGTGCCGATCGCGACCATGATGGCGATGCCGATCACCAGCCAAACCGCGACCACGACCACTGTGAGGTTGTACGGGTATGCGGGCAGCGGGTTGAAGGACGCGTAGACCGAGTAGAGAAGGATCAGGGTTGTGCCGACGGGAAAGACGAAGTGGTAGATCCAGTTGAACTCCTGCCGGCGCTCACGCCAGTAGTAGAGGACGACGCCGACGTTGGCGAGCACGTAGACGAAGATCACTCCCAGCACGAGCACGAAGCCGACGCTGAACACGAAGATCTTGTCCGGTCCCCAGATCGCAGCCGCCCCGAGTCCTAGCAGAATCGAAACGATGAGCTGTGCGGTGATGGCGTTGGTCGGCGTGCGTCGCTTCGGGTGCACGACGCCTAGCGCGGAGGGCAGCACTCCCGCGCGGCCCATCCGGTACCACATGCGCGTCGCGACGTTCTGGCAGGCCAGGCTGGCCCCAATTACCGAAGTGAACATCGCAAGCAGGGCCAGCCACCACAAGCCGCCCCAGACGCGATGCGCGATCACAAGCGCCGGCAGCTCCGCCGACGTCGGCAGCTTGGTCAGGTTGTCGACGCCCCAGCCGATGATCTGGCCCCAGATCACCAGGATCAGCATCAAGCCGATGATCACGATCGAGGCCATGATCGCTCGCGGGATGTTGCGGCGCGGGTTCTGGGTCTCCTCGGCGAGCGGCGCGGCCGCCTCCCAACCGGTCAGTCCCTGCACCGTGAAGACAATGGCGAGGAAGAACCCTGACAGCGTGGCGATGTCGCCGGGGTTGTAGCTGTAGTCGAAAGAGCGCAGCGTGAAGCCGCCGGGTCCCGGGTTTACCAGGCCCGTGAGGCCCAGGAACAACACGATGAGAAACTCGGCTGCGCCGACGACGACGATCGTCTGTACTGACAGCTTGATGCCGAGGTAGGCAAGCGCCGAGATCACGGGCAGCGCAACCACGACGAACATCCACCAGTGGAACCAGGTCCAGCCATAGTTGGACGAGAGCTCGCCTTCGAGAATGAAGCCGAGGAAGGCGACGATCGGTCCGGTGACGATGGGTGAGTAGAGGACAAACATCCAGCCGGTCAGGAAGCCGGCGCGAGGGCCGACGGTCCGGCTCACATACGTGAAATAGCCTCCGGCGGACGGAAACCGTTTGGCGAGCTGAACGAGACACATGCCGAGGGCGAGGACGACCAGGAAACCTAGAAAGTAGGCGAGCGGCGCGTGGGCGCCCGAGAAGCTGACGATCGTTGCGGTGAAGAAGAACGCGGCGATGGCCGGAGCGATGTGGGTCACGTTCTGCATCACCGCGCCGGCGAGGCCGACCGCGCCGGCGCTCAAAGGCGTTTCCGCGACCCAGGCCTCCCCCGGCTTCTCGATCACCTCTTCGGCGCGCTGGCGGACGTAGGCGTCAGTCATGGCGATCTCCTCTTCCTACCCCTCGTTTGGAGCTCCCGGATTCGAGTTAATGTCCTATGTACGGGAACAATCGACATTTCTACTCTTGGGTGGGAAACCTGTCAATTGGGCATTTCAAAAGTCGGTTCGAAGCGGGGAACATATCCTGCGGCTGTGTTTGAGCTTCGCGAACGCCGCCGCCGGTCCGCGCCGTCGGTGGACGACATCGTCCCGGCGCTGGCGCGCGAGTTCCTGGCCGGCCTGGAGCCCGGTGCGAGACTGCCGACAGTGCGGGAGCTGGCCGCGCAGCGCCGATCGAGCAACTCGTCGGTGCATGCGGCCATCGGCCGGCTGGAAGAGGCGGGCGCGATCCGGATCGAGACCCGAGGCCGTGGCGGTGCCTTCCTTCTCGATCGGTCGGTCGACCGGCTGTGGGCCCTGACTGGCTCCGGGCCGCTGGTGATCGCCCTCCCGCTGGCGTCGTCGCCGCGATACGAGGCACTGGCGACAGCGATCAAGCAGATGATCACTGGTGCCGGAGTCGACGTGATCCTGATGTTCGTGCGCGGCTCGCGGCAGCGGCTGCAAGCGGTGCGCGACGGCCGCTGCCACCTGGCCGCGATGTCTTCGTTTGCTGCGTCGGAGCTGCGCGGCCCTGATGACGCGGTGATCCTGGAGCTGCTGCCGAACTCCTACAACACCGGACATCGGGTGTTCTACACGCCACGCGGCACTGATCGAAGACCGCTGCGAGTCGTCGTCGATCGTCATTCCGCCGACCAGCAGTTGCTGACCGCCCTCGAGTTCGCCGAGCAGGTCGTCGTAAATCTCTCTGCGATGACCGCCCAGATTGCGCGCATGCTCGAGGCCGATGAGGCGGACGCGGCCGTGTGGACCATCGACGAGATGCAGACCCGTTGGCCGGCGGGGGTGCTCGACCGAGCGCTGTCTCAGGCGGTCCGCGATAGGATCGGCGATCACGACACCCGCGCAGTGCTGGTGGGCCAGTCGGTCGACGCCCCGATCTTGAGCGCTGTGTGCGCGTCGCTTGATCCGGCGGCTGTGGAGCGTATCCAACGTGACGTGATCGCCGGGCGGATTGTTCCGGAGTACTGATTCAGCTCAAACGGTGCAGCTCGTGCATCGCCGGCGCCATCGCCGAATACAGTCCGGAGTAGACCGCATGACGTCGCAGGTAGAGCTCGTGACGTTCCGGGTCGGGGCGCGTGATGTCGGGATCGAACGCCACGCGTGAGCACGCGTCGCTCACAGAGGCGAAGGTCCCGCAGGCGACCCCTGCCAGCAGGGCAGCTCCCAGCGCGGGGCCTTCGTCGATCTGGTTGCGGCGGATTGGAACGCCAAAGATGTCTGCCTGCAGCTGTCGCCACAGATGGCTGCGGGCGGCGCCTCCAGTGGCTCGAATCTCTTCGACAGCCAGGCCCAAGCCTGCGACCAGGTCGAGGCAGTCCTTGAGGCTGTACACGACGCCTTCCATCACGGCACGCGTCAGGTGGGCACCGGAGTGACGAAGCTGCAGTCCGACGAAAGCGCCGCGCGCCATGGGGTCGCGGTGGGGCGTGCGTTCGCCGGATAGATAAGGAAGGAAGACGAGGCCCTCGGAGCCAGGTGGAGCCTGCGCCGCGAGGGTCGCCATGGCTTCGTAGTCGAGGCCTAGACGGGCTGTGTCCCGCCACCAGCGAAACGACCCGCCAGCGGCGAGCGTGACGCCCATCACGTGGTACTTGCCGGGGACGGCGTGGCAGAAGGACTGGATTCGGCCCTGCGAGTCGATCCGCGGGGTATCGCTGGGGGCGAACACGACGCCGCTGGTGCCAATCGAGGAGCTCACGATGCCGGCTTCGAGCACCCCATTGCCAACGGCGGCGGCGGCATTGTCGCCGGCTCCGGCTGCGACCACAAGGCCTTTGGTCATACCTGCCACATCCGCTCTGAGCTGGCCGGCCTGATCCGGTCCCTCGTGGACGGTCGGCAACCACTCGATTGGGATCTCGAGGTGGCCCAGGATCTCCTTCGACCAATTTCGCGAACGCAGGTCGAGGAGGAGCGTGCCCGATGCGTCCGAGGCGTCGGTCGCCAGCTCGCCTGTCAGCCGGTACCGGACGTAGTCCTTCGGCAGCAGCACGTGTCGGAGCCGCTTGTACGATTCGGGCTCCTCCTCGCGCAACAAGAGGATCTTGGGCGCCTGAAACCCGGTGATCGCGGCATTGCCGGTGATATCGAGCAGACGCTGCGCGCCGACCTTTTCGTCGATGCTCTCGCACTGTCGTGCGGTCCGCTGGTCGTTCCAGAGGAGGGCGGGCCTGATGACCTTGCCCGAGTTGTCGAGGAAGACGGCCCCGTGCATCTGGCCGGTGAGGCCGAGCGCCAATGGCGGCGACTTCAGTCGGGAGGCGACGCGCCGGAGCACTGACTGGCTCGCCGTCCACCACCGCTCCGGATCCTGCTCGGTCCAGCCAGGCCGGGGCGTCTCCAGCGGATACCCCTCGGTGGCGGTGGCAAGGACATCGCCATCGAGGTCGATGGCGACTGCGCGCGCTCCGGTGGTGCCGATGTCGAGCCCGATGAGCATCAGGCGATCCGCCTGACGAGCTCGGGCGTCAGTTCCTTGATGCTTGGCAGCACGGCCTTCGCGAGTCTGAGTGTTTCGACGTCTGGTCGGTGATCGCCGCGCGGAATCGCAATCACATGCGCGCCGGCAGCGGCTGCGGAAGTGATGCCATTGCCAGAGTCCTCAACGGCCGCGCACAGGTTCGGCGCGACAGCCATCCGGCGGGCCAGCTCGAGGTAAGGATCTGGGTGGGGCTTGCCGCGCGGCACATCATCGCCGGACATCGCCACCTCGAAGCAATCGGCCAGGTCGAGCTCGTGAAGCACGAGCCGGATGAGCACGATCGGCGAACCTGACACCAGGCCCAACCGAACTTCACCGGCCAGGGCACGGACCGCATCAGCAGCGCCGAGGATGACTGGAGGTTCGTGCCGGTAGGCCTCTGCGAGGGCCGCTATCACCTGCTCGGCCGCCGACTCCGGCGGCACTTTGCCCCCAACGATCTCGCTGAGGGCTCTGGACCAATCGGCGGTGCGCACTCCCATCATTCGCTGCTGGATCTCGTTCGTCCAGGTCCCGCCGAGACGTTCGGCAAAGTCGCGACGGATCCGTTCCCAGATCGGTTCGGAATCGATCAAGACGCCGTCAAGATCGAAGAGCACGGCCTGGATCGAAACCATTGCCCGAAATCGTATGGGCGCGGGTACTTGCGGAGCCCCAGAATGCGCCGCGCCCCAGTGTTCGGTTGCTGTCCGATTGCACAGCCGGTCAACTAATACTCGACGTTGGGGATGGCTCCGGAGTAGGGATTCGAACCCTAAACCTTGCGGTTAACAGATCCGCGCCGCCCGTTCAGAAATTGGGATTCGCGTTCGCCGAGTGCCACGAAATCTCACCATTTGCCACCGTTTATCACCGATGTTGCTGTACGCAGGGCGCTGGCATGATGTTGCTTGAGCGGCAGCCCAGAGCGAGGGATCATGGGTCAGCGTCAGCACCCCTGACGCGGGCCGACGCCTGCAACAGGCAAGCCCATGAGGATTCGGGCAGGTGCCGCGAGAACGTCAGCCATCGTGGGTACGACTGCGGGCTCGAATAGATATCGGCAGCTACTATTGAATCGGCGATCGGCTTGGTTTTTGCTGGAGGTGCCAATGGCAGAGACGCAAGAAACCTGGCGGGGCAAGGTCCGGGGGATGACCCCCGACGA
>WNFA01003695.1_pt1 | contig 12739 bp, 12 predicted proteins | sample 5400481 | NCBI WGS metagenome assembly WNFA01 (sample SAMN13153340, study PRJNA577476) | soil metagenome | isolation source: 120 cm saprolite under Douglas fir tree site 2 hole 1 replicate 2 | place: USA:California | collected 2015-04-18 | reverse complement strand
AGGCGATATTGTCTGTCACAACACACCGCTATATAAGGCGCGCGCGGCCGACGCTTTTCGGACCGCCTTGCATCACAGACGGGCTGAACTTGGAAAAGTTGAAAAGCTATCGACCCTCCGAAAAAGAGCCTTTCATGAGCGATCGCCAGCGCGATTATTTTCGCGCCAAGCTGCTGGCATGGAAGGACGAGATCCTGCGCGAATCGCGGATCACCCTGCAGACCCTGCAGGAAGAGAACGTCAATCATCCCGATCTCGCCGATCGCGCATCGTCCGAGACCGACCGCGCGATCGAACTGCGCGCCCGCGACCGGCAACGCAAGCTGATCTCCAAGATCGACGCGGCGCTGCAGCGCATCGACGACAACACCTACGGCTATTGCGAGGAGACCGGCGAGCCGATCGCGCTGAAGCGGCTGGAAGCCCGCCCGATCGCGACGCTGTCGGTGGAAGCGCAGGAGCGCCACGAAAAACGCGAAAAGGTTTATCGCGACGAATAAGGTCTGACCGCCACGTGCGGTCATTTTGCTGATTCCCTCCTCATAGTGAGGGGCGGCAATCGATTTCATCGTCATGGCCGGGCTTGTCCCGGCCATCCACGTCTTGACGGCGTAGCAGCAAGAAAGACGTGGATGGCCGGGACGAAGCCTGGCCATGACGAAAAAACGAATCCTTTTCAAGTCGTTAGGGGGCATCAGGAATGCTCGCTCTCAGGATCAGGTGCGTCGTGATGCAAGCCCTTTCATCAAACACCGGAGGCTGCCGCCGATGAACGACACTTTCGCGGCGGCCGAAGCCATCGCCGCAGCGAGGCGCAATCGTACGCCGCTGCATCCGCTTGCCGGCGATAGCGCGCCGCAGACCGAAGCCGAAGGCTACCGGATTGCGGACGCCGTCCACGGCCTGCTGTCGCGCGATTTCGGCGAGATGGTCGGCCACAAGATCGGCTGCACCAGCGCGGTGATGCAGCAATATCTCAACATTCCCCATCCCTGCAGCGGCGGCGTGTTTGCCAACGGCGTTCATCCCAGCGGTGCGGCGTTGCGCGCAAAGGATTTCATCCGCGTCGGCGTCGAATGCGAAATCGCCGTCCGGCTCGCCCGCGATCTGATGCCGCTCGACGCGCCGTTCACCGCGGATAAGGTGGTGCAGGCGATCGACGCCTATCTGCCGGCGATCGAGATCGTCGATGACCGCTACAGTGACTGGCAGACTCTGGGCGCGCCGACCCTGGTGGCGGACGACTTTTTCGCGGCCGGTTGCGTGCTCGGCAACCCCGTGGCGCGATCCGCCGCGCCCGATCTGCTTGAAGTGATCGGCCGCGCGCTGATCAACGGCGTCGAGGTCGGGCAGGGCACCGGCGCCGACGTGCTCGGCCATCCCCACCACGCCCTGGCCTGGCTCGCCAATCATCTCGCCTCCGACGGCAACGGCCTCTCCGCAGGCGAGATCGTGCTGACCGGAAGTCTCGTCAAGACAATCTGGCTCACCGCCGGCGACAGCGTGGTGATGGAGCTCTCCGGGCTCGGCAGCGTGGCCGCGACGTTTTCCTGAGCGGGGCCATGCAGGTGGCGCGCTCGCTTCACCGTCATGGCGAGCGAACGGGTCGGCGTAAAGAGGCTCCGCGTGCAATCCATAACCGTCATTCCGGGGCGATGCGAAGCATCGAACCCGGAATCTCGAGATTCCGGGCCTGCGCCTGACGGCGCATCCCGGAATGACGGAGCCTGTGGTGAGTCGTCACTTCGCTTCACAAAGATTACAGCGCACTCGTACTCTCCAAACACGCGTCCGCGGCCTCGCCGCGCGACGCGCCCGAGCCGTTGATGAATCTCTCGCCCCCTTGAGGGCGTGGGGAATGCCGGGCGCCCGTTGCACCCGCGGCCTCGTGTGCACTTGTAGTGATAGAACGCACACGAGTAACAACGAGTACACCGGCATCACCCGGCATTCCCGCACGCAATGGTTTTAACGGTTTCCTTCGCGCTCTCCCCGGTGACCGGGCTCTTTTGCCACCGTCGCCTGCGGATTAAGTTTTGTCTAAGCCCGGTAGGGCCGACGCAACTCCGCAAAACTTGACGCCAGCGTCGGGGCGTCAGGACCACACGACTTCGCCGTCCGCGACTGCATCTCTCGTCCGCGCGCTCTTTGATCGCTCACAAGTCTTTCGACTCACCCTGCGATCCCATCGCGCGCAAAACGCTGCCGCGTCCACCGCATCCCGCCCCGCGTCCGTGACGATCGCGAGCCGCCCCTCTGTGGGACGAGACGGGAAAAGTTCTAGAGATGATTTGGGGGGAGCGGAAAGCGGAATATTTTTGCAAAGAGGACTGGACTGCCCAAATCAGCTTGAAAAGTCACAACAAATCGACCTGCGGGCGCATCACCAAACGGCGGCGAAAGCATACTCCACCCGTGTCCCGGACGCGGTGCAGCGCTCTTCGCGCTGCTCCGCAGAGCCGGGACCCATATCGGCGCTGGCAAGGTGGGCCCCGGATCAGCAGCGCACCGCGGAGCCTGTGCTCGGGCCGCGCGATGCGCGGACCCGAGTGCGCTGCGCAGCATCCGGGGAGCGGTTGAAGGGCGGTTTGCGCGTTCACGAATGTCGGTATCGAAAAACGCCTTCACCGCTCGTTGGCCTCGTCCCGATCGAATTTGTAATCGGGGGGAAGCGTCCAGTTGCGGGAGGCCAGGCGTTCGAGCGCAGCCTTGCGCCGGTCTTGCTTCTGTACGACCAGCGTTCGTTCGACCACATCGACGATGTTGAGTTCGTCGCCCGCGCTCAAGCCCATCTTCTCGACCAGCGCTTCGGGCAACCGCACGGCCAGGCAGTCGCCCCATTTCAAAACCTGCATGGCAAACTCCATAGTTTGAGCCGAGATGATATCATCTCATTACCGCGAGAACTACGGAAGAGGAGGGAAGAAATGAGCAACCCCAAAAAAGTGACCGCGAGCAGCGGCAATGTTTTTGCCGACCTTGGTTTTGACAACCCGGAAGAACAGCTGCTCAAGGCCAAGCTTGTTCGCGAAATCCGTGGAATTATCAAACGCCGGAAGCTTACCCAGACCAAGGCTGCTGCCATGCTCGGTCTCAAGCAGCCGGACGTCTCTGCTCTTGTTACCGGTCGCGTCGGCAAATTCTCAATCGATCGTCTGGTTCGGTGCCTGGACCGAATGGACTACAAGGTAGATGTCGTTATACGCCACAAGCCGCGCCGGGCTTCTTCGCGGGCCGTTGCGGCCTAAAGCATGATCCGGAAAAGTGGAAACCGGTTTTCCGAAAAGATCAAGCTCGAACAAAAAGATAACGCTAGGGTCTGATTCAACTCAGTTGAATCAGACCCTAGCGCCGTCGAAGCGGGAATGATTCGCGATCGCCGGGAATTTGTTTGCACGAGACGGCCTACCTGAAGGCATCACCTTTGGCGAGCCGTGGCGCGCCCTTTCAGATGCGCCAGTCGCCATATCTTACCCGCTCTTCAAACCTAAGAAGTGGTTGTGGGGCATGCGGCTTTCGAGTAGCGATTGCGGACTAAACCCGCAACTATTGGATCGCGGGATGGAAACGCCTGATGCCCGATAAGAACGACTTCGATCGGTACCTCCTTGCACTGCGCAAGACCAAGATCGACGAGAAAACCGAGCACACAGATCGCGCGGCATTACAGGTGCTCTTGCAGGCCTTTGCTAATGAGAGCAGCAACCGGACCACGGTTCAGCACGAACCCAAGCGCGTGGCCGACAAAGGTGCTCCGGATTTCAAGATCACGAGCCGCGGCCTCATTCTCGGTTACGTCGAGAACAAGGCGATTGGAGAGCACCTCGAAAAGGTCCTGAAATCCAATCAGATCGCGCGCTACAAGACTCTCTCACAAAACATCATTCTTACTGACTACCTCCACTTCATCTGGCTAAGCAAGGACGGCATCCAGCGTGAGACGCTGTGCCATGCCACCGACCTCGAAAATCCCGGCTTTCGCCTGCATGAAGATCGCATCGCGGCTGTATCCGTATTATTGCAGGCCTTCTTTTCAACAGCGCCGGAGGGCATCGGCCGTGCGGAGCAGCTTGCTTTGGCGCTCGCGACGCGAAGTAAGCTGCTGCACGATTATCTCGGCGAAGAACTAGTGCGGCAGGAGCGTGAGCACAAGGAAGGGCGTCTTTACGGATTATTTCAGATTTTTCGGGATCAGGTGTTCCATGAGCTGACGCTGAACGAATTTGCAGATGCCTTCGCGCAAATGCTCGCTTATGGATTGTTTCTAGCACGGCTCAATTCAGGTTTAGAAGCGGTCACGCTACACAATGCACGCGAACATGTCCCTGGCTCGTTTCGTCTCATTCGCGAATTGGTTGATTTTCTCACCGAACTTGAGAAGTTTGAATACCGCGATGTCCGCTGGGTGGTCGAGGAGGTGTTATCGATCGTCAATGCATTGAACCTTCCGGCAATTCACGAGGACTTGTCATTCCGGCACCGTAAGGCGATCAGCCGCAAGGTGCGCGCAGGCGATGAAGAAGAGCATCGGCTGTTCGAGCGCGATCCATTCATCTATTTTTACGAGGATTACCTGAAGGCCTATGACGCGACGGCACGCAAGGCCCGTGGAGTCTACTATACACCGCCGCCGGTCGTGAATTTCATCGTGCGCGCGGTGGATGACATTCTGAAACAGAGTTTCGGCATCCGCGACGGGTTGGCCGACCATACGCGCGTTACTGTCCTCGACTTTGCTTGTGGGACTGGAACATTCCTCTTGGAGGTGTGTCAGCGTATTTTTGATAACATCGGTGGGCCAGATGTCGGGAGCGCCGACCTCATCGTCCGGGATCATCTTTTGAAGAATCTATTTGGCTTCGAGTATTTGATAGCGCCGTACACGATTGCGCACCTGAAGTTGTCCCAGTATCTCCGAGACAGGGGCATCCGTTAAAGAGCGACGAGCGTCTGCAGATCTTTCTGACCAACACGCTGGAGCCGGTGGAGCCGCAAGCGAACCTTTTGCTTCCAGCGATCAGTGCTGAAGTACAGGCTGCGCAAAAGGTAAAGGATCAACCCATTTTGGTTATAACTGGCAACCCGCCGTACGCGGCGCGTTCCAAAAACAGGGGCAAGTGGATAAAAAAACAGATCAAGGCCTATGAGATTGTGGACGGAGAGCATTTTGGTGAACGTAAGCATTGGCTCAATGACGATTACGTGAAATTTCTTCGCTTTGCTCAACTAAAAATTGAGGCCCGCGGCGATGGCGTTGTTGGGGTTATCACCAATCGTTGGTGGCTTGAAAATGTTACGTTTCGAGGGATGCGCCAATCCCTACTGAATACGTTCGATCAAATACACATTTTCGATTTACTGGGAGAAGCTGGACAGAAGGACGATAAAAACGTCTTTGACATAACAAAAGGGGTAGCGATAGCGCTTCTTGTTCGTAACTCGCAGGCAGAGCCGCGCATAAGATACGCCTCGATCCGCGGAACAAGATTGCAGAAATATAAAGCAGCTGCCGATTCTAGCTTAAACGATCTCGATTGGACGGACCTTAACCCATCCTCCCCGAACTACTTTCTTTTCCCGAGGACTGAAGTCGGCCGAGAACTTTATGAGTCATTTTGGTCTGTCGGAAAAATCTTTGAAGAAGGGTCAACCGGAGTTTTGACAGGCAGGGATCGGCTTTCGGTTGCAGAAACCGATGGCGCGTTAAGAGATCACTTAGAGGCATTGGAGGGTTCTGCTGTTGATCGCGAGATAGAAACTCGGTTCAATCTCGACCAAGTCGAACACTGGTCACTTAGCGATACGCGACAGCTAATTCGAGAAGAGGGTATCAGGCGCAATCTAATTCGGAAATTGGCATACCGTCCCTTTGATACGCAGTATTACTATGACCACGATGCTCTGGTGTTCCGCCGAAGACACAAAGTGATGCAACAGATGACTGGCGGCCAAGTAGGTCTTGCTGTCTGTCGGCTTACAAAGGGTGGCGATTGGCGCCATTGTATGATTGCCGGCGATCCCTCGGATGACTCTTACGTTTCGGATAAGAGTAAGGAACGCGCATATCTGTACCCCCTTTACTTTACTCAGCAGCCCGTCCGCGAGTCGAAAAATGCAGTAGTCCGGGAATCTTCGATCAACGTCGAACCACCCAAGAACGAAAATCTGTCATCTGACTTTCGCGCATTTCTCGATTCTCGCTATGATCACCACTATACTCCCGAGGAAATACTAGGCTACATCTATGCGGTCTTGCACGCGCCCGCATACCGCTTGCTCTACGCCGAGTTCTTGAGCATCGATTTCCCCCGCGTGCCGTTTCCCGAGTCAAGCGAGGAGTTTGAAACCCTTTCCGGCCTGGGTTGGGCCTTGGTGCAGGCTCATCTCTTGCGCGAGCTGCCACGCCAAGGTTTGGCCGTCTATCACGGCAAGGGTGACCACGTGGTCGAGACCGTGCGGTATTCGCCCGAGGAGCGAGCGATTGCGATCAACAAAACCCAATCTTTCAAATCAGTGCCGGAGACAGTGTGGGAGTTCCGCGTCGGCAGCCATCAGGTGCTCGACAAATACTTGAAGTCGCGCAAAGGCCGCACACTATCCCTCGACGAAATCAATCATGTCGCCGCAATTGTGGATAGTTTGGCCTTCACGATTGAGCAGATGGCGAAAATCGACGAGGCTTACGCATCCGCGTTCCCTAACCGGGGATAAATCCGGGCCAACGCTCGCGTCGCGCCTCGCCTTGGCGCATAATGTGCTCGATTCGTCTTTTTTGAGTGGCATTCATGGCGCGCGACCACCAACCGGACATGTTTTCAGAGAGCACCCAATCCGACCTGTTCGGTGCGGAGCCTATTCCTGCGTATCGTCCCGATCCCGAAAAAGTGCGCGCGCGGCTGCACAAGATTCTCGCGGAGGCGCGGGCGGCCCGGACATTCCCTTGGGAGCCGACGAGGGTGTCGCTCTACCGGACCATCTTTCCGCAAATGTCGCTCTGGCTGCCCGAAGATGAAAGCGCACAACTGCGCTTTGAGTTCGAGGCGGAAATCAAGCGGCTGGAAGCGGCATGACAGGCGACGTGGACTGAACTTCAACCGCCAATTATGCTTCGTCGTTCCGGGTGCAGGATCGATACTGCCGGTCGTGGTTATGGATTTCTGCCTCGCTTTCCTCTGACGTCGCTGCCTCCCCCAACCAAACGCGGCCTCCGCTGACGGAGGCCGCGTTAGAACACTTCATCGCACCTGGGTTCGTAACGAAGTGTGGGAGCTCTTGAAAGCAACTAGAACAGCAGCAGCACGTCCATCACCTGTTGGCCGTAGCGCGGCTGTTGCACGTCAGAGATCTGGCAGCTGCCGCCACGGCTTGCCGGCTGCGCATCACCTCAGCGCTGCTTGTCTTCGCACGCGAACCACCCGGAGCGGGGGCGGGGGTCCCATATCGCGCTGCCAGATCGTTCCGTTATCGAACTGGATCGTCATGCCGTCAGGCGAATAGACGGCGCTCACGTTCCAGTCATCGGCCCAAATCTTGGTCATCGGCGCAAACGCATCGGGCCAGGCACGGGAAGGCTGACCGGCTTCGTTGACGAGATTTAGATTCCATCCGTTCTGCGTGACATAGGCAACGCTGCCGACCGGAGCCGCCCGACACCCTTGGATGCATCGATACATGCCGGTCAGATTGACCGTCTGTGCCGATGCTGCGGTTGCAGCGAACACGGCCGCGGCCGCAATGGCGCATGATGTTATTCTCATGAAATCACTCCATAGGGTTACGCTGATCCCAGGATTTGGGGTTGCAGAGGGATCCTTAATTATTCGCATCGCGAGCGTTTGGTTCCATCAACTACGACGGTAATTCGGTTCCGTTTAGCGCCACCCCTGACGGAACTTCCCCGGCGATGTCGTCGGATTTAGGTTTTCTACTGCGCGGGAAGGCCAGCCGGCCGATCCTGGAGGTGAACGCCACAAACGACCGCGGCCTCCGCCAGGGGAGCTGACGGAGGCCGCGTTGGAACACTTCATCACGCCCAGGGTTCGCGATGAAGTGTGGGAGCTCTTGAAAGGCTAGAACGGCAGCAGCACGTCCATCACCTGTTGGCCGTAGCGCGGCTGTTGCACGTCGGTGATCTGGCCGCGGCCGCCATAGGCGATGCGGGCCTGCGCGATCTTGCTCGAATCGATGGTGTTGTCGCTCTGGATGTCCTCCGGGCGCACGATGCCGGCGACGATCAGTTCGCGGATTTCGAAATTGACCCGGATCTCCTGCTTGCCTTCGACCACGAGATTGCCGTTCGGCAGGAGCTGCGTCACCACCGCGGCGACGTTGGTCTGCAGCGCCTCCTGGCGGTTGACCGAACCCTTGCCGTCGCTGGATGACGTCGAATCCGCCGTCAACAGACGGCCGGGCAACACTTTTGCAGCATCCCCGCCGAGCAGCTTGCTGCCGGCAAAATCGGTGAGGCCGGAATCATCCTTGGCGGTGCGGCTGCGCTGGGTCTCGTTGGCGATGTTGGCCTTGTCGGTGATATTCACCGTCACCGTCAAGATGTCGCCGATCCGCGCCGCGCGCTGATCCTTGAAGAACGCCCTGGAGCCGTTCCGCCACAGCGAATTGGCGTTGTAGGACGCGGTCTCCGGTTTCGGCATCGGCATCTGCACCGGCTTGTAGCCGGGCTGCGTCGTCGGATTTTCGATCTCGGTCAGTTTTGGCTTTTCGCCGATCTGCGACAGCCGATCGATCGACGAGCATCCGCTCGCGACACTGAGGATGACCAAGAGCGTTCCGTTGACAAGGAGGCGGTTGAACCCAGACCTGTACATTACCATTACTCTGCTTTTGGAGCGGCGTGTTGCGCGACTTGTTGCGCGGCTTGTTGGGTGACTTGTTGGGTGACTTGCGAAGTGCTGTTGACGGCGACCGAGACCGGGGCGGCCACTTCGCTCGACCCGATCGAGGAGGTGGCATCGGCGGCAGGGGGAAGCCGGGCCGCCGGCGCCGATACCGTCACCTGGCCGCGGCCGGATACGACGCCGGTCACCGTGCGCTTGGATTGCAGATTGAGCACGCTGACGACGTCGCCTTCGGTGCCGTTGTCCAGCGCCTTGCCGCGAATGGTCAGATAGAGCCCCGTCGCCTCGTAGGTCAGCGTCACGTTCTGGTCGCGCTGCACCAGATCGGGCTTTGCGATATCGGCGACTCTTAAGGCCTGGCCGGCGCGCAGTTGTTTTCGGGCCTGCATGCCGATCGCGCGATCGCGGCTCGCGACGTCGCCGCCGACCTCGGCCTTCGGCCGCCGCTCGACCACCACGTCGGAGGATTTTATCACTTCATTGCGTTCGATGCCGCGTGCCAGCACCGCGGCTTCCACGGTCTCGATGGCGCTGCCGCTGAAACGTAAGCGCGTCGGCGTCGAAACATTGTCGTTGGCGATCTCGAAGCTGACGTCGAAGCGGCCGCTGCGCGGATCGAACCGTGCGGAAGTTGCCTGCATGGCGCCGCTGTTGGAGGCGTCGAGCCGCAGATCCTGCACGTCGCGGTCGAAGGTCAGCGAGAGGTTGGCGGCTTCCCCAAGGCCACCCCGATGTTCCAGCGCGCGGGCGACCTGCAATTCGATGTCCTTGCTCTCCAGCGTCCGCGCCAGCCGGGTCACCGAAATTTCCTTCAGGTCCCTTGTATCGACCCCGATCACCTGATGCGCCTGCAGCGCGCTGAGCACGCTTGCGACCTTCAGCGAGCCGGTGGTGCCCAAATCGGGCGCGCGATAGATCGCGATCTGCGCCGAGGTGCCGGCATTGTCGATGACGTCGCCGATCCGCACCACGTCGGCGGTGACGTTGACGCTGGCGCGCAGCACGGGTGCTGCGATGGTGTCGTCGCTGACTTGCGCGGATGCCGCGGTTGATGCAGCTGCGAGCAAAGCGGTGGCGAGGAGGAGGGAACGCAGGGTCATCACAAAACTCCCTTAGCGAAATAGCGCGGAGGCGGATTGCAGCATCTGGTCGGCGGCGCTGATCACCTTGGCGTTCATCTCATAGGCGCGCTGCGCCGCGATCAGGTCGGAAATCTCGGTGACGACCTCGACATTGGCCTGCTCGAGATTGCTCTGCTGCATGTCGCCAAAGCCGTCGGTGTTGGCGATGCCGTCCTGCGGCGGGCCCGATGCCGGGGTGTCGGTGAACAGATTGTCGCCGATCGGCTGCAGGCCGGCCTTGTTGATGAACCGCGTCAGCCCGATCTGGCCGACCGTGGTCGGCGTGGTCGATCCCGGCAAGGTCACCGACAACTGGCCCTGCGCGTTGATGGCGATGCCGGAGGCATTTTGCGGGATGGTGATGGTCGGCTGCACCGGATTGCCTTGCGCGTTGACGACGCGGCCTTGCGCGTCCATCTGGAACGAGCCGTCGCGGGTATAGGTGAAGCTGCCGTCGGGCATCTGGATCTTGAAGAAACCTTCGCCGCGGATGGCGATGTCGAGATCGTTGCCGGTTTGCGCCAGCGTGCCCTGGCTCATCAGCCGCGGCGTGCCGACGGTTTTCACGCCGCCGCCGATGTCGACGCCGACCGGCAGGATGGTGCCCTGGTCCGACGCCGCCGCGCCGACCCGGCGCACATGGTCATAGATCAGGTCCTGGAATGCCGCGCGCTGCTTCTTGAAACCGGTGGTGCGCATGTTGGCGATGTTGTTGGAGATCACCTGAACGTTGAGTTCCTGTGCCGCCATTCCGGTCGCCGCGGTATAAAGAGCGCGCATGTCAGTGTTTCCTTACGCCGGAACGTCGGCGAGTTTTTCGATCGCGGATTTGTGCAGATCGCTCTGGGTCTGCAGCATGGTGGCGATCTGGGTGTAGGTGCGCGTCACCTCGATCATGCGGCTCATCTCGACCACCGAGTTGACGTTGGACTTTTCGACAAAACCCTGGCGCACCTTTGAGGCGGTGTCGGGCTGTGGCGCGCCGCCTTCGCCGGCCGCATAGAGGTTGGAGCCTTCCTTCAGCAGCCTTTGCGCCTGCGCGAAACTGACCAGCCGCAGCTTGCCGCGGACCGAGTCGGTGTGGCCGACGCCCTCGACGACGGTGACGTTGCCGTCGGCGGCAATGTTGATGTCATGGTCGGTCGGCTGGAACACGATCGGGCCGCTCGTGCCGAGCACCGGATCGCCGGCGGCGGTCACGAGCTGGCCCTGATTGTTGATCTGCAAGCCGCCGTCGCGGGTGTAGCGCTCGCCGGCGCGCGTCTGCACCACCAGAAAGCCGCCGCCGTCGATCGCGACGTCGAGCGGATTCTTGGTCTGCTCGGTCGGGCCTTGGGTAAAATCCTTAAACGTGCCGTTGTCCAGCACATAGCTGACGGCGCGGTCACGGCCGACGAAGTTGTCTTCGTGCGCGCCCGAGTTCAGATATTCGGAAAACAGCGACCTGTCGGCCTTGTAGCCGTTGGTATTGACGTTCGCGACGTTGTTGGCGACGACATCCATCTGCCGTTCCAGCGTCATCTGCCGCGAAAGTCCGACGAGAAGCATATTCTCCATCGGTGGTTCTCCCCTTCAAATGATCCGCGCGGCCCTCCCAGGCTGGTTGCGGATGATGCGAACCTGAAGGCTCTCCCAAGCCGCGGTTCGCTATACCCACAGCGAAACCCGTGCCAGTTGAGAAAATATCGATTCGACAATGGGTTAGGTGTTTTCGCGGACGCCGACGGGGCGGCAATAAGGGCTTGTTGACCATGTTTGCCCGGCAACTTTTTCCTAGCTGCGGGTCAAACGAAAGAATCCATTAACCATTGTTACCTAGCGTCTGCATCAAGTGAGCGCGTGTGCGCCGGCGGCCCTTTGTATCGCGTCATCAAGCCTGTCTCGCGCATCGAGGTTTTTTCCAACCGGACGGGCAGGCGATGTCAGATACCGATTCTGCAGATGGCGGCGCGGCGGAGCCAGTTGGTGCTCCCAAGGGCAAGCTCAAGCTGATCATCGCCGCGGTAGGCCTGTTCGTCATTCTCGGCGGCGGCGCTGCGACCTGGTTCATGTTCTTTCGCGGCCACAGCGAAGAAGTGCACGCCGAGGCTGCGGCGGCGCCGAAGCCGGCGATTTACATCGACGTGCCGGAAATGCTGGTCAATCTGGTCGGCGCGCCCGGCGATCGCGTGCAATATCTCAAGGCCAGGATCGTGCTCGAGGTCAAAGAGGAAAAGCAGGTCGAGGCGATCAAGCCGACGATGCCGCGCGTCACCGATATCTTCCAGACCTATCTGCGCGAGCTGCGGCCGGCCGATCTCACCGGCTCGGCGGGCCTGTTTCGTCTCAAGGAAGAGCTGACCAGGCGGGTCAATACGGCGATTGCGCCAAGCCAGGTCAACGCCGTGCTGTTCAAGGAAATCGTCGTTCAGTGACGAGACGGATTTAGAATCATGGCCGGCAACAGCATCGACGACCAGGACGCCATCGCGGCCCAATGGGAAGCGTCGCTGGATTCCGAGGATCCGGCGGAGGCCGCGGCTGCGGCTGCGGCCAACGAGCTCTCCGGCACCATGGCGCTGCAATGGGCCGCCATGGTCGAGGACGGCAGCCGCGACTTCGGCGGCGGCAAGAACGGCGGCGAACGGGTGCTGTCGCAGGAGGAAATCGACAACCTGCTCGGCTTCAATGTCGGCGAGGTCAACCTCGACGACAATTCCGGCATTCGCGCCATCATCGATTCGGCGATGGTGTCCTACGAGCGTCTGCCGATGCTCGAAATCG
>WNFA01017645.1_pt1 | contig 12740 bp, 14 predicted proteins | sample 5400481 | NCBI WGS metagenome assembly WNFA01 (sample SAMN13153340, study PRJNA577476) | soil metagenome | isolation source: 120 cm saprolite under Douglas fir tree site 2 hole 1 replicate 2 | place: USA:California | collected 2015-04-18 | reverse complement strand
ATCTCAAGAAGGGCTCGCAGGTCTATATCGAGGGATCCTTGCGCACGCGCAAGTGGCAGGACAAGGAAGGGAAGGAACGCACTACCACCGAAATCGTCGCCGACCGCATGCAGATGCTGGGCAGCCGGCAAGGGGCGGGCGACGCAGGTGCCCGGGAAGCGAAAGAGCCCGCCGCCGCGGGCGAGGGCAAGGCCGCCAACAAACCGGCGGGCAAGTTCGACGATATGGAAGACGACATACCGTTCTAGCGGCTTCCGCGCCGGCACAGCAGCAGGACTTCCCCGACGTCGGCGGTGTCGATCAGGCCCTCTGCCAGCGCCAGCGGTTTCTGAAAGCGCACGCCCAGCGGCATCAACACGCGGTTGTACAGCCACATCGCCCGTTTGCCCCGGTGAAGGAGAAACCACATCCCGAGGTCGACCAGGCGCGAGGATCTCGGCTTCATCCCGAACACGGCGCTGCGCTCCACCGTGAAACCGTGCCGCGCCAGGTTGGCCTTCAAGTCCTCCGGCTCGTAGCGGCGCCGGTGGCCGACGAAATCGTCGAAGCCGGTCCACTGCGCCGGATGCAGCGGCACCGAAGTGATGAGCGCCGCCCCGGGCGAGGCCACGCGCGAGAGCTCCGCGAGGGCGCGTTCGTCGTCGTCGACGTGTTCGATCACATCGAAGGCGCAGATCAGGTCGAAAACCGCATTGCCGTAAGGCAGAGCCGTGATGGAGCCGAGCGTTGCGGAGCCTCCGCGCGCGCGCAGTTTCGCCAGTGCCGGTGCACTGATATCGACGAACTGCGTATCCTCGATCGGCAGGCGCGGGCGCAATCCCGGCGCCACCTCCAGCCGGTGCTGCGCGGGCGCGAGGAGGGACTGGACCAGCGGCCAGGTGTTGAAGCGTTCGGGCTCGATCAGGCGCGCGTCGGTCCACAGCGCGTCGTAGAAATGCCGGTTGACGTCGCGCAGTTTGGAATCGGCGCGGGCGGGCGTCGGCGAAGGCATGCGCCACGCTAACATAGGACGTGCCCGCCGCGTGACCGATTGCCCCCTCTGCCTGCGCTCCGTCCGAGACGGTCGCCCGGGGCCATGCCGACGGAACGGCGCTACCGGACCGCCGAGTCGAAGTCGGAGAGCTTATAATTAAACGTTCGGCACCTTGCGGGTTCTGTCCGACAGTTGACACACAACCAAGATATTCGTAGTCACCGGGCAGGTTCCCTCCCGCCCCAACTCCGCCTGCGAGGGTCCAGTCGACATTTGCGATCATGAAACCAGACAATCTGACTGTCCTCAGCGAATTCCTGCACAAGCGCGAAAACATCGATCCCGCTCGAGTGACGCCCGAGGCCTTGCTCGAGGAACTCAAGGTCGATTCGCTCATGCTCCTCGAACTGCTGTTCGAATTCGAGGACAGGCTCGGCGTCAAGATACCGCAGGACATTCCGCGACCCAAGACCGTCGGTGAGATACGGCTCTTTACTCGCGAGGACGACGTGACCAGGCCGCTCGCCGTCCCGGCGGTTCGTTGCGCGAATTTCGACGCCGACGCGGAGCTTGGCCAATCGCTTTCCTACACCATGGACCGCTACAGCCAGCTCGGGACCGCCGCAGCCTTTTCGGCATGGCGCGATGCCGGGCTTCCCCGGACCAAGGACGCGCCGCGCAACGACTGGGGCGTTTCTTGGGGGACGGCACTGGGCGGTACGCTGACGTTCGAAAAGGGCTATTTCGACATGTTGCGCAACGGCCGCGAGCGCGTACCGCCGCTTTCGGTCGTGCTCGGAATGAGCAACGCGGCCGCCTCCCACATATCGATTCAGCTCGGCCTGGGGGCTTCCTCCGCGACGTATTCGGTCGCATGCGCCTCATCGGCCGTTGCGATCGGCGAAGTCTTGCAGAAGATCCGCTCGGGCGAGGCAACGCTGATGGTCGTCGGTGGCTCCGAGGCGCCGCTGTCCTACGGCGTCGTGCGCGCTTGGGAAGCGATGCGCATTCTTGCCCTGGGCGACGAGGCATCCGCCGCGCGCGCCTGCCGCCCGTTCAGTTCCGATCGGCAGGGTCTGGTGCTTGGCGAAGGGGCGGGCGCAATGATCCTCGAGGACTGGGACCACGCGGTTCGGCGCGGGGCCAGGATATACGCCGAATTCGCAGGGTGTGGCAGCACGTCCGACCATGATCACCTCGTCCGACCCAACGTGGATGGACAGATGCGCGCCATGCGCATGGCGATTCACGATGGCGGCCTTACGCCCGACGAGATCGACTACATCAACGCGCACGGCACGGCGACGCGCGAAGGCGACCCGATCGAAATCGCGGCCATTCGCGGCGTTTTCGGAGCACGCTCCACGGCCGTCGCCGTCAGCGCCACGAAATCGATGCATGGGCACATGCTCGGCGCGACCGGAGTGATCGAGGCCATCATCACCGTATTGTCTCTGGCGTCGCAGGAGGCGCCGCCCACCGCGTATCTCGACGATGTGGATCGCGAGTGCGCCGGTGTACGCCACATCACCGGAGGACCTCTGCGCGCGAGCCTGCGAGCGGCGCTGTCAAACTCTTTCGCATTCGGGGGCAGCAACACGGTGCTGGCATTCCGCGCGGCTCATTGAATCTGCGCCGGGGCGTGAATCACGATGTTCTCAGCCGCCGGATCGCGAGCACCGGGAGCCGCAACAGAAAACCGAGGATCAGGCGGACGTGCATCCAGGTCAGGAGCGCGTTGTCGCGCCAGTAATTGAAATGCGACACGCCGCCCTCGTCGGGGTGGAAATAGCGCACCGGCGCGGGCTTGTTGAGCGGGCGCACCCCCGACCAGCACATTCGGACCACCGCTTCCGGGTCGAAGTCGAAGCGCCGCATCCAGAGCTGCTTACGCATCACCTTGCGCAGGGGCATGATCGGGTACACCCTGAAGCCGAACAAGGAATCACCGATTCCCGTCCAGAGCGTTTCGAGGTTGACCCACCAGTTGGATACGCGACGCCCCTTCACGCGCAGATTCGGCGCGCTCGCGTCGAACACCGGAACTCCCAGCACCATGCAGGAAGGCTCGGCCGCGGAAGCCGCCATGAACTCGCCGATCAGCTCGGGCGGGTGCTGCCCGTCCGAATCCATCGTCAGGACATGCGTGAATCCGGCGGCCTGGGCAAGCTCGATGCCGTGCAGGACCGCCGCGCCTTTGCCACCGTTCCTGGACAATACCATCACCCTCAGACCCGCATCGGCTTGGGCCATCTTGCGCAATCCTTCGGCCGTACCGTCGGTGCTAGCATCCACGACGACCCACACCGGATTCCAGACACGCCGTGCCGCCTGGACCGCCTCATAGACTCGCTCGCCGGGGTTGTAGCTTGGAATCAGGACAAGGTGACTCCGGGAAGCCTCCTTCATCCAGTCCTCATCGTTCGTCAAGCCGGGTGGTGTGCGGCTGCGCCAAGGGTTCGGTGGCATCCATGCCGTTTTTGCGGCCGAGCTCGGATTCGAGATAGGCTTCCATATCCCCGAGCGTCTCTCTCAAATTATCCCGAGGCATGAAGCGCCTGCCCAGGCGAAGGCGGTAACGGACCGGGAACGGCGGTATGCGATGAAGCGGCCATCCCTTGGACAGAAAAGGCGATGTGGTTTCGATCATTACCGTCTGGATGGGCACACCCGAGCGCTTCGAGGCGAGGGCCGCCCCTCCCTTGAGGCGATTGATCGGCCGGCGGGTCGTGCGGGTTCCTTCCGGGAAGAGCAGGAGCTGGCTGCCGCCCTTGAGGTTCTCTATCGCCTGCGTCGCCGCTCCCATGAAGCCGTCGTTGCGTATGTAGTCGGAAAAGCGCGCCGAGGCTCCATAGATCGGATTGTCGATCAGGTCGGCCTTCATCACGCAGGCCACGTCAGGCAGGCGCGAGAGGACCATCACCGCATCCAGGAGGCTGGGATGATTGGGGGCGATGATCAACGGTCCGGCGTCGCGCAAGGCGTCCAGGGCACGCAGATCGAAGCGAAAGGCACCGGTCAGCGCGAGGAGCCAGAGATAGCAGCGAAATCCGTAGCTGGTGACCCACCGTCCGACCACTCTCCCCCACGCTCTCGACAGCAGGTGACCCAGGAGTCCCGCCGCTCCGGACCAGATCAGGCACATCAAGCCAAATACGAGCAGTCCGGCATAAACGACAAGGTATCCATAAGCGGCGCGCAGCCCCGTCCGGATCACTAGTGCTGCGGATCCCTGCAAAAGCATGGTTCTCCGTCCTGTTCGTGAGACAGATTCACCACCCTAACACAGGACGCGGCGGGAATAACTGTCCGTGTTCCGTCGCATTTGCCCAGTAGCCACGGTAAAATCCGACCTTCCCGATATCGGGACATCCAGGGAAGTGCTCTCGTGGACGCCAAGCGGCGCGAAGTGCTGAAGACCGGGGGCGGTATGCTCGCGCTGGCGGCTGCGGCCGGGATCCTCAAGCCCGGCGAGGGGCTCGCGCAGGAATGGAACAAGGCGGCGTTCGACACCAAGAGCGTCGCCGACACGGTTAAGGCCCTGGGCGGCAGCGGATCGAGCCCGAGCGGCGCTATCGAAATCACCGCCCCGGATATCGCGGAAAACGGCGCGGTCGTGCCGGTTGCGGTGGAGAGCAAGATCCCCCGGACGCAAGCCATCGCCATCCTGATCGAAAAGAACCCGAACACCTTGTCCGCGGAATTCGAGATTCCAGCCGGCACCGACCCCTTCGTCAGCACCCGCGTCAAGATGGCCGAAACGTCGAATGTCTATGCGCTCGTGATCGCGGACGGCAAGTATTTTCACGCGGTGAAGGAAATCAAGGTCACCATCGGCGGGTGCGGAGGCTGATATGGCAGACCCCATGCGCATCCGCGCCAACATGACGGACGAAAAGGTTGAGGTGAAAGTGCTGATGGCCCACGAGATGGAAACCGGCCTGCGCAAGGACGCGAAGGGCAATCTCGTCCCGCCTCATTTCATCCGCAACGTCACCGTCACTCACGGCGGCAAGACGGTGCTGTCGGCGCAGTGGGGGACATCGATATCGAAAAACCCGTTCATGCACTTCCGCTTCAAGGGGGGCAAGCCCGGCGAGAAAGTGACGATCAGCTGGATCGACAACAAAGGCGATAAGCGCACCGACGAAGCGACCATCGCCAGCGGCTCGTGACGGCGGCGCTGGCACGGGGGCTGGCGGAAAAACCCGCGAGGAGGAACACCATGCGCATTTACCGCTTGCCCGCAATGATGCTGGCGGCCGTGCTGCCGTGCGTCGCCGCTGCCCAGCAGGACACCCAGAAAGAAATCGAGCGCTACCGCCAGCTCCTTCAGGACGGCAATCCGTCCGAGCTGTTCGAAGCGCGCGGCGCTGAGCACTGGAAGGCGAAACGCGGCCCAAAGAATGCCTCGCTCGAGCAGTGTGACCTGGGGCTTGGCGCGGGCGTCGTGAGGGGCGCCTACGTGCGGCTGCCGCGTTACTTCGCCGACTCCGACAAGGTCGAGGACCTGGAATCGCGGCTGGTGACCTGCATGGTCGCTCTCCAGGGACTGACTCCAGAAGAAGCGAAGCGCCGCCCGTATTCCGGTCCCGGCCAGCCTTCGATGATGGCGGACCTCGTCGCGTGGATCGCCTCAGAGTCACGGGGCATGAAGATCGCGCCGCCCCAGTCCCATCCCAAGGAGCGGCTGGCGTACCAGGCGGGCGAGAAAATCTTCTTTTACCGCGCAGGGACGCACGACTTTGCCTGCGCGACCTGTCACGGCGAGGACAACAAGCGCATCCGGCTGCAGGACCTTCCGAATTTGACCAATTCCGGGGACGCGCAGCGCGCCTTCGGCAGCTGGCCCGCGTACCGCGTCTCGCAAGGCGAGGTGCGCTCGATGCAGTGGCGCCTGTACGACTGCTTCCGCCAGCAGCGCTTTCCCGAGCTGGAGTTCACTTCGGACGCGTCGGTCTCGCTCACCATGTTTCTGGCGAAAAGAGCCGAGGGCGGGACGTTCGATGCTCCGGCGATCAAGCGCTAACGGGAAGCTGCCATGAACCTCGATATCATCGCGCCCGCCGCGCTTTGCGCGGCGATGCTTTCCGCTTGCGCCACGCGGATCTCGGACGCGGAGGCCGAGCGCGCGGCAGTCGGGATGCTTAAGGCCTCGTTCAAGTCGCAAGGGCAGGCGGGCGTCGACCGCCTCAATCAGGACGAGGTGCAGGCGTTGTGCAGCAGGCACCCGAACGGGCTGCCCAGGGACCTCGCAGAAAAGCTCGAGAAGGCGCAGCTCGCCACGATCCGCTATCCCGCCTCGGGAAAGCTGATGGGGGATTGGCGCGAAGGCGAGCGCATCGCGCAGAGCGGCGTGGGCAAACAGTTCAACGACGATCCCAAGGGGCCCTCGGGGGGCAACTGCTACGCCTGCCATCGGCTCTCGCCCCGGGAACTCTCCTTCGGGACCATCGGGCCGAGCCTCTACCAGTTCGGCAAGCTGCGCGGCTCAAGCGAAGCGATCCAGAAGTACGCTTACGGCAAAATCTACAACGCCGAGGCATTCGCTGCCTGCTCCAACATGCCGCGCTTCGGCCATAACGGAGTGCTGACCGAGGAGCAGATCACCCATCTCGTGGCGCTGCTGCTCGACCCGGAGTCCCCCGTCAACAAGTGACGCTGTCGCGTCGCGAATTCCTGCAGGCGCTCGCCGCGGCGGCGGCGGCCGGGCTTCCCCTGGCTGCGCGTCCGCAGGACGAAACTTTCTACGATTTGCCGCCTTTCGGCAACGTGTCGCTGCTGCACTTCACCGATTGCCACGCGCAGCTTTTGCCGCTGAGCTTCCGTGAGCCGAGCGTCAATCTCGGCGTCGGGGGGAGCAGGAACCTTCCGCCGCATCTGGTCGGCGAGGCCTTGCTCAAGCATTTCGGGTTCCGGCCGAGAAGCCGCGAAGCGCACGCCTTTACTCACCTCGATTTTGCGCGAGCGGCGGAGAGGTACGGAAAAATGGGCGGCTTCGCCCATCTTGCCGCGCTCGTCAAGAAGCTGCGCGCAGAGCGCGGCGCGAGCCTCCTGCTCGACGGCGGCGACACCTGGCAGGGATCGGCGACCTCGCTGTGGACGCGAGGGATGATCGAGGCGCAGAAGCTGCTCGGCGTGGACATCACCACCGGACACTGGGAATTCACCTACGGCGCGGCGCGCGTCAGGGAAGTGGTGGACAAGGATTTTGCCGGGAGGATCGAGTTCCTCGCGCAGAACGTCCAGACCAACGATTTCGGCGATCCGGTGTTCAGGGCGTACACGATACGGAGCCTCGCCGGCGTTCCGGTCGCGGTGATCGGCCAGGCGTTTCCGTACACGCCGATCGCCCATCCGCGCCGTTTCGTCGCCGACTGGAAGTTCGGCATCGAGGAGCGGCGCCTGCAGAGCACCGTGGACGAAGCCCGGGGCAAAGGCGCCCAGGTCGTGGCGCTGCTCTCGCACAACGGCATGGACGTCGACCTCAAGCTCGCGCGGCGGGTCGCAGGAATCGACGTCATCCTCGGGGGCCACACCCACGACGGGGTGCCCGCGCCGGTGGTGGTGTCGCATGCAAGCGGCAAGACGCTGGTCACGAACGCAGGCTCGAACGGAAAATTCCTCGCGGTTCTCGATCTCGAGATCCGAGGTGGCCGGATCGCGGGGCATCGTTACCGGCTGCTGCCGGTGTTCGCGAACCTCCTGCCCGCCGATCCCGAGATGGCGCGGCTGATCGCGACGCAGCGCGCGCCGTACACGGGCAAGCTCTCCGAAAAGCTCGCAGTGACCGAAACGCTTCTCTACCGCCGCGGCAATTTCAACGGCTCCTTCGACCAGCTGATCCTCGATGCCCTGATGGAAGCGAAAGACGCCGAGATCGCGTTTTCGCCCGGGTTTCGCTGGGGCACGAGCTTGCTGCCGGGTGAAGCAATCACTTTCGAGCAGATCATGAACCAGACCGCGATCACTTATCCGGACACCGTCGTGACGAGGATGAGCGGAGCCGCGATCAAGGCTGTCCTCGAAGACGTGTGCGACAACCTGTTTCACCCCGATCCGTACTATCAGCAGGGCGGAGACATGGTGCGGGTGGGCGGGATGACCTACGGCTGCAGACCCGGCGCGAAAATCGGCAGGCGCATCGGCGACATGCGCTTGCGCGGGCGCCCGATCGAAGCGGACAAGCTCTACAAAGTGGCGGCGTGGGCGCCGGTCGCCGAAGGCGCCCCGGGCGAAATCGCAGGTGAGCCGATGTGGGAGGTGTTGAGCCGCTATCTTCGCGACAAGAAAGTCGTGAAACCGCGCAAGCTCAACCTGCCGCGCCTTCTCGGAGTGTCCGGAAACCTCGGCATCGCGTGAATCGCACGACGCTGCCATCGGGCCGCGCGCGCGAGAAGGAGCTTGAAAGCCACGGGGGCGTCCCCACTACTTCGGGGTATAATTTGCCCCGCTCTGGAGGCGCCATGCCGATCTACGAATACCGTTGCACGTCCTGCGGGTTCCAGAAGGAATACCTGCAGAAGATCAACGATCCGGTGATGACCGCCTGTCCCGAGTGCGAGAAGCGGACCTTCTCCAAGATGATCACGGCGGCGGGGTTCCACCTGAAAGGCAGCGGCTGGTACGCCACCGACTTCAGGAACAGCGGCGCCAAACCGGCGGCGAAGAGCGGCACGGACAAGAGCGACACAAAAACCGACGCGAAGTCCGACGCGAAGTCAAACACGAAATCCGATGCGAAGTCCGACACCCCGTCCGGCGGCAAGTCCGAAAGCAAGACCGAGAGTAAGACCGAAAGCAAGTCCGAGTCGAAATCCGAAGCCGTCAGCAGCGGGGCAGGCGTTCGTCCTTAGCGTGGAACGCCGCCGGGGAGTGGGCGGTGCCCGATGAAAAAATACCTCATCACCGGGCTCTTGATCTGGATCCCGCTCGCGATCACGATCTGGGTGCTCGACCTGATCGTGTCCACGATGGACCAGTCGCTGCTGCTCCTGCCTCCGCAGTATCAGCCGCAGGTCGTGTTCGGCCGCCAGATTCCCGGCCTAGGCGCGCTGCTCACCGTGGTCGTGGTGTTCGTCACCGGCGTGCTCACCTCCAACATCTTTGGCCGGCGGCTGCTCTCGTTCTGGGAGAACCTGCTCGGCCGGATTCCGGTGGTAAAGACCATCTACAGCGCCGTGAAGCAGGTGAGCGACACGCTGTTCGCCCCCGGCGGACAGGCGTTCAGCAAGGCGCTCCTCGTCCAGTATCCCCGCGCGGGCAGCTGGACGATCGCGTTTCTCACCGGGCGGCCGGGAGGCGATGTCGCCAATCACCTGCACGGAGACTATGTGAGCATCTATGTCCCGACCACGCCGAACCCGACCTCGGGGTTCTTCCTGATGATGCCCAGGGCCGACGTGATCGAGCTCGACATGAGCGTCGACGAAGCGCTCAAGTACGTCATCTCGATGGGCGTGGCGTTCCCCGAACAGCCCGGCGCGAAAATCCAGCGCTAGGGCCCGACAGCCGACGTGGGCGGCTATTCAAAAATCACCACTCCTAGTATCCTTTGGCATTCGCGGTATGGTTTGGCGTTGAACAGACTGACGTGAATAAACATGGGGAGGATGACATGCGGTTTGTCCTTGCACTTGCTGCATTGCTGATTTTCTCCAAGTTTGCCGCTGCCATTCCGGTTGAAGACGATGTGCAGCGCTATATCCAGATATTCAGCGGGGCGAAACACCTTCACTCCGACGCTGCCGATACATTCTCTTGGATGGGTCTTTCCGATACTCGTTTGTTCGATATTGTCGAAAAGCGTCTATTGGAGGATGCCGACGCGAGCCGGGACAACAGGACCGAAAGGAACCGGGTTGCCAGGTACATTCGCTCGCTTGGTTTCTCGGGCCAAACCAAATACGAGCCGACGATAAAAAAATTCCTCGGGGACGCCGGTTATGACAGGTTTGCGCGTGTCGCCTTGCAGGACCTTGCGGATTACAACAAGTGGAATCCTATCATTTCGAATCGTAGCTCTTTCGACCCGAAGTTTAGCGACAACGTGAATCGAGTCGCGAATATGCTGCGATCCGATGATTTGCTATTGCAGCGTGTGGGTGCGAAGAGAGTCTATTTCGATTCCAAGGACGATATTTTGCTGGAGCTCTTGGCGCAGAAGTTGCGTGCCAATTATGCAAGAACCGATCTGAACGACCGGGAGCGCAGCGATTCCGTCGCTTGGCAGGCAAAAGCCTTGGGCAGCTCAAAAAATGACAAATATGTAGCTCTCCTCCAGGAGGTGGGTGAAAAGGCTGACGCACGTGCCGTCCGTGGACACGCGACGGAAGCGCTTCAGAAATATTACGGTATAAAGCGAAACTAGGACGGCTGAGCCGCCTTCCTCGCCACCACCAGCAGCTCGGTAGCCACCGGCGGCCTACGCACGAGTCCCAGCCTTCGCGTGATGCCCAGGTCCGGCAGCGACCACCACGGCGTCGAGGTGCGCACGTCCGCATCGCCAAAGACGAAGCCCGCGGCGCGCACCAGATCGAGATAGCCTTCGGCCGGCTTCTGCACGTCGCGTGGATGGCGGAAAAGCAAGCGCACCAGCCACGTCTTGATGAACGCTTCGCAGGATTCCGCCAGCAAGAGCATGCCGCCCGGCGCGAGCACGCGATGCAGCTCGCGCAACGCGCCTTCCTGGTTGGCGACATGGTGGATCAGCTGGTGGCAGAAAATCACGTCGATGGACGCATCGGGCAGGTCGAGCCGCGTGACCGAACCGCGCTTCAATTCGACCGGGCAGCCGCACTCCCGGGCCGACTGCGCCGCACGCTCCAGCAGCCGGGGGTCGATGTCGACGCCGACGATTTGCTTGGGAGAAAATGCCTGCTGCAGCAGCGCGAACACCCGCCCTTGCCCGCAGCCGACATCCATCAGACGGTTGAACGAATCGGGCGCATGCGTGCCCGCCAGCTGCTTCAGATCCGCTATCGCGCGCGCCAGGACCCGATGAAGCCACATGTCGGTGCTGAGAAACCACCTGCCGAAAGCGGTATCGGGGACCCAGTCGCGCACCATCGAATCCATGAACGCAATGATAGACGATGACCGATTTGCCTGAATACGGGCCCGGGCGGCGCGAGGGCGACGCGGAGGGGTGCCGGGCCGCTTGATCGGCCAGAGGTTTTGCCATAGCCTCCCCGGAATAGGGGCCTTGCAACGCGCCCCCGGACATTTCCAAACGGACGGAAGGAGAACATGAAAACCCGGCAGGCGCTCGGCGCCGCCTCACGCACGCCGCAGTCACCACCGGGCTCGGCTATTTGGCCTCGGCGGCGTGGCTGTGTCTCGCTGCGCTGCTCTATCTTTCCTTTCCGGGGAAGTGGGGCTTGGCGGGTTTCGCGCTGCTCGCGGCGGCGCCCCTCGTCGCCGAACCTGACGTGCTGCTCAAGCTTCCGCCCGTCGTCTTCAATGTCGCCCTGGCCGTCTGGTTCGGGAGGACCTTGGCGCGGGGTGAGGAGCCGATGATCAGCTGGTTCGCCCGTCTCGTGCGCGGAACGGAGGTTCCTGCGGATCTCGCGCGCTACACGCGATGCTCGACGGTCGTGTGGACGGCGTTTTTCGTGAGCATGGCGGCCGCGTCCGCGGCGCTGGCGGTGCTGGCGACGCCCCATACGTGGTCGGTGTTTACGAACGGAATCGACTATCTTCTGGTGGGCGCGCTGTTCGTCGGCGAGTACGTCTTCCGGCGCGTGCGCTACGGGCATCATGAGCACCGCCCCTTCGCCGACGTGGTCCGAACCGTCGTCCGCGCGGGCAAGCTCGCGCCGCGTCGGACCGCGCACAAATGAACGCCCCGACGAATTCGCCCTGGCTCGAGGAGCAGGAGCGGGGCAGCCGCAGTGCGACACGACTCATGAAGTGGCTCGCTTTGCGCTGCGGGCGGCGCATCGCCCGTCTGTTGCTGTATCCGATTTGCGCCTACTTCCTCGCATTCTCGCCGCGCGCGCGGAGCACGTCGCGCCAGTACCTTGCGCTCGCCCTCGGCCGGCCGCCGCGCCTCACCGATCTCTGGCGGCATTGGTTTACCTTTGCCGCGACGGTCCTCGACCGCGTGTATTTCGTCGACGGCCGGTTCGGTCGCTTCGACATCGAGATCAGGGGATTGGAACTCCTGCGACGCACGCTCACCAAGGGCCGAGGATGCCTCTTGCTCGGAGCGCATCTTGGCAGCTTCGAGCTGCTGCGCACGCTCGCGCCCGTGCACGGGTTGTCCGTCAATGTCGTGATGTACGAGGACAATGCCGCGAATATCACCGAGGTGGTGAACGCCCGGCTTGATCCGGCGATCCGTGAGCGCATTATCGTCCCCGGAGGGGCCGACACCATGTTGCGGATCGCCGAATGCCTCTCGCGCGGCGAGCTCGTGGGCATGCTCGGCGACCGCTCGGCCGGCTCCGACAAGACGGTCGCGTGCCGGTTCTTCGGTCGTGATGCCGTCTTTCCCCAAGGGCCGCTGCGGCTCGCCCTCTGCCTGCGCGTGCCGGTGTATCTGGTCGCCGGCTTGTACGAGGGCGGCAAGCACTACGTCATTCACCTGGAGCCGTTCTGCGAGGAGCCGAACGCGGAACGTGCCGAGCCGACAGCGTGGACCCGCGAATGGGCCCAGCGCTACGCCGAACGGCTCGAGCATTTCTGCCGCCTCGCGCCCTACAACTGGTTCAACTTCTATGATTTCTGGAGCAGCTCTCCGCGCTAGGATCGCGCGCGCGGTGCT
>WNFA01005813.1_pt1 | contig 12742 bp, 6 predicted proteins | sample 5400481 | NCBI WGS metagenome assembly WNFA01 (sample SAMN13153340, study PRJNA577476) | soil metagenome | isolation source: 120 cm saprolite under Douglas fir tree site 2 hole 1 replicate 2 | place: USA:California | collected 2015-04-18 | reverse complement strand
GTAAATCAACGACAAAAGCCCAGTTAGCACAAGGAACCCATCCGAAACCTGCCAAACGTTGGTGGGCCGCTTAAGCCCCTGCTCTCTTAACGAGATATGTACGTTTCCGTCTTCGGTGGGGATAGTTCTGATTTGACCTAGCCCGGGAAACAAGTCACGCAACACTTCGTTCACTTTGCCAAAAGCTTCAGGCGAGTGCGTTTGCAGCCACATCAACCAAGCCGACAGATTATCACCTCCAGGCTCGTCGAGGTCTCGCCCGGAGGCCATTTTGCTCGATTCCTTCATCCTGGGGGGCAGGAAATGGTAAAAACGCCAAAGCTTGACCATTTCATAGAAACGATACCCGTCCCAAGCCGGCGAGGCATGTTGCAGGGCAGTTACACCAGATGAACCGAAGCCTCCAAGTTCCTTTCCATCGGCGTTCTTCAGCCAGAGAAGGCCCTGCTTCAAAGCAATTAAATCGTGCTCCACCCTGCCTCGAATTAGTTTTAGCGACTCATTTTGAGTTGTTACAAAGTCTCCGAGCCCGACAATAAGCTGGACCTCATATCTGTACTTTGTGTCCCCCTTAGCTGAGTCAGATGCCTCCAAGGCGATGGTAATAAGTCTGTCGTCGCCACCCTTCCACAGAACTTCGTTGACACCGCCGCGCTGGGCCATGGCAAACGAGACCCCATCAAAGCCTGGTTTTGGAAAGAAGACATCATGAAGAAAACGAAACACGTCGAGTATGTTGCTCTTTCCCGCCATGTTGGGTCCAACCAGAACGTTGATCGACCCAAGCTGCATATCGAGCTCTCGGAGGCTCTTGAAGTTCCGCACCTGTAATCGGGTGATCATGTAATCTCTGGCAAATAATACGCTTTATCCGCTGGTCTTCGCTAGTCCGTCGTTTCCATATTAGGAGCCGGCCATCCTTTCCGCCGGGGAAGGCGGGCGGCACAGGCTAGCGAGAGGAAAGGTCTTGGGAACGGCTGTTGCGCAGCCGACGCTTTTTGAAACCAGTTGAGCCAAGTCAAGCCGCCGGGCGGTTAATCTTTTGCGGGGCGGAGCTTCCAGAGGATTTGGCGGAACATGCCGAGCAGGATCGCGGCGTCGGGAGCGGAGAGGTTGAGGCGATGGATGAGACGGCGGACTTTATCTTCGGTGGGGGCAGCAGAGCGCTTTCCACTAGGAGCAGCAGCGCGCTTGCCGCCAGAAGCAGCAGAACGCTTCCCGCCGGGAGGAGCGGAGTGAGGCTTCACGTAGCCGCTGGCGCGCAAGGCGTCAAGCAGCATGGCCGCGATTCGCTCGGCGTCACCGGCGGTGGCGGGCTTGCGTTTTTCAGGCGGCGCGGCGGCCTTGGAATCACGCGCCAGTTCGTAGAGACAGATGGCCACGGCCTGGCCGAGATTCACGGAGCGGTGATCTTCGCGCGTGGGGATGCGCAGCAGCCAATGGCAATGGCTGAGGTCTTCGTTCGAGAGGCCGACCTTTTCTGAACCGAACAAGAGGGCGACGGGCTTCGAGCGGAGCCGCTTGCGAATAAGCCGCGCGCCGTCTTCGAGTCGCCGGACGGGATGCTGCAATTCGCGGCGACCGAGAGCCGAGGTTCCGACCACCAGCGTGCAATCCGCGACGGCTTCGGCGACGCTATGGAATTCTTCGGCGTTGGCAAGGAGCGAGGAGGCCCCGACGGCGGAGCGCGCTTCGCGAAACGCCACGTGGAATGGATTCACAACGCGGAGGCGAAAGAAGCCGAAGTTGCTCATGGCGCGAGCGGCCGCGCCAATGTTGAGAGGGTTGCGCGTGGCCACGAGGACGACGCGCAGACGGTCGAATTCAGATTGAAGAGGCAAGGGGCATTATTCTATAGCAGGCACGGAATAGGCATTCCATCACGCAACTGTGGGACGATCCCTTACGCGAGTGATCCGAAATTATTCTCGCGGTTTACCTTGGGGCCATGCGGCAGGAGCCTAAGAGAGATTCCTCGCTGTGCTCGGAATGACGCCTCGGCGGGCGGATGGCGCTGAGGAGAATGGAGCATTCCGACGCAGCCGGGACAAATGCGGCAACTCTACAAGGAAGCGGCCGCGTGCTATCATCCTTCCTGCCGCATCCGCGCCATAGTCCATCCAAGCCCCGCTGGAGGAAGCCATGAAACGCGCACTCCTCATTCTCGCTGTTGTTATCGGCGTTTTGGTTGTCCTGGTTATCGCCGCTCCGTTCCTGATCCCCGTCAACCAATTTCGCCCCGCCATCGAAGAGAAGGCCTCGGAAGCGCTGGGCCGCAAAGTCGGGGTTGGCAACATGAGCCTCTCGCTGCTCAGCGGGTCGCTCTCCGCGGAAAATCTTTCCATCGGCGACGATCCCAAATTCAGCAAGTCGGCGTTCCTCACGGCGAAATCGCTCAAGGTCGGCGTGGAGATGATGCCGCTTATATTGTCTCGATCTCTCCATGTCACGGGCGTCACCATCGAGAATCCCGAAGTCACGCTGCTGCGCAATTCCACCGGGCTGTGGAATTACTCTTCGCTCGGCGCGGCCGCGGCGAAGTCCCAGCCCAGGCAGACTGCAAAAACTTCCAAGCCGGATTCCTCCGGCGTCCCATCCGATGTCTCCGTGCAGAAACTCGAGCTCAAGGACGGCCGCATCATCGTTGGAGCGGAGAATTCCCAGCGGCGCAGCACCTATGACCATGTCAATGTGACCGCCACCGATGTTTCTTTCACATCGAAGTTTCCCGTGACCGTGACCGCCGATCTGCCCTCCGGCGGAAAATTCAAGCTCGACGGAACCGCCGGCCCCATCGACCCCGAAGATTCCTCTCTCACCCCCATCGATGCCAAGCTCAACGTCACATCGTTGAATCTCGCCTCCACGGGGTTTCTCGATGCCTCGGCTGGCCTCGGCGGACTGCTTGATCTGGACGCCACTCTATCGTCGAAGAATGGCGAGGCCGAGACCAAGGGCACCGCAAAACTATCGAAAGCTCTCCTGGTTGCCGGCGGCTCGTCCGCTTCCGTGCCCGTCACCGTCAACTACCAAACCAGGTACAATTTGCGAAAGGGAGCGGGAATCCTCGAGCCCTGCACTCTCAAAATCGGAAACGCCGCCGCCCATCTCAACGGCACGTATGAATCCTCTGGAGAAGCCACGGTCGTCAACATCAAGCTCGATGCGCAGAATATGCCGGCCAAAGATCTGGAAGCATTTCTCCCGGCGCTGGGAGTTAATTTACCGAAGGGCGCGTCGATTCAGGGCGGGACGATGAACGCGAATCTCACCATCAGCGGCCCTACAAATAAACTCGTTACCACCGGCAACGTCGGGCTCTTCTCCGCAAAGCTTGCGGGCTTCGATCTCGGCGCGAAGATGGCCGCCATCTCCGCGCTCACGGGGGTCAAGACAGGCAAGGACCTCGACATCGAGAAGCTCACCACGAATCTCCGCATGGCGCCCAACGGCTTGCAAGCCCAAAACTTTCTCGCGGTGATTCCGTCGCTCGGCAATCTCGCGGGCGCGGGAACCATCGACTCCAGGAACAATCTAGATTTCAAAATGGTTGCGACGCTGATCAACGCGCAGAACACGGCAACGGGGACAACTGGCGGCACGGCAGGCGCCGCGGCGGGCGGGCTTGCTGGCCTTCTCGGAAAAGCCACCGGCGGCGGCGGATGCAAGAACGGCACCACCGTGCCGTTCATGATTCAGGGTACGGCCTCGGATCCCAAATTTGTTCCCGACGTCGGCGGCCTCGCCGCTGGACTCCTCAAATCGCAGCTCGGTTGCGCGGGCGGCTCCGGCAGCACCGCTTCCGGCGCTGCGCCGCAACAGCAGAACAACAATAATCCGATGGACGCTCTCGGCGGCCTCTTCAAAAAGAAAAAGCCTCCGCAATGAAGTGAAGCGGCAATGAATCGCCCGTGGAGAGCGCAGGCGGCTCCGAGGGTCTGCGAACGCGACTTAGTCCTTCCCTTGCAGGAGGGAATCGCGGACCGCGTGCAACTCTTTCTTCTTTGCTTTATCGACATCTGGGAAGGCCAGATGGAGCCCGCTTAAGGTCTCGATGATCGCCGAGGCCACGATCAGGCGCGTGAACCACTTGTTATCGGCGGGGACCACATACCACGGGGCGTGCTTCGTCGCGGTGTGCTGGATCATTTCTTCGTAGGATTCCTGGTAGTCGTTCCAGAAGCCCCGCTCGTTCACATCGGCCATGGAAAATTTCCACTTCTTATGCGGGTCTTCGAGACGCTCCAGAAAGCGCTTTTTCTGCTCCTCTTTCGAAACGTGCAGGAAAAACTTGCGGACCACGATCCCATTCCGCGTCAGGTACTGTTCGAATGCGTCGATATCTTCATAGCGCTCGTCCCAGACTTGCTTGGTGACCAACTCGTCCGGAAGCTTCTGGGCCTTCAGGAAATTGGGGTGGACCTTCACGACCAGCACTTCTTCATAGTACGAGCGGTTGAAAATCCCGATTTTCCCACGCTGTGGAATTCTGGTGTGCGCTCTCCAGAGATAGTCGTGGTCCAGCTCTTCCGTGCTCGGCGTTTTGAAGGAATGGACCTCGCAACCCTGCGGGTTCACGCCGGACATAACGTGCTTGACGACGCTGTCTTTACCGGCGGCATCCATGGCCTGAAGAATTACCAGGAGCGCCCAGCGGTCCTGGGCATAGAGTTTCTCCTGCATGTCGTTGAGCAGGCCGATGCGTCGATCGACGATCTGCTGGGCGTGCCGCTTGCTCTTGACTCCGCCGGTGCCGGCGGGGTCGTAATCCTTCAGGCGAAACTTTTCGCCTTTGGTAACGCGATAGGGTTCAGCAAGGCGCGCGGCTTCCTTAATGAACTTGTCATATTTCATGGCGCTAGAAGTTTAGTACAGACGCGGCGCCTCAGAACAGCGTTCCGAGCGCCCAACCGAAGGAAGAGAAGCGGCTGTGCGCATGGAACAGCGAACCGTCTGGCAATGGTAGATAGCGGTTCAGCCGCAAGAGATTCACCGCGTAGTAGCCGCGCACGGGCACCTGGACTCCCGGGATCGTCCACCGCAGCTCGATTCCGGTGGAACCATGAAGGATTCCGTTCTTGGATTCCAGCAGCGAGGGGCGGGCAGCTCCCAGCCAGTTAGGCAGGAGCCGGCCTGAGCCTAGGTCGAAGAAGCCGGCCATTTCCGCTCCTCGACGCAGAGGCACGCGATATTCTGCATTTGCGGCGGTGACGAGATTTGCTCCTGCAGGTAAGGCGGAATAGGTCTGGTTTCCCGATGCATTCAGCGAGGAAACGACAGCGTAGGGACCGAGCTCACCGGGGTGAAGTCCGCGGACCAGCTCATCGCCCGAAAATAGCCGCGAATAGAGCGGCATATCGCCCTGATAGCTGCCCGCGCCGCTGAGAGTCGTTCGAAACGCCCACATATTCTGGCGGCTGAAGAACGGATCAGGGAAGAGACGAGCGTATTGAGCGGATGAGCGGAGCACGTTTTCGCTGCCGCCGAGCCAGCCACCCGATACGGAATTTGCCAGTGTGAACTGATCGCTGCCCGCGTCGTGACTCCAGGCTAGTCCCACGGACCTGCTTGAGGACTCGGCGTGAGTAAGGCTTGATGGAATTCCCGTCAGCCCGACAGGCAAGGCAAGAGAGTAGTCTGTGTTTGAATGCGACAACCCGTAATTCACCGCCAGGGAATCCTTGTTGGTCATCGCATAAGACCACGCTGCGTTCAAACCTTCGCTCTGCGAAGTGAAGAACGGCCCTTTGACCGTGCCCACGAGATGCGGCCGCAAAACATTGTTGAACACAGAAAACGCCAGCGACCCGCGCGATCCGAGGAATCCATCCTTCGCGAGTGCCAGCGCGACCTGGAAACTTTCCGGCCCGCCTTCGAGCTGCGCGGAGAGAAGCTCCTCGCGTTCGAAGAGATCAAAGACACTGTAAACGACTCCCAGCGTGCTGCCGAATTGGGCGTGCCCTCCCACCAGAGACGCGCGCTGCTTGCCAATTTCCTGGATTCGAATGATTACGTCTGCGGCGTATGCAAGTTCGTCCGTTTGAATCTGGATGTCTTCCTTTCGAATCGGGCGAAAATAACCAGTGCGCGCCACCCGCGCGAGGCCCGCCTCCAGCAATCGATTATCGACCGGGCGTCCTTCATGCACAAGAATCCGCCGGCGCAAGTAACGGTCGCTGAAGCGGTGCAGCCCCTGAAACTCGATGCGCCGCACGAGATAGGGCGGGACATCGCTGAAGCCCACATTTGCCCGGACGGTGCGAGCTTCTGGATCAATAATTCGCTTCGCTTCCACGTTGCGATACATGTTCGACACGCCTCGCGCGTGCTTCGGCTGGACGGATGCAACCCAGGCCCGCCGCAGATTCTCGATTGCTTTCGCCGAATATGGCTGACCGACCTCCGCCGCAGCCAGGCCCGTTAGCTTCGTCCCGCTTCGCCCCGCTGCTTCGGCGAGTTCTTCGGAGACATGGACCGAACCGAAGCGATACAAAGCCCCGGCTTCGACGGGAATTGAGACAGCCAGACGCGTCTCCGTGATGCGATGCGGCCCGGGAAACCATCGACGCGCTCTTTTCTCGTAAGTGGAAACTTTGGCATCTCCGATGCGCGCTTCCGGATAGCCATGATTCTGGTAATACGCTAGGATCCGTTCGCGGTCCTCTTCGAACCCTGCGCGCGTGTACGCGTTCTTGCCGCGGAGAGAGGAGAAGACCGCGCCCGGCGCAATTTGCCGCATCTCCCGCCGCAAAATCTTTTCGGCGACTGCGGGATGCCCTTCGAAACGCACCCCGCCAACCGCGAGATGTGGGCCGTCTCTTATTTCGAACCTCACTTGGACTGTGGCGTTTGTTAATTCGTCGCGATTAACTCGAACACGCGATTGCGGATGGCCCAATTCCGCCAGAGCGGATTGAATCGTCAGGGCGATGCGCTGGAGATTTTCTGGGGCCGCTGGCTGGCCTAGTCGCGGCTTTAGTTTCCTTTCCTCCAAAAGCTTTTCAATCTGCGCGCGCGAGAGCAGACGTGATCCCGCGAATTCGACCTTCGTCAGGTAAGGCAGCTCTTCAAGATGGAACACGAGTCGCACTCGCCGGAATTGCAGTTCATTCGCCGAAGAGTCGGCGTCCGCATCTTGCATCTCTACGTGAATCCCGCCGAACCATCCGAGCTGCGAGAGTCTTCGCACGTCTGACTCGATTCGAACCGAATCTAATTTCTCCCCCTTGCGCGTGGAGATTTGCTTTTGCACGGCGGCGGGAGCGATCCGGCGCAAGCCTGAAAAGATAATTTCTTCGATGAGCGGACCAGGGGATTCGAATCGCGGAAGTACGGCAACGTGAGCCGCGGAGGAAGGCAAGCTTTGCGGAGTTGCTCGAATTGCGCCTGCGAGCAGCATTCCGCAAGCACATGCGGCGACAGGCCAACGCGCCATTATCGCTCCTTGCACCAGGAGATGGAGGAACGGATGGCACGAAGGCGTCGCGGGTTGTCCAGCGCTTCAGAAGGAAAAGACCCGCCGCATAGCAAATGCGGCGGGTCGAGGGGATTCGCATGTAGGCTGCGCGTGTTAGCTAGAGATGAATGCCGCGTCGAAAATGATAGAGGCGGCCGGGAAGCCGTATAGAATCGGGGCGCGTCCTCCGCCCGATGAAAACGCTTGCACGCAAACTCCGCCTCGCCGACTACTTCGCGCTGGGCTTCGGCACCATGGTCGGCGTGGGCTGGCTAGTACTGATGGACGACTGGCTCGGCCGCGGCGGCCCGCTCGGCGCGGTTCTTGGCTTCGCCATTGGCGGAATCATTTTGCTGCCCGTCGCCTACGTTTACGGCCAGTGGGTGCAGCGATTGCCCGACGCCGCCGGCGAAGCCGCTTACACCGCGCAAGTCTTTCCGCCGCTCGTCAGCTACTTCACCGGATGGATGATGCTGCTCGCGTACTTCATCGTCTGTCCGTGGGAAGCGGTGGCTGCCGGAAAAGTCGCGGCGTACATTTTTCCTTCGCTCAATTCTTTCCAACTGTACAGTATCGACGGCCAGCCGGTATTTTTGCCGCGCCTGCTGCTGGGGATTGCCATGACGGCCTTTCTCGCGGTGCTCAACTACCGCGGCATCCGTCTCAGCGCCACGTTTCAGAACTGGGCCACGTCGATGGTGCTGCTGCTCTTCGTCCTCGTGGTGTGCATCAGCGGCGTGCGCGGCGCCCCCGCCAATTTTCATCCGGCATTTCATGCGGCGCCATTCGTCTCGATTCTGCTGACGCTGCAGATCGTGCCGTACTTCATGACCGGTTTTGAGTCCGTCCCCAAAGTTGCCGAAGAAGCTCATCCGGAATTTCGCTCGCAAGGATTTTTTCGAGCGATCGCCATGGCTGTGCTGGTCGGCGCGGCGTTTTACGTTTTGAGCGTGGCTGCGGTCGCTTACGTCGCGCCCTGGCAAAGCCTCCTCGGCAAACGCTTTGCCACCGCCATTGCGTTCGAGCAGGCGCTCGGAGCGCGCTGGCCGGTGCGCCTGATTCTCGCCGTCGCGCTCTTCGGCCTCTTCCAATGCTTCAACGGAAACTTTGTCGCTTCGAGCCGCCTGCTTTTTGCGTTTGGGCGCCGCGGAACGATCCTTCCGCGCTTCGGCGAGGTGCACGAAAAATTCCTCACGCCGAGCGTTGCCGTGCTGGGCATCACCGCCGGGACGCTCGTCGCGCTCTTTTTCGGCGACGCGCTGCTGGTCCCGGTTACCGAAGTTGGCTCGATGGCCTCCGCCCTCGGTTGGCTCGCGGCCTGCGCGTCTTTCTGGCTCGTTGATTCTCGCCCCCGCATGAGGGTCATCGCCGGCCTGGGTATCTGCGTCTCTCTTCTTCTGGTGCTGATGAAGCTGCTTCCCGCATTTCCAGGCCACTTCACGCCCTGGGAATGGCTCGCCCTCGGACTCTGGCTCCTCCTCGGCGCCCTACTCCATCGCCGTCCGCGTGCGTAGTTCTTTCGTCCCTCATCCGGCCTTCGCCGCTTTCAGTGATACACGGCCTCGTCAAACAGGGCTTTCAGGTCGCGCCCGCTCGCTTCTTCCATGGCTCGCTGGAAATCGCGCGAATCCACTAACCTGCCCGCATTCCGCGACGTGTACAGCGCAATCCCTTTCCAAAACTTCTCCGGGCCCAATTCCGTCCTCAAGCGGTCCAGGAACAAGACCCCTTTCACGTAGGGAATCGCCCCCAGCGCGTCATGCGCGTCTTTCCAGCCCTCCCAATGCAGAGGACGATCCTTCCCTTGTTCACGAAGCTCCGAGAGTCGCGCCCGGTTCTCCGCGATTTTTTGCTCGTAGGCCGCTTTCCCCTGATGTTTTTCCAGATACGCCGCCGACATGAACTCCGCCATGCCTTCGTTCAGCCAAAAATCCGACCACGAACGAACACCCACCAGCGCGCCCCACCACTGGTGTGCCAGCTCGTGCGCCATCAGCGCAACATCATCTTTTTGCTCGAGATCCGAAAGATACTGCTCGGACATCAAGGCGAGCCCGGCCGCCTCCTGCCCAAACCCCGTTGGCAGCGGCAGAAACGCCTGGCCGTATTCGCTATTGATCGGATCCACGCCGGCTTTGCTCCGCAGAAATGCGTATGCGTCGGACGTCTTGGCCAGCGCGGCTTTGTGATCGGCGCTTTTCGCATAGAGCTGGTATTTGCCTTCCGCCGAAACGTCCAGCTTTGCGGCCGCGAAACTGAAAAGATAAGTCTGCGCCGGCGCGCTCTGCTCGAAGACGAAATGCACGCCTTCCTTGTCTTCAAACTGCTTCGTCAGTTGCCCGGGACCCACCGTGCGTAGGCCGCTGGCAGCCGGCAGGACGATCTCTAGCCTTAGCGTTGCACGCTGAACTGGAGAGTTGTCGCAGATCATCCAGGTGTCGCAGTAGAACGCCGTGATGAATCCAGCGCCGCCATCGAACCAGCGAATGCCGCGCGCAGCGGCGGCCGTGTACTCAAAGCGACCGAATAGTGAGCGGCGCTGCCCGCAGTAGCCGCAGCGGAAGCGAAGTAAGCGAATGCGAAAATAATTGCGGAAAGCATCGCCACGGCCTACACGAGGCTGGCCCGGGCGGGGAAGCTCTCGAATGCAGGTCTCAGGCTACCTTTTTTCACGCGGCACAGTTGAGCGAGTAGCCGCGGAGCGATTAGGATGCGGTCAGTGTGTCTCGAGCGTTAGAAGTGGAACCGCACGCCGAATTCGAACTGGCGCGGATCATACGCCTGGCCCTTGATGACGCCAAACTGGCTGGGCTGGCAAGTGCTCGAATCCTGATCCAGGCAGGTGGTCGGGTCCGAAGGCTGAAAGTGATTGAAGACGTTGGTCATCAGAGCGTAGAAGCCAATCCCCACACGCTCGTTGATCCTGGTCTCCTTGTTGATAGATAGATCCATGTTCCAGCGTGGGAAGCCCCGAATGCGGCCTGCTCCACTGGCGTTCGTGTCCACACCCAGCACCAGACGGCGGAAGTGGCTATACACGGACTGCGGGTCGGCGTAGGCATTCAGCCCCACGCCATTGCCCCCGCTGCCAGCACCCGTTGAGGTGACGCCGTAGTGTGAGGACATGCCCGGAATGGAACCGATGAGCACGGAATTCTCGTTGGTGGTGTTCGAGCAGCTCGATTCGCCGAAGGACTGGCAGTCGCCATTGACATCGACGAACTGAGGGAAGCCGCTCTGAGCGGTGAATAGCGGCGCCAGGCTCCAGCCGCCCAGGGCGCGTCCCAGCACGCCGTGCTGCGATTTGAAGAATGGCAGGTGATAGACCAGGCCAGCGTTGAACAGGAAACGGATGTCATAGAACTGCGGGCCGTACATCGCGCCCAGGTTCCACGGGTCGACTACCGTGTAGCCGCTGGTGGATTGTGTAGTAGCGCCGGTTCCGAGCGCCCGTGCCCAAGTGAAGTTAGCCTGTCCGTCGAGGCCATGCCAGTTGCGCATTCTCAGGGTACTGAAGGCCGCGTGGTAGTTGCCGTAGCCATTACTCAGGCTCATGGCCAGCGAAGTCAGTTGACTGCAAACCGGCGAACCCACAGGGCACGCCGTTGTCCCCGGAACCCTAGAATCAGGGAGCGTGCGTCCGAGGGCCGGGCTCCAGGAAGCGTCACGAGACAGAGCTGTCCACATGCTGTAGACCGACCCGCTCTGGATGTTTGCGGCTTGCTTAGAGGCAACCGCAGCGGCGCAACTGCCGAAGCCGCTGCAGTAAGCCGAGGTCGCACCGCCCAGAGCCTGCTCAAAGAACGGCTGGGCACCGCCGGTGTAAGCATTCTTCGCGCAGCCAGCGTTCAAGCCGCACATGGCCGTGTATAAGGTGGCATAAGCCTGAGCAAAGCTCTGGCCACCTAACGTGGTCATGTAGGGCACCGCGTTGATGTCCAGATCCACCAATTCGTGGCTGATGAAGCGGCCGATGTAGCCAACCTCGATGGAGATCTTGGGGCTCAGCTCGCGCTGAATGGTGAAGTCGACCGAGTGTATCTGTGGGGGGCGGTAGCTGGGGTCAAGCGCCAAAGCGTCGCCCGATTGCGGGAAGTAGTTGGTGTTGACACACCCTGCGCCGGAACAGCCGATGGCCCCGGGCAGGAAGGGCTGCGGTATGGTTTGCGCTGCGGGCGGCAAGGGTGCAGTCGTACCGTCCAATCCGATGCGGAATGCGGTGATGGGCGTAGCACCGCCCGTGCCAAGGCATTGGTTGCCGCCTTGGGCGTTAGCCGCGTTCACCGCGCCCTGGCAGGAAACCGCTTGCAGCAGACCCGGCGCCAGCAGCGGCGTCAGGATATTGATGACGCCGTTCATGCGGCCATAGGTAAGGCCCCAGCCGGCGCGCAGCACGGTCTTGTTCCGGCCGAAGAGCGACCCGAGAATACCGCTGTCAAACCGCGGATTCCAAGCAGCAGAAACGCGCGGGCTAAAGCCACCATAGAACGGGTCGTACGGGTATTTACGACCGCCGCCCACGTTCTTGATGGTGGCGAAGCCCAGAGTCGGGTTGTAAACCTGCCCGGCGAGCGCGGCGCGCTGGCGAGCTGCCAGGTAGTCTTCCGTGCGGATCGGATTTCCGGCCGAATCCACGACCATGACCTGTTTGCCGTCGGTCTCGTACGGCGGCATTTCCAACTGATAGCCGAGACCATAGGTCAAAGTGAAATCCGATCGCAAGTGCCATGTATCGCTGAAATAGACGTTGTAGGAGGGCGTAATGCTGTGGGCGATCACTGGCGTCCCGAACGGCTGCAGCGTCATGTCCGGGGCGCTGCGCGAGTACAGCGATTGCGGCTGGGTCACAATCCCGAGCACCTGCGCGTAAAAGTTTCTCCAGTTGTTGCTGCTGCTGAATCCTGCGGGTACGTAACCGGAGATGTTCAAGCCGCTCACTGCGGACGAGGTGGCGGTGCTGGCGCCAATCTGGTAGACGTTCGCAGCCATAATGCCCAATCCGTTGTCGTTGCGCTGGTGGGCATCCCAGTTGCGCTGGTATTGGCCACCAAACTGGAAGAGGTGGTTGCCATGGATCAGAGTCAGGTCGTCACGGAAGACATTATCGTGGCCATTCCAGTAGCGCTGGCGCGTGTCCTGCGTGCGCACGCAATAGGGGATCAGCGCGTTACACCCCACAATCCCGGCAGTGGAACCTTCGCCTCCGATCTCCATTGCACCGCCCAGGCCGGACAACTGAGGCACGGCCGATGCTGTGGTCCACTCCCAGAAGTTGCGCAGGTAGTT
>WNFA01005040.1_pt1 | contig 12742 bp, 9 predicted proteins | sample 5400481 | NCBI WGS metagenome assembly WNFA01 (sample SAMN13153340, study PRJNA577476) | soil metagenome | isolation source: 120 cm saprolite under Douglas fir tree site 2 hole 1 replicate 2 | place: USA:California | collected 2015-04-18 | reverse complement strand
CCGATCGATCTCAACGCGAAGCGCCTTGCCAACGATATTCGTCTGCCCGTTTCCTGGGAGGCGCAGCGCGCTTTACTCGGTATCCGCTGAGATTCACGCTCAAGCACCGTAAAGACCGCAGAGTCTCTGGCCAAGCGCGAGCCCGGCAGTGCACGCGCTGCCGCACAATTCACGCCGTTGCGCGCGAATCGAGCGCCTGTTCCAGTGCAACATTCTGGACGCAGCCACGCCGCAGACGTACCACCCAAACTGGCGTAGGAGACTTGCGCGGGATCCGGCGCGCGTTAGCCGCACTGCTTCGCTCTCAGCAACGCACGAGGAAATCCACCGATGCGCTAACGCGCGGAATGGTCGGGATTGTTTGGAGTACGAGCTATTGACTAAAAACACTTACGGATCAGGTACTTATATCTGGCGGTGGAGGCAGTCTAAAGCGAACCCTTCTCTTATTCGCAATTCCCTGCTAACAGGGAAAATAACAGGGAATTTCGCGCCTTCTGGCGGTTCGAATCGCGCCCTACTCCTCGTAGACGCCCATCCAGAGCCAATCTCCAGTCATCACACCTCTTTTCTGCGCAAATCGGAACAGGGAATTAACAGGGGTGTAACAGGGAAAGAACAGGGAATTGTTTTTGGATGGGCCCGGCCCATCGCGGCCTGATTTAGTAATTCGCCACCTACAGGTGCTGCGTCAGGTTAAGGTGCAGCAGGCGCCTTGCTCCATGCTCGATCACGACAAAGACGTAAAGCAGCTTGAACGTGGCGGTGACCGCCACGAGGAAGTCACAGGCAAGGATCGCCTTCGCTTGGTTTCGTAGAAAGCTCGACCAGCGCTGACCGCCCCGTGGCAGTCCGGGTGGCCTCTTCGGCATGTACTTCCGAACGGTGCGGGGGGACACCTGAAACCCGAGCTTGACGAGTAGCTCGTAGGCGATTCTCTCCTCGCCCCAGAGTGGGTTATCCATCGCCATGCGCCGGATCAGCCGGCGCAGTTCGATCGGAATCGGCGGGCGACCCGGCCGAGACTTCCAGCGCCAAAGCAGCCGAAATCCCGCCCGGTGCCAACGAACGATTGTTTCTGGCCGCACGACGATCACCGCGGTGCGCCAGTCGATGAATCTTGTCAGCAAGGCCAGGCTCGCTCGGGTCGCGGGGTCGACCCGGCGCGGCTTGATGCCCCGCTCCCGGTAGAGCGCCAGCTGCCGGCGGAAGACCAAGTTCTCCGTCGCCAAAGCGCGCGCCGGCCGAAGCATCGAGACAGCTAACTGTAGGATGTCCGCCAGCAACCGCAAGGTAATCCGGAACAAGCCGACCATGCGGTCATCATGCCACAGCCCCGCAGTGCCTCAAATGGGTTCCAGAACACCTGATCGAATTATTGCGGACCACAGGCCGCACCGTCACCTTTAGAGAAGTGCAGTTGTTCATCACTCGTTATATTCAATGTTATATCGCCTCCAGGAGAATAGGCCACCTTGAAGAGACGGCTGTCGCCACCAGGACCTAACGCCCAGAAAAGAGGCGCATTGCAGCGGCGAAGTCCCAGCCACTTTTTGTGCGCATTAATACGCGCTGGTGAAGCGGAGCTGTAATCTAAATCGCCTTCAGCGCACGACTTGCGTAAATTGATCAAGATGTCGTCAAGTTCTTTACTGCTTTTCTTGACTTCTCCTGCAATATATTCGTTTCGAAAATCCGGTGGTTTGAACGCAATTAGCGACGCGTGCCTCACTTGGCTGGACAGCCGCCAATCCGACAAACAGGCCGGTCAGTGCGACCGCAATGTGCTTTGTACTCATGATCCGCTCCTTTTAGTTTACAAAGTCTGAGTCTGGTTTCTCTTTACGGCGACACCTTCCACAACGACAAGCACCCTGACCTCAAGGCCGACTACGTGTTGGCCAACCCGCCCCCTTCAACGACAGCGACTGGCGCTGCGTGGCGGCTCGAGGCCTTCCGGTGTCCTCCGGATCGCCGCTCAACCGGGCCCGTCGAAGTCGCTCGCCGGGCGGACCCGGCGCCCCGCGCGGCGATACAACCGCGCGCGGAGGATGCAGTTCATCTGGAGCTGACCGGCCGTCCGGTATGCGAGTCGAAGCAGACCGCTTCCCGATATAGCGGCGAGATACCTTTGATCGAAGGCCTCTGGTCCCGCATCGTCAGGAACAGCGGCTCTATCCCGAGGTCAATGAAGATGTCGCGAATCTCGTCATGGTGCGCCGGCATGTAGAACCGCGGCTTGAAGAGGTTCACGAGCGCAAGCGGAAGCAAGGCGCAGCGGGTCATTTCCTAAGTGATAGATAAAACAAATCGTGCTTTTCATGTGCATCCTCCCTTGGATCGCAACTCGCGGGACACGGATTATTGGGTCGATCGACACGCCGGAAAACTAGCGCGGTGATGACCGTACCGAGCCACCGAACGTTCCCGCAGATTCTTTAATGACTGGACCGCATCGAATGCTACTCACATTGAGCCGAGGTTGTCTTTCGTATTCTTGCCAAATCATTTCAAATCTTGCGCGTTTGTCGCGCTCATAGCGTTCAGGGATAAGGGATAGGAAAATCTATCCGGCGTCCCCACTCCGCGTCAGTCCGGGTCCGGATTGGTCACGTCAAAGACCAGGTTGTCCGGCGACGGACCGAAGGACGCCCACGTCACAACGCCTGTTTGCTTGACCCCCCGCTCGGACCAATCGCACACGCCATGCGGAAAGATGCTGTACAGGCGCTGCTGCTCGGCCGGCGTGAATGAAACCGCATAGTCGCTGAGGTGGATCGGCTCCAGGTGGCACTTCAGGATGTTGGCTGCAAGCGGACCTCCTGCGACGTAGCGCGGGAACGCATATGACGGGAACAACGTGTTGCACTGTGAATTGGGCAGCCGGCCAAACGCCTGCGGCTCCGCGATGAAATGCGTGGCGCTCGACCAGCACCCGTCCGTCGCCATCGCCGGCTTGTTCCGGATGGCCTTCGCGCGCGCCGAACGATGGGACGAGTCTGCGCTGAGGTCCTCCATCCACTGGATGAAGACCGACCACGCGGTGGCGAAGGGTACGGGATTGCCGCGCCACATGACATGGTTGTCAGCATTGCCGTTGGCCTGGGACATCCGATCGCGCGTCGCAAAGTGGAACCACTGGTAGTGATAGCCGCCGTCGTCGTTGTAGATGCCGCTAATATCGAACAGTGGGATCGATGCTAGACCGCCATTACCCCCGAACTGCAGACCGCTTTGCTGGGCCCGCTTGATCGCACCGGAGTCACCCACCACCCGATTGGTTACGTAGTTGAAATCCTGGTCGTAGCCGCCGATTTTCTCGTTCAGATCGAGGAACTGCGTCGTCGTGATGACGCCCGCGTTTAGCGCCTGCAGACCGTATTGCACGCCGACATTGTCGAACGGACGCAATGCGAAACCGGTGATCGGGTTGACGCCATAGATATTGCGCGAAACGTCGTAAAGGGTTCCCCGCGCGCCTCCGGTATTAGTCGTCGGGTTGTAGCGGAGCGGCACCGGAACGGCCGCATTGAACGGGGCCGATACATAGCCGGTGATGTCAACCCGTCCTGGAACCGGGTCCGTGCGCCCCGATTGGTTGGCGGCATCGATGAAGGCCTGGAGGCCCTTGTACCCGGATACCGCCACTTTCTGCGCCTCGGTGAAGCCCGCCGGATTGGTGACCGCGAAATAGTGGGTCAACAGATGACCGTCCGAGCCGGAAAAGGCGATGCCAAGCGGGTCCGGGAACGTGCAGGCGATCAATGCGCCGTCAAACAGTCCCGGCAGGGCGTCGGCAAGTTGGATGCTCCCGTAGGACCCTCCCGAGCAGCCGGCGCTGACGGTATAGCGCGGAACGCCGTAGGTTTCGATGAAATGCTCCCTGCTCATCATCGCGGCCTCCCCCGCGAGGACCGAGTTGCAATTGTTCGAAGGATGCTGCAGCGTGTTCGTGAAAAGTGCGTAGCCTTCACCGAGCCGGGCGCGACTGAGCAAGTCGAAATCCATCCCGCCGAAGCTGAGGCTGCCTTGCGCCGCCCCTTGTACATACCAGCCGCCGGGACAGCCAAAGCCTTCGATCGCGATCAGGCGCCGGTTCCAGCCCTTCGGCGCCGAAAACGCACTTGGCGCTGGATCGGATGTCGGGTCGTGCAGAATCGCGCTCTGGTAGATCCCCCGGTTGATCGTGCTTGTCTCGACTCGCACGACAAAGTTAACCGTGGCGCCTGTCGTTGTAGTGGTCTGGGAGACATTGGCCGGCAGGCGCGTCGGGTTCGCCAAGGGCACGAACGCGGTTCCGCCCGTCGGCATGTATAGGTAGTTGATCCGCGCGGGTCCCGAGCAATCGAGGTCGAGCGGGGCGCCATAGAACGTGCCGTCGGGAAGCCGGAAATTTTGCGTCTGACAGATAAACGGCTGCTGGTGCGGACCGGATACGATTGGACCCTTGATGGAATAATTGGTCACCTTGAGCGACGCATGCGGCAGGCCCCAGCCCTTGCCTTTGACCGCCAGCGTATTCTTCCCGAGCCTGAGGCCGGTGACCAAGCCGACCAGCGTATTGGGCGATTCACCCGGGCGGAAGGTGCTCGAGATGTCGTGACCATTCAAGGTTACGACCAACGGGTGTTTAGGGTCGGCGTGGCGAAACCTGATCTCCACGAGCACGTCACCGCCGCTCACGCGGTCCGGGTGAGTGGAGAGCGTCCTGATTCCGAACCCGTCCGACGCCTCGTCTGACCGGTCTTGCGCCTCGTCTGACCGGTCATCCGCGGTCGCAACGTTCGGCTGAACGGAGAGAAAACCCGCGAGCAATCCAATGATCGACACAACCAACGATAGACGGTACTTACCTACCGTCCTGGCTGGGCGATCGAAGCTCGCCAGTCCACGCGTCTGTTGCAGACTAGGCTTCATAATATTCCTCCTTGGGGGTTTGAAGAGATGCAGAGGTATGATGCTGCGACTAATGCCTGCTACGTTTTTGTGGCCTTGGGGATTTCTCCGACTGTGCTCTAGACTCCGCGCGAATGCGGCCGGGCCAGGAGCGCCGCGCTCCTGGCCGCATCACCGAACAGAGAAATCCCTACTTCAAGATGTCGCTCGCGTCCGCCGCGCTGATCAGTCGGTCCGCGTCGACGGGAAGCAGCAGGCGGTCCCTGACCAGCTCCTCTGTGGCCTTTTGCACGGCCGCCACGTACCCCGCATGCGTCCCGTACCGCTCTTCCAGCGAGAGCCGCGGATCACCCGTCGCCAGGCGCTCCGCGCGCGTGCGGGCGAAGGGGATGTAGCTCCCCGAGAGGGTGCAAAAGTCGTCCTGAAACACCCCGCTGTAGAGATTCCAGCCGGTGTACGTGGCCGTCGGCGCCAAAACCGCCGTAGACCGGATTCCGCCAATGTCGTTGCCATCCGCGTCCACCTGGGGCACGAGGATCGTGTATTGGCGGGTGCCGACGCCAGGCGGCTCGACGGTGAGGATGCCGGACTCGTCCGGCGCGTTGAAGAACGGGCCGTAGGCGAGCGCGCTGAGCGGATTCGCGAGAGCCAGGAATTTGACGGCAGGTCGGCTGATGCCGCCGTAGTTGTTCGCGGGGATGTGGGGGAAGTCGACGCGCGTGGGCGGCACGAGCGTGCCGTCACGCAACCGCGGAGCACGGCTCGGCGGCGGCTCGACGCCCTTCTTCAGCCAATCGGTGAGCGCGACCCAGAGCGCCCGCTGCGTCTCCAGGTAGCTGTTGGGGTTCAGTTGCTGCTGGCACCGGCCGAGCGACGCCGTAAAGCCCGGCGGAAAGGAAGCGGGGCCATGTTGCGTACTGGTCTGCAGGAAGGTCCTGACGAAGTCCGGGTCATGGACGTCGTGACGGCCCAAGGGGTCCGTCAAGCCGAGGGACTGCCGACCTTCCCAGACCTCGAGCGCGGTCGCGAAGTGGAAGATCTTCGGACACGTTTCCGTCTTGAGGCAACGCCTCAATATGCCGTCGGTCTTCCCTGTGATCGCATCGTGCGCCTTGCCATAGGTGAACGGGAACTGATACGCGGGATAGAGATGATCGGCAACGTGGCCCCACGCGCGACCGGGCTGACCGAAGCGGATGTTGAACGCGGCGCGTCCGCCGCCGATGAGGGGGAAGGCTCCGTCGAAGACGATGCGTTCGTGCTCGTCCTCGTTGAAGCCCAGGTGGATGAACGTCCGCATGTTCCGGCCGCTTTGCGAGGCGCCGGAGAATACGGCCAGGATCCCGGGGCCATCGTCCCGATCGTCGTCCCGGTCGGAACGATCGTCGTCCCGGTCGGAACGACCAACACGCTCATCACGTTCGTTCCCGACCCACAACGGATTCGGCGTACCGGCGTCGTCATGCCGCTGGTGCTTGAAGAAGGAGATCAGGTCGCGCATTCCGGCGTAGCCCAACCCGATCACGATCGGATCCTTGCCCCGGTACAGCAGCTCATAAATTTTCCCCGGCTGAAAGCCGGCGCCGAGCATGCAGATCTGCGTCGCGCTCGGGGTGACGTGCACGCCGTCGGGACAAGAGCCGAACGCCCAGGTGTTGTTCGACATGGACACTCGCGGGTCCTTCTCGTGTGACCGCATCGTCATCGTCGGAAGGAACCCGTCGGAAAGCGGCGTCTTGTTGTCGGTGCTGACCGTCGGGTAGCTTGCATGCGTCAGGCCCGAGAACGTCCCGCTGCTGAGATTCAGCGTGGTCGTGGCGGCGGCGACGATGAATTCCGATCGCACGGTTCCGGTGATCGATGACCCGTCGCGGTTACGCGCGATCGGAACGCTCATCGTCATTCGGCTGTTGCCTGGAAGGACATCCGGTTGCCATCCACTCTTGATGAGCGTGTAGCCCATGCTTTGAATGAAGCCGTCACCGGCGGAGGTGGGATTGTTGCCGGCAGGGACGCCGATGTTGAACGGAATGCCGCCGTTGCCGCGGTTGACGACATGGTAAAAGAGCATACGGTTGCCCATCGTCATGTGAATAGGTTTGACGATGTAGATGTCCGTCGAATACTCGACCATCCCGCGAGCATTTAGCGGAGCGAGGTCGATGTCCTGGATGATCGCGTTCACCGGGTGGTGAGGATCGACTTCACCGTAGGCGGTGCCGGTCAATTTCTCGAACTGCCCGACGCTCCCGAAGGATGCTCCAGCGAAGGTCGGTGATTCGATATTCGTGATCTGGATCCGGGTGATCCGCGCCTCAACCGGGCTCATCAGGACGAGCGACACGGCGAAAACCGATCCCAGCAGATAGTTGATCGAACCGGCTACATTGTCTGATCCAGGCGCTTGCAGTATACGCAAACCGTTCTTAGTCATGGCCTCCTCCTAATCGATGTTTGTACGAACGCCCGACCGCAGGAAGCGTCACACCCCCACGATTGACAAGAGCATAGCCATTGCGGCGGAAGCTTAAAAATATGGAATTTGTCTCTGGGACATACGAAAAACCTATGGACTGTCCATCAGGCCGGCATATGCCGGGCAGCGGAATTTCGTATATTCACGCCGCTGCCTCGTCAGGTAATCTCTTCGGCCAAGACATAAACATGCAGACCAACTACTCATCTTCTGAAAGCCAGGCGCGCTTGCCCCTTTCTGGAATCAAGGTACTCGACTTGACGCGGGCTCTGGCGGGCCCCTTCTGCACGATGGTGCTTGGAGACCTTGGCGCTGACGTCATCAAGGTGGAACCCGCTCCCGGCGGCGACATGATCCGGGATTGGGGTCCGCATGACCGCGGCGTGAGCACCTATTACCTGAGCAGCAATCGCAACAAGCGAGGCATGGCTGTCAAGTTCCGGGATCCCGCCGGGCCAGGACTGCTTCGCGAGCTCGCCGCCCAATGCGACGTCGTGGTCGAGAACTTCCGGCCTGGAACGATGGAAGCCATGGGACTTTCGTACGAGGTTTTGGCGGCGGCTAATCGGCGACTGATCTATGCCGGCATTACTGGATTTGGGCGCAGCGGGCCTGCGGGCGACCGGCCCGGTTTCGATCAGATCGCGCAAGGCTACTCCGGCCTGATGAGCTTGACCGGGTCGCCGGAGTCCGGCCCGATGCGGGTCGGCGTCGCAATCGGCGATCAGACGGCGGGCATGTGGGCGGCGATGGGTGTATTGGCCGCACTTTTCGAGCGAGCCTCGACCGGGCGCGGCCAGCGCGTCGACACATCCTTGCTTGCCAGCCTCGTCGGTTTGCTAAGCGTGCAGGGTCAGCGATGCCTGAGCCTCGGCGAAGTATCTACGCCCGTTGGCAATATGCATCCAGTGATCTCGCCTTATGGGGTGTTTGAAACCGGCGACGGGCCGCTGAACATAGCACCCGCCACCACTGGCATGTGGCGCAAGCTCTGCAAGTTGCTTGACCTCGATTCACTCGCTGACGATCCGCGGTTTGCCAACAATGCCGATCGCGTCGCCGCGCGCGATGAGCTCAAGCAGCTGCTCGAACAGCGGCTCAAGAGGAACACACGCGCATACTGGACCAAGGTTCTTCTCGACGCAGGCATACCTGCCGGTCCCATCAACAACCTGGCCGAGGTGTTTGCCGACGAACAGGTCCTGCATTGCGGTCTTGTTGAACAAATCGACCATCCGCTCCTAGGGCCTCTGAAGCAGGTTGGCTGCCCGATGAACTTCGAAGCCGTGAGCGCTCGCAGCGTGCGCCGGCCGCCGCCGCTTTTCGGCGAGCATTCGCGTGAAGTATTGTCCGAATTCGGATTTTCAACGCAGCGCATCGACGGCCTGCTTAAAAGCGGTGTAGTGGTGCAGCATGTTGACTGAACCGGAGGGGGTTAGATGAGGACTTTTGCATTCGCGAAATTCGTACTTGGCGTGGTGATTACGACGTGCGCGGCTTTCACGGCGGTGGCGCAGGATTTCCCGAGAAAGCAACCCGTGAGGTTAATCGTCACATTCGCTCCGGGCGGTGGCTCCGACACCATCGCACGGTCTCTTAATACCAAGCTTGGCGAGGTTCTGGGGCAGGCCGTGATAGTCGAGAACAAAGCGGGCGCCGGGGGCAGCATTGCGACCGAATACGTCGCCAAAGCGCCTCCCGACGGCTACACGGTGTTGTTCACGGTTTCTTCCCATAGCATCAATCAGGCCCTGATGCCTTTCCTGCCCTTCAACACCGAGCGTGATCTTCGCGGCGTGACGTTAATTGGCGCATTGCCGCAGGTTCTGGCGGTCCATCATTCCGTTCCCGCGAATTCGTTGCAGGAATGGATCGCCCTGGGCAAGAAGGATCCGCGATTCCTGCAGTATGCGACCGGCGGCATTGGGTCTCCAGGTCACTTCGCGGGAGCATTGCTGCAGTCGATGGGTAAGCTTTCTCTCGTCCACGTTCCCTACCGGGGTGCAGGCCCTGCCATGGCCGATGTCATGGGGAACCAGGTTCCGGCGGTTCTTGGAACGCTAAGCGGCATCCTTCCCCACGTCCGAACTGGAAAACTGAGGGCTATCGCGGTGACTTCGAAGCAGCGCTCACCTCTCATTCCCGACGTTCCGACCATTGCCGAGTCCAGCTTTCCAGGCTACGAATCCGATACCTGGATCGGCACATTCGTCCCCCGTGCCACCCCGACCGAAATAGTCAACCGGCTGCACGAGAGCACGATGGCGGCGCTGAACGATCCTGCAGTTCGCGCCCGCATGGAAAGCCAGGCCGGCCAGATCATTGGCGGTTCCCCCGCCGAGCTCGATGTGCTGGTGTCGGACGAGATCAGGCAGTTCACGACAGTAGTTCGCGAGCAAGGCCTCAAGCCCGAATGAGCGACCCGGCATCGATTGCCGCGGCCGGTGGCACGAGCATCGATGGCTCGCCCGCACTGGCAGTGGACGGAGTGCGTGCGACCATCACGCTGCGCCGCCCGGCCGAACATAACCGGATCGATCCCGACGACATCGGCGTCGTCATGGAGCATCTCGACGCAGTCGAGCGACAGCCCGGCGTGGCGCTGCTCGTATTGACGGGCAGTGGGACGAAGACCTTCTGTTCAGGCTACACGATTGAGGCGATTCAGTCGCGGCTGGACTATCGCTTCGAGAGCATGCTGGACAGGATCGAATCGCTGCCCATGCCGACACTGTGCGCGCTCAACGGCAGCGTCTATGGCGGAGGAACCGACCTCGCGCTGTGCTGCGACTTTCGTATCGGCGTCCATGGCAGCCGAATGTTCATGCCTGCTGCCAGGTTCGGGCTGCACTACTATGTCGGCGGCTTGCGCCGTTTTGTTGATCGATTGGGCCCCGTACAGACGAAGAAGATCTTCATGACGGCCAAGGCCATCGAAGCCGCCGAAATGCTTCGCATCGGCTACCTGACCGAACTGGTCGCGCGCGAAGCGCTGGAGCAGACGGTCGCCGCCTATGAAACGGCGATCGCGGAATGCGAGCCTGGCGTGGTCAGGTCCATGAAGCGGCATATCGACGGGCTGGCCAGAGGTACTTGGACGGAACGGCAAGGCCGGGAAGCCTATGAGACTTCCTTGCGTTCCAAGGAACTCGCAGATCGACTCGCCGGCCGGAAATGAAGGGCGTCAGCGGGTTGAATGGGGAAAACTCGTCCCGAGCCATTTCCCGTTCTGGACCAATGCCTGCGTTACCTCGATGATGGAGTCGCGGACGCACTCCGTAGACTCGGTCATCGACGCGGTACGCGACCACGCCAGGGAGGCGATGCGCTCGATCCTGGGCTCCACGAGATGATGTTGGAACGAGCCGACGGCTGGGTACCAGGACAACGCAGAAAACGGTATGAGAGTGCCGATACCGCCTTGCGCAACGACGGTGAGCAGCGTTTGGATGGAACTTGCCTCCGCGAACACCAGCGGCGCGAAGCCCGCGTCCAGAAATGCGGCATCCAGCAGGTGTCGCAAAGTAGTTGCGCGCGTCGTCAGAATCATCGGAATCGCCGCCAGTTGCGCGGTCGAGACAGTCTTGCATGCTGAAAGCGGATTGCTCTTGCGCTCATGCACGAAATAGATGCATTCGGACACCAGGGGCTCCACGATCAAGCTCGGGGATAGGGAACGGTCGACCAGAACACTCAAATCGACGCGCTCTTCGAAGAGTTGCGCCGCCAGGTAGGTGCTCGGGCTCTCGTAAAGCTCCACAAGGATACCCGGATGGCGCTCGTGTAACGCAGCCAGAAGCGGAGCCGCCAAGATCATTGCAATGCTCGAGGGAAGCCCGATGCGGACTCGCCCCGACGCGCCGGCCCCGGCGCCGCGTGCCACATTGGCGGTTTCGGCTGCCAACTTCAGCAGGGTCTGAGCATGACGGTATACGGCCTTACCCGCATCGGTTGGAGCCACCCCCCGTACGCTACGCCTAAGCAGCTTTGTCCCAATTTCCCGCTCCAAATGGGCGAGTTGCTGGCTCATGGCAGGCTGGGCGATGTGCAAGACCAGTGCGGCGCGGGACACAGAACCTGCGTCCACGATTGCCACGAAGTAGCGTAGTTGCCGGAGATCGAGCATTTAGATTCTTTAGCTTTATGTCTTGAAGTATCTGCCATTTTGCGGACGCGGCGCTATTTTCGTAGGTAGCTCCTGTGGTCCGCAAAAATCGGATCAAGCGCATGCGCCCACTAAGAAGTACTCGTGGCGCAGCCCACCCAACCTTCAATTACCCGGAAACCAGCGCCAGTCTTGGATCTTCAACCTGTTCCACCGGGCTCCATTCCGGTGGCGCGTGCTCGCCGACCGCACGCTGATTCGCCGATTGGCAGGACTGCCCGCGGCATTATCCGCGCCGCATCACAACGAACCGGTGAGGTTGCGCATGGCCTTGAAGGCGTTCAGGTTGATCTGGACGCCGAATACCGTCGAGGATGCGCTGGGGTTGGGCCCGCCGTTCTGCGAGATCTGATCATGGCGATCCCTCCATACAGAAACTCAACATAGTATGAGTTTCTACAGCAAAATCGAATGGACCGAAGCCACCTGGAATCCCGTCACGGCTGCACCAAAATCAGCCAGGGCTGCAAGAACTGCTACGCCAAGCGCGATTGGCAGCGGCTCTCGGCCAGTCCGCAGACCGTCTACTACAACCGCGCTTTCACCGATGTGCGAATCCACCGCGAACGCTTCGATCAGCCGTTACGATGGACCAAACCCCGCCAATCTTCGTCAACTCGATGAGCGATCCGTCCATGCAGATTACATCAAGCCAGCGTGAGGTTCCAGGCTAGCCTGTGGGTGGCGAAATGATAATCAAGTGGCGACTGGAGTCTGGAACAAGTCGGGGCAATGCTGCTGCCAGGCATGCGGGTTCGATGCCGAAGCCGATGAGCCAGCGGGTGAACACTTCCATGACCACCATGACTCAATGACTGCGCAGGTATTGTCAAGTTAGGTCCGGGTGATTTACTGGGTGCATGAACCACCTGCCCACGCCCGCTTATTACCGCCATCGATTCCCTTCTGAGATCATCAGCCACGGCGTCTGGCTGTACTTCCGCTTCACGACTGCCACATGGGCAATGGTAGCGAGGGATTGTTATGTCGCGGTTCGCCGGCTCAAGTCCCGACCTCGGCCCGGTTCACCAGGACTTTGTCCACTAAGCCATAGTTAACGGCCTCGCCCGCACCGAAGAAGTTGTCGCGATCGGTATCGCGCTCGATGGTCTTCATGTCCTGGCCCGTGTGCTTGGCCATGATGTCGTTGAGTCGCTGGCGCAGATACAAAATCTCCTTGGCGTGGATCTCGATGTCGGTGGCTG
>WNFA01004590.1_pt1 | contig 12743 bp, 5 predicted proteins | sample 5400481 | NCBI WGS metagenome assembly WNFA01 (sample SAMN13153340, study PRJNA577476) | soil metagenome | isolation source: 120 cm saprolite under Douglas fir tree site 2 hole 1 replicate 2 | place: USA:California | collected 2015-04-18 | reverse complement strand
ACGTCAAATTCCTGTGCATCAACTGCCTTCAGCAAGCCCGCGGGCGACGAAGCAGTTTCAATCTGAAAGCGTTCACTCTTGAGCAAAAGACGCAGCGCCGCGAGGACGTCAACTTGATCGTCGGCAATAAGAATCCTGGGCATCAGTGGTGCTTGTACAAAATTAAGTGTCGGGACCTGATAGACTGAAGGAAGGCTCTGAACAAGTCCAGCTTTCTGAGCGGCAGTTACCGCGAAGCGGTTACTTAACACAGCCCAGGGTTGTCGCGTTTCGCGGCTACCCTGGGGAAATGGTTTGCATGGCGTCCAACCCCAACGGGGTTGCGTCTCTCAACGAGTCTAATCAGAAAACTGTCACAACCCCTTTGGGGTTGCGATTCTTCATTTACCTGGGATCCCAGGGTAGCCGCGAAGCGCGGCAACCCTGGGCTATGTTCCTTAACCGCTTCGCGGTAGGCGCCGACCTTAGAACATCGGACTTGATCAGCCGTCCTGAAGTCTATGCTACTCGCCTCGCAATGCCACCACCGGATCCACCTTAGCCGCTCGCCGCGCCGGGACATAACAAGCCACCAGCGCCGCTACCGCCAACAACGCGGGAATTGAAACAAAGGTCAGAGGATCCATTGAGCCGACGCCGAACAGGAGCTTTTTTATCAAGCTTGTCAATGCGATCGCCGCAGGCAATCCGATCATTATGCCAAGCAACGTCAGCGCCATCCCGCCCTTCAGTATTAATCGTAGAATGTCTGGCGCAGTCGCGCCTAATGCCGTACGAATGCCGATTTCCGGAGTGCGCTGTGTTACCGAATAAGATACCACTCCGTAGATGCCAATGACCGAAAGCAACAAGGCAATAATTGCGAACACCGCAAGCAGTAAAGTGTTGAAGCGCTGCCGGGCAATCGAACCGGCAACCAGGCTTTCGAGGGTGCGCACATCAGCAACCGGTTGTTGCGGATCTATCGTTTGGATGGCGTTACGGGCGGCCGTCGCCACTGAGGCCGCATCGCCGCGCGTGCGCAACACGAAAGTCATGGAGGTGTACGGCAGCTCCGCGATTGGCCAGTACGACATCGGCTCGGTTTCCTGATCGAGTTGTAGATGCTTCACGTCGCGGACGATGCCGATGATTTCCGTGGGCGCCGGCGTCTCACTCATCACAATAGTGATGCGTTTGCCAAGCGCGTCTTCATTCGGGAAATACTTTCTGGCCAGGGTCCACGTGGCGCGGCTCGCGGACTTCCTGCTCGGTGAAGAAGCGGCCGCGCTGAAGCGGAATCTGCAACGCCTTGAAAAAGTCTTGATCGGTGACGCAAACGTCGGTGGTGTTTCCTCCCTGACCGGGCAGAGAGGGTGGCCGACCGGGAATTTCAAACCCGGTCCTCGAGCCCAGACCGAGGAACGGAGTAAAGTTGATTGCGCCGGCTGCTTCGACACCGGGCACGGTTCGCAACCGTTCGAGGGCTTGGGTGAAGAAGTTGATCTTCTTCGCGTCCTGGTCGTAGCGACGCCCCGGTAATCCGACGCGCATGGTCAGCACGTTCTGTGCGTTGAAGCCCGTATTCACCGACTGCAATCGCAGGAAGCTGCGAACCAGCAAGCCGGACCCAACCAGCAGGACAAGCGCCAAAGCGATCTCAGTGACGACCAGCGCACTACGCAGTCGCTGACCGCGCCGGTTGCCGGCGAAGCTTCTGCCCGCCGCTTTCAAAGTGTCGCTGAGTCTGATGTTCGATGCTTCAAACGCGGGGAACAGACCAAAGACGACGCCGGTAACCACGGACACCGCGAACGTAAAACCAAGCACCGGGGCGCTAATTTCGACGCTCTGAAAATCGCCGAACTCCTCGGGTCTGAGACTGACCAATATCTTCGTGCCCCACCACGCCAGCAGCAATCCGGCTGCTCCGCCCGTGACCGCCAGCAACAGACTCTCCGTCAGCAATTGCCGCGCAAGGCGCCCGCGCCCGGCACCCAGCGCGGCGCGGACGGCGATCTCTTTTTGCCTGGACGCGCCGCGAGACAACTGGAGATTCGCCACGTTGGCGCAGGCAATCAGCAGTACAAAGCCGACCGCGCCCATCAACACCAGCAACGCCAGCCGAATCTCGCCGGCGAATTGTTGACGCAACGGAACCACGTTGACACCATAGCCGCTGTTGAACTCTTTGTACTGCTCGGCCAGACGACCTCCGATGGCGTCCATTTCACCGCGCGCTTGCTCCAGAGTGACCCCGGGTTTGAGCCGCCCGACGGCCGAGGCAAAGCGTCCACGGAACTGGCGTAATTCGTTATTAATGGCCCATGGCCTCCACAATTCCGCCGCATGACCGGTCTGCGAATTCTTAGTGACGTGCCATTTGACGTCGGGCGGTAAGACACCGATGACGGTGTGTTCAGTGGCATTGAGAACTATCTTACGGCCAACAATGTTCAGGTCGCTGCCAAACCGGCGTTGCCACAAACCAGCGCTGATGACGACTACGTTATTCCGCCCCGGCTGACCATCTTCCGGTGTGAACGTGCGGCCCCGCATGGCATTCACACCCAGGACGGTAAACAAATTGTCGGTGCATGTCTGTGAGGGAATCTCTTCCGGCTCGCCATCGCCGGTGAGATTGCTGCGAGTATCGGTAAACGCAGCGAGGCCTTCAAAGACTTTGTTCTGGTCTTGCCAATCAAAGAAGTTGGCCGGACTGATCGTATTCTGTTCGGTGCGCTGGTTCTTCTCCCACAGGATCACCAGGCGGTCGGCATCGCGATATGGGAGCGAACGAAGCAACACTGCATTGACGACGCTGAAGATTGCCGTGTTGGCTCCGATGCCGAGAGCGAGCGTGAGGACGGCAATGGCCGTGAACCCCGGCTGCTTAAGCAAGCTTCGTATGCCGTAACGAATGTCTTGAACGAGTGATTGCATAGCGTCACCTCATCAAAAGTTCTCGCCGCAGGCAGTAATCCTATAGCCAGCGAACTTCAGTTTGTCGTGTGATCGTGGCACCAGCCGCCTGCGCACCTTCCTCACTCGTACCGCAGCGCCACCAGCGGATCGACTTTCGTCGCGCGGCGCGCGGGAATGTAACTGGCTATGATCGTGATGACCGCAAGCAATACCGCCACAGCGATCAGCGTTAGTGGATCAGTAGGGCCCACACCATAAATCAGATCCTTCATTAAGCGCGTCAGCACGAGCGATGCAAATAACCCCAGGCCTACTCCGATCAACGACAGCAGCAAAGCCTTGCCAAGGACCAGTCTCAGCACGTTTGCTGTCTGCGCGCCAAGCGCCATACGAATGCCAAACTCATGTGTTCGTTGTGTGACCAGGAAAGAGACGACACCATAGATGCCGATCGCCGCCAGTAATAACCCGAGTCCCGCGAACGACCCGAGCAGCAAAGTATTGAAACGCGGCTCAGAAAGTCTGCGCGCCAGCAGTTCCTTGCCCGTTGCCACCTGAGCCAACGGCTGATCAGCGTCCAGATTGCGAACGATCTCGCGCATCGTGGTCACATAAGCTGATGGCGCCGCGCTCGTCCGCACCATCAGCGCCATGGGACTCCATCCCTCGCGTTCAGATTGATAGTAGGGAACATACACAGCAGGACCCGGCTGCTGATTGAGTGGTCCATCCTTAACGTCATGGGCGACGCCCACGATCATGCGGCGCTTGAAGGGCTGTGACGGCTGATTTGGTGGCGGCGCCGGCAGAAGATTCTCAGGCGGCCCCATCCAAATTCGTTTGCCGACGGGATCTTCGTTGGCAAAAAACCGCTGCGCAATCGTTTCACTTATGATCGCCACCTGTAACGCGCTTTCAGTGTCCTGCGCATTGAACTCGCGCCCGCTGATCAACTTGATACCGGCCGTGCGGAAATAGTCAGGACTAACCAACACGAAATCCACGTTCGGAACTTGAGATAGCGAAGACGCGAGCGGCCGGCCTTCGACGCTGAAGTTCTTGCCCCAGCCCGTGCCAAATCCAAGCGGCAAGCGCGAACCGGCTGCGGCGCTTTGCACGCCGGCCACGCCGCGAACGCGTTCCAGCAACCGCTCGTAGAAATTTAAGGCCGACGCATCGTTGGGGTATTTTGCTCCTGCTAACGGCAAACGCATCGTCAGGAGATTATCCGGCGCAAACCCGGCGTCCGTCCGATTGAGATTGAGAAGCGTCCTGATCATCAGGCCGGCGCCCACGAGCAGCACCAGGGCCAGGGCGATCTCGGCGGTTACCAGCACGCTCCGGGCTCTGTTCCGTCTTCGTCCGGCGGTCATGCCGCGGCCACCTTCGGTCAAGCGTTCGCGCATCTCAAGGTCGCGAGCGCCCAGCGCCGGCAGGATGCCGAAGAACAAAACACTCAGCAACGAAACTCCGGCAGCGAAGGTCAGAACATGCCAGTCCAACACGATCGGGTTCTGTTTTGGCAGTGTTGGCGGCAAAAGCGGTCTAATCAGACTCAGGATCCAATACGCAATTGCAATTCCCGTCACGCCGCCGACCAGACCAAGCGGCAAGGCTTCCATGATCAATTGACGAATCAAGCGCATCCGGCCTGCGCCCAGACTCGCGCGAATCGCCAGCTCTCTTTCGCGCGCCGCCGTGCGCGCCAGCAGCAGGTTGGCAATGTTCGCGCAGGCCACAAGGAGCACAAAACCTACTCCGGCTAAGAGCACGAGCAAGGCCCGACGCGAATCGCCGACGAGTTGTTCCTGAAGCAAGACAGTAAGCGCAAGCTGGCCCTGATTTCCCTTGAATTGGCTTTCCAGCGCCGCGTCGAGTCGATTCATGTCGGCGCGTGCCTGATCGATCGTCACTCCAGGTTTAAGCCGTCCGACCAATTGGACGAAATGATTGTTGCGACTGTCCATGGTGTCGTCAGGCGGAAACGAGATTGGCGCCCACAAATCAACCTGCGGCCGATTGTCAAAGAAAGGCATGCCTTCGGGCATGACGCCCCGAACGAGGCACGGTCTGCCACTGATATTGATCTGGCGGCCGACAATGTTTGCGTCGCCGCCGAATTGCCTTTGCCACAAGCCATAGCTCAACAGCACGACGCGATGCTGACCCCACTTCTCGTCTTCGGGAAGGAAGTTCTGGCCCAGAATCGGAGCGACGTGCAAGACAGGAAACAGATTCGCGGTAATCCGCGCGCCCTGAACCCGCTCGGGCGTCTGATTGGCAACCGAAAGGTTTACATCGCCGTAGAAAAAACCGGCGAGGCCCTCAAGAGTCTGGTTCTGATCGCGATAAACGCGATAGTCAGGAAGGGCGCTGCCGGACCTGGGAATTCCCTGCGACGGCCAGGCAGAGAAAAGCATGACCAGCCGATCCGATTGCGGATAAGGAAGCGGACGTAGCAACACCGCGTTGACTACGGAAAAGATCGCAGCGTTAGCCCCAATGCCAAGCGCCAACGTCAGGACCACAACGAGCGAAAAAATGGGGTTTCTGATTGCAATCCGAAAACCATAGCTAAGGTCCTGCCAAAGCGTCGCCATATCACACCTCCGGTTGTAAAAGTGTTCGGTGTCCCTCACTCGTACCGCAGCGCCACCAGCGGATCGACTTTCGTTGCCCGCCGCGCCGGGATGTATGAAGCGACCAGCGCGATGAAACCCAACAACAGCGGCACGCCGGCGAACGTCAGCGGGTCGGTCGCCCCCACGCCGTAAAGGAATCCGACTATCACGCGCGTCGCGGCGAATGCCAGCAGCAATCCCAGCGCGAGTCCGACCGCGATGACGAACAGCCCTTCGCCCAACACGAGTCTCAGTACATCCTTTTCCTTCGCGCCGAGCGCCATCCTCACGCCGATCTCACGCGTGCGTTGCGCCACTGAGTAAGAGACGACTCCGTAAATCCCAATCGCGGCGAGCAGTAGTGCGAGCACACCAAAGCCGCCGAGCGTCCACGCGGCCACCCGCGAGGGAAACAGCGACAGATCCAATTGGTCGCGTAACGTCTTCACATCCGCGACTGGAAGGTTCGCGTCGAGTGCGCGGATTTGTTCACGCACCGCGGCGGTGACGGACTGCGGCTCGCCCTTCGCGCGAACTACGAGAGTCATCTTCGGATCGTAGGACTGCAGCAGCGGCTGATAGATGTACGGGTGGGGCGATTCACCGAGTGACCGGTACTTGCCGTCGCGGGCCACGCCGATGACTTCAAGAAACGGCCCCGCTGGCCCGCTTACGCTAACGCGCTTGCCCAGAGCATCTTCACCCGGCCAGAGCGTAGCGGCCAGTGTCTGGTTGAGTGCAACAACTCCGGGCGCACCTTTACGATCCGTTTCTGCGAAATCGCGCCCGCGCACAAGCGGCGTTTCCATCGTCTTGAAATAATTCGGGCCCACCACATTGAAGCCGGTGCTGATGCCTTCATCTCTTCGCTTGTCGTGACTGCCTTCTTTGAAAACGTGAAACTGCGCAAAAGAGAAACCGAGTTGCGCGAACCTCACCAGGCTCGCGCGCTCGACACCCGGCTGGGCTTCGACCCGAGCGAGCAAATTGCGGTAGAAGTTCTCGCCTTCAAATTCCTTGTAGCGCAACAGCCCCAGGTTGATTGGCACCGTCAGGGCGCGATCGACGCGGAAGCCCGGGTCAATTGTGTTCGCGCTTTGCAGCGAGCGGATGAAGAGGCCGGCGCCGACCAGCAGTACCACCGACAGCGTGACCTGCGCCGTTACGAACACAGCGCGCAGGCGCGAGCGACGCGAACCCGCGCGCTGCGCGTCTTCGCTCTTGAGGGCCATGACGATGTCCAGCCGCGAAGCCTGCAGCGCCGGCGCCAGTCCGAAGACGATGCCGGTGATGACTGAAACTCCTAAGGTGAATGCAAGTACACGCCAGTCTATTCCGAGATCGAGCGAGGCGAGCGGCGTAGTCTGCAGGTAAGAGATCAGAAGCTCATTCGCCCACAGCGCGAGCAGCAAGCCCAGAGCGCCGCCGGCAACGCCCAGCAGAATGCTTTCCGTCAGCCACTGACGAACCAAACGAGGACGGGTTGCTCCGAGGGCCTGGCGGATGGCAGTTTCGCGTCGCCGGACGGCGGCGCGGGCCAGAAGCAGGCTGGCTATATTCGCACACGCGATCAGAAGGACGAGCGCAACCACGACTATTACGATCCCCGCCAGCGGCAACGCTTCCTCTCGATCCCGCGGGTCCATTCCGCCATTCATGGATAGAAGTTGAACGCTGCGCAGCGTCTCGGCGCTCACTTTGCCGCGATAAGCCTCGGCCACATGTCGCGCGACGTTGGTCAACTCCGCTCCAGCCTGTTCACGCGAGACGCCAGGTTTCAGGCGCGCAAAGACCGCCAACCAACGGCTGTCGCGCTCCTGGAATCTGTTCGATAAAGGGTCCGCTGCTCTGGAGGCCTCTGGCGGGTTGAGCACCGGCTGCATGGAAAGCGGGACCCACAACTCGCGGTTGAGTCCCGCTTCAGTGCCGATAAAATTCTTTGGCGCGACGCCTACTACGGTAAAGCCAAGGCCATTGATGGAAATCTGCCGGCCGACTATGGCCGAGTCGGAATCGAAGCGCGTGCGCCAGAGGTGCTCGCTCAAGACGACGACGGGAATCGGAGTCTGCCCCTCCGCCCCGGCGAATGTGCGACCCGCGAGGGCGCCGACGCCGAGTACGTCAAAATAGTTCTCGGTCACGTACTCGCCCTTGATGAGTTCCGGCTCGCCGCCCCGCGCGAGACTGAACTCGCTCGTGCCCGTCGCTGCAGCCATGCCTGCGAAGCTTTGTGTCTGCCCTCTATAATCGACATAGTCGGGGTAAGAGATTGACGCGCGCAGCCACACGACGCGACTTTGGTCCTTGACCATTGGCACGGGACGAATGAGGATAACGTTGACGATGCTGAAGATCGCTGTGTTGAGACCGATGCCGAGCGCCAGCGATACTACCGCGACCAGCGTGAACCCCGGGGTCTTCCAGAGCATCCGCAATCCGTAATGCAAGTCTTGCAATAGAGTCTTCATTTTTCTGCCTTCCTCAAGCGCGATAGGTCCGATACGTCCTGTAGGTGCTGGTCACTCGTACCGCAGCGCCACCAACGGATCGACTTTCGTTGCGCGCCTGCCTGGCACGTAACAAGCAACCAGCGCGACGCCAGTCAGGAGTACCGCAATCCCAACGAACGTCACGGGATCAGTTGGTTCCACTGCGAAGAGCATGCTCTTCATCAACCGGGTCAAACTGAACGCGCCCACCAGACCAAAAGCAACGCCAATCAGGGCCAGCATCATTCCGCGCCCGATCACCATTTTGAAGACATCTCGCGGTTGGGCGCCGATGGCCATGCGAATGCCGATCTCATGCGAGCGCTGCGTGACGGTGTAACTCATCACGCCATAGATGCCGACGGCCGCGAGAATCAAGGCTAGAGAGGCGAGAAACGCAAGCAGCGTCATCGAGAGTCGTTGCGTGATGAGCGATTGGTCGAGCGTCTGCTCCATTGTGCTTACGTTGTATACGGGTTGATTCGGATCCATCCCCTGCACCTGTCGACGCACGGCCGCGGTCAGGTTCAACGGATCCGCCGTCGTGCGGATGATCAGGTTCATGCGCGGCGCCAGAAACGGAAGCATGTCGTTGGGGGCCTGGTTGAACGGGAAATAGAGCTGCGGTTGCACGCGCTCTACAGCGTCCAGGCCGAAGTGCTTGACGTGGGCGACGACGCCGACGATTTCGGCGTCGGGGTTGTCTTTGCCATCACCCGCGAGGTAGTGCCCGAGCGGCTCGTCGTTAGGAAACTGCGTGTGCGCAAACGCTTCATCGATTACCGCCACCCGGGGGCTGTGCTGCGTGTCCTGGGCGGTGAAGAATCTGCCTTTGACCAGGCGGATCCCCATCGCCTGCAGATAGTCGGGACTGGTGATGTAGAGCATCGTCTGCGGCTGCTTGCCGGGCTCAGCCTTTGGACGTCCCACGATGGCGAAGGAAGTGTCGGCTGTTTGTGAAAGCGGCATCCCGTTCGCGAAGGCCGCTGACTCGACACCGGGCAGTCCCGCGATCCGCCCGTTCAAGTCGTTAAAGAAGTTGAGGACCTTGCCGCCTTCATCCTTCTTTGCGTTGAGTGCGAGTTGCATTGTCAGCAAATTCTGCGACTTGAAGCCGGGGTTTGTATTGAGGATGCGTACGAAACTCTTGATCAACAGCCCCGCGCCGATTAAAAGCACGAGCGAGAGCGCGACTTCGGTAACGACCAGCGTGTTGCGCAGCCATGAACGCCGGCCGCCCGCGGTGGAACTGCGCCCGCCTTCTTTGAGCGTGTCGTGCAGGTCAGTCTTAGCCGCTGCGAGAGCGGGTACTAAACCGAAGATGATGCCGGTCAGCAGCGAGACGAACAGCGTGAAGAGCAGAACTGTGCCATCTAATTTGATCACTGCTGTCGACGGCAAGCTGGCGGCGCTGGCAGAGCGGAGCAAGTCAATACCCCAAAACGCCAGGAGTACGCCAATGATGCCGCCCAGAAGGGCCAGCAGGATGCTCTCCGTTAGCAGTTGCCGGACAATGCGCAGGCGTCCGGCGCCCAGTGCGGTGCGAATCGCCATCTCTTTCTGTCGCGTGGCCGCTCGCGCTAAGAGCAAGTTGGCGACGTTTGCGCACGCGATGGCCAGCACAAAGCCGACGGCGCCGAGCAGGATGAGCAAAGTGGTGCGGATATCGCCTACAAACACTTCGCGCAAGGGCGTGAGCGTCGCGCTGTTACCTTTCATGCCGTACTGCTCGGAAATGCGCGCGGCCATCGCAATGAGTTCGGCGCGCGCTGTCTCAACTGTGACGCCCGGCTTCAGTCGGGCAATCGCATAGATGCCGGGATGACTGCCACGCTCTTTCATCTCGTCAGCGCGCAATCCGATAGGCACGAACACATCGGTCGGTGTGCCGAAAGCGTAACTCGCGGGCAGTACACCAATGACCGTGTAGCTTGCCCCGCTCAAGTTTATTTGTTTGTTTACCAGCGTGGGGTCTGAACCGAAGCGGCGCTGCCACAAGCCGTAACTAATCATGCACACCGGATTCGCTCCCGGTTGGTCTTCCGCCGTCGCGAAACTGCGCCCCAACGCGGGCTTGACGCCGAGCACATCGAACAACTCGGCGGACACCGCCCTGCCCGCCAGGCGCTCCGGCTCACCCGTACCGGTCAGGTTGAGACTGCGAAACTGCAGCGCGGCAATGCCGGAAAAGATCTTGTTCTGCTCGCGCCAGTCGAGGAAGTTCGGATACGAGATGGACATCTGTGGCACATTCGGACTGTCTTCCGAGAGGCGCACCAACTTGTCGGGGTCGGCGTAAGGCAAGGGTTGCAGGAGCGCCGCGTTGACGACTGAGAAGATTGCAGTGTTCGCGCCAATTCCCAGGGCCAGCACGACAACGATAATCGCAGTCACGCTCCAATTCTTTAACAGCATTCGGACAGCGAAGCGTATGTCTTGCCAAAGTGTGTGCATGATGTCATTTCCCATTTTCCATTGCCGATTGCCGATTGTTTGCCTGGTAGATCTCGCAGCAGTTATTTGCCTCTAATCGGCAATTGGAAATCGGCAATCGCCAATGTCTTTACTCGTAACGCAGCGCCACCAGTGGATCGACTTTCGTTGCGCGCCGCGCCGGGATGTAACACGCAACCAAAGCCACACAAATCAGCAGAAGTGGAATTGCAATGAATGTAGTTGCATCTGTCGGAGTTACTCCAAATAACAGACCCGACATCAAGCGAGTCAGCGCATACGAGCCAACCAGTCCGACTACCACTCCCAACAGAGCCAGCGTCATTCCACTTCTGATAACGAGCATCAACACGTCTTTCGTCTGTGCGCCCAGCGCCATGCGAATTCCGAGCTCGTTTATCCGGCTGGCAATGTTGTAGGACATCACGCCGTACAGCCCGATACAGGCGAGAAACAACGCCAGCAAGCCAAAGAAGCTGGAAAGCTGGGTGAGCATGCGCTCGGTCGTAATCGTCTGGCCTGCGAGCTCATTGACCGTGTGAATCTCAGGCGGATCTAGCAGGGGCGCCGCATCTTTGATTACCGCGCGAATAGCTGAGGCCACCGCTGCCGCATTTCCCGAGATGCGAACTTCATTGATGGCCCACGAGAAGTTCGGATCGCGGGAAGTGTGGAAGAACGGCGTGAAAAACCAACTACCGGGTGGTGTGCGCAGGTCGTCGTGTTTAGAGTCAGCCACCACGCCGACCACCACAAAGTCCAATGCCATCGGCGGAGAGCTGGCCCTGATTCGCCGGCCTATGGGGTTCGCATCGCCGAAGTAGGTACGAGCCATCGTCTGATTGATCACTCCAACGAGCGGCGCGTTTCCTTCGTCTTGTGGACCGACTTCACGGCCCAACACGATTGGAATACCCGCATTCGAGAAATAGTTCGGCCCAATGTAGTCGTTGAGTGCACCCATTTGTTGGCCGGAGGGCGGAGTGTAGCCCTCGATCGAGATGTTCATGCCAAGGTCGATGTTGCTGAAGAGGCCGGTTAGGGACAAACTCGCGCTACGCACACCGGGAATTGCCCGGATACGCTCAAGCACCTCCTTATGGAGTTGGTCCGGACGGCCTTTGTAGTTGTCGGAACTCGGGCCGACCGCGAACTGAAGAAGATGTTCTCCGTCATATCCAGGCTCAACGTGCGTTAGCTTCTGAAAGCTATGGACGAAAAGCCCGGCAACGATCAACAAGACTACTGATACGGAAACTTGGCCGACCACTAGAATCTTCCCTGCAGACACTCGGCCATGTCGGGCCGAGCCGCCGACCGTTCCCTTCACGCTTCCTTTCAGCACTGAGTTCAAATCCACGCGCGCGGCGCGGAACGCCGGCACCAGGCCGAACAGAATCCCGGTAAGCGCGGAGACTCCGAGAGTGAAGCCGAGCATGCGAGCATCGGGATGAAGATCGAGCGCGATCGGCGTCGAGTCCGACGAGACAAGTCGCAGCAGCAGCACATCAGCCCACAGCGCCAGCAACAGGCCCAAGCCACCACCGAGCAGTGCCAGCAGCACGCTCTCCGTCAGGAGTTGTTGCATCAGGCGGCGGCTACCCGCGCCCAGCGCAGCACGCACGGCGATCTCTTTCTCCCTCATCGAGGCCCGTGCCAGGAGCAGATTGGCGACATTCGCGCAAGCTACCAATAACACGAGACCGACAAGGCCCATCAGGATCAGCAGCGGCTTGCCGAATGAGGTGCGCAAGGTTGATGCGCCCCGGCTGCCGGGGGCGAGCGCGATCCGTTGATTCAAATATCCCGGCCGTGCGTTTGCCGTCAGTTGGCTCGCTTCATCTTGAAGCATTTGTTGGAGTGTCAGGTTGATGCCGGCCTGTGCCTGTTCCAGCGTCACACCGGGTTTGAGCCGGGCCATTAGCTGCAACCACATGTATTTGTTCCTGACATCCTTAGGTGGTGCGAGCACCGTCATAGGCACTTCAGTCTGCATGATGAGGGGAACCCATAGATCCGGAGCATTGCCTACGGTCTCGCCGGAAAATTCAGGGGGCGTCACGCCGATAATCTCGAACGATGTCTTCCGAACGCGGATCCGGCGACCGACGATCGCCGAATCGAACGCGAAGCGGTTCTTCCAGTAACTGTAGCTGATCACCGCCACCGGATTGGCGCCTTTCGCTTTATCGATCTCCTCGGTAAACGTCTGCCCGCGGACGGAATTCACTCCCAGGTTCGAGAAATAGGCGCCGCTCACCGCACTGATTCGAGC
>WNFA01003690.1_pt1 | contig 12743 bp, 12 predicted proteins | sample 5400481 | NCBI WGS metagenome assembly WNFA01 (sample SAMN13153340, study PRJNA577476) | soil metagenome | isolation source: 120 cm saprolite under Douglas fir tree site 2 hole 1 replicate 2 | place: USA:California | collected 2015-04-18 | reverse complement strand
GTGTTGAAGGATGTGCTGAAAACGCTGGTATACGAGTTAAGCATATATCGCAACACGCTCGGCGATAGACCGGTGATCCCGCAATCCATAATCGAGAAGCCGCCCTCCGCCGAACTGCGCCCGGGCCAGAAGGATGTCGACAGCCTGCCCCCATACGAGGTGCTTGATCCAATTCTGAAGGCTTATGTGGAAGAGGATCGCAGCTTCGAGGAGATGCTGGCCATGGGTTTCGAGCGCAAGACGGTCGAACGCGTAATGCGGCTGGTTGATATCAGCGAGTACAAGCGCCGCCAGGCTCCTCCGGGTGTGAAGATTACCCCGCGAGCCTTCGGACGCGACAGGAGGCTGCCGATTACGAACAGGTACCGGGATGGGATCTAAGAATATTGCAGATCCCATTCATGGACGTTTGCGCATCTGCTGCTGGAGGGGAGGAACCTGTTCAGGCTTACGGCCTCGCCAGCGCGAAGTAACACGCTGTAATAACCACCTGATTTCCTCATTGAAAATGGCAAAGCCGCCGATGATGAAGAAAAGGATGATCCCCCCGAGAAAAAGATAATCACCTTCTGATATACCACTATCCGGCCTCTGAATATCGTAGAGGTAATAGAAGATTACTGCCGGTATTAACGCATAGAGGCTTGAGCTTTTCAGACGCTTCAACACGATACCGAGCGCTTCTTTCGCGTTCAGCCTGGTTGTGGCCTCTTCCCGCGCACGGCGAAGATAATAGACGCTCCGGCCAACAACGACGCCCAGCATAACGAGAAGGCATGGTATCCAGAACGGACTGTTGAAAAAACCGGTGAAGAAAAAGGCGAAATAGATCAAGAGCAGCAGAGTCACGAACAATATAACCTGGAGGCTCGAGTGGGTGAGAAAATCCCATATGAAAGCAAGCGTTCGCTTCACTCTGTGCCCCGATGAATGCTCTTTGAGCCATTGCAGAGACTGTTTCACCTCGTCCATACTCTGCGGCCTTTTGCTGGCATCTCGCTCAAGCATCTGCCCTATGAAGGGTCGCAGCTTCCTGGGAACCCTCCTTTTGATTTTTCGCCCTTGCTTTTCACCGCTGATGGCTATCTCCAGCGGGTCGCGTCCGGTTAGCAGCGTCTGTAAGGTCGCCCCCAGGCCGTAGATATCGGTTTGCGCGCTGGTTTGGGCTTTCCCATATTGCTCAGGCGCCGCGTACGCCGGGGAGCCGAGTGGAGCGGTATCTCTGGTTTGGCCCGGCTCATAGTGACGGGCAATGCCGAAGTCGATCAGGTAGATGCGACCTTTTTTAGTCAGCATAATGTTGGCAGGCTTGACATCGCGAAAGATGATCGGCGGCCGTTGTGCATGCAGGTATCCCAACACGTCGCACAGGGCGATCCCGATGTCAAAGACCTTTTGCGTGGACAAGCGTCCTCGGCGCGCTTTCTTGAGCATGTCTTCCAGGGTCTCCCCCGCGATATAATCCATCACGATATACCAGTGATCAGGATCGGTAAAGTAATCATAGATGCGAGGAATGTTGTCATGTTTCAGCTGGGAGAGATAGCCAACTTCGCGGTTAAAAGTATCCGTGGCCTCGATCATCTGTTGTGGAGTGAGCAGGCTCAGGGTGATTTGCTTAATAGCGACTAACCAGCGGTGATGGTCAAGGTCTTCTGCCTTATAAGTGACGCCGAACCCGCCTTCACCGGCCTTATCGAGGATGCGGTAGCGCTGGGCGAAGAGAGTACCAGGACGCAAGGCGCTAGCAGATGCAGCCGGAGGGGGTGGTAGAGATGCTTGAGCTGCTTGCACTGATTGCGATGGTGAAGAAGCGCCAAAGTAGTGACGACAGACAGCACAGGAGGTCGCTTGTGCTGGAAGCGCAGCACCACATTCATCACAAAAGAGCGTAGAGGTCATGGCCATAACCGTGCCTTTCTCGAACAGCATGGCTCTATATCTGTACGTTGCTCACCCTATGTAACTATTTCAGAAGGGCCTGCTTGCTCACCGCCACAGGCCCCCGTTGGAAATTGCTAATTGCTATAAAGAATATAGCATACTGTTATTTGATTGTCAAGGGGTGCAGGTCTGGGGCAAGCGTCGCCCTGCAGGCTCACACCTCCATCACGATAGGCAGGATCATTGGGCGGCGGTGCGTTTTTTCGTAGAGAAACTCGCTCAGTGTGTGCTTGATTTTGTCCTTGATAAAGGTCCAGTCGGAAGCGTGGCCGTTCAAGCCAATGAATGACTCGAGCACGCGCTCGCGGGCGCTCTCCAGCAGCTCTTCGGCATCGCGCATATAGACGAAGCCGCGCGAGACAATATCAGGGCCGGCCAGGGGCTGCCCGGTCTCTTTATCAACGGTGAGCACAGCCATGAGAATGCCATCCTGTGCCAGCACCTGGCGGTCGCGCAGCACGATGTGGCCCACGTCACCCACGCCCAGCCCATCCACGTAGACATTACCGGATGCTACGTGGCTGGCCACCTTAATGGAATCTGGAGTGACCTCAACGATATCACCGTCTTCAGCAACAACAATGTGGTCCCTGGGTATACCAATTGTGCATGCCAGCTTCTGATGCAAGACCAGTTGCCGGTACTCGCCATGAACGGGCATGAAGAAATGCGGGCGCAGCAGCCCGAGCATCAATTTCAACTCTTCCTGGGCGGCATGTCCCGAAACGTGAACGTTCGAAATGCCCTGGTAGAAGACCTCCGCGCCCTGGCGAAACAGGTTGTTGATCGTGCGGTTCACCATCTTCTCGTTGCCCGGGACGGGCGTTGCCGAGAGGATGACCGTGTCATTTGGCTGGATGCGCACCAGGCGATGGTCCTGATTGGCGATGCGGGTGAGGGCCGAGGTCGGCTCTCCCTGGCTGCCGGTGCAGATGATGACGATTTGCTCCGGCTGGAACTTGTTGATGTCTTCGGCACGAATCAGCATACCCTTGGGAATGTCCAGGTATCCAAGTTCCATCGCCATCTGCACGTTGTTGACCATGCTGCGTCCCACCAGGGCAACCTTGCGCTCGTAGCGAGCAGCGGTATCGACAACCTGCTGCACGCGCGAGATGAGCGAGGCGAAGGTGGCAAGGAGGACACGCCCAGGTGCGTTGGCAAAGATTTTGTCGAGCGAGTCGTTGATGACGCGTTCCGAAGGCGTATAGCCAGGGGTCTCGACGCGCGTACTATCCCCCATCATCACCAGGACGCCCTCATTACCGATACGGGCCAGCGTGCCGAAATCGGCGGGGTGCCCATCGATAGGCGTATGATCGAATTTATAGTCGCCCGTATGCACAATCGTGCCAATGGGCGTATGAACGACGATGCCCACGCAATCGGGAATACTATGGTTGACGCGAAAAAACTCGATCAGGCATTTACCCAGTTCTAACTGGTCACCGGGGGTGATGACGTTGACGGTTGCTCTTTCGAGGAGCTTGTGCTCCTTGAGTTTCACATTGATCAGGCCTTGCGTCAGACGAGTTGCGTAGATGGGAGGGAAATCAAGCATGGGCAAAACATAAGGCAGACCACCGACATGGTCTTCATGGCCGTGAGTGATGAGGATGCCACGAATACGGTCTGTCTTATCATTGAGGTAGTTCGTATCAGGGATGACGAGATCGACACCTAACATTTCATCGTCGGGGAACATTACCCCCGCGTCAATGATGATGATATCGTTACCGTACTCAACGACCATCATATTCTTTCCGACTTCCCCTAAACCTCCCAGGGGGATGAGTCGAACATTTTCTGTTGTCAAGGTAATAAGAAACCTCCTGACTACACTTGTATGTGTGTAGCTCTGCTATACAGTATTTGATTGTGGTTATGTATCTTCACTTCTGCTTCCGCCTGCAGAAGTTAAAGGCTTAAATCAAAGCTTTAATAATAAATCCTATTATTCCATTTAAAAGTCTATCACATCCATGGGAAAAAGGCAAGCGGCAAGCCGGATTGCCCAGGGCTGTTGCAAATGCTTTTTTGCCGCCTGCGGCGGCAGGGAAGGGAAAGGAGCGAGGGCACCTCGCGCTCCGCCAGGGGGCTGCTGCCCCCTGGACCCCTGCTTCTTCCCATTCTTGCAACAGCCCTGCCGAATTGCCAAATGAGTACGTTCAGGCAGTGCCAAAGCGCCAGGAGGCCTGGTAGGCGTGCTGGGCGTCGCTGAGGGCATCGAGGCGAATGCCGAGCGCGCGGAGTTTGAGGGTGGCAACACGCTCGTCGATCTCGGGTGGGACATCGTAGACGGCGGGGGGTAGATTGCGGCCATCGTGGAGGAGGTAGTGTGCGCTGAGCGCTTGATCGGCAAAGCTGAGGTCCATTACTGCTGCCGGGCTGGCCTCGGCGGCAACCTGTCCGACCAGGCGACCCTGAGCCAGCAGATAGAGCACGCGCCCGTTGGGAAGGCGGTACTCTACCAGGTGCTCGCGGATTTCTACCTCGCCAACGGCGAGTTTGCGCAAGGCGGCGACGTCTACCTCGACATCGAAGTGGCCGGAGTTGGCAAGGATGGCGCCGTCTTTCATCGCCAGGAAGTGCTCGGGTCGAATAACTCCGCTTATGCCCGTGGCAGTCACGAAGATGTCGCCAAGCGGCGCGGCATCAGACATGGGCATTACCTGAAAACCTTCCATAACGGCTTCGAGGGCGCGCACTGCGTTGACCTCACACACGATGACGTGGGCTCCCATGCCACGGGCGCGCATGGCGATGCCTCTGCCACACCAACCATAGCCGGCGACGACGAAGCTTGCACCGGCCAGCAGGATGTTGGTCGCCCGCAAAATGCCGTCGATGGTGTTCTGGCCGGTGCCGTAGCGATTATCGAAGAAGCGCTTGGTGGGGGTGTCGTTGACTGCAATGACCGGAAACTGGAGTTGTCCACCAGCGGCCAGGGCGCGGGCGCGCATAACCCCGGTGGTTGTCTCCTCGATGCCGGCAACGGTGGTTTTGCCTGTAGGACGCTGGTGCAGGGCAACAATGAGGTCGGCGCCGTCGTCCATTACCAGGTATGGCTCGGTGACCAGCGTTTGTTCGATATGGCGCTGGTAGGTGGCGAGGTCCTCGGCATAGTAGGCGTAGACGGCCATGCCATCAGCAGCAAGGGCGGCGCATACATCGTCCCTGGTCGAGAGGGGATTTGAAGCGCAGAGGGCGATCTCGGCGCCTCCAGCCTGCAGCGCGCGCAGCAGAACGGCGGTCTCGGTCGTGATATGCAGGGAGGCAGCGATGCGCTGACCCTGGAAAGGCTGTTCGGCGGCGAATTCGCTAGCGATCTGACCGAGGACGGGCATGTGGCGCGCAGCCCACGCGATGCGCTGCTGTCCACGCCCGGCAAGAGAAACATCTCGAATATCACTATTCACAGTCAGTATTCCTTTCATTAATAATTCTATCCAACGTCGTAGCTCCCCGATTGATCGAGGGAGCCCGATAATGAATTTTCACATTCAAGGTCGGTCCTGTCATGCTGAGCGAAGCGAAGCATCTCTCTACCCATCGAGAGAGACCCTTCGCTGCGCTCAGGGTGACAACACGGTACCGATGTTGGTTGTGAAAGTTCATTATCGAGGGACCAGGGCTTGCCCCTGTCATGATGATCACACAACAATTTCAGGCTATGCGATTGCTGGTGCTCAGCCTCCACAGGCGGCGCTGCTTGCGGTTTTCCCAGGCTACCCAGTCAAGCCGCTCATCTTGCTGAGTGCCTCCGCTTGAGATGATGTGGACTGGAGACATCTGCTGAGCAAAATATCCATCCAGCGCTGCAACAAGCGCTTTGTTGGCGCTGGTGACAGCCTGGCAGCGTTCGGCTGGTTCAAGTGTGCCTACGAGGGCCTCGCGGCCATCGATCAGCAGCAAGACAAGTTCCGAACCAGTATCCCCGCTAATGGTTGCAGACTGGAAGACCCGACATCCGCTCGCACGGGCAAGCGCGAGCATATCGACCAGTACCGTGCTGTAGTTCGCGGGCAGCTCGAGGTAAATTGTCCTCTGTGCCGATGCGATCAGCGCCTGCGTGCGGGCCAGAATATGCTGCTGGCCTCGCAGCACCCAGAACTCAGCAGAGGTGTCCGGGCGAGAAAGCGACGCGAGAGCGCTGGCGAGGGCATCGAGGGTGGCAGACATGGTTGAGCGAACTTGCCCAAGGAACTGCTGTGGCTCGCTGGCGATGTAACGTGGAGGGTCGCCCGGCTGTACAAGGGCAAGACCTTTCTGCGCCAGGCGTTCAAGGATTTCGTAGCTGCGCGAGAGGGGAACTTGAGAGCGTTTGCCCAGTTCATAACCCGTCAGCGGCCCATCCGATAGGAGGGTGTAATAGGCCTCGGCCTCGTACTTGTTCAAGCCAATTTGTTGTAGTAGCTCGATAGCCGTCATGGTTGTCTCCTCATAGTAACCACTATAGTGGTTACTATACATTGAAATAGAGGGATTGTCAAGTCTATAGTCTGAGATCCACTCAGAAATAGGGGTGCAGGGGACGAAGTCCCTTGCCGGAGCGCGAGGTGTCCTCGCGCTCACCCTCTCCTCTCAAAGCGGGCCGCAGGGCCGCTAAAAGAATTATGAGTGGATCTCAATATAGTGCCTTGTAACACTTCAACTTTCATCAGCGTGTAGAGTGTGACAATTCAATGTCTTCCAGGAAGTACTGTCGTAGAAGCATCCTCTATTAACCCTTTTGGAGACACCTGTACCAGTAGAGAACGGCACGCGTTGATGCTCGTGAGAGACGCGTCATCGTGTTGCAGAAGTATTGAAGGAGGGCTAACAATGAAACTTGCCATGATGGAAAAACAGAACATACCTGCCGCTCTCAAGAAGGCAGTCGTCCTCAAAGGACGGAACAAAGAAAGCACGATGAGAGATATGGGGCTCCTGGTTTTACGGCTGATAACGGGAGGACTGATAGCCGGTCATGGAGCGCAAAAGCTCTTTGGCTGGTTCGGCGGGTCTGGCTTGAAGGGAACGGCAGCCATTTTTGAGTCGATAGGACTCAAGCCTGGGACCACCTGGGCTACTGCTGCCTCCGCTTCTGAGTTCGGAGGTGGCGTGCTCACCACGTTAGGCTTCTTGCACCCGCTAGGTCCCATGGGCACGATGGGGGCGATGGTCATGGCGACAGCCAAGGCCCACTGGGGCAAACCAATCTGGGCGAGTAAAGGTGGAGCCGAGTTGCCTCTCACCTATATAGCTACCGCGCTTGCTCTTACGCTCACCGGCCCCGGACGTTTCTCGCTTGATCGTCTGTGCGGTATCCGCTTGCCGCGTGCGCTGGTGATTGCTGCAGCACTGGTCGAAGGCGTGCTGCTAGCTATCGGTATCACGAGTCACCCGGCGCCTCCTCCTACGTCTCCAGTCGAGCGTCAAGCAGCGACAACTGTTGCCACAAGCTAGGGCATAGGAACACGTTCATCATGGCTTGTGCAGAGATGCTCACACAAGCCATGGTAACGTCGAGTAGAATCACCAGCACCACTGTCCCTGTAACCTACCCTTTCCTTGCCGGGTACGACACAAAAATGCTCTTCGTCTCGCTGAACTCATCCACCGCGCTCATCCCCAGTTCGCGGTGTCCATTGCCGCTCGCCTTCATACCGCCGAAGGGCATCTGTATCTCCGCACCCGTGGTAGGAGCATTGAAGTAGATCAGCCCCGACTCGATGTCGCGCATGGCCCGGAACGTGAGGCGAGTATTCTCCGTGAAAATCGCAGTCGAGAGCCCATATTCCGTCGAGTTCGCCACCTGTACAGCCTCCTCGTACGAAGCTACAGGCAAAATAGAGATGAACGGACCGAACACCTCTTCGCGTGCAATACGCATTGAAGGACTCACGTCCGTGAAGATTGTAGGTTTATAGAAAGCTCCCTCGCTATATTCCCCGTTGGTAATAGCGCAGCCCCCCGTCAGCAGCTGTGCCCCTTCCTGCTTGCCGATCTCAGTGTACTCGTGCACTGCTTTAATGCGCCCCCTGTTCACCAGTGGCCCCATCTCGGTCTCCGGCTGCAAGCCATCCCCTATGCGCAGCTTCTCTGCGGCTGCGACCAGGCCATCCGTAAAAGCCTTTTGCACTGCTTTTTGCACAATCACGCGGCTGGTCGCTGTGCAGCGCTGCCCAGTAGTGCCGAATCCTCCCCAGGCTACGCTCTCCACCGCCAGGTCGATATCGGCATCCTCCAATATAATCACCGCGTTTTTGCCGCCTAGCTCCAGTGTGCAGCGGCGCAGGTCCCGACCGCAAATCTCCGCGACATGCCGCCCAACTTCCGTCGAGCCGGTCAGCGAAATCATATCGATACGTTTATTGCTCGCCAGCGCATCGCCCAGCGATCCTCCAGGGCCGGTCACCACATTGAGCACTCCTGCAGGCAGTCCAGCCTCATGCAGCAGCTCAGCCAGCTTGAGCACCAGCAGCGGCGTATCACTGGCCGGCTTCAGGATCACCGCGTTGCCCGCCAGCAGCGCGGGAAACGTCTTCCATGCCGGGATCGCCAGGGGGAAGTTCCACGGAGTAATAATACCCACAATCCCCATTGGCTGCCTGATCGTCATGCAGAACTTGTCGCGTAATCCCGAGGGAACCGCCTCCCCTTCCGCGCGCCGCCCTTCGCCCGCTGTATACTTCGCAACGTCAATCGCCGTCTGCACATCCCCGCGCGTCTCCTTCAAAATCTTGCCCATCTCCCGCGTCATCAACCGCGCCAGTTCCTCTTTATGTTGCTCCAGCAGCAGCGCAGTGCGCAGCAGCACCTCCCCGCGTTCAGGCGCAGGCGTCGCGGACCACCCGGGCTGCGCTTCTACCGCTGCATCGATTGCATCCTCCAGGTCGGCCGCCGTCGACTTCTGGTAGCTGCCAATAACCTCACTCGTCCGCGCAGGATTCGTACTGGTAAACGTCTCCCCCGAATGTGAATGCTGCCATTTACCCCCAATAAAATTCTGAAATACCTGGCCCTGCTCTGTTGCAGAACCGGATGTAACCGGAGATATCGACATACTATTCCTCCTCATCGAGTATTTGCATTCCTCATTGAAATTGCCCTATCGTATATCATGATATCAGACTTCCAGGTGATACCGCCAGCTAAGAACCTATCCCATCTACCGCTTCCTATTTTTCTTCCGCGACTGCTTCACCATCTTGCTCCTGGCTTTCTTATGAGCAGCCTTCTCCTTGTGAGCTACCTTAGAGGAAACAGGAAAGAAAGTTCCCTCGGCAGAGGTAGACGGCAACTGTCTCTCTCCCCGGTTACTTGCTCGCTTCTGAGCAACCTCCTCAGCCGACTTCAACCCGAACTCTACCTGCACATCATCCCAATCCCCCATCACTATCGGATCAACATAGCCCTTATCAAACGCCCGTTCGATAACAGGTGCTACCTCCCTGGCTTCCAATTCCACCAGTGCCAGGACGAGAAATCCATTCACATCTGGCTCGTTTTCCTCAAACCGTTTCAGCCGCTCTTCAAGAAGAGCAATACTCTCACTCTTGGCGTCAGGCCATCTCTTTCCAATATTTTTAATGCTTGCAATCGCGCTAATCCGTGAAGAATCATTATGAGAGAGGTCTGCAATATACCCTGCCAGAACAGGAAGCGCTGCTGGCCCAATCATGCCAAAAACATCTGGTAGTTCTTCATTTACCCAATCATCGTATTCCAGCCTATCGAATAGCCCGAGCAGTGGCTCAACCGCCTCCACAGCGCGCAGTTGCCCAAGCGCACGCCAGGCATGAATCGGGGCCCAGACCTCTCTACTCTCCGAATCGGCCTCGTTTAATTCCTCATCCGTGGCCATCCGTATCAGATTGGGAATATGTTCTGGCCCAATCCCCAACTCCCTGTAATCAGGCCACTCATCCGGCTTCATCAAATTACTCTCACCATACGTAAGCAACTTATCCACCGGTGGCTGATAGCTCGTTTTACTGTCTGTTTCCATACTTAACCTGCTATTTCCCCTAGCAACCTCCTCACATTCCCCCCCAGCATCTGTTCCTTCTCCTCCTCGCTGATCTGCAACCGCTGCACCCTGCGCAGATTATCTCCCGGCATGCCGTAGGGATAATCGCACCCGTAAAGCAGGCGGGAGGCTCCCAGACTCTGCACAATAGACTCGTTGACCTGTCCCAGGCTGGTATCGAAATGAATATTGGGGTAATCGCGGAACTGCGCCTGCACGCGTTCTTGCCCCCCATTAAGCATGCCCATGTGCGGAATAATCAGCCTGACATCGGGGTAGCGACGCACAAACTCTTTAGTGACCTCGAAATGTTCCTCGAAGGTCATCACAAACTTCAGCGACTGGATCGCCTTCATCACAGCCTGAAAATCCTGCGTATCCATCTGCCTGCGCACCTCATCCATATTGATCGGGTAGCTGTAGTGCAGCCCCCCGTCATGCGCCGGTGAAAACCAGCAGTGCCATTTGATGCCGCGATACTGGTTCAGATTGCCGGGAACAGGCAGCCGGTCATACGGGCGCTGCCCGCTGTACGCATTGCCGCCATAGTAGTAGAAGGGGTAATACCCAAACTGCCTTGCCGCCTCCAGCACATAGGTAGAGTCATCCACCATCACATCGCTCTCCGGGTCCGCGAAGACCACTGCCCGGCTGATACCCTCCCTCTTCAGTAGTTTGTCAATAGACTCAATGGGGAGATGGTATTGTCCAATATGCACGTGCGCATCGATGATTTCCGGCATGACTACCTCCCTGGGACTAACTATACCGCTCCCACGGCTGCTGGTTGCCCGCGCTGCCCGACCAGCGGGCAACCTCCAGTACACTGTCTACCACCTCCTGTGGCACCGGGTCCGGGCGGAACTGCCGCACGGCCCGCAGCCCGCGCAGCAACGCAATCAACCTCTGTGGATTCTCTGCCTCAGCCATATCGTCTTGCTCCCTCTATCAGTAGGTGCGTACCAGGCACCTTGTAAAAATAGCGTATATCGCCCCACAAATCATTCATCCGTAAACATTATACATCCTGTAGGGACGGAGGTGGGGACGGTATAGCCCAGGAAAGGCCTCAGATTATGTTCCCCTTTTGAACCGCTCCCGCGTGAGTTCGGATCGTCTCACATGCTAAGAGCATACGAAACTCCTTACTTTGCGTCATGTGTGTTTGCTATGCTGTGAGCAGGCGACGTATTACGAATTGCGAGAAAGAAAGAGGCCTGAAAAATGAGGATTGCTGCACTTTACGATATTCATGGAAATCTGCCAGCGCTGAATGCAGTGCTGGAGGAACTCGAGCAAGTGCGACCGGACGTGGTTGTTATTGGTGGAGACATGGTTTCCGGTCCGATGCCTCGGCAGACGCTGGAGCGCCTGGGCCAGCTTGGGAACCGCGTGTATTCTCTTCGAGGAAATGCAGATCGCGAGGTAGTCGCTGCATTCGATGATCTGCCGTTTACTCCAAGGATGCCAGAGGAGGTGCGTGAGGTAACCCGCTGGACTGCTCAGCAATTAGAGCGGTCCCAGCGAGATTTCCTGGCGCAGTTACCAGAGCAGATCACGCTCCACGTCGAGGGTCTTGGAGACGTCTTGTTCTGCCACGCCACCCCGCGCAGCGACGAGGAGATCTTTACGCCGATCACTCCACAGGAGCGGCTCAACACGATCTTCACCGGCATTGAACAGCAACTCGTTGTCTGCGGACATACCCATATGCAGTTTGAGCGACGCGTGGGCAGCGTGCGCATTGTAAATGCAGGAAGTGTAGGCATGCCCTACGCTGACCGTCCGGGCGCGTACTGGTTGTTGGTTGGGCCTGAAGGGAGTGAGTTTCGCAGGACAGAGTACGATGTGGAGACAGCAGCGCAGCAAGTGCGAGAAAGCGGCTACCCGCAGGCTCAGGACTTCGCTGGGGAGAATGTGCTCAAGGTGCCATCAGCGGCAGAGGCCACGGAGATCTTTGAACGCATGGCGATGGAGAAGTAAAAATAATTCAACTCGGCTGGGCAAGGAGTCCCCCGTCTTTGAAGCGGGGAGGAATTGCCCCAAAACACCCCTTGTTCCTTATTGTGCATGCTCTTCTCCTCTCTTGCCTTTTTCGTACATGTGTGCTATCCTGTGCGTGTAGGCTTAGGCACTCTGCTTCGGTAGAGAGAGACGGTTCGCCTATGGGTTCCTTTCCAACTGAACGTAGGGCGTTCTGAACCAGAAGCCAGGCTCAGGTAAAACGTTCGTGGTCGAACAACGCTGCTCATTCGGCATGCTGGGTGAGCACGGGCTGATTGTCATGCAGCCCTGATGTGTCGGTCGATGAAGCCAAAGCGGAAGGGTCTCCTTTTCGAGTTGAGGCAGAGACTAGACACAAGCTCCCGCATTCATGCGGGGGTTCATGACTCTAGCTTCTTCGTCGCCTTTCCAGAGGCCAAAAACATGATCCGGGGGACCGATATACGGTCCCCCGGGTGGATGCATCTCTTACGCCGTCTCAACCGTCGGGCCGCCAGACGGGGCGGCCTGGCTGCTGGCAGCGGGCGCCTCATCCGCAAAATCACCCTCCTGCGCAGGGCGCTTGAAAATGTAATAGGCTGAATTCGCCGTCAGCGGCTGGATACCTACCAGCTCCCAATTCTCTTTACCCAGACTATTTAGATAGCGCCGTGCAAACGTACTGCGCCGCTCGTTGCTGATCAGCGTCTCGAGCCCCTCGCTAGAGATACGCCCGCGATAATCAATATACACGACCTTGTAGGCAAACTGCTGTGCCATAGTGCAAGCTCCTTATGGTTGT
>WNFA01003689.1_pt1 | contig 12743 bp, 12 predicted proteins | sample 5400481 | NCBI WGS metagenome assembly WNFA01 (sample SAMN13153340, study PRJNA577476) | soil metagenome | isolation source: 120 cm saprolite under Douglas fir tree site 2 hole 1 replicate 2 | place: USA:California | collected 2015-04-18 | reverse complement strand
CGTCCCAAAACTGCGTCTTGTTGTAGAGCGCGCTCAAGACGGTCGGGGCGTTCCTCTGGCCAAGGCGACCGTGGATGCCAATTGACACCGGGCGCCCGTCGGTGAATGCCCGCGCGGGGTCATGGCAGGTAGCGCACGCCACCGTGCCGTCGGCGGACAACCGGCTGTCGAAGAACAGCTTCAGGCCGAGCTTGACCTTCGCGGGTGTGATGGGATTCTCCGGTGGGATGACCGCCTGTGTGAGTTGCTCAGGGAATCCGACCTGGTTCGTAGGTCTCGGTTGCGCCAGAATTCCCGCCTTGGGAATCGGCGGCGCCTTCCCGTGGGGCAGGCGGGCTGGCTCGCCCGCCGCACCTTCCTGTCCATAGTTCGCTGGCGAGTAGCCCAAGATGATCAGGCTCAAAAGCAGCCTCATCAGAAGTCTGTTTTTTTCATTTGGATTCATAAAATCTACTGCCCATCTTTTAAACGGGGCGCACACCGACGGCGAGCCTTGATCGGGGCCCTTGCAGCCAGCCGGATATCCGACGATGGCAAACCCAGCGGGCGTGGCATCGTATGGCCCAGACCGTCGTAGAACTCACCTGCCTTCCTTGCGTTTGAAGACATAAAACAAATAAGCCAGCGACGGCAGCAGCAGGATCGCACCGAAACCCAATGCAATCACCAATAAGCGCAGGGTGAATTCAGGAGCAGCGGCATTGGTTACTGTGACATCAGGCGTAACCAGATTGGGATATTGCGCCAAACCCCAGCCCACAAGAATGAGGGTGACTTGTCCAATCGCGGCAAGCCGTGCCACCACGAAGCGTCGCAGCCAGAGGGCAATCAATGCCGCGCCCGCAAAAAGACTCGTCCACACCAGCAGCACCGGCGCCCACCAGCGCGTCAATTCGTAATACATCGCCGGTGCGCCTCGTCGGGAAGTGAGGAAGACCACCAAGGCAATGGGCGCAAGCGCCAGCCCGGACCACAAGGAGCGCCGGCGAAAATCGTCTTGCAGGTCAGGTTCACCCCGGGTGTCGAGCGTGAGGTAAGTGGCTGCCAGAAACGCGAAGAGTCCGAGCGCAAACACGCCGCAGGACAGCGCAAATGGCGTCAGCCAGCCGGCCATGAAGCCGCTGAGGACACGCCCTTGCTCGACGCGGATTTGGCCGGTGGTTAAAGCGCCAAGGATGACCCCCTGGAAAAAGGGGGTTAAAAAGCTGGCCATCCCGAAGACGTTGCTCCACCGGCGCCTATCCTTCACGTCGTATTTGCGGAACACGAACGCGGAGCCGCGCAGCACGATGCCAAGGAGCATCACAGTCATCGGAATGTTGAGCGCCGTCATCATGGTTGCGAAACCTCTCGGGAATCCGGTGAACAGCAGAACAATAACGAGAATTAGCCATACGTGGTTGGCTTCCCAGATGGGCGCGATGGCGTCCGCGATCGCCTCACGCTGCCGTTTGGCGCGAGGCCCGAACGCCAGCAAGTTCCATATCCCACCGCCAAAATCCGCGCCGCCCATGAGCGCATAAACAATGAGCGACGCTAAAATGAAAATGGCGACGATGACCTCAAGCACGAGTTACCCCGTTTGGTTGCGCTGGCACAGGATTGCTGGTTTCCAAAAATTGGCGTCGCAGGAGAAGCACAACGACAATTGCCAGAAAGATGTAAACCGCGGTGAAGATAACGAACGGCACGACCAGTCCCGGCATGGGTGTTACCGCTTCTCGAGTCCGCATCACGCCATAAATGATCCATGGTTGGCGTCCCAATTCCGTTACCATCCATCCGGTTTCAATCGCCAGAAATCCTAACGGACCGGCGGCAACCAGGCCGCGTAAAAGCCATCTGTTATCAGGCAAACGCCGGTACTTCAGCCATAACACATCCGCAGAGAGTGTCAGTGCGAGCATCAGCATGCCCGAACCGACCATGATGTCGAAGGACCAGTGCACCAATCGGACATTCGGCCATTGGTCGCGGGGGAACTCCTCCAAGCCGACCACTCTCGCGTTCGGGTCGTGCGCGGTGAGGAGACTCAGTCCGCGAGGAATCTTCAAGGCGTAATCGGTCTTCATCGTTTGGTCCTGCGGAATCCCACCGATAACCAGCGGCGCTCCGGCCTTCGTCCGATAGTGCGCTTCCATTGCCGCGAGCTTGGCCGGTTGCAGCCGGGCAACCGCGCGCGCACTCAAGTCGCCGCTGAGGATTTGCAAGGGCGTGGAGATACACGCAACGGCAAGGGCGAGGCCCAGCGCGGCTCGATGAAAAGGGCTGCTCCGGTCACGCAGCAGAAAAAAAGCATGAACTGCCGCCACCATAAAACCCGTGGCCACAAATGCCGCCAAAGTCATATGCACGACTTCGTGAAAAGAGGCGGGGTTCAACATCGCCGCGATGGGGTCAATGTCCGCAAACTTTCCGTCAATGATTTTGAATCCGGCGGGCGAGTTCATCCACGCATTCGCCGTAACGACGAAGATGCCCGAAAGAATGCCGCTGACGGCCACAACCACGCCGGATAGCCAGTGCATGAGCGGTGAAACGCGCTTCCAGCCGTAAAGATAAACACCCAGAAAAATGGCTTCGGTGAAGAACGCGAAACCTTCCAGCGAAAACGGCATTCCGATGATTGCCCCGGCATGCTCCATGAAGCCGGGCCAAAGCAAACCAAGCTCGAACGAGAGGACCGTGCCCGAAACCGCCCCCACCGCAAACAAAATGGCAGTGCCCTTCGCCCACCGCTTGCAGAGATCAAGATACACCGGTTGCTTCGTCCGCAGATACATCCCCTCAGCGATGGCCATGAGCAGCGGCATCCCGATCCCCAACGCAGCAAAGACGATGTGGAAGGCCAACGACATGGCCATCTGTGAGCGAGCGAAGAGGAAATCACTCATTCCATTACAGCGTTGACAGTTTCCAGGTTCTAATCAACCCAAAGGACGATCTTGCCACGCGTGCGGCGGGCCTGGCTCAGTTGTTGAGCGAGACGTGCCTCCGATAAGGGCAAGACTCTTTGCACAAACGGTCGGAGCCTTCCTGAATGACATCTGGTTCATTTTGACGGCGAAAGATTTCTTGGCCCATATCCCGATTGATCGAAAGGAGTTCTGCCCGAACTTATCAGAATCGCAACTCAAGGAATTTCAAGCCTGAGACTTTGCCCGAGGCAGGATCTCGCACAACGTTATCTTCTGCTGAACCGTAGCGTTCCGGCGCCGCCGGGTTGATGAGTTGCAATGGATTATCCGTTTTGGCCAGTTGGACGAGAATGCCATCCACTTTGACGTGGCCGTGCGCTGTCTCGTTGGGCGCAGGTTTCTCGACATGGAGCGGTGTTTTCCGCGCGCGCGACTCGATTTGCGCTGTTGATTTCTGATCCTGCTGCGGAGCAGCATGTGCCTGCGCGCTTTCCCTGACGGGAGCCGGCTTATCTATTTGTGAGTGAGCTGGCGACGGGGGATTTTCGGCCCAAGCCGACGCTGCCAAACTTAGAAGCAGAAGCAAACATAGTTTTTTCATGACGTATTCCTTTCCATCAACGATTGCATTTGGCTTCCGACAACAAATCTGCGCTTGAAACCCCCAACCCTTTGGCCAGCTTTTTAATGGTAAGCAGCGTGGGGTTGCGCGCGCCCCGCTCAATGCCCGCAATATAGGTGCGATGCAAATCGGCACGTTCAGCCAGTTCCTCTTGCGAGATTCCAAGGCCGGACCTGAGCTTCCGTACGGACGCGGCAAAGCACGGGATGACAGTTGACCTATGCATGTTTTTGGAGCAGCCCCGGAAGAGTATGGGTGGAAGGTTTCGGCGGACGGACCAGGAATGGAAGAGCCGTGCTTAGCAGCATGATTCCAGCGATCAGGTCGAGAGCCTCTGTGTAGTAGCCCGTGCTCTGGCGCACGTGCGCGATCAGCGTCGGCCCCAGCAGGCCGGCCAGTCCCCACGCCGTCAGCATCAGCCCATAAATGGAGCCGACATTTCGCGCACCGAAGAAGTCGGCGGCAAAGGCCGGCATGGTGCCGAAGCCGCCGCCGTAACACAGCAAGACGATGAAGGCCAGGACTGCGAGTCCTCCGAAGCTGTGAACTCGGGACAGCAGGAAAAAGACGATCGCTTGCGCCAGAAACATCACTTGAAATACCCGGCGTCGGCCGAGGAAATCAGAAAACCAGGCCCACAGAAATCGGCCCGCGCCGTTTGCGATCGAGATGATTCCAACCAGACTCGCGGCCGCGACCGCCGAAACATGAGTGATTTCCTGCGCCATGGGCGCAGCCTGGGAAATGATCGAGATGCCGGCGCTGGTGTTCAAAAAGAGAATGGCCCACAAGCCGTACCACTGCCACGTCTTGAGAGCCGCTCCGAGGGTGTAATCCTTGTCCGCGCGTTGCTGTTGCTGGCTGACCGGCGGTTGCCATCCGGGCGGGCGATAGTCATCGGGCGGATTTCTCATGAAGAAAGCCGAACCTGACACGGCGATGAAGTAAGTGATACCCAGAATTGTGAAGGTTTGCGAAACTCCGAGCCACGCGATCAAATGTTGGGCAACCGGTGCGGTGATGAGAGCACCCGCGCCAAATCCGGCGACTGCGATTCCGGTGATCATGCCGCGTTTGTCAGGAAACCACTTGATCAGAGTCGCCACCGGCACGATGTAACTCAAACCGAGGCCGATGCCGCCCAGCACGCCGTAAGTAAGGTAGAGAAGCCCCAAGTGGCTTCCAACCTGTCCCGCGAGCACCAAGCCCAGGCCGTAGCAGAGGCCTCCGATGGCAGCCACACGGCGAGGGCCGCTCCGCTTCATCCATAAACCGCCCGCGAAGGCGGCAAAGCCGAGCATGAGAATCGCGAGTTCGAAAGCCAGTGTGACCTGAGACACCGTCCAGCCATAGCTTTTGGTCAGCGGAATTCGAAAGACACTCCAGGCATAGACCGCGCCGAGTGCGAGTTGCATCACGACGCCTGCAGCCGCGATCAGCCATCGGTTTGAACTGTTGGTAGTCATACTTTAATCCTTGTTAACTAAGACAGGTCACCGATGGCCGCCTCCGCCGGCGTGGCCCCCGCCGCCACCGCCATGATTGGCAAAGCCCCCTGGGGAGTGCGACAACCCGCCGCCAAACGACTGGAAGTTGTTGAACCGTTGTTCGCCCATGGAACGGCCAAAGGCGTGCGGCTGCAACTCCGCTCGCGGCGCCGCGGGGGCAGGACGCCACGCCGGGCCGGTGTTTCGCTCCCAGGAGCCGGTCGGATTCTGGCGATAGACGCTTCCGTCTCTGCCGCCGTAAAGATTGTGTGGCGTGAACGGCTGCGGCGCTGCGGGTGCGGCCGGAACGTGCGCGTGGGAATTGGGTTGTTCAAATCCGCGTGGCGCTCCAGGCGATTCGGGAACATGCGCGTGGAAGTTACCATTGTAGGCGCCAGCCCCCGCGACGCCGGCGTGATCAAAGGCATGGCTCGAGTATGGACTGAAGTGGCTGCTCCAATTGTGCGACCATTCCCGGCCGTTCCACGCGTTGAATCCATAACCGTGTTCGGCATGCGCCACGCCTAGCCCCCAGTGGTGATAAATATTAACGTGATTGAGACTGACGTGATCGTAATCGAAGTGGTGCCGCCAACCCCAGTGATATGGCCCCCACCACGGATGCCACCACGTCCCCAACAATTCGCCCGCTCCAAACCCGAAGCCGAACCCAATTCCCCAGTTGTCGGCGAACCCCGCCCCAAATCCATAGGTGCAGGGCGAGCCAAACCAGTCGCTTCCGATGTAGGGCGGATAGTACCAACCCGTGCCATAGACCACGACATGGTCCGGGCACACTTCAGTGCCGAGATAACCGGGCGTGTAACCCGCATAAACGACGTCGGGCGTCGAACCGTAAACCTGCACGTAAGTCACATAATGCAGTGGTGAACTCGCCGGGATGCCATAGATGACCGCAGGCACACTCGTCGCGACCGCCCACGGTCCGGTCGCCGAAGTCGCCACAAACCACACTCCGTTCTGCACGCTGTAGTAGGTGCGCGCGTCCACTTCGATGACCGGGACGGCGGTGTTGATCGCGTAAAGCAGCGGGGTGCCTTCAATGGGCTTGAACTGCGGTGCGCCGTCATAAGTCAACTCCAGCTGCGCTTCGTTGCGTTGCACCGTGGCGGTCTGGGGAATCGAGTTCGCGATGACCGCCTCGTTCGCCTGCGGCGTGCCGGGCACGGAGACCAGCGCGTTCGCTTTCGGATGAGTCGGAGGAATTTTGGCGAAGTCCTTCGGCAACTGTTTATAGGGAACAAATTTCCACGGCCCTTGAAGAGAACTCGCGTCGAACCAGCGGCCGGAGATCAAAACGTAAAAGCGCTGGTTTGATTCGCAGAAGAAGAGCGCATTGTCACTGTTTTCGACTTGCATCAGTTCGGTTCCTTCAATCGGCACCAGGTTGGGCAGCCCCTCTGTCTGGATTAGTTCGGCGGGAGTTGTGCTGACGAAGATGGCGGGCATGGTGGTGACCGCATTGGTGCCGAACGGTATCAGATCAACGCTCTGACTGGCCACCGCAGCTTGCTTCGCCGCGTCGAGCGAGGCAGGAGGACTCGCGGTCCAAGTCCACGGGCCGCCCACGTCGGGAGCTTGATACCACTCGCCGGATGCGTTGAGATAGAAGACGCCGCCATCCTTCAGGATCAGCGCCCGCGAATTGATGGCGCGCTCGACGGTCAAACCCGGCATCGGCCTCAGCGCCGGCGGACCATCAACCAGCACCAGCAGTGAGGGAACGGCGCTATACAAGATGCGCGGTGGGTCGTTTTTTACAGCGACGGTGCGCGCTTTCTTCACGGCCTCGGAAACGGCATAGCTGGCTTCGAGATGATCCAGCGCCACAGTTTTGCTGACGGTGGGAACATGTTTGCGAATGATCGCCAGGTATTCGTTCTGAAGCTCCGGAACGGAGGGAAACTTTGCTTTGGTTACTTCTACATCGTTGAGCGTGACGATCCGCGCCGCCTTATCCACGTCGGCCCGGGCTTTCATCCAAAACACGCCATACAGCGGCGTATTTGAGCCTCCGGGCGTGATGGCTACTGCTGACCGGGTTTCAAAATCGGCGCCCTCCCACTTCTCGATCTGGGGCTGATAAATGTCCACCTTGGTGCCATTGTCCTCGAACTCTCGCGGCCAGGTTAGCTCATAGCCTGCCGGTGTGACTTCCTGGCCGCTGGGAGCCGATGGCGCTGCGGGCTGTGCGCGCAAAGCGGCCGAGCATGTCACGGCAGCCGCGAGTGCGATTAAACGAAAACTGTTGAATGGATTTGATATTTTCATGGTGTAATGGATTGGGTGATGGTCGTGATCCAAGTGCGTGAAGATGAGGGGCGACTCGCTGAGCGCGAAGTGTGCGAACAAGGCATTGGTTCCGCCGATCGCTCGCCAGGCTTGCCGTCTGGACCACAAACCAAAAACCGCGACCACGGCGACGCCAAATGACCAGGTCTGCGCGTCCCGGAGACATTTCGTTATTTGCTATTTGTCGTTTCATGCATTTCGGCCGAAACGGATCGGCTCTTCTCTGTTTTGCATAATCGTTGCCACGTGGTTGAGAGAACCTCGGTTTCTTTCGATAGAGTGCTGGTGCAACGGCTTAGGACGATTCGAAATCAATTGGGGAAATTTATTGAGTTGCTGAAAGGTCGTTTTGGCGTCGAGCGCTCGACACTGTGTCGAGCGCTCATTCAATGGTAACGTCGGACCTGCTCTGCGAAGCGATGACTGAAAATGGGCAGGCGACCCTTTAACCCTTCGGCCTTTCAGTTCCTGCCTGCATTGCGCTCCCTTCCGAGCGACAGCACCAGTCCTGCAACAGTCAACCCGACAAAAACGATCACTACTACAATCCTTGGAGCGTGAACACCCGATACAAGCACGCCCGACACCGCAAACGCGACCAGCGTCGTGACGAGGATAGCAAGGTCTCCGCAGAGGAAATCGAAGATAGATTTGACGACTTTTGTGACGGCGTTCACGGCGGAGTTCATTCGTCGGCGTTTGGGAGATTTTCCCGCAGTCGCGGGGCACTTTTCAACCAGACCACGAGCGTGCCGGATAACACCAGGTAAAAGCCAAGAATGGGAAACAAGGAGAGGTCGCCGCCCCACCACTGTATGCCTAGCCCTTCGCCGCCCCAGAACGTTCCAAAGGTAGCAAGCATGACGCCCACGACAAATTTCAGAGTGTTCTCCGGAACGCGCTGGAGCGGCGCCCGGACAACCGCCCCAATCACGATCACTCCTCCGAGCGCTGCCGCGGCGCCAAGGGCCGCAATCGCGATTCCGTTTTGATGTCCCGGCGAGTTTGCCTGAAGTCCAAACGTGAGCACGATAAACGCCACCTCCAGTCCTTCGAGCAGGACGCTTTTGAATGAAGTCACAACACCGAACGGGTCGAGACGCTTCGATCCGACGATGCCCTTGGCCTTCAGCTCCTCAAGTTGCGCCTCGTAGATGGCTTCCTCGTCATGGATCGCTTTCAGACCTGAATATCGCAGCAGGGCCTTCTTGAGCCATTTCAATCCGAACAACAACAGAAGCAGCCCGACCACGAGCCGGAGTGCTTCGATTGGAATGACGCGGATAAGCCCTGCACCAAAGACTCCGACGATAAACGCAAGCGTGACCAGGGCCGCTCCCATTCCGAGGAACGAACTGCGCCAATTGATCGTCACCCCGATTACCAGCACGATGGTAAACGCTTCTACAAATTCCACCGCCGAGGCGAGAAAGGCGGCGGCGAATATCGTCCAGAATGGAACCATTTTGTTATCTTCAAGCCTAGAAGTTGAGGGTGAGCTGGGCGTAAACAAACGTCGCATCCCGCGTCCTCCCGATTCCGACCAGTGAACTTTTCACATTTTTGGTTTTTCCTTAAGCCGGACCTCTAAAGTCTGCAGTTTCATTCAGGCCAGGAGGCGTTGGGATCGAAATTGAGGATCGACATGCTCGCCGCGTTCGGCACTTGCGGGCGAAGGAACGGTTTTTCGCAAGCCTTGTGGCAGGCGTAACAGCCCTCGATGGTCTGGCGGTACGCGATTTTGAATTTCGCAGAGTCTTTGTTCGTAATGGCTGTACCGATCTCGATGAGGAAACTGTTGTCCACAGCGTCCAGGATGCCCTTCAGGTCCACCTCTCCCGCCTTGGTCTGTCGCACGGGATGGAGCCGCACGGCCCATCTTAAGTGCGATCGCGTTTCGCCCAAGTAGTAGTTTGCCAACGGCCAATTCTGTTTGTCCGCAGCGAACCATAGGTTCGCGAAGTGATAACCGACATCCGCCATCGCGTGAGATTGATCGGGCGAACGTTCGCTGAGTGTTTGCAAGTCCAGTTGCGCGGTCACGGCGGCGCTGGGTTTCGGCGGCATTATCTGTTGAGCGTGGCCTTGCAACACGAGCGGCTCTAATACTAATCCAGGCGCGCCGCTTAAAAGCAGCCCAACTCCGATACCGACCGCAAGCAACACGCCGGGTCGGAAGTCAAGGTGCTGTTTCATAAATCAGTATTTTGGCTGTGCCATCCAGGTATCCGCCGGGAGTTCGGGGACGCCCGGATAAACCGTGTAGCCGATGAGGTTCTGCAAATTCAGCAAGCCATGGCCGCCCTCGCGAAGGCGTATGCCGTACGTTCCTCTGGAGAGGAATCGTTGCATGAATGACTGGCTCTCCGCGGGAAGTTTGACCAATGCTTCCCTCATGAGGTACACGTGGCATCCGCCCTTCATCTTCAAGTGGAGAAACGAGACCATCAGGTCTCCAACCTTTAGGTGGCGATCGCGTCTTTGCAAAAGATCCAGGTCATTCAACGGGACGCACTGGTGGAACTCTGCTTCCGTCAACTCGACGAGATCATAATGATCAACGGGGATTCTGGAGTGGCCCGAACCGTTAAAAACCAAATCAACGCGGTTGACTTGAGCACAGACAAAAACGGATTTCGAATAATCATCTGCGACAACAATCCGGGATTGGGTGAACAGATTGGATGAATTGGTCCGTTGTCGAATGACTTCCGCAGCTTCGGCATCGGGCTGGATGAACGTTTCGCTGGAGCCGTCCACGAACTGAAAGCGGATCTCCAGCGCCGGACGACTGCTTGTCTTACTTGGGGATCGCGTGTTGGTTTCAATTGCAATCATATCTCACTCTGGATTGCATAGGTCGGGCCAATTTCACCTGCGCTCGGGCATCATCGTTGGAAAGCGTTGCGGCTGAACGAGGAATGGACGGAATCCGCGTGTAGTCAATTGTCGGGCAGTTCTGAAACCCAGTGAATCGCGTCGCGCATTCGACGGCAGGTCGAGCTTTCGTCACGCGGTTAGCGAAGTCTTTGCAGTGCGGACTCGACGGCTCGAAGAATTTCTTCGCGCGTAAACGGCTTGGAGAGGATCTCGCTGGCTCCCGGCTCGTGGGCAGATGGTAAAGCTTCTTTCGACCGAAGCTGACCTCCACCCAACATGGCTATGATTGGGAGCATTCGAGTCTCCCTGCGCAGTTCCATGATGACTTCCAAGCCGCCCTTTTCCGGCCTGAACACGTCAGTGATGATTAATTGAATTGGCCGCCTGCGATAAAGATTCAAGCCCGCAGTTCCATTTTCGGCTTCTTCCACTTCGTAGCCAGCGCCCTCAAGTGTCTCTCGCAGCATGAGTCGCGTCTCAAGGTCGTCATCAATAATCAGGACCCGAAACATAAACGACTCTCGCAGTTTGCGGCGAATGGCACGATTGCTCTGGTCAAAGTGCTCGAAGCGCCAAAATTGAGTGCTAGCCCGGCATTACGACGACCTCATCCTTCGGAATCGCGTCGAACGTCGCCTTGTCAATTCGAAGGTGCGCCATGACCAATTCAGGTGGTGTATGAGCCAGCCACTCCGAGAGCGAAAGGTCCTGGTAAAAGCTGCTCTTGAACATTTCCAGAAATATCAGGTCTGTGTCCCCTGTATTCTCGATGTAGTGCAGCAGTGTTTTTTCCACATAGCCGACGTCGCCCGCCTGAAAGTCCATCGTGCGAGCACGGTTGCCTGTCGCCACCACAGTCATTCGTCCCTTTCCACTGATATAGTATTGCCACTCGTCGGCGTTCGGGTGCCAGTGCAGTTCCCTCAGCCCTCCCGGCTGAACGGTGACCATGGCCATCGCAACCGTGGTTGAGACCTTGAACTTGCCCGAATCAACAATGCGCACCTCACCGCCTTTCGTGCGCTTCGTCGGCGGCATTTCCATCGTGCGAAAAGCAAAATCGCTCGGAGATTTCCCAAGGGCTCCGGCGGCTGTTTTCTGATCGGCCTCCAGTGGCCCGGGAACTTCGGTCTGGAAAATGAATAATTCCTGTTTGGGGAGATTCTTCAAAGCCTGCTCGGCAACGCCGAAGTTTTTTGACAGCACCTCGCGCGGCAAGTGCGCCATCGAGTCGCTCAGCAGCACCGTCTCTGCCTCCGAAAAATCACCGTCGTCGAACACCAGCATGAATTCCGCGCCGTCCGGATCGAGGCCCTGAATCGAATGCGGAATTCCGCTGGGAAAATACCATAAGTCATTCTTCGTTACATCGGCGACAAAACTCTTGCCGTCCGCATCAATCGCCGTGATCCGCGCCGTCCCGTACAACATGATCGCCCACTCGCCCGCCGTGTGCCAATGCAGCTCGCGGACGCCTCCGGCCGTGAGTCTCATGTTTACGCCCGCCATGGACTTCGAGACGGGCAGTTCCCGAACCGTCACCTCCCGCGACCATCCGCCTTCGTAAACCCGCTTGTTCGCCAGGGAGAACGGATACTTGAACGTTGGGACCAGGCTCTTGGAGTCCGTGGCGGGTGGCCACATGGAATCCGGGTTCTGGGCGTCGAGCGCCGGATTACCGGGGCCAGGATCGCTCCTGCTCCTATCCGCAGCCATTACCGGCATTATCCCGGCGACAGCCAATGCCGCCGACCCAATTCCCAGGAATCCACGCCGCGTGCACTGGTCGCGCTTGACTGAGCTCACATTCGCATCCGCGACTGAAATCTGTTTGAAATTTTTCATACTACAGCTGGGTTTCGCACAAGCCGGGCCAACTATGGAGCAGAATAGTTTGCATCGAGGAAAGGCGTTCTGGCTCAATGAGGTTATCAATCAAACATTCCTTGGCAGAAGAGCCTGTCGTTCCTATAAGCCCAACAAATCGCGTCGTGAGTTCGACGGCGTGTCGAACCCTCGTCAGGCTTGCGAGGGCAGGATTCCCAACTCTACAAAATGACGCGCCAGGGCGATGTACTCAGAGCATTTCGGCTGAGCCGCCACGCGCAGCGGGAACCATTGATATGGTAATTGAGATTGCTTCGATGAAAATGGACACCCTCGGCTCTGATGCACCATTGGGACGGATGGCGAATCGCTGCGGGCGACAAAACAGCTTGCGATACGCTATGGTTCAACGAGAATTCAGGCAGCAAGGCTGACTGCGGAATCGTTGAATGGTTCAGGAGCCGGATGTTGATGGCAACTGCCGTTTCTGGAACAAGGTCTGCCGTTCCGATGCAATAAAACAGTCCAGCCGAATGACTAATCACGAAATGTGAAATCCGCGATCCAAAGCTCCAGGAGTTGGCTGTCGAGCGTGATTCTTTTGCTTTTGCTGGCCGGGGCTTGGTTCGCGCAACCGGCGAAGGGCGCGCTGGCGGCGGGTCCGGCGAAGTTAAGCGCGCTGATCCTTTCCGGCGA
>WNFA01003688.1_pt1 | contig 12744 bp, 11 predicted proteins | sample 5400481 | NCBI WGS metagenome assembly WNFA01 (sample SAMN13153340, study PRJNA577476) | soil metagenome | isolation source: 120 cm saprolite under Douglas fir tree site 2 hole 1 replicate 2 | place: USA:California | collected 2015-04-18 | reverse complement strand
TGCCATTCCCGCTTTGATGCGCCTCAACGAGTGCTCCTAGCCAGATAGTCATCATACACACCCGCTCAGACCCCAAGCTGGAAAACTGGTCAGGTGATCTACCCAGTCCACGGAAAGCCTCCTGTCCCGCCAGTGAGAGGTCGAAGTCTGGGCTCCATTTGACACGCGTCAGGCAAGGTGAAGAGTATGGACTGTTCTTGCTCTGAAGAGAGCGGGGCCAGCAGGCCAACTGAGGGCGGGAGGCAACCTAGAATGCTGCTCGGATTTTCCCTGGCTGCTCTTTTCATCGCCTGCGGCGCGGCCCCAAACGGCGCTCTGACGAACCGCACCGCGGCGGCAACTGTCGCCACCGGTTCCTTCAGAATCGATGCTCAGTCCAAAGGCACCGCCTGGACCATCAACTCACCGATTCCGGAACCTCTCGGAGTAGCCCAGGGGGCAACGGTCGCCTCCGGCGATGGCTCTCGGATTTATCAGATCGGCGGGATTACCGGAGCAATGACCCCGACGAACAAGGTGAGGGTCTACCTGCCTGCGGATGACACGTGGTTCGACGCGGCAGACATTCCGGTTAGCCCCGGACTTCGCACGTTCGGCTCGGCTCTAGAGTTAAATGGCTTCATCTACGTCTTCGGCGGATTCGACGGAACGAACATTCTGGACACCACCTGGATCTACGACGAAGTAAAGGATGCATGGTTCCAGGGAGCCAACATGCCAGGGCCGCGGTTTGGTTCAGCCGTTGCCGCCGACGGCACCCTCATCTGGGTCGTGCGGGGTTTTGAGGACCTGTCTGTGGGTAGCGAAAGCGAGACCTACTGGCGGTATGATCCGAGTACCAATTCTTGGTTCGGATGGTCGGGGGGCCCCATACCCATGGGCAGACTCCATGCCGTGAGCCTCCCGAACGGACACATCCACCTTTTCGGTGGAGGCTTTGACGGCGATACGCAATGGGTTTTCAATCCGCACGGGCCCTCCCCGTACTTCCCTCCACCCACGCCTTTTGCTGTCACCGACCCAGCTATTGTGACTGACGGGCTGCGCATTTATGTCGCGGCAGGCGCTGGGCCGGCGCCCCGAACTGCAGGACGTCTTCAGATTTTCAACCCGGTCAGCGCCACCTGGTCACTCGGGCCACCGATGCCATCTAGCGTGGACAACACCAGCGGCGCGATCGCCAACGGAATCTTCTATGTCATGGGCGGGTACGATGGGTCGACTCCGGTGTCCGTCAACTACTCGCTGCCGCTCTCAAGTCTCGGGGCGACAGAGACTCTGTCGACGGGCTCAATGAATCCCGGCCCACTCGAGGCTTCCGACAACCGCGAGCACAAAGTCGAGAGTCGGCTCGATGGCTCTAGTTCTTGGTCGATCAACTCGCCCGTGCCAGAAGGCTTTGGCGTCTCTCAGGGCTCGACGCTCGCTTCTCGCGATGGTTCGGTCATTTACCACATCGGGGGATACACCGGGGCGGGCGTGTCAAACAGAGTCCGGGTTTACTCCCCGGACGATGACACCCGTGACACTTCAGCGATGCGGTCCCCTTGGTGGGATGTATCAAGGGTCCCGGTTAGCCGGGGAATTCGTTCGTACGGTTCGGCCGTTGAATTGAATGGATTCATCTACATCTTCGGCGGGTTAAGCGGGGCCCTGCCCAGCGAAGAGGTGCTCAACACGACATGGATTTACGACGAAGCGAACGATGCTTGGTCCCGGGGCGCGAACATGCCGGGGTTCCGTTTTGGTTCGGCGGTGGCGCCCGATGGCGCCGCCATCTGGGTTATTGGTGGGTACAATCAATTCCAGGGCGCGGACCACAACGTTTGGAGGTATGACCCGAAAGCGGACTCGTACTCGACCGGGTTCAGAGACATACCGCGAGACCTCGGGAGAATCCACGGCGCTTGGCTTCCGGACGGGACTGTCCACGTGTTCGGCGGGAACGGGCCTGGGCCCTTCGACAATCATCTTATCTACGACACCTTCGCGGATGCCTGGTCTTCCGCGCCGCCAGTTCCTGTTGCCGTCCTCGACCCAGCCACCGTGACGGACGGCACGCTCATCTATTTGGTGGGAGCTCCCGATGACTTCCCTCGAGGGCCGGCGCATACCCAAATCTTCGACCCGGCCCGGGGTACCTGGTCGGAGGGGCCGCGGCTGCCAGCTTGGCCACACTTTCCGGATTGGAATGTGGACAACACCAGCGGCACCATCGCCAATGGACTCTTCTACGTCATGGGCGGGGCCATCGGTGGGGGACCGGTTTCGTTCAACTACTCAATACCGTTGTCTGAGCTGCGGGTGTTCAATCGCTGAGAAATGCTATGTGCCACAGTGACACTGTCAGGACTCGGAATAGGCCAAACCAGTCGAATGGCTTGTGCAGGAGAACGGCACTGGTGCCCTTCGTGTTGCTGTTGGTGGCTCTGTTCACGAGCAATGTCCGTGCACAAATCGGCACCGCGACGGGTTTGATCCCCCCTCGCGCTGCCGTGGCTGCAGACGACGCCGGAGCAACAACTGACGGTCAGATCAATGGGTCGAGTTGGCAGGTCAACGCCCGAATTCCCGAACCGCGGGGATCGGCCCAGGGTTCAACCGTGGCCTCCAACGATGGTTCGCTGATTTACTCCATCGGCGGCGGCTGCTGCAATGCTCAGTATCCGGACGGATTCAATAGGGTCTGGGCTTACTCTCCTGCGGATGATTCATGGTCGGCGGCGGCGGAGGTTCCGGTAAGCGAGGGCATTCGTTCGTATGGGGCTGCGGTCGAATTGAACGGGTTCATCTACGTTTTCGGCGGCGTTGGCGGGCCGGGCTTAAGCACGACCCTCCTAAACACGACCTGGATTTATGACGAGGCTAACGATGCCTGGTTCGGGGGCGCGAACATGCCCGACTTTCGCTTTGGTTCCGCGGTGGCTACCGATGGCGCCGTCATCTGGGTGATTGGCGGGTTCAAGAGTGCGGCTCTCTTCGACACAACGAATACAGTTTGGATGTATGACCCGAGTGCGGACGCCTACTCGACAGGATTTGCCAACATGCCCCAGTACCTGGGGAGGATTAAGGGTGCCATGCTTCCGGATGGGACCCTCCACGTGTTGGGCGGGCACTGGGATATGAATGACCACTGGGTCTATGACACCGTTACTGATACTTGGTTTTCTGCTCCGCTCATCCCTGCTGCAGTTCTCGACCCAGCCGTCGCCACCGACGGGGCGCGGATCTATGTAGCGGGAGACAATGGCGCCGTTCCGCGACCGCCTGGACATACGCGAATCTATGATCCAGCCACTCTTATCTGGTCCGAGGGACCACTGATGCCCGCTCCGGCGATCAACAACACCAGCGGCACCATCGCCAACGGCGCGTTTTATGTCATGGGGGGTTACGACGGGGCAACTCTTCCCCCGGTCAACTACTCGCTGTCGCTCGCTCAGCTCGGTGCGTTCAGTCAGTAGGGGAGCCGCAGAAACTCCTCGATCACCTCGACGAAGCGCCGGACGGTGTCGGGTCAATGTCCCTCCGTCTTCATCGCCGCCGTTTTCCCGCCCTGGGTTTTCTCTGATGAGTGATGGATGCCTTGCGTCCGTTACGTTGCCGCTGAAGCAACCGAGCCAGATCGTCGGGCGCGATCCAGATCTGGTTTCCGACTCGCCTTGCTGGCAGTTGGCCCAGAGCACAGAGGCGGTAGATCGTGGCCGAAGATTTTCCCAGCGCTCGCGCCACGTCATTGACGGTCAGAAATGCGGGAGCACAGATGGGTAATTCGGAGGGAACCCTCACCCCCTGCTCTTTGGCCGTGATTCCTCCGAGTGGCTGGGGCTCATATGGGGCATTTTCGAGGGAAAAGCTTGCTAAAACTGGCAAAGGCATGCTTGTTGCTCTTGTGTCTGAATCCAGTGATTGCGCAGATTTGATAACACCTGCCGAGGGCTGCCATCCCCCCGACTCGAGTTCACACGGCAGGGGTCGTAGGTTCAAACCCTGCTGCGCCCACTCTGCAGTTCGACGATCTTTCTAAGGTTTTGGAAGTCGGGTGGGACGTGCCGTGGTGGCCGTTTCATGGCCTGCACCGAAAATTCGCCACGCGATGCCAATTTCTCGGCTCTCGCCCGTTCCACAACTTCTAAGTCGATCTCGAGCCCACCGTTCTGTGGCGTGATGAAGCCGTCGAAAGCGGTCCGATAGTTCTCACGCTTTTTCAGGATGGTGTCCCAGCTCAGGCCGGCTTGGGCTCCCTCCAGGATCAGCAGTTCGAACAACTTGCGATCGTCGTGCTGCGGCACACCCCATTCGTGATCGTGATAGCCGATCGAAAGATCGTTCCTCGCCCACGGGCAGCGGTTAACGGCAGCGCCCATCAGCCAGGGTGCTCCATCGCCTGGTAGAACTCATCGCGATCCGCTACATCGGCTTTGATGCGAGCCGTACCGGCCCTCTTTACCTTTGGCGAGCTGGAAATTTTAAAACCGTGCCCGTGTTACTGTTGGTCACCCAGATGCTGGCGCCGTCAAAGGCTACACCAACTGGGCTGTCCAAACCGCTGTATAGTATTTCTCCGAGCTGCTCGGATTCAGTCCAGGCCTGCAACTTGTGTACGATACCGCTATCAGTACGCGCAACCCAGATGTTGGCGCCGTCGAAGGCTACGCCAGTTGGGCCTCCAGCCATTTGCAGTCCACGCCGGATGCTGCCATCTGTAAGCAGCACCCACACTGCGTTGCCGCTGCGGCAGCTCACCCAGATGCGATACCCATCAAACGCCACGGCTTCAGGGTTCACGCACACGTTCGTGGTAGCGAGACTTGCCCCATCGCTGGCCCGCAGCTTGGTCACGTCGTTACTTACTGCGTTCGCCACCCAGATGTTGGCGCCGTCAAAGGCTATACCATGCGGCTCCGTGCCGACGGCAAAGGCACCGAGATCTGCCCCGTCACTGGTCCGTAGCTTGGTCACGTTATTGCTCCGGGAGTTGGCCACCCAGATATAGGTCCCGTCAAAGGCTACACCCCACGGGTTGGGGCCGACGGGGAAGGTACCGAGATTTGCCCCGTCGCTGGCCCGGAGCTTGGTCACGTTAGCCGCCCCGGAGTTGGTCACCCAGATATTGATCCCGTCAAAGGCTACACCCCGCGGGTTCGGGCCGACGGGAAAGGTACCGAGATTTGCCCCATCGCTGGCCCGGAGCTTGGTCACGTTATTGCTCCCGTAGTTGGTCACCCAGATGTTGATCCCGTCAAAGGCTATACCCCACGGGTTCGAGCCGACGGGGAAGGTTCCGTAGCCCCTGAATAGATCCCAACGCAGCATTGCGAGCTGGGGTGCGGGTAGCCCACCGGCCAGGCCCGCAGCGCTCTGCTGCACCGTGCCGTCCGGAAAAACGAAACCTCCCGACGTGCTCTTTATGGACCCTGCTACCGTGAGTTTTTGATCCGGTGAGGGCTGCCCGATCCCCACGTTGCCATTGTCGAGGATCTTCAACCGTCCGCCGGGGACTCCAAATGCGTCCACATTTATTTCCCCAGTGCCGCCGTGCGAAAAGCCATTTTCCAGCCGCAGCGCCCCATTCACGTGCAGTTTTGCGATCGGGCTCGACGTCCCAATGCCGACATTAACGCCGTTGCCCAGCACCAGCGAATTGCTCTGCTGCACGGTGGCCCCGGCGCCGATGGCCGTTGCATTGGTAAGGCCGGGCGAGCCCCCGGCGCCTCCCCCAACGTATGTGTTGTTGCTTCCGGTCGTATTGGATTGCCCGGCGCCTGATCCGAAGAAGGAGTTGCCCTCGCCCGTATTGGAATAGCCCGCCACAGATCCGAAGAACGAATTGTTCGAGCTCGTAGTGTTGTTCCCGCCCGCGCTGCCCCCGACGAAGGTGTTGCTGCTGCCGGTGGTATTGGCGCCCCCCGCTTGAGCTCCTAAAAAGGAGTTGCCGTCTCCCAGGGTGTTGACTTGGCCAGCGAAGGTTCCGACGAAGGTGTTGCCGCCGCCTCGGGTGTTGAAGTTGCCAGCGTACGCGCCGATGAATGCGTTATTATTGCCCCTGCTGTACCGCCCCGCCTCGGCTCCGAAGAAGGCATTGCCATAGCTTATGAGGTTAGCTTGACCTGCGCGGTATCCGAAGAAGGAATTGCCATTTCCCGTCGCGTTACTTTGGCCGGCGGAGGCGCCGACGAATGTGTTCCCGCTGCCTCCCGCTTGGGCGTCTCCAGCCCCGACCCCGGCGAAGAGGTTCCCCGTCCCCGCAATGCTCAGCACCCGATCGCCACCCAGGTTGTACTGCGTGGTGCTGTTGATGGTGACAGCGGAAGCTAGTCCATTGGTGTTGAGATTGCCGTTGATGGTCTGGTTCGCAGCGAATGTGTTGGGAGCTCCCACCCGCGCGAAGGCGGTAGAGCTCAACCCGCTCAGCAACATCGCGTCGCCGGCGATGGGAGCAAAGTGCGCATACCCTGCCGAGGTGATGGCGGTTCGCGCTCCGATTTCTTGATCGGGAGTCGAGTCCATGGCGAACCCGATCCAGAGAGAGTCGGTATTTGGGAAGCAAGAAGTGGTCGGAATCCCCCTGGTTGTTGCATCCCCGATAAACGCGAAGAATGTCTCCGCTGCGACCGATACCCCTTGCGTTTCCTCAAAACAAGGCTGGCCACCCGTAGGACCGGCGAAGAGCCGCAAGCGCAAAGTCACCGACCCATCCGGCTGACCCGGCATCCTGCCGGAAAACGGGACCACCCGCGATGTCGGTTCTTGCTGCGCCTGCACAACCAGCGCAGGCAGTAGAAGGGTAAACCCCAACAACGACCTTTTCCTTGCGTAGAAAGCCTGTCCGATCATTCCGTCCTCCGATCTGGATTTGCCGATGGTGACACCTCTGCATCCCTCCGCGGCTCGTGCTTGAAGATCGTCGCCGCGAACCAGGCACGGCCAAAACCGCTGTTTTCTGCCACTTGACGCGTAAAACGCGCCCGGATCGTGTCACCGCGCCCTTGGGAATACGCCGCGCCCGACGCCGTCCTCGTCGATCACACCAATAGTTTCCTAGAGCAAAACGAAGCGCTAGAAAAAGTCGCCGTTCCGCTCCTCTCCGATGATCCCAGCTACTGTCACCGCGGTATCGGCCGGATCGGAGGCGAACGAGAAGCCAGCCGCCGTGTGCGCCGACCACTCGATCGCAACAGTTGCGAACTGAAACCTCCCTCGGAATCTATCGCCAGTGTTTGTGAAATCGAACGGCGAATCAATTCCCGTCCAGCGCATGCTGAAGGAGACGGTTGCCGGCACCGTCGGGCCTCTGTGGAGCGCGTTATCCAGATTCCTTGCGTCCGGAAGTGACAGGTTGGTCACGCTGAACGACGCGAAACCGTCATCCAACTCGCCCTCGACGCTGTCCTCGGGTACCGGTGCCGTCCAGAACAGGCCGCTTGGCGCGATCCCGAAGCTAAAGTCGTGAATCTGAGTGCCTCGTGAACCATCCAGGTTCAACGTGAAAAGATCCAGTCAGGTGAAGCCGAACGTACCCTCGTGTCGACGGCCATCGAGCCCAACGTACCTGCCGTCCATGATGCCGTTGTCCACCTGATAGGCAAGCCTGGCGCGGGTGCCCCGGGCGTCCGTGCCGGTTCCCCTGCCCGTGACCCTGCACGTCGAGACGAAGCCTCTGAAGTCGGTGATCTCAGAGGGCTCCCGGAAGGGGACGACGGCGGCTGTGAACGGAAAGTGGTGAATCAGTACCGCGGGCGGCGAGATCTGCGGAGGGCTTACCGTGACCCCGCCCGGAATGGGACGGGGGGCAGCAACGAGCTCTTCCTCGTGACCGCCTTGCTCACTGGCCAGCGCCGGGACCGATAGCGAGGAGGTCGCGACGCCAGCAACGGCCCCGGCTGTGAGGCCGAGGAACCCTCGTCTTGATAAATCGCACTGACCGAAGTGAACATGACCCAGGTACGGATTAAGGTTCTTCATATCCCCCCCTTTAGAGATCGTGAGCACGTACGTGCCCTGCTCAATGGATGTCCAGTGCTACAAGGCGCGATTGTTGCCAATCATACGATAGGAGGGGCAGTGCGTGGGTGCAGCAGAACAAGCGCTCGAGAGCCTCGAAAGGAGCTCCGATGCGCGCCGTGTCGATGCACTCCGCAGTTCCGCAAAACTGAGAGTCGGCGAATCTCGGTCGCGCCGTGTCGCCGTTCAATCCCATACCACTTCGGCCCCCGCTCGCGATCGAAGTTCCGCGCTTGGCTTCTGACCCGGCCTGTCTTCTCGCCAGCGAATCAGAGACGTCACCACGCCGATCGCCGCAACCGCCGCGCAAGTGAGGAAGGTCGTGCGAAACGCCAAGGTGAGCTGATCCCGGAGCTGCGCGGTTTGATTCGGATCGACATGGAGAAGGGCTCGGCCGGCCTGTGAGCCTCCCGCCCCGGCGAATACCGCGCCCGCGAGCGCGATGCTGAGGCTCTGCCCAACCACTCGACACGTCGCAAGCACGCCCGAGGCAATCCCGCGGCGGTCCGGCGGGGCGCTGCCGAGCAGGGCGCTGTTGTTCGGGGATTGGAAGAGCGCTACCCCAAAGCCGATCACCAGCAATCGCCAGACGATGTCCAGCTCCGAGCTGCGAGCATCGATCTGGCTGAGCAAGACCAGGCCTGAACACATGATCGCCATCCCAGCCGAGGCCAGCCAACGCGTACCTAAGCGATCCGCCAGGGCGCCGCTCACCGGGGCGAAGACGGCGATCATTAACGGCAGCGGGGTCAGCAACAGGCCGGACTTCTCGGTGTCGAATCCGCGCAACTGCTGAAAGTAGAAAGGCAACATGAAGCCCACCGCGAACAGCGCCAGGAAGCTGAGCACCAGGCTGGCGCAGGCGGACGCGAACATGCGGTTGCGGAAGAGGCGAAGATCCAGCGTGGGGTAAGGATGTTTCAGCTCGACCGGCAGCATCGCGGTCAGAGAGACGGCGGAGACAGCCAGCATCCCAAGAACCGGGGCCGATCTCCATCCCAGCTCCTCGCCGAAGGACAGGCCACCTGTGATCCCGGCCAGGGCGGGTCCGAGCAGAATTGCCCCGAGAGCATCGAACCCCTCTCTCTTTCGGTCCGCGCGCTCGGCCAGAAAAAAGATCGTCGCCCCGATCCCGATCAGCCCAATCGGCAGATTGACGTAGAAGATCCAGCGCCACGACAACCTCTGGGTGATCAGGCCTCCCAGCACCGGCCCGGCGCTCACCCCCGACGCCACAATCACCGCATTGAGCCCAAGCGCGCGCCCTCTCTCGCTGGCCGGGAACGCCGTGGTCAGCAACGCGGGACTCACCGCCATCACGACCGCCCCTCCTAGCCCCTGCACGGCGCGGAACAGGATCAACATCAGCAGCGACGGCGCGGCGCCGCAGAGGGCGGATCCAAAAGTAAAGAGCGCCAGCCCGGCGATCCACAACGGCTTTCGGCCGATCAGATCGGCCAGCCTACCCGCGGTCAGCAGCGAGAAAGCGATCACGACCAGGTAGGCAATGATTACCCACTCGATCGCGCCGCTGAGCGGCACGCGGAAGTGCGCGGCGATCGCCGGAAGGCTGATGTTGACGATCGACGTATCGAGCGTCCCCATGAAGACACCGATCGCGACGAGCGCGAAGACGGTCCACTTGTCTGTCGTCTCCCCAGACTTTGGCTCCATGCCTGCCATGATGCTCAGATCGGCCGCACGCGGCCCGGGAATCGACGGCCAACGCAGGAAAATCCAGTTCGATAGCCGTGCGCCACACTACCGCTTTGACTTCTCGAAGATCAGGAAAAACAGGTGGCTGTTCGGATTTGCCTCGAAACCTTTTTCTTCTCGGACGAAATGGATGTTGTGCCGAGCGGCATCTTCACGAACCAGTTTCTTGGCTATCTTGTGCTCTGGTGCAGAACTGCTGCGCGTCCGATCAGGCTCAGCCTCGTCGTCAATCACCGCGAGAATGCCGCCGGGCTTGAGGGCGCGGATCATCGCGGTGAACATCGCGTCATAATTCTGCATTTCATGGTACGTCAACACGGTCAGAATCGCGTCCAGCGTTCCCGGCGGAAGTTTCGGATCGTCCTCAGCACCGAGAATGGTTTCGATCTGCGACAAACCTTCTTTCCTGGCGCGCTAGCGGATTTTTTCGAGTTGCCAGCCAGCAATGTCCTCGGCGTAGACTTTGCCCTTCGCGCCAACCCGGGAAGCCAGATGAAAAGAGAAGTATCCATCCCCGGCGCCCACGTCGGCTACCGCGCTGCCTGGCCGCACTCCCAGAGCGTCCATCACCTCGGCTGGCCGCTGCCACGAATCGCGCTTCTCCCATTCACTTTGGGCCGCCGGCGCCGCGTCCACGGGAAGCTCGGCGACGGCCTTCGTGCGACAGCCCATCGCAGGCAACAGCATCAACACTGCCAGGCGCATCCAGCTCGCCGTCCGCACCCCATCGCCCCCGGGGGATCTCCACCCGCGATTCATCGAATGAGTCTCCATCACTCCCCCATCAGATAGCGCTTTGGTCGAAAGCTTCACCAGACAATTGAGACCATCGCCGAGGCACCGAACGCGGCCACCCAAGACGCGTGTTCCCGGAAATTCAAGCGGGTCTTGACTTCGCCGTTTCCTTCCACGCACAAGACGCCTGCAGAGCCGAGGAACCAGGAGGCCCTCGTTCGTCCGGCACGCGTACTCGGGCCGGGAAATGTCGTGCGCAGATTGGGTTGTCCCTGTACGGTCGCGGGGGATCGATGTCCAGTATTCGAAAGCTCGAGAGTCTTCTGCTTGGCGGGTTCCTTCGTGAACGCCAGGCCGTGATCATCGACGACTGGACCGAAAGAGCCCGGGTCTACTTTTCGATGAAGGGGCTGTACCGCTCGCCGCTCCTCGAGCAGTTGCCCCAGATTTTCGCAGCGATCATGGAGCTCGCGGCCGGCCCGATGCGCAAGCCTCCAGCGCTCGTGAAGAAGGCCGGTGCTCGCGTCGCTTCCACACGTGTCGCGCGGGGATTTGACCTGGATGATGTCGTCGTCTGCTACGCGCTGCTCCGACGCTGTATCCTCGAGCTTTGGGAAGGCGAAGTAGGTTCCAGCATGCTGGTTGTCGAGCTCAAGCAGCTCGACTCGGTGCTCGACCAGTCGGTTGCGGAGGCGGCGTCGCGATTTGCAACGCGTCGCAAGCGAATGCTCGCCGCGCTGGATCGTGTTTGGTCCGATTCGCTGGACAAGAGCGGGCGCGACATCTTTCTCCACGAGCTTATCCGGGTGGCTCCGGAGGTGAGCGAGGTCATCGACTCCGTGGTGGTCTTGCTTCGCGAGGAGGACGAGCTTCGAGCTCAAGCGTTCCTCGGCGTCGAGGACGTTCGCTCCACGTTCAAGATCGGCGAAGGGTTCGCTGGAACCATCGCCGCAGAGGCAAAGCCCCACTACCTGCGCTTCGATGGGTCAGGGGCTCTGAGCGATGCGAACAAACGCCTGGTCCCCAGGGGGACGCACGCGCTTTACGGAGTGCCTCTCGTCCACCAGGGAAGCGTCCTGGGCGTGATGCTGATGGGCACCCGCTCCGCGTTTGAATTTACGGAAGAGGAAAGGTTGCTCCTGCGGGCGATGGCGAATCGCGCGACGAGCGCCCTTTTCCAGGGCCAGCTCCGGGCAGATCGCAACCGCGCTCAGTCGGATCGCAAAAGGCTGGTGTTCGAGACCAATCGGGCAATTCGCGCCCGTGAGGACCTTCTGTCCATCGTTTCCCATGACCTTCGCAATCCACTGAGCGCGATCATTCTCACCACGACGCAAATCGCCCGGTCCGCCGCGGCGAGAAAGCCCGGGTCGCGGATGCGCAAACGGACGGACGGTATCCGCCGAGCCGCCGCTCAGATGGCGCGCCTGGTGGACGATCTGGACGACCTTTCCAAGATCGAAGCAGGTAAGCTCCTGTTCGTCGCGAAGGAGCCGCGAGATGGACGTGAGCTGGTTCGACAATCGGTCGACACGTTTGGGCCGCTGGCTCGGGCGCGGAAGCTCAGTCTGAAGATGGACCTTGGACGCGACCCATGCCGGCTCTGGTGCGATGGCGATCGGATTCAACAGATCCTTTCGAATTTGATCGGCAATGCAGTAAAGTTCACCCGCGAGGGCGGGAAAATCACCGCGCGCACCAGGAGGGTGGGCGACCAAATCGTCTTCTCCGTTCAGGACACCGGAACAGGCATTCCGGCCGACCAGCTGGCGCATGTTTTCAAGCCCTATTGGCAAGCCGAGCCCACCCGCAAGGGTCTCGGCCTGGGCTTGTCGGTGGCGAAAGCCATTGTCGACGCCCACGGCGGACGCATCTGGGTCGAAAGCGCCGTAGGACAAGGCAGCACCTTTTCATTCGCCCTCCCGAGCGATTTACAAAGGCAGGCGCCGAGGGATTCCAGGGAACCCGACCGATGACCAAAAACGAGTCAAAGACAGTGTCCCTCCCCAGACTCCTCACCGGAGTTCCAGGCCTGGACACGATTTCAAACGGCGGTCTCTACCGGGGCGGCATCTATCTGGTCCAAGGGAAGCCTGGGGCAGGCAAGACGATTCTCGGCAACCAGATTTGCTTTGGTCATGTCGCCTCCGGCGAGAAAGCCCTGTTCGTCACGCTGTTGACCGAGTCGCACGGTCGGATGTTGAGCCATCTTCGGTGTTTCGATTTTTTCGATCCCAAGCAGGTTGGAACATCGATCAAGTATGTCAGCGGGTACCAGATTCTCGA
>WNFA01003685.1_pt1 | contig 12751 bp, 16 predicted proteins | sample 5400481 | NCBI WGS metagenome assembly WNFA01 (sample SAMN13153340, study PRJNA577476) | soil metagenome | isolation source: 120 cm saprolite under Douglas fir tree site 2 hole 1 replicate 2 | place: USA:California | collected 2015-04-18 | reverse complement strand
CTTCCCCGCCTCGCCGACCCCTAATTCCGGCGCAGCGCCCCAACATTGCGCCTCCTTGCAGCGGCCCCGTCGTCTTGTGTGCCCTTCGGAACAGACAGCTGCATTCTCAACGTGGTATCCCTAAGGCTAAGGATCTAGGTTCCTTTCAGGGCAATTGCTGCGGCGGCTGGATCAGCCCGGACACACGGCAGTCCACATCACTCATGCAAGCCACCGCTACTTCCGCTTGGAGTCTGACTAACCGCTTCCTCGAGTGGTTTGGGGAACTCGGTCTTTTTGCGTGGCAGGTGACGCGGGCCGCAGTGCGACGGCCCTTTGAAGGTCGCGAGCTGATCCGTCAGTTCGACGAAATCGGTTCCAAGTCCTTGCCGCTGGTGTGCTTGGCGGGCGCGGCCATCGGTTTTGTCCTCGCTTTGGAAAGTCGCAGCAGCCTGGCCCGATTCGGAGCCAAGTCCATGCTCCCCGCGGCCCTCGTCTACTCGATCATTCATGAAACGGGTCCTATTGTGACCGGCCTGGTTGTCAGCGGCAGGGTAGGGGCCGGCATCGGCGCTGAATTGGGCTCCATGAAGGTAACCGAACAAATCGATGCCATCGAGGCCTCCGGCGTAAATCCGTACAAATTCTTGGCCTTCACGCGCATTCTGGCTTGCATCCTGGTGCTTCCGCTGCTGACACTGGCCGCTGATTTCTGTGGCGTTCTGTTCGGCTGGGTAGCGGACACTTTGGTCGAGCCGGTTTCCTTCCACCGATTCATCAATCAAGGATTTGTCGGTGCCACCTTCAGTGACTTTCTCGCACCAACCTTCAGAACCGCCGTCTTCGGCCTGATCATCGGCATGATCGGGTGCTTCCAGGGAATGCGTACCCAGGGCGGTACCGCTGGCGTGGGGCTTTCGGCCACGAGTTCGGTCGTCTTGTCTTCGCTCTTCGTCATTCTTGCCGACGTCATTTTGGTGAAATTCATCCTGGTGTTCTTTTCATGATGCACCCAGAACAAGAAGTCCTGCTTGGTGTGGAAGAGAGTCGCGCGAACCCGCCGCCGGAAAGCTCCAGCGGGAAGAGCGACGGACCAGCCATGGTCCTGCGAGGCTTGCATAAATCGTTCGGTAGCCAGCTCGTCTTGGACGGCATTGATCTCACCCTGCGCGATGGCGAAACTTTGGCAGTGCTAGGGCGCAGCGGCACGGGCAAAAGTGTGCTGCTCAAGCTGATCATCGGCCTGCAAAGGCCCGACTCCGGCTCCATTCTCATCCACGGGCAGGAGATCAACGGCCTCTCCCTCGATGCCATGAATGAGATCAGGAAAAAGATGGGGTTTTTATTTCAGCACGCCGCGCTGTACGACTCCCTGACGGTCGAGCAGAACATTGCCTTCCCCCTGAAGCGCCACACAAAAATGACGGAATCGGACCAGCTTCAGCGCGTCAAGGAACTGCTCGCCAGCGTGGGCATGGAGAGCGATCTCAAGAAGATGCCAAGCGATCTTTCCGGCGGCATGCAGAAGCGCGTAGGGCTGGCACGCGCGCTGGCTCTCGAGCCCAGCATCCTCTTGCTCGATGAACCCACCGCGGGACTCGATCCCATCACTTCCGGTGAGATCAATGAGTTGATTCTCAAGTTGCAAGAGGAACACGACATGGCCTCCATTGTGGTCACTCATGACTTGCACAGCGCAAAGACCATCGCGGATCGCCTCGCATTGCTGCACGAAGGAAAAGTACTGATCGAAGGCAGCTTCAAGGAGCTTGAAAAGAGCGATGACGAATTTGTCTCGGAATTCCTGAAGCGGGATTCATAGGGAGCGTATATGTCAAGAACAGCGAGGCTCGGAGCTTTTATCATTGCGACGCTGGCGGTTCTGGCGGCGGGAATCTTCATCATCGGAAGCAAGCAGTACCTCTTCACCCCCACCTATCGATTGAAGGCCCAGTTCGCAACCGTAGTCGGCCTCGATCCAGGCGCGGAAGTGCGCATTGGCGGTGTCCACAGCGGCAGCGTGCGCGCTATCGAGTTGCCGAACAAGCCAGCCGGTAAAATCACCGTGCTGATGGATCTCCAGCGTTCCACGCACGACATCATCAAGCAAGACTCCGTAGCTGCCATTGAGACCGAGGGCCTCCTCGGGAACGAATATGTCTCCATCTCCTTTGGTTCCGGCCAGGCCCTGAATGTAAAGGATGACGATACCATCGCCACTCTACCCCCGCTCGTCATCGCGGACCTCATGAAGAAGGCCGACGGCATTCTGGACAACGTTACTGCCGCCGCGGCGAATCTGGGTTCCATCACCGGCAAGATCAATCAGGGTCAGGGAACCATCGGAGCTCTGGTCAACGATAAGAAGATTTATTCCCAGATGGACCAGACCACTGTCGGGTTGCGTGACACCGTCAACCATGCCCAAGCGGGTGTCGCCGCCTTCCAGGAAAACATGGAAGCGATGCAGCACAATGTTCTGTTGCGCGGTTATTTCAAGAAACGCGGCTATGAAAACTCTTCCGACCTGGTTAAAAACGAAATCCCGCAGCTTCCCAAGACGCCGCCTCTGAAGACTTTCACTTTCGAGGCCAAGCAGCTCTTCGACAGCGTGGACACCGCCAAACCAAAGAACCAGAAATCATTGCGCGCTGCCGGCCAGTTTCTGGCCGACACTGAGTTTGGAATCGCTGTCGTCGTCGTTTCAACCGGCACGACGGGAGATACGCAAAAGGACTTGGTGCTCACACAGGCTCGCGCCATGGTCGTGCGTGACTACCTCGTCGGCAATTTCTCCTTTGATGATGCCCAGCTCAAAACCCTCGGACTCGGGAAAGGGAAGAGTTCAACTCCCGATTCGGGTTGGGGCACCGTTGAGATCATTATCTATCCGGCCGAAGCCGAAGCTCCAACACAAGCTAGCATGGTCAGCCCGAAATAGATTTCAAACTTCTCAGTCGCTAGCCGATCGAGTGTGTAGCTCTTGTCCCTGGATACGCCGGAGTTCCTTGCATGAAAAAAACGATGCCTGACCAGATGGCGAATAACCCCACGCAATTCAATATTGCCGCCATCGCCAAGCTGGAAGAGGAAGCCCTGGATCGCCGGACACGCACCGAGCGCGAAAGCGATGCCATTGTAAGATTCATCGGCAGCCCGAAATTCCTGCTGCTGCACGTCATTTTGGTTCTTGTCTGGAGCACGCTGAACCTCGATTTGATTCCCCGCTTGAAAGCTTTCGATCCGTTCCCCTTCGGCATTTTGGCGCTTTTTGTCGCCTCCGAAAGCGTCTTCCTCACTATCTTCGTGCTCATCAGTCAGAATCGCATGGCTCGCCAGGCGGAGCGCCGTTCCCATCTCGATCTTCAGGTCGGCATGCTCGCCGAGCAGGAGCTCACCATGGTGCTCCAGATGCTCCAAAAACTCTGTCAACACGCCGGCGTCGACGTGAAATCCACTGACCACCAGGTTCAAGGTTTCAGCGAAACCACCGACGTCCACAAACTCGCCAGCCAACTCGAAGAAAAGCTCCCTGAACAATAGCGGCGCCCTTTAGGGCGGCTGGCCGGCGGAGGCGGGAGGAGGAAAGGATGATCAGGGGCCGGATTGTTTTTGTTTTCTTGCTAGCTTGCGGACTCATGGCGCTCGGATCAGTGTCGGCGCAGCCACAGAGCGCTTCTCGGGCCGGTTGGATCAGTGATGAGGGTTGTGGAGCACAACACACGAAACCCGGCCGCGCGGATTGCGTGCAGAAATGCTGGCGTGGAGGTGCTTCGGTGGGACACCCGGAATGGAAACCCCAACGAGCCGTCTTTGTAGCGGATGGGGATCAAGCCATCTGGATTGTTGAAAATCCTGAAGCCGTTAGGAATTTCCCTGCCGCACATGTGCTGCTCGCCGGCAATTTCGATTCTGTGAAGAAGACCGTTCACGTCGAGAAAATCACTCCCTCCGCGCAGTAGCGTGGTTCAACATACGGAGTAGCCGTCGATATGAGCGAAGGCCATACCTTGCCCCCTCCCCGATTGTGTAGGGCCGGACTTCAGTCCGGCCTGGTGTTCTCTTGTACCGTCAGTTGGAGTTGCTATATCCCTGCCGGTAGCCTTCTTCGTAGGCTCGGAGGTCGTTTGCGTCGTTCGGTTGCTGGTGATCGTTGCGGTTGCCGCCATACTGGCGATCGTGCTGGCCGTCTCTCAAACCCTGCTCGAAGAAATTAATGCCTCGGGTTCGATCGTCCTGTTGATTGGATCCCGCGTTCCGGAAGCCCTGGTTGTAGCCTTCCTCGTAGGCACGGAGGTCGTTCGCATCGTTCGGTTGCTGGTGATCGTTGCGGTTTCCGCCGTACTGCCGATCGTGCTGGCCGTCCCGCGAACCTTCCTCGAAGTAATTAACAACTATGGTTCGATCCTCCTGCCGAACGGGCACCGCGTTCCGGAAGCCCTGTTGGTAGCCGTCTCGGTAGACGCGGCGGTCGTTTCCGTTCCCGGGTTGCTGGTGGTTGCTGCGGTTGCCGCCGTATTGACGATCATGCTGGCCGTCCCGCACGCCCTCCTCGAAGTAATTAACCCTTTCCCTTCGATCGTTCCGTTGAATGTAGGCCGTGTTCCGGAAGCCCTGTTTGTAGCCGTTTCGATAGGCACGCCGGTCGTTCACATCGCCGGGTTGCCGGTGATCGCTCCGGTTTCCGCCGTACTGGCGATCGTGTTGGCCGTCCTGCACGCCCTGCTGAAAGGACCATCTCTCTCCGCGTTGCTCGTCGTTGCGATCCGGATACTGGTTGCGATCATGATCTCGGTCCTGCTGTCCGGGCTCCTGCCGTGCGGGAGCCGAAGCAGAAACGTTAGGTGAGTAGAACCCGGTGATGGCGATTCCAAGTGCCAACACCCATAGGGACTGTTTTAGATTTCCATTCATGGAATCTCCGTTCCTGAAATGTCAGATGCTAGACAGCGACACGGACTCGCGTAGAAGTCGATGTATTGTCCACTGGAACCTCATCCTGACAGATCGCCTGCCGGGGTTCTGCCCCCTAAAGCACACATCGCCGCGCCTTGATGCCCCCGCTTCGCAGGAGTAGGCTTTTAATGCAACGCTGAATCTCGCAGCGAATTTCTGTACGCTGGAGCAGGGGCTCGAGTTTGATGCACTCCACCGGAATGTTCGCGCGGGGTCTTCAGTCCCCAGGAGGTTCCCCGTGTGGAATAAAAAGAGCACGGATGCGACGATTCCGCCGGATGCGGCAGCGGACCACGAGACGGGGCGGCTAGGGCCGAGCCTGCATGTGAATGGCGACATCACCGGCACCGAAGATCTGCTGATCGACGGCTCGGTCGAAGGACTGATCCATCTTGATGAGCGCAAGTTGACGGTTGGAACCACGGCGAAACTAACCGCTGACATCAACGCCCGCGACGTGGTGGTGTACGGCGCCGTGAAGGGCAACGTGCGCGCCACGGGACGGATCGAGATCAAGAAGGACGGTTCGATCATCGGGAATTTGACCACGGCACAGATCATGATCGAAGACGGCGCGGACTTCAAAGGTTCCATCGAAATCGACAGGAGCGCCGCGGAGGAAGCCGGCAAGAACGTCTCCTCGCGCGCCGCGGCGGCTGGCGCAGGTCCGAAAAGCATCTAACGATCCTGCACGCCCGGCCATGCCACCGTGGTTTCCGCAACCGAATTCCTCCATGCCGCAAAATTGCTGCTGTCGCATGACGAGTAGACAAGCGCCGCTTTTCTCTTTTCCGTTTTCTAGTTTCGATTTTCCCTTGCCCCTCGCGTCTTACGGCGCCAGCCGCACGTCGAACTCAATTCTAACTTCGTCTTTGGCTCTGACACCCGCTTTGCCGGGAGGCTTGATGCCGAAGTCGGTCTGCTTCACGGTGGTCATGCCCGTGTAACGGCCGTCCTTCAGCGTCACTTGCACCGTGACCGGCCGCGTCTGCCCGCGCAGCGTCAAATTCCCGCGCAACGTCCACCGCCCCTACCCGCCAGCCTCCGCGCCTGTGGACTTGAACAGGATCTCCTGATGTCGCTCGCTGTCGAGCACTTCCGGCCCCAGCATCGTCTTCTGCACTTCGGCGCGATCTTTCTCGGGTTCGTCCTTGCCGATCACTCGCAGCGCCCGCGCATCCACGTGCATTTCCACCGCGGGATGCGCGCCCGTGTCCGCCGTACCGCTGTGAATCGGTGCGCGCACTTCGTGCTCGTGTCCCAGCCCTGAGAACACGCCCGTCTTCCCCACGTGGATCGTTAACGTGGACTTCTGCGTGTCAATGTTATGTTGTTGCGCGCTCAAGCCCAGCGCGCTCACCAGGCTCGCCGCCAGGAACACGGTTCGCCTCATCGCTCACCTCTCAAGTTAATGGTTTCTCTCTCTTGTTTCGCGTCGAGCAAACCTTTCATGCGCCATCGGACTTCGCTCTTATTGTCATGAAGTTTTGCTCGGACTTGGAGTGGAGAGCCTATGTTGACGTCTTTGGTTCGGCTGTGACGGTAATCTCTACGTGAGCGCCCTTTTTAAGCCTCACATCATCGCCATTTTCGTCTGTTAACGTACTGTCAATTCGGAGATCGCATACACGGTGGTGGGTCCCGTCAACGGCAATCTGCGCCTTTTCCGGCTGGCTCGGTCCATGAGACGGGATGATTTTTTCGACGGTTCCAGGCAAGACGGTACTTGGCTGTCCCGGAATTCGCGTTGTGTCTTGATTCAGTTCCGCTATTCTTGCGGACCTGGCCATGCGCGGCTTTCCCATTTCGCTCCTGACGCCGGCCTGTGTCGCGCTGCCGGGCGCTTTCTTGCGTTTCTTATCCACCATGCACTCATCATGGCTTCAAGATGAAAGCCTCTTTTCGCACACTTTCGCAATTTGCGGCCGATTCCTGTCGGTAGCATCACCTCCGTATCGGCAAGATCAGGACTCGAGTTCATCGCAAATGGCCGTATAACTCCCTACACCCGGATTGTTCATAATGGGGCAGACGTTCGCCTGAGCATTCCTTAGCATGTTCCTGTGATTGGATGGAACTCTGACGGCCATGTCCCTTCGGGGAGTGACTGCACACGGTAGCCCGAGAGGGTCTTTGCAGTTTGACCGACTTGGAAGCTGCCCTGGCCGGCAGGTTCCATTAAAATGCCGTGCCAGGGCCGTCCGCGAGGCCGCCCTGGTTGCGAAAGGGGCTGTTGTATGTTACGTGGACATGCCGGGTGAGGCTTTCTCCAATGGACCTGGCATGGCCCCCTTCATTTATTTGGAAAGACCTGTGAGAATCTCGCATCCAAGGACCACCACAACGAGTTGTGATGAAGTTCGCAGATTAACCAGGCCGAAGGCGGTAGAACTCTTGTCTTGAGAGAAGCGACTGAAAGACCAGAGCCCAAGCCGAGACCCTAGTTGGTTCGAAGCTGAAAGGAGATATCTATGCTTCTGATTTTGTTGATTATCGTCCTCGTCTTGGCGTTCGGGGGCGGCGGCGGTTATTACGGATATCGGAGATGGGGGACCGGCGGAGGCGTAGGGATTGTCGGGCTGATCCTGATCATCCTGCTGGTTTTGTACCTGTTCGGCGGAATGCGTATGTGATGTGACCAGGGATTTTTGCACCCTGGCAGTGAGAGAGAATTCACTCTGGAAAATCGCAGGATATACCGGCCATGAGGTACATGCCTGCGGTCTCTCCGGATAAACGGTCTACCCGGTTTTCCTGACGACACAACGCGCGAACCGAAACAGGATTAGACCGGAAGTGGCCGGCCAAAAAGGAGAGGCCAAGACATGCTGACGTTCATTCTTCCGGTATTTGTCCTTATCGCGCTTGTGGCTTGTCTTCCGATTTGGCCGCATAGCAAGAAGTGGAGTTTTTATCCCATAAGCGGCGTAAGCCTGGTCATTCTGATTATCCTTATTCTATTCTGGACCGGCCGCTTGTAGGAGAAGGCTCGTCAGGACTCCACGAGTCCGAGTGCCTCGATCCAATGTTCGACCGGCGCGTCGAGCCGGATGCCCAAGACATAATCGTCGCTGGGGAGCTTCTTGCAATATACGACCGAACCTTGGACGCAAAATCCAGGCGGGGATGAAACGAGTACCATCTCGGCTCGGTCCCAGAACTTCTGTGTGACCAACTGGATGCCGAATCTGCTGACATTCTCCGTAGGAACGACTTCAAAAACTCCCGGGTTCTGAAGGCTGGTTAGCCACAGGGAGGCGCTTACAAAGTCGCGAGCTTCCGACCTTCCAATCCTTCGGAGTGCGCCAAATGACAGTCCTGCGACGTCATCGACAGTTTCAGAAAGTGCTGCATTTTGCGCGAAGAGCGAATCGAAATTGCAGCTTAGACCGACAGACGGGAAAGGTAAGCACTCTCCCAAAGAGTGTTCTCCCACTACATCTCCCGGGAGCTCAGTTACGGCCTTTTGCTTCATGTGTTCCTCTCCTTCCGAGAAATTGTTGAGCGATGTTTCCAGCGCACATGGACGTGACCGAGAACGCCATGGGAGGGGAGCGTGCTAGTCATCTCGCGGGGAGACTACAGATGCAGAAACGGAGATAGAATCCAGCGAGTTCCTGGAATCAAGGTCAGGTGGATACCTGACTGGTAGGCGGGGAAAAGTCAAAATCCGCATTTAGTTCCACGGGACTTTCGCCGGGGCGATAATCCCGCACAGGTACGCCACGGCGTAAAGGCTAACCTCGTTCTGGGAAGTCACGGTGGCCTCGATGACCCTATTTCACTTGGAACTCGGATAATCCGGGAGTCAGAGTATTCGACCGTCGTCGTGTACCGGTTGGGTCGTGCTCGCTCGGCTTCCCCGAACGCGGTTTGTGGACTGCGACAAGGGCATGTCCGAAGTGCCGGCTTATCAGGGACTGACTGCCTGCGACCGAGATGCTCAATTGACTTCGCCACGAAGATAAATATGGTGATGATTTCCCAGGAATGCAGGTAGACCACAATTTAGAGGCGAAGCCTTCCGCATTAAGCACTTCTAGCCCCACAGCGGGGTGATTAACTCCCTCCATTCTAGGGTCTACACCTGATTGCTTTTAAGTGTTGTGAATCCTATATCAGGTCCGACGGTGTTTGAAGCATCCTATCCGTCCAGGAGGCTCCAGGGCTCATGGCTGCTTCCGTTCCAACCAGTCGATCCGGCGGTCGATTCGGAAAGCGTACCCCGAAGAGATTGACCGCAGAGCTTTCGCGCCCAGACGAATCTGTGCCTAAGGAAATGACGTTCACGGAGAACGTGAGCACTCGGGGTGCGCGCGTCACCACGGTCCGGCGCTGGCGGCCTGGAACTCGCGTGCTGGTTACTTTTCTGCGGAATGGCGTTCGGTCTGAAGGAAGGGTCGCTTACTGCCAGCGCAAGGAGAGCGGCGACTTCGCCATTGGGGTAGCCTATCCGGACAATTGCAAAGCCGCATGGGGAGCCTAAGGTGATCTTGAGGACGGACATACGCGCCGATAAGCGTTTCTTGAGGGGTCAGAGTATTCCTTCGAGAAGGCGCTACCCGCGAGTCCAGGCGTCCCCCGGAGTCTGGGTCTACTGGAATTACAAAGGACATGAGGATACTTCACGAGTCCGAAACCTGAGTACGGGAGGCTTGTTTGTCGAAACAGAAGAGGCGCGGGATGTGCACGCGACCATCAGGCTTGACTTTCTTGTTCAGGAAGGACGAATCGCGGCCAAAGCTGTTGTCAGACATGTAAAGCCCGGAAGTGGACTGGGATTAAAATTCACCGCGCTGACTGAGGAAGACGGCCCCCGTCTGACAGCATTGATGACCAGACTTCGCAGTTTGTCTTAGGCGGGTGGGCCAGCCTTATCTGTTCGGACGCTTTCAGACGGTAAAGGAGTAACGAAAATGAAAGTGGTCATCTTTTGCGGCGGGCTTGGGATGCGCTTGCGGGAATACGCTGACAAGGTGCCCAAACCGATGGTGCCGATCGGCTATCGGCCCGTACTTTGGCACGCGATGAAATACTATGCCCACTTCGGTCACAAGGATTTTATTTTGTGCCTTGGCTACCGCGCCGACGCTATCAAGCAGTATTTCCTTAGCTACGACGAGTGTGTTTCCAACGATTTTTCACTGTCCAAAGGGGGCAAGGATCTCCAGCTCTTTAATAGTGACATTCACGATTGGAACATCACTTTTGCTGAAACCGGCATGCACTCCAACATCGGACAACGGCTCAAGGCCGTGGAGAAATACCTGGTTGGAGAAGAGCTGTTCCTGGCGAACTACTCTGACGGATTGAGCGATCTGGAGCTGCCAAAACTCATCGATTTCTCCAAAGAACACGGCAAGGTTGCTACCTTTGTTTCGGCAAAGCCAAATCTCACCTATCACGTTGTGGCGGCCGGTTCCGACGGCATTGTTAGTGAAATCAAGGCGATCCGTGATTCTGCTCTGCGCATCAACAGTGGATACTTCGTTCTCAGGCAGGACATTTTCAAGTACATGCGAGACGGAGAAGAGCTGGTCCTTGAGCCGTTTCACCGCTTAATTCAGGAAAAGCAGTTGATGGCCTATGAGCACAATGGTTTCTACGCTTCCATGGACACCTTTAAAGATAAGCAGCAGCTTGACGATTTGTACGCGCGAGGCGAGGCACCCTGGGAGGTCTGGAAATCCGCGCCGCTGCAGGGTATTACTCCGGAGCCCTGGAAAAACTCCGTCCCTGATCCAGCAGGTTATGTCGGGCAGGTGGCCCGGACGTAAACTCTGAGACGACTTAGGTGCTGGATGCCACATCCCTCGGCTTTAAGCGTGCGGGGGAGTTGACTCTGCTTTTTTCCTTGCTCGTCTCGCACCCGCAAAACCGTTCAACCCTCTCCAGCTACCGTTCAACCCTCATTTTCGACCATTCTATGGATAACACTTAACCTTTCGATACTGGCATGCTAACTCCGCCGTGTTTGTAATCGACAACTCCGCGACCCAAGGTTCCGACGCCACTTCAGTTGTCCCCTTGTCCCCCTGCCCCACGATCCCCCTGCCTCACCATTCCCTATTCCCTCCGCCCCATCCCATTTCTTCGGCAGCCCATTTTGCACAATCTTGGGGCACGTAAGTCCCTTAGCTGCAACACTTACAAAAAAACAGGGGGTGGGGGAGGGCAATACTCCTTCTTTTTCTTTCAACTCTGAACTTTCAACTTTCAATGTCCCTCCCTCCACCCTTGAATTCCCCAACGAAATGTAATCTATTGAATGCTAATCCCGAGGCTCACCCTTGGGCCGGTCAGAGCTCTCCCGATCGCAGCCATGGCCTCACACGACAGCGGAGACAATTCGCAGGGAACGGCCGCCCCGAATGCACTGGGGCGGACTCTCTTCAGCACCGACCACAAAGTGATCGGGCTAAACTATCTCTGGCTCGCGCTCTTCAGCGTTTTCCTTGGCATGGCCATGTCGCTGCTTATGCGCATCCATCTGGTGTGGCCGGGGATGCGTCTTCCGTTCCTCTCCAGCCTCGGCAACTCGCCGGATCGCTTTGCCGCTCTCACCACCCTCCACGGTTCGCTGATGGTTTTTCTGGTGCTCACCGCCGCGGCCCAGGCCGGCTTTGGAAACTATTTCCTGCCGCTGCAAATCGGCGCACGCGAAATGGCATTCCCTACGCTGAACCTCTTCGCGTTCTGGCTCACGGTGGCCTCGCTCTTCGGCATGACCGCGACGTTTTTGATTTCCCCGCCATCCGGAATCACGCTCTGGATCGTCAGCGTCGCCATCTTCTGTGCCGCATCGCTTCTCAACGCGCTCAATTTCAGCGTCACCGCCATCGACCTCCGCGCACCAGGGATGACTCTCCCCCGGTTGCCGCTAACCGTCTGGGCCTGGTTCATCAACGCCATTCTGGGCATGCTGATTTTCAGCATTCTTCTCGCGGCCTGCGTCTGTCTGCTCTCGGATCGGCTTTTGAGCGCGCGCTTTTTTCCCATGTTGGATTTCATTGCCAATCAGCCGCCCGGCGTTATCGCCAACGCTGTTCCCATCGTTTGGCAGCGCCTCTTCTGGTTTTTCGCGCAAGCCGAAGTCTACGTCGCCATGCTCCCGTGCTTCGGCCTCGTCACGCATCTGATCTCCACGTTTTCCCGCAAGCCGGTTTGGAAGGAACGCCTCGTGGTTCTGGCACTCTGCGCCGTGGGCCTCTTCGGTTTTTGCGTTTGGGGACAGCACATGTTCTCCAGCGGCATGAATCCCTTTTCGCCGCTCGTCTTTTCGCTGCTCGCTTCCTCGCTCGGACTGCCCGCCACCATCCTCCTGATCAGTTGGTTCGGCACGCTCTGGAACGCGCGCGTCCAGCTCAATACCGCCATGCTTTTTGCGCTCGGCTTCATTTCGCTTTTTCTCTCCGGTGGACTCTCTGGGGTTTTCCTGGCGCGCCACGATCTCGCCACTGCTGCCGTCAACGACGATTTCGTCACCGGCCATTTCCATCTCGTCATGGGCGTCGCGGCGACATTCGCCATTCTTGGCGCGCTGTTTTTCTGGTTCCCCAAGCTTTTTGGCCGCCGCCTGAATGAACCTCTCGGCAAGATTCATTTCTGGCTGACCTTCGCCGGCGTCTACTGCGTCTTCATGCCCATGCACTGGCTCGGCCTGATCGCCCATTCGCGCGTTTCTCCCGCCACGCCGCTGGCTGCCGTTGCCGCAACCGGTTCTGCAACTCGCAACTTCATCACCGTCGCGATTCTTCTCACCGTTTTCGCGCAAGGACTCTTCCTCATCAATTTTTTGTGGAGCCTCTTCCGCGGC
>WNFA01010041.1_pt1 | contig 12756 bp, 11 predicted proteins | sample 5400481 | NCBI WGS metagenome assembly WNFA01 (sample SAMN13153340, study PRJNA577476) | soil metagenome | isolation source: 120 cm saprolite under Douglas fir tree site 2 hole 1 replicate 2 | place: USA:California | collected 2015-04-18 | reverse complement strand
CTGATCTTCTTCTGATAGCGGGCGATGGCCATGGCGGAACAACTGCATTCTTTCACAGGATCACCGTAATAGCCGCAAGGGCATGGGTTCATCGCGGCTACCAGCATAAAATTTGCGGGGTAGGTGACCGTTCCCTGGGCACGCGAAATCGTTACAATCTTGTCCTCTAAGGGCTGACGTAAGACTTCGAGCACGTTCTGCCCAAATTCGGGTAGTTCATCCAGGAAGAGTACCCCGCGATGGGCAAGGCTGATTTCGCCTGGACGAGGCATGCGGCCACCGCCGACTAAACCTGCGTGGCTGATGGTGTGGTGGGGCGCGCGAAATGGTCGCTGGAGCACAAGTGGAGTTTCGGAAGGCAACATGCCCGTGACACTATAGATTTTAGTGACATCCAGGGCTTCTTCGATCACCATACGTGGAAGAATTGAAGGGGTGGCACGAGCGAGTAACGTTTTACCAGAACCAGGAGGTCCGCTCATCAGGACGTTGTGTCCGCCACTCGAGGCAACTTCTAGCGCACGCTTGACGTGTTCCTGTCCACGAACCGCTGCCATGTCCTGGGCATATACGTCCGTCTCAGCATTATCCAGGATGCGCGGGTCTGCTATGTATGGCTCGATCATTCGCTCACCGTTCAGATGGGCGACAAGGTGACCAAGTGTCTCGACCGGGTAGATAGTCACTTCCTGTACAAGGGCTGCTTCCATCGCATCTGCTGCCGGGACGAAAACTGCTTTGACATGTTTCTCGCGCGCTAAAGCTACCATTGGTAATATCCCATTAGTGTGGCGAACCCCGCCGTCTAGCGAAAGCTCTCCTAGATAAAGATATTCTGATATCTCATCGTCAAGGTTGATCTGGCCAGATGCCATCAATATTCCAATGGCTATAGGAAGATCATATGCTGGGCCTTCTTTACGTAAGTCAGCGGGGGCGAGATTGACGGTGATGCGTTTATAGGGGAAAAGACAGCCGCTGTTTTTGATAGCCGCTCGTACCCGGTCTTTGGCTTCGTTTACCGCGGTATCGGGGAGCCCTACGATCATGAAACCTGCAAGGCCATTGGAAAGATCGATTTCTACTTCGATCAGTGCGCCCTCCAGTCCAATGACTGCGCAGCTTCGTACCTTTGCCAACATGAACCACGTGCCTCCTCGGATTTATTAAATGCATTATGCATGAGTTGAAGTAAAAATACAAGGATTTTAGTATTATGGGTTGTTTTCAAGCGCCACCTGCGGCGGCGCTTGAAAACAACCCATAAAAGGAGGTTACTTCACTTTGACGCGGAGGAGGCTTGGGACGAGGGCTACGATGGCCAGAGTGGCGAAGATACAGGCTAGGCCTCCACTCACTACAGAGAATTCAGGGGAGAATATGCCGGCGACCAGACCTGATTCGAATTGGCCAAGCATGGGGCCACCAATTACAAACATGGCGTTGACGGAATTAATACGGCCGCGAAGCTCATCAGGAGTTGTTAGCTGTATGATAAGGCCGCGCAGAACCATGCTGACCATATCTGCCGCGCCTGCTCCAGCGAGGAAGAGGACTCCGAGCCATAAAGGAGTAGGAGAGAGACCAAATGCCACGATACATAGGCCCCAGCCGATGATTGAAAGCACGACTCCAAGACCCTGGCGGGTAATGCGACCAATCAGTCCGGTGAAGGGTGCCAGGGCAACTGCGCCAATAGAGGTTGCCGCAATTAATATGCCAAGTCCTTGTGGGCCAATGTGCATAATTTCGCTGGCATAGACGGGCAGAAGTGCTCGTGGCGAACCAAAGAACGTGGCGAAAAAGTCAAGTGAGAGTACAGCCAGGATCACCGGGTGTGCTCGCAGGAATTTCATACCGTCTACAAGTGCACCAAAGCCTGCCTGCGCTCGCTTTTCGGCTGGAATACGCGGTACTACCATCAGCAACAACGATCCGATAACGACGAAATAGGAGATGACATCGAGCCAGTAGGTGTTTGCAACCCCTATCCATGCGATGGCGAAACCACCAGCAGTCGGACCGATGATAAAGGTCAACTGCATCATGACCATGCTCAGCGACATGGCGTCGGACATCTCTTCACGGCGTACCAGAGTGGGGATCATTGCTTGCCGGGTGGGAAATTCAAAGGAGGAAACGCTGGCGGCTATCAGCACAACGATATAAATGATGACCATATTAATCACATGAAAAGCCGTACAGAGCGCCAGTACGGCTGAAGTCAACGCGAGTACTATCTCGATCACGATCAGCATTTTGCGCCGATCAAACACATCTGCGAAGACACCACCCACTAAGGAAAAGATCAAGCGAGGGATCGCCTGAACAAGCCCAATCAAACCCAGGGCGATGGCCGAATGAGTGAGCAGGTAGACCTGCCAGGCTACAGCTACCACCTGCATTTGCGTTCCCGCTGAAGAGATCAACTGCCCCCAGAAGAGCAGCGAATAGTTGCGATTGCGCAGCACCCGCCAGGGCCCAAGTGGATGCTTTGCGGGAAGAGCAACTTCAGAAGAGGTTAGTGGTGCCAGTTGACTGATTTGTGGGGAAATGGTTTCTTTTTGTGGATCGGTTTTCATGCATCCATCGCAGCGGGCAGCACAATGACTTCCTGGCCAGGTTTGAGCAATGTTTTTAGGCCATCATCGCCTGTGATCAGTTCATTGTTGACAAAAATCTGGACGTGATCCCGTACATGGCCGTGCTCGGTACAGAGGTGTTCCCAAACCTGGTGATGTTGGTGCTCTAACTCATGCAAAAGTTGCTCTACAGTTCCGGCCTGTAAAAGTAACTGACTTTTGCCTCCACTGTATGCGCTTAATGTAGAAGGCAAGCGCAGCATGACAGTGGCTATTTCTTCATCATCCATATCATTCATTCAAGAAAAGAAGCATTGCGCTTCATCAAAATGGCGCTCTATTTCGCCAACGTGGAGTATACTCCAATGCGGTGTTGCTTGCAAGTAAGATCATGTAAATTTTTTGTTAAGCGATACCTGGCGGGGGCAAGCGATACCTGGCGGGGCAAGCCCCGCCACTACATCTTGCACAAAGAGTGTTCTTAATTACCGGTTCAAGGGGGGGTTAGTAGATCTTTTCGTTGCTTCTATCGCCTCTGCTACTGATCGGACAACGGTAGTTCCTGCTTGCAGCAAGCCGTATACTAACTTCGTGGCCTCGCCATTAGTATAGTCACGATTGGCTATACCTGTTTGTAACAACATTTCATCGCTTGTATAGGTATTGTCAGGAATGGATTGCTCTGCACTATTAGTACTAGTAGCTAAAGCAGGAGCAAGCAAGAACACCTTTATCCCACGGAGGGCTGCTGCATACGCCTCTTGTAGTAAAGCAAGATTGCCTGGACCAACAGGCATTGGACTAATAATCAGCAACTTCACATTCGATAGGTTTTTATGTAATTGCTCCAATGTTGCCGGTGAGATTGGCGAGTAGGGTTGCTCCGTGATTACCTCGCTGGCTAGCCGCAACGCCAGCGTATGATCACTATCGCCGATGTTGAGCGCACCCGCGATAAAGGGTATGTGAGCATCTGCTAACGCGCGCATCAATCGTTCACCAGAACCGCCACCAGCCATTACAAATACTTGAGACTGCGACTCCTCCTCGCTTTTGTCTTCAACCGCCACGACGCCTGGGGGCAAGACACTTAGATGCTCAGCGCCCCGCAGAATGCCTACCTGCACATCAATCCCATATACCCGCTTGAGCAGGTGAGGTTCTAAAATCTCGGCAGGACCGGCATCGGCTACGATACCGCGCTGGAAAAGCACCAGTCGCGGGAAATAGCGTGCTGCCAGATTCAAGTCATGCATTGCAGCAATGACAGTCACGCCTCGTTCGCGGTTAAGTCGCTGCACCAGTTCAAGCATATCAATCTGGTATTTGATATCGAGATGCGCGGTCGGTTCATCGAGCAGAAGCAGTTTGGGTTGTTGCGCCAGTGCCATCGCCACCATCACCCGCTGTCGTTCACCACCACTCAATTCATTGAAGATACGTCCAGCCAGAGGAATGATATCGGCAGCATGCATTGCATCCTGTATGATGTTCGCATCCTGGCTGCTTCTTGAGCCTAACAAATTGATATATGGAGTACGGCCCAGACTCACCATTTGCTCAACAGTAAAAGCAAAGGGCACATGTAATTCCTGTGGGACCACGGCAATATTGCGGGCAACACCGCGCCTTCCCCAATCTTGTAAATTGCGACCCTCGAGTACAACCGTTCCCTGTTGCGGACGCAAAACCCCGCTCACGAGGCGGAGCAAGGTGGTTTTCCCCGATCCGTTTGGCCCCAGTAGCCCGACCATTTCTCCAGTGCGAACCTCTAGATGCACATCGTAGAGAAGTGGCACGCTTGCGTATCCAAAGGTGACACCGTTAATCTCTAATAAGATGGATAAGTCGGGCACAATAAATGGCGCCCCTACATTAGTATCTACCACCGGTAAGCTCGCTTATTGTTTCTAAGTAGGATCAGGAAGAAGGGTGCTCCTACAAGCGCGGTGAACACACCCACGGGCAAAACGGCAGGCGCTATCACTACACGCGCCAGTAGATCAGCCAGAACCAGAAAAATAGCGCCGCCCAGCGCGGAGGCAGGAAGAAGTAAGCGGTGGCGGGGACCGAGTAAGAGCCGCATCACGTGGGGTGTCACCAGGCCAACAAAGCCGATCAAGCCACTGATAGAGACAGCCGCAGCCGTTAACAGCGATGCAACAATGATGATCAACAATTTGTAACGCTCTACATGCATTCCAAGGTATGCTGCACTCTCTTCACCCAATCCACTGTAGAAAGCATGAAAGCGAACACCATACCCACAAGAATGATAATGCCAACCAATACTATCGGCGACCAACTCGTCACAGCTATACCTCCGGCGAGCCAGTTAAACAGGGCCTGTATTCCGAACTGAGCATTTGGACTGAGCGTCAGAATGAGTGTCTGAAATGCTACCAGAACAGCATTCATTACGACACCAGCTAAAAGCAATGTCACGACTGGAGTTTGACCACCAACACGTGCGATAGCATAAACCAGCATCACCGTTAGCATTGCGCCTGCAAAAGCCAGGAGAGGAGTCAACGGAACGAACGAGCCAAAGACGACATCAAATGGCAGCACAAAAGCTATAGCTGCACCCAACGCTGCGCCAGACGAGGCACCGATGAGATAGGGATCAGCCAGGGGGTTGCGCAACATGCCTTGAAAGAGAACGCCTGCTACAGCCAGCGCAGCGCCTACAAGAGCGGTCCCGATAACAACAGGCATACGTACTTGCCACACAATTACTTCAGCGGTGGGATCCCATTGTCGTGCAAAATGGAACAGGCCGGTACCATTCAATAGAATCTGCATGATAGTGCCCACAGGAATGGGTACAGAACCAAAACTTGCCGCGAGCAGAATGACGACAAGCAACAGGCAGCTCAACGCCAATAAGAGGACGGGTGCAGGCAAAGCCCGCACACCTCCTCGAAGCCGTTTCAGTTCCGTTTTTTGTGTTGCAAGTTTCATGTACTACAATTAATGTATTATAGACTAATGTGCTTCGCGTGGTCAATGCACATTGGCTGAAAGAATGTCTATTTTTCTTGCTTCTTACTCTGCTCTGTGGTATACTCACATCCTGGCGGGAGACACGTCTCGCGCTTAAGTAGCCATGCATTAAATACACACGCTCTTTGATCGACGAAAGCCCTGGTGTACCTCGATTGACTAATTGAAGATACAATGGTAAGTAGGCAGAGGTTATGTGAAGAATAGCTTTCACAAATAACCTTATGGATAGGAACCCTTGCGTTGATAAGAAAAGGGCGGAGGAACAAAAAGGGAGGATCGTTTTTTGGCAAATATTATCTCGATGAAGCAGCTTCTCGAAGCTGGCGTTCACTTTGGGCACCAGACCCGTCGCTGGAACCCCAAGATGGCTCCATTCATCTTTATGAATCGCAACGGCATCCATATCATCGACTTGCAGCAGACGGTGACACGCCTGAATGAGGCATACAAGTTTGTTGAACAGACAGCCGCTGAGGGTGGAACCATATTATTCGTGGGCACCAAGAAGCAAGCCCAGGAAGCCGTAGCTGAAGAAGCCGGTCGTTGTGGAATGTACTACGTCAACCATCGCTGGCTGGGTGGTATGCTAACGAACTACCAGACCATTCAGTTGCGTATTCGCTACCTGCGTGAGTTGGAGACCCGTCGCGACCGGGGCGATTTCGATCGCCTGCCTAAAAAAGAAGTGCAGCATTTGCAAGACGATATCGTGCGCCTCGAGCGCATTCTAGGCGGTATCAAAGATATGCGACGCCTGCCAAATGCAATCTTTATCATTGATACACGCAAGGAACGTACCGCTGTACTTGAGGCTCGTCGACTGGAAATTCCGATCATCGCTCTTGCTGACACAAACAGCGACCCCGATGAGATAGATTATCCCATTCCTGCCAATGACGACGCCATTCGTGCTGTGCGGCTGCTGAGTGCCAAAATCGCCGATGCCGTCATTGAGGGTCGTCGCGAATTGGAAGCTCAACAGAAGGACAGTGAGCCTGAAGAAATCGAAGCTAGTGCACCTGAAGAGCCCTCCGAGGCTATCAATGCAGACGAAAGCGTTTCGATCTCTATTCCAGACGAAGTAGTAGTTGTGCAAGAGACCCCGGAAATATCTGCTGAACCTGAACTGGTTGCGGAAGAGGCAAAGTAGGGACGGTGGCCCTCGCTTGCTAAGCTACCAAGGCCCTATCTAATATCAGTTACCCATGCCTGAACGTGCCCCGGGTATGAGCAGGTTGGGGTATATCTACAACTCAGAGGCGGGAGATAGGACCGTGTTCCTTCTCCCGCCTCATCTTGTGTACGGGATGACACTTGATATAAGCGAATGATGAGTTATGAGATTTACAATGAGGGTGATCTCCCTCATTATTCTATACGCGGTATCATATTGGGACCTTTTTGTCAAGCACTCAGGGACCAAAAAAGATGGACAGAGGCGATTGTCGTTTCATCTACGGCCTGAGTATGATAGAACTGAGAGATTGAGGAGTAAACAGACTATGGACTACACTGCTGCGGATGTCAAGAAGTTGCGCGATGAGACAGGCGCAACGTTTGCCGATTGCAAGAATGCATTAGCCGAGGGGAAGACCTGGGATGATGCGGTCAAATGGCTTGAGGCTAGGAGTGGTCACAAAGCTGAGAAAATGATGGCGGCTGGTCGTGAAACCAAGCAAGGAGGTATCTTCTCCTATGTCCACCATAATCATAGCCTGGGTGTCTTGCTAGAGCTTAACTGCAGCACCGACTTTGTTGCGCGCAGCGAAAGTTTTCGCCATCTGGCCAGTGACATTGCCATACAAATCGCTGGTGTTGCCCCCAAGTACATCAACTTTGAAGACGTGCCAGCCGATGTTGTTGAAGAAGCCCGCAAAGCCATTCTGGAAGATCCATCAATGGACCGCGTTCCAGAGGCAAAGCGCGACGAGGTTATTAACAACAAGCTCAAGAAGGTATTGGGTGAGCAAGTATTGATGATGCAGCCCTGGGTCAAGGATGAGACAATGATTGTGGGCGACCTTGTGAAAAAGGTGATTGCCGAAACAGGTGAGAATATTGTATTGCGACGCTTCAGTCGCTTTGCACTGGGAGAAGAATAAATAAATGTAGGGGCGGGACTTGCCCCCGCCCTGAGCCTCCGTCCAAGGGGGGGCTTGCCCCACCGAAACATGGATGGACATTCGTTATATGGCTGCTCGCCCTGTGCCTCCGTCCAAGGCGAGGCAAGCCCCGCCCCTACATTTATTATCACGCATGGGAGACCACATATCATGTCTCAAGAGACTTCATCCCTGGCTTTTCAACGAGTACTGCTTAAATTGAGCGGCGAAGCGCTCTGTACCAACAAGGGCTATGGCATCGATGCGGAGACGGTACGTCGTATCGCTGGCGAGGTTCAAAGAGTTCATGCACTCGGTGTAGAGATAGCTGTAGTCATCGGAGGCGGGAATATCTGGCGCGGCGCGGATGCTGCCGCAACAGGTATTGACCGCGCAACTGCCGATTATATGGGTATGCTTGCCACGGTCATGAATTCGCTGGCAATGCAGGACGCCATGGAAAAATTGGGTATGGTCACACGCGTGCAGACCGCAATCGAAATGCCGCCAGTGGCCGAGCCATTTATTCGTCGCAGGGCTGTACGTCACCTGGAAAAGGGACGCATAGTGATCCTTGCCGCGGGAAGTGGAAATCCATTTTTTACAACCGATACTGCAGCTGCCCTCCGTGCTGTTGAACTCAACGCTCAAGTTTTGCTCAAGGCAACCAAAGTGGATGGTGTCTATGACGATGATCCCATGCGTAATCCAAATGCCCAGAAGTTCGAGGAATTGAGCTATATGCGGGCGCTCAATATGGGGCTCAAGGTTATGGACAGCACCGCGCTCTCGCTGTGTAAGGACAACCACTTACCGATTGTGGTCTTCAACCTGAATGAGGTAGGTGCATTTGAAGACATTGTTCGTGGCAAGAAGCGCGGAACGCTCGTTCATCAAATGGATGATGTTGAGGTCCAATTTATCGCGCCCATGTAGCATTATCGACAACGCAGGGGCACGGGAGTTACTCCGGCCCTTATAAAGGGAGCATTGCTATGGTAGACGATATTTTCGAAGATGCTGAAAGACGTATGCAAAAAGCAGTTGAGATATTGAAACAGGACCTATCGTCATTACGAACTGGCCGTGCCAGTTCGGCGCTTGTAGAACGTATTACAGTCGATTACTATGGGGCACCGACGCCCATTAATCAGGTAGCCTCAATTTCTATTCCTGAAGCTCGATTGCTGGTCATTCAACCCTGGGACCGGAAACTTCTGATTGATATTGAAAAAGCTATTCAGAAATCCGATCTGGGCATCAATCCAAATAACGACGGTCAGGTGATTCGTCTTGCTATTCCCCCGCTCAACGAGGAGCGTCGTCGTGAAATGGTTAAGACCCTCCACAAGAAATTGGACGAGCACAAAGTCGCTATTCGTAATATTCGTCGGGATGCACATGATAAAATGCGCGATCGTGAGAAAAAGAAGGAAATTTCCGAAGATGAGCTGAAACGTAGCGAAGATCGCTTGAAGAAGCTCACCGATCGCTTCACTGACGAAATGGAGAAGGTCGGGAAAACTAAGGAACTGGAAATTTTGGAGGTCTAACTTTGACCAGGATTCAAAATCTCTTTCCCTCTTCGCAGGAGAAAGAGACGGTGCAGTCGCAATCTGTTGAGGCAAATCAGCAACCTTTAGAACAAGCACCTTGTACAATGCGTCATCTTGCTATCATTATGGATGGTAATGGACGCTGGGCAACCAAACGCCACCTCCCACGTCTTGCGGGACATAAGGCTGGAGTAAATGCGCTGCGGCGTGTGCTTGAGTATGCAGTCGATGAACATATCGAAATGCTCAGTGTATACGCCTTCTCAACTGAAAACTGGGGCCGGCCACGCATTGAGGTGCAAGGGCTGATGCGCCTGTTCTGGGAGACAATCCGCTCAGATATTGAAAAGCTGCACCGCGAGGGTGTGTGTCTGCGCCATCTTGGTCGTTTACAAGACCTCTCACCTGACATTCAAAAAGCTGTACGAGACTCGGTTGAGCTTACGCGTAATAATACGCGCATTGGCCTCAATGTTTGTTTCAATTACGGTGGACGAGCCGAGCTGGTAGATGCGATTCGCCAGATTATAACTGACGGTCACGACCCCAACTCGATCACCGAGGAATTGATCAGTTCCTATCTGTATACCCGTGATCTACCTGATCCTGAAATGGTCATTCGCACCGCCGGGGAGATGCGCGTCAGTAACTTCCTACTCTGGCAATCAGCTTACAGTGAGTATTACGCAACACCGACTCTCTGGCCTGATTTTGGAAAAGAAGATTTACACGCTGCGTTGGAGAGTTTCCGACAACGACAGCGACGTTTTGGACGTCTCTCTGCATCGTAGTATATAATTAGAAGAGGTAGAGGTATCACCCTTTCGCATCATAACAACATAGCGGCTGTTTAATGATGATTTGAAGGCTGCTATAAGGAGCCGTGTGCAACCTGCAAGCGAACAAGAAATACAAACGAATGCTTCAGAAAAGAACAGCAGGCAGTGGAATCGCTCCGTTGGCCAACGTGTTATTACGTCTGTAATTGCCATACCGGTTGTGCTGGCTTTCGTATGGCTCGGTGGTTGGTTTGGATTCGCGGCAGCAATCATTGCCGTAATTCTGAGCGTCAACGAACTACATAATATGATGGTCCATGAGGGCTATCATCCACTAATATGGATGAGTTTTGCGCTGAGCATACTCTTTCTCTTAGCTGCTATACTGCCTCAGCAGCGTCTTATACTTCTTGAGGCTGGTTTGAGTGCAGCCCTGCTTATTACACTGCCACTATTTTTCTTCCGTAAGAAACTCGAAGGGGCCATGGTAGATTGGTCCCTCACACTTGCAATTCCAGTTTATTTGGGCTGGCCGCTAAGCGTTTTCTTGTTATTACGCGGGTTTCAAGTTGGTATCTCTACTGGCTTCTGGTGGGTCCTGACGGTGTTTCTTTGTGTCTGGGGATTTGATACGGGAGCATTTTTCGCCGGGCATTTCTTTGGTAGACACAAACTTGCCCCAACTATCAGTCCTGCTAAGACATGGGAAGGAGCAGCAGGTGGTATGGTACTTTCAATCGCTGCTGCTGTTTTATTGACCGCCTGGCCTCTTGGTGTTCCCTGGTATCTGGCAATTCTATTAGGCATCTTGATTGGCATTGCTGCTACGCTCGGTGACCTGGCAGAATCTCTTATCAAGCGCCAGACACATGTCAAGGACAGCGGGCATTTTATTCCCGGCCATGGTGGCATACTTGACCGCATCGATAGTTTACTATTTGCCGTAATTGTTGTATTTATCTTTGCCCAGCTCATTGGGAAGCTCTAAATTCACCTGAACTTATACTTGCGTGCCGTTTGGTGAAACTATCGTATCTTTCTCCGCACGCTCGCTACTCATAGGTGAATACGCCACCTGTGACGCTGATGGGTCGAGACAGTGCCGGTTCGCCCGCCGGCTGATTTGATGTCTAGTCTTGGGTTTGCTTCACCGCCATTACTGCTTGGCCTTCTTGACACGAATTCACCAATGTAAGCATCTGGGTTCAACACCCAAGGTGGGAGCTGCGCCTGGCCTCTTGCCACGTTCTGCGTTATCTGAGCCCACTCGCCTAACAATGCCGGACTTTGCGACTGCGCTGTTGCACGCGCCAGCAGCACGGTAGTCTATTGCACTATCCTTTTCTCCTTTTGCAGCCAAGTATTTGGCACTCACAACTTTTGAGGTTAATAGATGAAAAACAGGAGTAGACACACTTGATCAAATAGCGCAGAAATATGAAAATGAAAATGTGCTCATTGATAGATATACTTTTCCTAAAGAGAAGATTAACTGAAAAATTCAAAAGATGCAATAGATCAGCAGTTTTTAATCCGCTTTTGTTCACGTGCGATGTCCACGTTCATATAGTTTGTACCGTGCTCAGAGTCGACGACAGGAATGAGAGGGTTACAAAACAACTTAACAGGAATATGATACATTAGATATGAGAGCTTACATGTTAGGCATGTGTATACCAACCCTATTCCTGGGTGTAATAGCCGTTCATTTCGTTATGATATGATGGTGATGGAGCAGGGTAAGATCAGTGATGTCATAGTAGTCGAACAAAAGGAAGAGATATATATGGTTAGTATAGATGCAAATTCTCCCAGGCGCAGGCTCATGATGGGTCTGATTGCTTCACTCGCAGCACTCTGTCTGCTGCTTGTCACTACCATGGGAGCCCTGGCTGATACAGTGAACATTTTCGATAAGGCGGGTGTACTGAAAACAAGCCAGGTGCAAAGTGAGGCAGCGAATCTGCCGTACCCCGTGAACATCTACACCATGAACAACTTCACGGGCACAGAAACGGCTTTCAATCAAGAGGCTGTTCGGACCCTTAACAACGCGCACAACCCGCGTTTGATCGTTATTGCCATTGATACGCACAAGAAGTTCCTGGCGATTGTTGGCGGTAAAGATGTCTCAACCTCAAATAGTGTGTATAACGATGCGGTTAACGCCTTCAAGAGTAACTACAATGGTGGGGGCTATACAGGTGCGACCATCGCTGCTCTTCACTCATTGCAAAGTTCCCTCAGTGCGGCGCCCGTTTCGGGAAATGGTTCTGGCCAAACAAACAATGCTGCTGGTTTTAGTCTCCTTCCGCTCTGTTTAGTTGGCTTGCTGGTACTGGGGCTGATAGCTATTGTCGGCGTGGTGTTTATAAGGCGTGCACGAACGCGAGTTCCTCCTTATCCAATGGGAACACCGTATCAGCAGCCGTATAATCAGGGTTATCCGCCCAACTACTATGGCCCCGGCTATAATCAAGGAGCAGGCGTGAATCCCTGGGTTGCCGGTGGTCTAGGCGCAGCGGCGGGAGGTTTCATTGGCTACGAGGTAGGGAAAGAACAAGGCGAAGATCAAGCCCACGAGCAAGGTAATGTAGGCGGTGGAGACCTTGGTGGAGGGGCAGGAGGAACCTTTGGTGGAGACGGTGGTGGAGATTTTGGAGGAGGAGCAGGCGGAGATTTTGGCGGCGGCGGTGGTGGCGGCTTCTAGGGGTCACGCCGCAAATAA
>WNFA01004680.1_pt1 | contig 12758 bp, 14 predicted proteins | sample 5400481 | NCBI WGS metagenome assembly WNFA01 (sample SAMN13153340, study PRJNA577476) | soil metagenome | isolation source: 120 cm saprolite under Douglas fir tree site 2 hole 1 replicate 2 | place: USA:California | collected 2015-04-18 | reverse complement strand
ACGCCTGAGTTGTTGAAGGTCTATCTCGGCTTGGCGCAAGCCTACAAGTTGCCGCTCCTGCTCGATAATCGAGCAGAATCCCTCGCGCCGGGCTCGGTGCTGCTGAACGACCTCTTGCAGATGAGGCCGGGAACACCAAAATCACAGTGGCTCGACGCCTACAAAAAGATGCTCGCCCCGCTCCCGCCCGGCTCCTATCAGCTCATTGTGCATCTCGCCTACAACGACGACGAAATGCAAGGCGCCACCGCCGACCACCCCAACTGGGGCGCCGAATGGCGCCAGTACGATTTCGACTTAGTCCGCAGCCCCGAATTCCAGAAATTCCTAAAGGACCAAGGTTTCATCCTCGTCGCGTGGAGAGATTTGGCGAAAGCCCTACCGCAATAATTAGAAATGGTGGAGGCGGGGGGAGTCGGAAGCCTGCGGCGTGTTGTGCCCATGTAAGTTGCTGATTCTACGAAGTCACGAAAAGCCTCAAAATGCTCTAAATCCTTAACGTGGGCACGTATTGGGCACGTGAGAATTCGCACGGTCGCGCCGAGCAAGGGCTGAGGCAGGCAAATCGCCGGACTCCGACTGTAAACCGTGCCAAATCGGGCGGCAAATCACGCGGCAAACCGAACGCAGGGGGGTAACACGCGATGGCGCAGTTGAGTGAGTGGGTTTCGGTTTCAGAGGCGGTGCGGCTCTCGGGCTTAAGTACTCGGACGCTTAAGCGAATGGCCGAAGAGGGCCGAATCAAATTTCGGCACAGCCCCGGCGGGCACATACGCGTTGCGCGCGCGGACTTGGACGGCCTACTACGCCAGTCGGCCAAAGTTCCTGGACAGGCGTCGAGCATTCTCCAACAAAAAAAAGAGCGTGTGGAAGAGTTGGTCTTGGAGAGCCAGGCGTTACGCGCCGAGGCCGAAATGGACCGGCTGCTCCGAGATCAAGCGGATCGCGAGTGTCAACGTGCGGAGGCCAGGCGTGCGGAAGCGGCAACTCGCGAGCTGGCCCTGGCCGAGCAGCGATCCCGCCAAGCGAGTGAGTTGGAGCGACGTAAGAGTGAGCAACGCCAGGCCAAGACTGAGCGGCAACAGGTGGAGTTTGAATGTCGCTGCTTTCGCCTGGCGAAGGATCGCTTGTCGATTCTGGCTTTCCGCTGAGCAGCGGCACACTGTCATGGAGGAAGTCAGTTTCGAGGTACGCGCCCACGGTCCTGCCGATGCCGACGCGATGGAGGAAATTCTTACTGAAACAATCGCGCGAGTCGTTACGCCGTGGCAGGCTGCGCGCGAGGCCAGGGCCAGGAGAGAGAAACTCTTAGAACAAAGTTTGTGGACCTTGACTTGGGCTACCGAACAGGAGCGTCTGCGCGTGGCTGCGGACGCGCGTGCTGCGATTGCGGCGCTCCCGTTGACGGCGACGGACCTAGAAATCCGTTCTACGCTTTCTGCTGTTATTTCGCCGATTGCTCAAGCTGTTCGAGAGCGGATCGCACAAGAGCGAGCCGAAAACCTGCGCGAGCAAATTCAGGCCCTCGGGGCACTTGCGAAACTAGTGTGGCCGAAATGAGTGGCGCGCGATCCGCGAGAGGATTGCGAGGCGGAGAGTTTCGGCCCCAGTTTCTTTTCTAGGAGTGCCCGAAGCATGATCTGCTCATTTCGCTCTAGACCGGTGCCCCACCGATGGAAACCCCCGGAGAGGTATTCGCCAGGATGTTCGGAGCACCAGTTGCGAAAAGACTTGAACGCTTCATAGTGCGTCGCGAGCACGTTGTAGAGAACCTTCGTTCGCAGCGGAGACGGTATGCCCCGCCGGAATCGTTGAACGCGCTGCCGGATTGCGGGAGCCTCGATCACCATAATCCAAGAACATCGTGTTTCGCTCAAAGCTTTGTGAATGATTCGGTAACGGTCGCGGTCGGCGCGTTTCGGAACGTCGATGGCTAATCGGGCGGCCAGAACGCTCAGAATCCATAGGCTTTCGGTTTCCTCTCGCTTGTGTTGCTCTTCTAAGGCATCGATCCGTTGTTCGTAAACTGACACTCTCTCTTTCTCAGACTGCGCAACATCCGCAAGCCTCGCAGGCGTGTCGGACAGTGTCCATACGGGGCGCTTGCTGTCACGAGCACGGAGTGCGGAGCGCACAATTCTCCCAAGTTTGTCCGAGTTTCGTTTTAGATTCCGGCGCAGTTCAGACCGTGCTTTTGTCGACTCATCGCTGGCCAGGCTTTGAATCAAATGGACAAACCAATCCCTCAGCATGGGCGCGACGGCGGCGACACTCCGCAGGTTTTGTGACAAAGCCCCCCCTGTTTTTGTATCGCAGATGTTACATGACTTCGGCCACGTGATTCGCGGATCATTTCGGAGGCATGGCAAAGCAGCTAAAGACGCCACCCTGGAACAGATCGAGGCCCGCAAAGAAAAAGCTTCGCGTTTCTTGCGCGATGTTCTCGACGATCCGGAGCGAGCTGCTGAGGTTGAAGCCGAGAGCGTCGAGGACTATGCGACGCGGCGAGGTCTGACCCTGAAAAATCGAGCGCCCGCAATGAAGTGGGCCGATAGGCTTGCAAATCTACGAAAGGAGGAAAATCCCGTGGCCCCACGAGAAAAAGTCGAAGATGTGCTCAGCGACCGTGACGCGTTGATTGACACTCTCGAAGACGTTCGAGACCAAATCGATGATGCCCTCGCTGAATACGAGGAAGAAGGAGAAGAGCCCGAAGAGGGCAATGGCGATGGCGAGGACTAAAAAAAGCGGGCGCTAGAGAGAGCGCCCGCCGGATCCAGAACTGTTTTGACGTGACCGCATCCTACCAGTTCTGACCTGTCCGGCGCAAGCATCTGTCCAGCGTTCGGGGATTTTCCAAAATGAACGCACCAAACGCTCTAGCTCTCGCGGGCCGCTGAGCTGAGCAATTTAGCGAGATTCGAGCTGTCGGTTGACCCGAGTTCATCGGATGCCGTGCTGTTGGCTCAACTTGCCCTCGACTTAGGAGCGTTGTCGGACGGACGTTGTTTGCGGAGCACTTGTTTGTGGCGCACGTTTGCAGCGCAGTTCCCAAGACTTTTTTCGAAAGAGAAAGCGCGAGGTCACTAAATGACTGAGAAACGAATCACGGTCACGTTCCGGGCCGCATCGAAGTCCGACAGCGCGATCAAAGGGCACGCGGACATCGTGATCGACACCGGTTCCTCAAAAATCGAACTGAGCGGCTTATCTGTCATCAAGCACGATCCAGAAAAACCGGCGTGGATCTCCTATCCCCAACGCCCCGGCAAGAAGGAAGGGAAGTGGTACGACGTTGTGAAGGTAACCGGAAAACTCCACGAGGAAATTTCCTCGGCGGTATTGGCGGCGTATGCCGAAGCTCAAGTGAAAGCGGAATCAGCTCCACGTCCACCAAAGGCGCAAATTCCGCCGAGAGAGTCTGGCGAAGAGGCGTTCTGAAAAAAGAGTGTTGCGAGATGGGCACGCCGGTGGGCACACAAAGGCCGCTCAACGGAGGAATGACGAACCATCCGAAGCGGGACTTAAACGCGCTGGCTGGCGTGCCCTCAAAACAGCGCGGTATGGAAGAAAAGAGTTCGTCCCGCCGAAGCAAAGCGCAGGCGGAAAAAGCGTTCGTTCCCGTTCACGCGGGCGATCCGTTCAACGCGGACGGTATCCCGCCAGACGGCTCGCGGTTGTGGCGACGCGAGGCGAGAAGGCTGCGCAATTCAGCCTGACGCGGTGCGCGGAGTGGAGCGCGCACATGGGAGGCCCGGAGAAGATGGTGCCTTCCATCCTTGTAGGGGAGAGTGTGTCTAGTCGAGCCCTGGGAGGCATGTGCTTATCGACCACGCGGTTGTCTCTGAGCGATGGGCAAAGTTGCGGGCGGCGCGGGCGGATTTGCCGGAAGCATTCGGAGAGTTTCTCGCGGGCCTGGCTCTCTGGTGCTGGTTCGTCACGATCACGTTTCGGGGAGACGCGCCGTGCTCGGACGCTGCGATGAAGGGCATCGGAGAGTGGTTGGCGGACTTGCAGGCGTTCGCGGGATGCAGCCGGGCGGGTTGGGTTATCGCGGAGGAGTTCGGCGCTCTAGGACGCCGCTGGCACTGCCACCTCCTAATTTGCGGAGTGTCTCATCTTCAGCGGCTTTTTTGGTGGGCCGAAGCCTTCCGGCGTTTTGGACGCACAACGATTGAGCCGTTCGATCCCGCGCGCGCGGCTGCGTTTTACGCGGCGAAATACGCGGCAAAGGCTCTTGGGAAAATTCATTTTGGCGGCACGCTCGCTGGCATCCCGCTGAGTCGTGTTGTCCGGCGCGACGGCAGGCGCGCTTGGGATGATTCGCCGGAAAGCTCGGAGCCTTCTGTTACGCACGAAATTGTGGTGCCGTCTGCGAATGCTGAGAAGGCTCTCTTTCGATTGGGGCTTGGGCGGTGGCGTCGCTGAAAAAGCCGGTGACGTTGTGAAGTCTTACCCTACAATCCGCGATCGCGGCCGCAGATCGAAGAAGCCGGCGCCGCGGTCCAGCTCGAGCTTCCGTAGGAGAAAAACCGGATGACTCTTGGAGCGAAGCCGGTTCTTACGGACTCGTCGCGCGCTACGGAGCGCCATTACTCCGTTGCGGAAGTCGCGGAGCTGTGGAAGCTCAGCGAAAGCAAGGTACGGCAAATTTTTCGGGATGAGCCGGGCGTGCTCGCCCTCGGAGACTCTCGCCCGAAATATGGCAGGCGACGGGGCTATGTCATGCTGCGCATTCCACAGTCCATTCTTGAGCGGGTGTATCGACGCCAGTGCGTCGGCGGCTAAATCGTTGCGGACGCGCCTATCGAAGAAGTGGAATCATAATGGTACGGCAGATGCCCGGTTAGGTAAATTCACCGCTCCAAATGATCAGCAGAAGTGTATTATTTGACTAAATACCTATTCGAGGATGACCTTATACCAAAATCTTGATAAGATATCTCTATACTAGTTAGAGATGTTTTGTACGTGAGCCCTATGCAACTGCTCCTTTTGCACCTCAGCGACATCCACTTCAAAGCCCAGCCCAATCCAATTCTGCAAAAACTTGATGCCATTGTCGCAGCAACGAAGACACACGGTGCTGGAATGGATGCGTGCATTATCGCGGCTAGCGGGGACGTAGCCTTCTCCGGAAAACGGCAGGAATACGAGGAAGCGGAGAACTTCTTCACTTCGCTGAGGACGTCACTCCAGAAAGTACTGCCGAACACACCAATCCAATGGGTATTCATTCCCGGCAACCACGACTGCGATCACGACCAAGCGACGAACTTGAGGAAGGTAATTATCAAATCAACCCCAGCGGTCCTCGATGAAATTGGTAAGGGCGATGCCTCAATAATTGACAGTGCGACCCAAGTGCAGAACGAGTTCTTTCAGTTCCTCAACAAGGTAACCCCAGCGATCGAGCCCATAACAGGCGACAAGCGGCTCAAGTACAACACGAAATATCAAATCAAGGGCGAGTCTATTTGCCTCCTGTGTTACAACACCGCTTGGTTGTCCCAACTCGAAGAAAAACAAGGGAGGCTTTTCTTTCCAGGAAATTTACTGGGTAACGAGAAACCCGACTCAACCCTGGCAATCTCCATGTTCCATCATCCGTATAACTGGCTCGATCCTGATAACGCTCGTGTATTTCGAAAACACATCGACACCACCGCCGACCTAATTCTAACCGGACATGAGCACGCACCCGACGCCTATGAAAAAAAACGCATCCCCGCACAAGTTACACATTACGTGGAGGGCGCGGTGCTACAGGGCTCGGACGACGACGTAAGCGGGTTTAACGTACTCTTGATCGACTCCGTCGAATCAAAATGGAAGTATTACCAATATATTTGGAAACCAACTGAGGAAATCTATTCGACAGTTCTAGATCAGGCCTGGCAACCATTCGTCAGAAACAAATCTAGAAAAATGGAGGAGTTCGAAATTAACGACGAGTTTGCTGCACTCTTAAACGACCCGGGAGCGGCTTTCACACACCCTCGTGCACGCCAACTGAGATTAGAGGACATATTTGTCTACCCCGATATAAAGACCAAAGAGGCCGAATCGGGCCAGGGAGCTTTCTTGCCGGGCGACGATCTACTCAAATACGTCCAAGAAAACAAGCAGGTTTTCCTCGTCGGCGACGAAAAAGCAGGAAAAACAATCCTGGCCAGGCGCTTATTCATTGACTCGAAGGCCATCGGCCTCACCCCGCTTATCGTAGATGGCGCCGATATTCGTTCTGCAAATCCCGACGCACTCATAAAGACTCTCCAGAAGAGCTTTGGCCAAGAATACATTGCAGAGCATTTCGAAAAATACCTGCAGGGTAATTCGACTTCGAGGATAGTACTCATCGACGATTTCCACGAATGCAGGTTGAATCCTAAGGCCAAAGCTCAATTCATGAAACTCCTGCTCGACTTCTCACCCAATCTCCTCGTCCTCGCCGACGGGTCATTCGACATAGAAACAATGATGCAAGGTCCGAGCGAAATCACTGGTGTGCTAACGGCGTTTCGGCGCTGCTCAATCAAAGAGCTTGGACATGCTGGGCGGCTCGAAATGATTGAGAAATGGTGCTCACTGGGGCTCGATGACTGCTCGGAGGATGAAGAATTCACAGACCGTGTAAGATTTATAGAAAAGACCATCGACACTCTCAAAGGGAAACATTTAATCCCCTCGTACCCTATCTTCGTGCTCGCGATTCTGCAGCAAATCGAGGCGGGGACAAACCTGAAGACTTTTTCTGGAGCGTTCGGCTATATATATGAAGCCCTAATCACAGGCTCACTCATTCGGGCCGACAATAACACGAGCCTAGACACGAAATATGTCTTCCTATCCCATCTGGCATTCAGAGCATTTACGTCAGACCAAAAGATATTCAGCGAAGAGGACATCGACGCTGTCTGCGACGAATACTATCGGGAATATAAAATACGCATCGTGAAAGGCGACCTGATACCAAAATTACAAAACGTCCTGGTCCTTCTAAAACTTCGGGACGTCTTCTCTTTTCGGTATAAATACCTCTTCTACTATTTCGTCGCGAAGTATTTTCAGGACCGATTGGCTGCCAACGATAACTCCGACAATCTACGGAAAAAACTTACCGAGCTAACAACCAGGCTTTACAACGAAGATGCAGCCAACATACTCATCTTTTACATCTATCTCACCAAAGATCAGCTACTTATCTCGCAGATCATATCAAGCTCCAAGTCCGTTTTCCTTGGCCAAGAGCTTTGGAAAATCGACAAGCATACGAAGTTTTTGTCGATGCACTCCGAGTCAGCTCCAAAATTGGAGTTTGACACGGCTCAGCACGGTAAGAAAAAACAAATACTGAGACATATTGATGAATTAGAAGATTCTTTTGAAAACAAGGAAGATCAGGATCCGAATCCGAATGCTAAGCAAGACCGACCCGACCAGGATAAAGAACTCAATGAAATGCTCCAAGTCAATGTCGCAATGAAGGCGATCCAGATTATGGGACAGATACTGCGCAATTTTCCAGGTTCACTGAAAGCAGAGGTCAAGAATGAAATAGCGAAGGAGTGCTTTCTTCTTAGCCTCAGGACACTCGGGATTATGTTCGGCCAATTCGAAAAGCATTGGCAGGAACTGCTAAGTTTTACGGAAAAAGCCATTGCGGAGAAGTTTCCAAAGCTCGACGAACAGAAGCTAAAGCAGCGTGCCTCGGACGTATCTTTATTCGTAGCGCTCGGAACGGCGCTTGGGATCGTGAAGGGAGTTTCATTCTCGGTCGGTTCGGACCACCTCAAAGAGACCTACAAGTCTCTGATAGAAGAGAATCCCACTCCCGAATTTGCACTAATAGATCTTTCCATCAAGCTGGATCACTGTAGGCCCGCGCCAGAAAAGGAGACTGCCAAGCTCGGCAAGCAGTTCTCCGACAACTGGTTCGGCCTGTTCCTGCTGAGAATCATGGTCCTCGAATACATGCACATGTTCCCCTGCGACATCCGCACCATTCAGCGACTCTGCCATGACGTGGGGATACCCCTCAAACAGGCCATGCTCATCGAATCCCGAAACAAGCCTTCGTAGGACGCATGGCGCACTTTTCCAGTAATCGAACCGCGATCGGATGGAATTATTTCTTTGAAGGCCTCGTCACCCATGATCCTCGAACCGGCAAGAGCAACCAGCGGGAGCGCCAACCATTCGCCCAGAATCGGGATGTGTCCGGCGCGGAAGATGGGCAGAGCATAAGACACCATCTCTTCAACGTTTTTTCCGATTAGTGCGGGATCGTCATTTGTCCCAGAGCACCTCAGCGGTCAGCCGCGAGCGCCACGGCACGTCCGATGCCGATGGCGAAGCGAAGGGATGATCCGCGTCGGCCTTTGACAATCTGTCTTGCTTAGCGGTAAGCTAAAGCAGGTTATGTCAAAAAAGAATCCAGCGGCGGTACAGCTCGGGCGGCGCGGCGGGAAGGCGCGCGGGAAGAAGCTCTCGAAACAGAAGCGCAAGGAAATTGCGCGCCTGGGCGGACTGGCACGCTGGAGTAGGGCGAGATGAAAGAAGTGAAGCGATGAAAAAAGCAGAGAGCTACGAAGAATTTGGACCGCAATGGAGACGATCTCGCGCTTATCAAAGCCGCGCTGGATTCGACCGCCATCGTCATAAACGGTAATCCCTTCACGCAGGAAAATCCCATTCGGTCCGAAGACTTGGCCGACCTGCTGAATGCTTCGCTCAACGTGGCGGGAAACACAGCGCGTTTTGCATTTGATGACGGCTCAGTTCTTCAAGTGAGTATCGTTTTCAAGAGCGGCAAGAAGTCGGGGCAAGTGTGGGTTGAAGCTGGATTGCTCCTCTGAGCGGAGGAAAACATGGTTCTTTGTCGTAGACACAAAGCGGGATGCGCGGGCTGCCGATGCCGGAGAGAAAAAAAGCGCGAATGTCACTGTTGCCGGTGCCCGATTTGGGCAGACGGCTACTTCGGCACGTCGAGGCTTCGTCAGAGTCTTGACACCGGCGATTGGGCGAGAGCGGAGCGAAAACGCGCAGAGATCGAAGCATCCTGGCAAGAGCGGGGATTGCCTGCGTCACCAGCGGAGCGCGAGCCCGTTTCGATTGCAGCGGCCTGCGAAGATTTTTTGTCCGATGCCCGCGCGCGCGGCATGGAAGAGGATTCGACGGTTTACAAGTACCGGCTCCTGTTCGAGCAGATGAAAGCCTTTACGCGCGACAACGGCTTGCGGTTTCTCCGCGAGTTGGACCTTCCGACGCTGCGCAAGTTTCGCGCGTCCTGGACGAATAAGAATTTCTCGGCGCAGAAGAAACTTGAGTCGTTGCGGACGTTCTTTCGCTTTGCTCAGGCGAATGGCTGGATTGTGGAGAACCCGGCGGCAAAACTCGACCGTCAGAAAACGCGCTGTCCGCAAGTTCTCCCGTTCACGCGCGAAGAGTGGTTGTGCATTCTGGCTGCGTGCGATGCCTACGGAGACAACTACGGAAGAACCGGCCAGGAGAATGCGCGCCGGTTGCGAGCTTTGGTGCTCTTGCTGCGCTATTCCGGTTTGCGAATCGGCGATGTCGTGAGTTTGCCGCGCGAGCAGATTGCCGACGGGAAACTCTTCCTCTACACGGCCAAGACCGGCACTCCGGTTTGGTGCCCGCTTCCCGATGCGGTGATCCAGGCACTCGAGGCAGTGCGCGGGACAAGCGAGAAGTATTTTTTCTGGACTGGCCAAGGGAAGATCAAGAGCGCGGTGGGAGACTGGCAGCGCAGCTTGAAAAAACTGTTCGCTCTCGCGAAAGTTTCGGGCGGCCATCCGCACCGTTTCCGGCACACGTTCGCCGTCGAGCTGCTACTCGCCCGTGTGCCGATAGAGCGGGTTTCCGTCTTGCTCGGCCATTCGAGCACACGCATCGCGGAGAAGCACTACTCGGCCTGGGTGCGCGCGCGCCAGGAGCAATTAGAGGCCGACGTGCGGGCGAGTTGGGCGCTGGAATCGCTTCTGGTTTCCTCGGAAACGGATATAACACGAGGCGGGGAACGTAAGCGCGTTAACTGAATCAGCTTCCTTGTAGACTTTTTTGTCGTGCCTGGAGTGTGCGCCGCTAACGGCTGGGTTTGCTGCACGTCAGATTCCCGATTCGCACGGGTTTTGTGGACACCGTTCGCGCGCCTCGCCCGTGCGCCAAGGCTCGAACATCCGGATTGAATTAGATTAAAGATCGAGCAGGCGCATCAGAAGACTGGCCAAAGAAAGATAGTCGTGAGCTCTCCTAGGATCATTGAATAAACGATTGCTGTGTGCTTTTGAATTTCGCAGACCGACAATGCCCTTGAAAAGGAACATCATTCCTTTCTGTTCGTTTTTTTCTTCTTCTGTCTGTAGACTATTGAATTGGATGACTGGCGTTTGGTTTTCGCAGCCAAACGCACGATTCATAAGCGCGTCCCCGTCTAGCGGTAATCCAGATTTCTTCTTAACTTCGTCAATCACGCGGATGTAAGCCTCTAGTGCAGCTTGTTTATAGTGCCCGTCGCGGAATAGCTGTCCGCTTACGCGCTCAATTTCGGAATGGAGTCGGTACTGATCGGCTGCGGTCGCTGCCGCAGGAGGGGCTAAGTCGTCCAGTTGTTCAAGGTAAGCCGCGAGGAGGGCATTCCGCTTCTCCTGCCGAATTACGAAATCGTGCTGCCAATCAGTTCCTGCGTATAGGGGCAGCCCACTCCGGACAAATTTCCACTCATATGTATTCGGATGGAGCTCGCCGTTGGGTAAGCCGTACGCGGCTGTGAGGATGTTTTCGGTTGTAGATTCCCAGGCGTCCACTTTAGGGTCGTTACGATTGAGCTTAGTTACTTCTTCCAATCGCTCAAGCTGGCGACGAATCAGCGGTATTGCCTGATGTGGCTGCATCGTTGGGGGCACGGATTCCTTCCTTGCACTCTTTGCGCTCATCGCGACGGTTCTCTCTTCTCGGCGTTAATCGATGCCTTTAACAGCGACGCACAGTGACAAGGTTCCTGTCGCCTATCCTCTGAGACGGGCACGTATCGGGCACGCGGGAAAACAGGGCCTGTTAACTGATTGCGAGTGATACACTTAGAATAGTGGAGGCGGGGGGAGTCGAACCCCCGTCCGAAAAGCGCTGCGACACGAAGCCTACATGCTTAGCTCAATTCAATTTGTTTCGCCAGCCGCGCTCAGAATTAAGCAGCAAGTGCCAAGTTGTTGTTGGCATTTCTAGTTTCCACCAAGTTACGGGCAGGTGGGTCCCGGCATGCCTTCGGGCCGCGACAGCTTCCGTCGAAACCGTGTCGCCCCCTTCGTGCTCTTCTATTTTACCATGCTAAGGGTTAGCTACGCGTCGGATGGCCGCTTTGTCGATTTCCTCAATCGCAGAAATACGAATCGTCTCGTCTTGGAGCTCGCCTTTCACGCGAACGTTTTTCGCGGCGAATCGAGCGGCGGTGGTTTGCGGTTCAAGAACGTACACGCGATCCCCAACCCACAGCCCATACTTCGAACCTTTTCGCACACATCGAACAATGCATTTCTTGTCCGGAGTCATATCCTTGGTTACCTGGCAGTTTGTTCCGCAATGGGTATCGGTCACATACCCCTGCCAGAGACGCGTGGAATTGTCGTTTTGGCCGTTTGTGACGGCGAAGGATGGATAAAACAGCACCGCGAAAAACGATGTGGTCGCCAGCCTTGCGATTGTGCCCGCGAAACACCTCTCAGGACCAAGTGATTTTCTGTGCCGAAACATAGCACTGGGTCGCGACTTGGGCAAGCCGCAATCCCAATCAAGAACTACATGTATGAGGCAGCCGCCTCGCTTCAACGCGTCACCGCGGCAAGCAGCTTTTCCCAAACTACTTTGTTCTTCCAGTAGGCGACATGCGCCACCAGCGGCACGATCGCATCAGGGTCCGGAAAGCGCTGGACGCCGTGCTCCTGAATCAATCGCTGGATGGGCTCAGGCTGCCCCTTTATGGGCAAGTCGTAAAGCTCCACCTTGCCGGAGACGATGTCATTCGCGGAATACACGTTGATCCACGGAAATCGCCGGAAATCCTCGTAGTTGGTGATGAGCGGCTGCACCGCCGCAGCAAGCTGTTCGCGGATGTGAAAGGCCTCGTTGCCCTGCACGTTGAAAAAGAACGCGATTTTGTCGAGTGGAGAACCGAAAGTCTCCAGCAGGCACGTCCGCGAAGCAATTTTCAGCTCGGTAAGCGATAGCTTCTCCGCATTCAGGAGCGCATTCAACGTGTCGTACGCGATCACCGAGCCCAGCGAGTGGCCGACCACCGCTACCTTGTCGTACAGAAATTCTCCATTTTCCTGAGCCAGGTATACGGCTCTGGCGGAGTCCAGCGCAATCTGCTTGATCCTTTGACGAATCTTGTTGAAGCGATCCAGATTTTGCGAAGTGACGTAGGCGGCCACATCTCCCACATATTGAACCATCACTTCCCGCACAAGCGCGCTTACCAGCAGCAACATCGGCCACACCCAAAACGGGCTGCTCACCCATCCCGGAAGAAAGGAGTAAACCCCGGCGAAGCTGATCGCACCGTAGCCGATCAACATGGGGCCAAAGAATACAGCGAGAAAGATTCCTATCGAAATCAGAAACAAAGGCGTGTAAGGAATCGCCGACCGCACTTCTCGTCCGACCGAGCGAAGAATGCCTTTGAAGGCGAAGACCACCAGCGTAAACGCCACGATCGCCGCCACCAGCAGGTTTGCAAAGGC
>WNFA01003679.1_pt1 | contig 12759 bp, 9 predicted proteins | sample 5400481 | NCBI WGS metagenome assembly WNFA01 (sample SAMN13153340, study PRJNA577476) | soil metagenome | isolation source: 120 cm saprolite under Douglas fir tree site 2 hole 1 replicate 2 | place: USA:California | collected 2015-04-18 | reverse complement strand
CATCTCCGGCCCGAATCCGCATCCCAGACCACCGTATCGGCTGTCACGCATTCTCGGAGGTGAGGCAGCAGCGGCCGACGCGTCCCGGTGACTTCAACGGCGCGCGATAGCTGTGAGATGGCAATCAGCGGGATGTCGAGTTCCTTGGCCAGCGATTTCAGCGAGCGCGCGATCTCCGAGATTTCCTGGGTCCGATTCTCCGTGCGCTTGTAGGATTGGATCATCTGGAGATAGTCCACGACGATTAGCCCCAAGCCGTGCTCCGCCTTAAGTTTCCGTGCCTTGGCGCGCATCTCGATGACCGAGATGGTGGCGGAGTCGTCGATGAACACAGGCGCTTCCGACAGCCGGCCCATGGCCCGGGCTAATTTGGGCCAGTCGGCGTCGGTCAGAAACCCCGTGCGCAACTTACTGCCGTCGACCTCCGCCTCTGCGCACAGGAAGCGCTGCACGAGTTGTTCTTTGGACGTCTCCAGACTGAAGATGGCGCATGGGACTTGATGGTGAATCGCCGAATGCTGCGCGATATTCAAAGCGAACGTCGTGTTATGGACGCACACGTCGCTGGCAATGAAGTTGTGCGTCTGGGGCACCGTAAGGTCGTACACTTGGACGTCGCCCGCATACTCGATAGCCGTGATCGGATCCCACAGAATATCCGCAGTCTCCAACAACTGGGTCTGATCATGGCGCGCCCAGGTCCGCAGTCGCTCCCACCCCATAACCCCGACCTCGCGCAGCAGCATGCGGGCGTGGGCACCCGTGGCTGCAAGCGCGGTTCCCTGAACCGTCGATGCGACGCCAAAGCGCAGCAGCAGATGTTGCACCTGTCGAGCCATCCGCGGCGACGGCGGCGTGCAGCGTACGGCTACTTGCATCTCTGCGGCGTTCTCCTCGCTCTGCTCGGTCTCGACGCTCCCCGTGCATGCCAGCAACCGCGATAGAAAGAGCGCGAGCTTGTCGCGGGGTAACGGGAACACCAGACCAGGAATCGACCGGGACTGCGCGGGACCGGCCAGCGCCCGATGGCGCGCCAGTAACATGCCTACAGCTTCTGGCACCGCCGCGCCCCGGATCGGATGGTAAGAGGGAGTCACCGGCAGCGACACCGAGTCATCTGCAGGATGCGGGGCCGGCTTAGTGGCTGCGCGGATCGCTTCCCCAACCGCAACGGCATCGGCGTAATCGTGCGCGAGCCCCGGTGAGGTCGGCATCGTCTCCGCGCACAGGTAGGCCAGCAACTTCACCTCGTAGGCCGGCAAGTCGTTGTCGCCGAAAACCTCAAGACGCGCAGGTACTGCGATCAGGTCCCCCACCGCCACGTCGGCAAGCGGTCTCCACCCAGACGGCGTCAGGAATGGATGCGAGCGTGTGGTCTCCACCTCGCGTCCGGACGCGGTCCGCACCCGGTACACGGGCTTGATCCCGTCATCGACGAATTGCGACGGTGCTGTCGTCTGTAGCCGCCCCTGCGCATCGAGCGTCCACAGCTGCGCTGTCCTGCGGCTCACGATCTCCTGGATCGTGCAGACTTCTCCAGTGCGCGCGTCCACGATCTCCGCGTCGTACTTCAAGCACTTCCCCATCGCCGGTCGCGCGGCCACGATGACCAAGTCGGCGGGCTGCAAGCCGCTGGTGAGCTGATCGATATCCGTGAACCCCGTCGCGACGCCGGTAACCGTCCCTTTGTCTTGGTAGCGGCGGTCGATGCGTTCGAAACTCTCTTTGAGGATCTCCCGAATCGGCAGAAACTCCTGAATCAGACGGCGGTTGGCGATGCTGAAGACCAGCTTCTCCGCGCGGTCGACCAGGAGTTCTACATCATTCTCGCCCTCAAACCCCAGGTGGGCGATCTCGGTCCCCGCCGAAATGAGCTGGCGCAGCATCGACTTTTGAAGCACGATGCGCGCGTAGTATTCCACGTTGGCAGCAGTGGCGACACTATTGAGCAACCCGGTCACATAGGTCGCCCCTCCGACGTCATCCAGCTGCCCTTTATCGCGCAGACGATCGGTGACGGTAATGAGGTCGACGGGCTCCCCGCGCTCAAACAGTTCCGCAATGGTGTCGTAAATGCGGCGGTGGGCATCCCGGTAGAAGTCGATGGAACGGACGAGCTCCACAACGCGCGCGATGGCGTCGCGGTCCAGCAGCATCGAGCCGAGCACTCCCTGCTCAGCCTCCAGGTTCTGAGGGGGAACCCGTTCAATGGAGGAAGTGGGAATCGACACTCAGCGAACCTCCGTTCGGTGCTGGCGATTGCATGATATGCGAACAAATGTACGCCTGTCAAGGCGCACCGGCTGGATAGCTCTTTAAAATTCACAACTCGGGCTGGGGATTACCTTGTGGGTAAACGGCCAGTTTCGGGGGATACAAGGCGAAATTTGCTGGGGATAACCTGGGGAAACAGGATCACGCGGCGTCAGGAAGCTGGGGGGTGCCGTTTCTGCTGGTGCCCCATGGCATGAGGGATCACCTCCTCAATAGTGGAGGCGAAGACCACGGTGATTCCCTTCACATCTGAGGGCACGTCCGTCTTATTCTCGGCCGGGATGATCACCTTGCGCATGCCAGCTTGCCGGGCGCCATAGATCTTTTCCGGAATCCCCCCCACCTGCTTGATCCTCCCTTGAATCGATACCTCCCCGGTCATTGCCACGTCTTGCCGAACGGCTTGGCGCTGGACCGCGCTGAGCATCGCCACCACGACGGCCAGGCCGGCACTGGGACCGTCGATCAGCCCGCCGCCGATGACGTTGACATGGATGTCGTAGTTGCCGACATCGACTCCCGTGACTTTCCGGATGACCGACGCGGCGTTGAAGACGGAGTCCTTGGCCATCGTCCCGGCGGTCTCATTAAAGCGAATCGCCCCGCGCTGACGCTTGCCCACCGGAAACGCCGTCGCTTCGATCTCAATCACCGACCCGACATACGCGGTAACGCCCAAGGCGAACACTTTACCGACCTCGGCGACGCTAGAGGCCTTCACGGGCGTACTGGCGGCCAGCCGTCCCGACCGAATGACCTCGAAGAGGTCGGCCACCATAATGCGCGGCTTCCTCCCCCTGCCCGAGGAACGCGCGTGTCGATTGTGCGACGCGTTCCGCGACGCCCGTCCGCTCCGTCGGTACAACGCCACCCCATAGGCATCGGCCAACATGTTGACGGCCCGGCGGCCTTCGATCGTGTAGTCGCTGATCACTCCCGGAACCTCGGGGCCCGTCTCCACCCCCAGCCGCCGCGCGGCCTGCCGCACGATCCTTTGGATATCTTCTTGCGACAGAGGATCAAAGAAGACTTCAGAACACCGCGAGCGCAGGGTGGGGCTGATCTCTTCGGGTTCTTTGGTCGTCGCCCCGATGAGAAGGAAATCCGCCGGGGCACCGCTGGCGAATAACTTGCGGATGTATGCCGGCAAGCTGGGATTGTCGGGGTCGAAGTACGACGATTCGAAGTAGATCCGCTTATCCTCGAGCACTTTCAAGAGCTTGGCCTGGAGTGCAGCGTCGAGTTCTCCGATCTCGTCCACAAACAGAACTCCGCCGTGCGCTTTGGTGACGAGTCCGAGCTTGGGCTCAGGGATTCCCAGATCGGCGAACTCCCGCCGTGTGCCTTGGTAGATGGGATCGTGCACAGACCCCAGCAAGGGATTGGTGGCCTCGCGGGAATCCCACCGCAACGTGGACCCGTCGACCTCGATGAATGGCGCCGCTTGTCCAAATGGACTGCCCGGCAATTTCTTCGCTTCCTCTAGAACCAAGCGCGCCACCGTAGTCTTGCCGACGCCGGGCGGGCCGTACAGGATCACGTGCTGCGGAACCGGCACGGCGAGCTTGGCCAGCAGGGAGCGCACCGCCCGCTCCTGGCCCACGACCTGCGATAGGCGCTGCGGCCGCAGTGCTTCGAGCGCGGTGCGCGCCACGCGGACCTGCTCGAGCTCCTGCAGTTCCTCCAACTTGCGACGGGTCACCTCGGTTTCAGGTCCCCCGGTCTCTTGCAGCACCTGCTTCCGCAGCCCGCGCAGATATTCATCCTGCCGCTCGCGCATGCGATCAGCAACACGCCGGTCGAGTTCGTCTTCCACGGTCTTCCGGGCCATGAGATCGGCCACGCGTTCTTGCAGGTCGTCTAAGACGGCGGGAATCTCGCTCTCGCGGGGGACGGTGGACAGCGCGGCGTCTTCGTAGATCAGCCGCTGCAGGGCGAGCACGCGCCTCCCGACCTGTCGGCTGTTCATCAACACCCGCGCCCCGACCTTATCCGCGCGACGCGCCAGACGCTCCGGCCCCAGCAGGCTACCGAGAACGCCGAAGAGAGCGGCGGCTTTCCGTTTCAGGGATTCCCGGCTGGTGACCTTCCCTGTGGGATTAACCTGCCGCACCGCTCTAACGGGCCGCGTGGTCATGGCGTGGCAATCACGTTGAGATCAACGCGGGCGACGACCCCTGGCCCTACTCGCACCGGCACCGTGTAAAACCCAGCGGTCTTGATGGGTTCGTCGAGTTCGATCTGCTTCTTCGTAATCGCAAACCCTCGTTTGGCCAGTGCCTGGGCGATGTCGTCGGCGGTAACCGAGCCAAACAACCGCCCGCCTTCGCCCCCTTTGGTCCGCAGTTCCACGACCGCCTGGGCCAAGGCAGCCACCACTGTGCGCATCTCTTCTTGTGTGCGCTGCACGCGCTGCTCATTGGCCTGCTGATGGCGCTGCTGCAGCTGAAGATTGCCTGCGGTCGCTTCCAGGGCCAGCCCACGCGGAAGGAGGTAGTTACGGGCATAGCCATCCTTCACGTCCTTGACCGTCCCGCGCTCGCCCACCCCTTTGATGTCCGCAAGCAGGAGAACCTTCATGGTCGCCTCCCCACGAGATCGCTCGCGGGTGTTGGCGATGCGGCTGCCGTCTGGCGCCATCGGGATCGCAGGTCATACGTCGCATCGGCCAACCCCAGCAGGAGTGCAACGACAGTGAGCATCGGCGACGTGACTGCCAGGAAGATCAGGAACCAACGATACCAACGGGTGACATTGTAGCGCTCCATCAAGACCCATCCCGTAATTAGCCCCAGAGGGGAGAACACCGCCTGGGCGAGCATTACAAGATTCATCCCTGCCGCCTGAAGTAACGGATAGCGGACGACCGCCTGCCCGGCAATCGCCGCGATGTGATCCGGCGTCAACACCCGCAACATCCCCTCCGGGATGGGGCGGGGCGGCCAAGCCGCGCCAGATAGTATCAGGCACAACATTCCCACGGGCAGCGTCCACACAAACCATGAGGGGACCCGCCACGTCGACAGCGGAGGAAAGGAGGGCAGGTCTATGCGCAGGCGGCGCAGGACTGGGCGTCCCACCAACAGATTCAGGTAGGCGATCATCGCCACGCTACCGATCAGCAAGAACGGCAGCAGCCACGGCAGCAACCTCATCAGTTGCTCCGTTTGTGCAACCGCCTGGCGCACAGCCGCTGTGGAGATGCCCAGGCGCTCATACAGCTGGACGACCGACTGCTGATTGCGGACGGATTCCTCGATGACCTGCGCTAACAGGCGGCGAGGGTCCTGCCCGATGCCAAAGAGTGCCAGAAGGGCACTAGCAACCGTGGACACCGCCGCGACGGCCGAGGTGAGCAGCCAAATCCCTGTCGACGACAAGCCCCGCCGGATACCAATGCCCATGGCGAGCCCTAAGGGCGCAAACGCTAGAGTGATGCTGGACCCAATGAGAATGCCGCCGACCATCGTCCCGATGGCAGCTGCGACCGTCGCGGCGAGCAACGCGACCCGCAGGCCGTGGCGGACTGTGAGGACGGTGAGGGGCAGCGGGCACAGAAAAAATGCCGCTGCTCCAGCCAGCGGGATGTACGTCGCCATGAGGGCCAGCACGGCCACGACGACAGCGAGTACGGCGCCTTCCGTCAATCCACGGACAGGTACAGGCCGGGCCATTACAGACACCTCAGGACAACCTTAGCACGTGGGACCAGCCGACGCGTAGAAGCGAGGTCTGACCTTACACGAACAAACGCGAGAGAGCGAGCGCGGTGGCCGCGCTGCTTGTTATTCCGCGGTATAGGGCAACAGCGCGAGTTCCCGGGCCCGCTTGACCGCGGTCGCCAAGACGCGTTGGTGCCGCGCACAGTTTCCGGACACCCGCCGGGGTAGAATCTTGCCGCGTTCGGTGACGAACCTCCGCAGCCGGTTGACGTCCTTGTAATCAATGAACGTGGCCTTCTCACCGCAAAAGGTACAATTGCGTCGCTTGGGTCGGCGCCCGCGCCACTCCTTTTTCCCCTGCTGCTTGCCACGACGATCACGATCAGGCATTCGCTATCTCCCCATCTCACGATTCATTAGAAGGGCACGTCCTCTTGTGGCCCTGCGGCCTCCGTCCCCACTTCTGCGGTCTCCGGGGACGCGGGCTCGGGGGATGATGTCGTCCCCTTGCGATCGAGAAACCGCACAGCGTCGGCCACCACCTCGGCCACCTTGCGCTTCTGTCCGTCCTGCGTTTCGTATGATCGGATTTGCAGCCGCCCTTCGACGGCCACGAGCCGACCTTTGCTGAGATGCTGCGTCACCTGTTCGGCCAGCTTCCTCCACGCCACGATATCAATGAAGTCCGTGGCGCGTTCGCCCTGCTGGTTCACAAACGGTCGATCGACGGCCAAGGTGAATCCCGCTACCGGCTGGCCGCTGGGGACGTAGCGGAGTTCAGGGTCCCGTGTCAGCCGGCCGATCAAGATGATCCGGTTTAGCACGCCGCGCTACGCCTCCGTCGGTTTCGGCGATACGGTGGCGGGCGGAGAAGGTGCCGCAGGATTCGCGGGGGCAGGAGCGGCGGGGGCCACCGGTGCTGGTGACGGGGCGGCGGCGGCGACCCCTGGTGCGGGCGACGGAGCGGCAGGGGTAGGCAGCTTACCCACAGCGATGGTGAGCATGATGCGGAGGACCTCTTCACTCAGGGCGACCTGGTGGCGGAGCTCCGCGACCTGGTCGGGGGCGATCGTAAAGCGCGTCTGCACGTACACGCCTTCCCGCTGCTTGTGGATCACGTGCGACAGGCGCCGCTTCCCCCACGCGTCCATGGCGTCGATCTTGCCACCGCGGTCTGTGATGCGTTGACCGATGCGGTCAATGACCGCCTTCAACGCATCCGGCTCCAAATCGGGCCGGACTATGAAGACCAGATCGTAACTAGGCACTGCATACCTCCGGGAGAACGCCCCCAGTATACCACTCGTCTCACGCAAGGCCCCCGCCAAGGCGGGACGCCTCATTTCTAAGGGGGCAGACAACAAAATCCCGCGGATCCCCTCCACGGGCCAGCCGATTATAGCACCAAACTATGGGGTTGGGGAGTAGGCGGTCCGACTCACGCGTTGGGGGAGATTACACGGCAAAGCGGAACAGCATGACATCGCCATCCTGCACCACGTAGTCCTTGCCCTCCAAACGCACGAGGCCGCGGTCGCGCGCGGTCAGCAGCGACCCACTTTGCACGAGGACCTCCCAACCGATAACCTCGGCGCGGATGAATCCCCGCTCCATGTCAGTATGGATCTTCCCCGCCGCACGCGGGGCCGTCGTGCCCCGGGTGACAGGCCACGCCCGGACCTCCTTTGAGGCCGCCGTGAAGAACGTCACCAACCCGAGCATCTCGTACGCCAGACGGATCAGCCGGAGCAGGCCCGGCTCCCCAATACCGTACGCACGCAAGAACTCTGCGGCCTCACCCTCTGACAGCTGCGCGGCTTCGGCCTCCAGCTTGGCCGACAAGGTGACGAGCGGGGCGTGCTGCGCGTCCGCGTACTGGCCCACCGCCCCAGCCGACCGGGCCGCCGGGAGGTCGGCGTCGTCGACGTTGGCGACATAGACGACCGGCTTAGCGGTCAGTAACCGGAGAGGGAGCAGAAGAGACTCGCGGTGCGCATCACGCGGCAGGTGTCGCACGGCCATCCCGCGTTGCAGATGGGTGGCGACCTCCTCCAACACCGCGACATCGCCCGGCGCGGAGAGATCGTGTGCTTTGACCCGCGTGCGCACGCGCTCCAGCTCACGCTCCACGACCGCAAGATCGGACAGCGCGAGCTCGGTCTCCACAATCTCAAGATCGCGGACCGGATCCAGCGCGCCCTCGACATGCGGGACATCGGGTGCGGGAAAGCAGCGGACTACATGGGCGAGGGCATCGACCTCCCGGATGTGGGCGAGGAACTGGTTGCCTAAGCCCTCCCCGCGCGCTGCTCCGCGAACTAATCCGGCGATGTCAACAAAATCCACTGTGGCGGGAATCATCCGGTCGGGGTGCGTGACGGAGGCGACCGCGGCCAGGCGCGGATCCGGAACAGGGGCAACGCCGTGGTGCGGCTCGATCGTGGTAAACGGATAGCTGGCGACCGCCGCGCCCGCCCGACTCAGCGCGTTAAAGAGACTCGATTTCCCCGCATTCGGGAGCCCGACGATGCCGACGGTGAGAGCCACAGAGGTGTGCTAGCCGGTCGCGGTCTCCTTGACCGAGTGGGCGACGCTAACTTTGTTGCCGCCCGAACGTTTGGCCGTGTACTGCGCCCGGTCCACGGCGTCGACGAGCGCGTCCACTGTCGCCCCGTCATCCGGGTTGGCGGCAACGCCCACACTGAGCGTGACCGAGGACACGATATTTTCCCCGAGCAGGAAGGGGTACGCCTCGACTGCGCGGCGTAACCGCTCTGCGATCTCCGACGCGGTCTCCTTTGAGGTGTACGGCAGGACGATCATGAACTCGTCGCCACCGTAACGCGCCACGAGATCAGACGTGCGGCTCCCCTTGCGGAGCAATTCCGCGACGGTGCGCAAGACGTCGTCTCCGCGCTGGTGCCCATACGTATCGTTGTAGCGCTTGAAGCTGTCGATCTCCAACATGATGAGCGACAGCGGTCGATCATCACGCCGACACCGTTCCAGGGTGCGTCCCATCGTTTCGTGCAGGTAGCGGTGGTTAAAAAGTTCGGTGAGGCCGTCGGTGATCGCCATCTGCTTGGTCTTCTCATACAGCCGCGCGTTCTCAATGGCGATCGTGGCATAGCCCGCCAGGGCCTGGAGGATGTGCAAATCACGGGGGCCAAACGCCCCGCGCCGCGTGCTCTCGAGGTTGAACACCCCGATGACCCGCCCCTCGCTGATCAACGGGACCGCAATCTCCGAGACGATGCGCTGCGTGATGCCGATGTAGCGCGCGTCGCGCCGGACGTCCGCCACACTCTCGGGCTGGCCAGTCCGGTACACCGCGCCTGTGATGCCTTTGCCGGCTGGAATCCGGTAGCCGCGGGTACCCGGAGTGTACCCATAGGTCGCCTCGACCACCAGGTCCCCGCTGCGTTCGTCCACCAACAGAATTGCCCCTTGCTCGTAGCTGAATGCCTGACAGGTCACGTGCACGAGGTTGTTGAGCACCGACTCCAGTTCCAGGGTGCTGCTGATCGCCTTCGCCGCTTCGTAGAGGACGGTGATCTCATCGCGCGAGCGCTGGGCTTCGGCAAACAACGTGGCATTGTGCAGCGCCACCCCAATTTGGCCCGCGAGCGGCTGCAACATCGCCAGGTCGGATTCTCCCAGCCGCCGGGTGCTGTCCGTTTCGATGTTAAGGACGCCCAGCACGCGGTTGTCTGCACTGATCGGCACGGCCGCCTCACTGCGCACCGTGGGATCCGCCACGATGTAGTCGCGGTCCTGGCTCACGTCGGGGACCAACGCGGCCGTCCCGGTCCGGGCCACCCGCCCGAGCACACCTTTGGTGAGGGGGACACGATCGGGGATCTCCCGGTACCCCACCTGCGCCTGGGGGATCACGAAGTCGCCGTCCACGCGGTGAATGCTGACGTGCGAGTACCCGAACCTCTGGGAAATCTCCTCCACGATACGGCGCAGCATGCTGTCGATATCCATCGTGCTGGTCACGGTGCTCAGGACCCGGTTCATGAGGTTGACTTCTGCAGCGTGTCGCTGAGCTTCCGTCAGCAGGGTCGTGTTCTTGACGGCGATCGCCGCCTGATCGGCGATCGCTTGCGCCAAGCGGAGGTCTTCGGCGTTGTAAGATCGGGGAGTGGTGTGGGAAAAGACCAGCACCCCCATCATCGCGCCTTGGTACAGCAGCGGCAATGACGCCATCGTCTTGATCGTCTGCGAAGCGTCGGCGAGCGCGGCGGCCTCGTCCTTGAGCACCATCTTCCGCAGGGCGGCGAGATGAGGGTCGTGTTCGGCGTCTTCGACCACCACCGGCTTGGCAAAATCGAACGGTAGATTGGCGAGGGGCATCCCCACGAAGCGTCGGATGGCGTCCACCATCTCTGCGGGAAGACCGTGGGCGTAGACGTCTGTCAGTCCTTGTTTCTCGTTTCCCAAGTAAATGGCGCACCGATCGACCCCGAGCACCTGACGGGCGCCGTCCATGATGGCGGCCAGCACATCGTCCATCTTCAGGCTGCCGGCGATCGCCTTGGCGATCTGTTGCAGGCTGGTGAGGTGCTTAACGCTCCGCGTGCTGGTTTCCAGCAATCGGGCGTTGTCGATCGCGCTGGCGACCTGGGCGGCGATAGTAGCCATGAGATGGACATCGCGCGGGCCGTAGGCGTTCTGGACATAACTCTGCGCGGAGAGCAACCCGAGAACTTGCTCGCCGCGCAGGACGGGCACAAACACCATCGAGGCGCTCCTCCGGTCACTGTGGCCTACGCGCGGCAAGGGATCGGGCGTGGCCAGATCGCGGGAGGGCAACTGGAGGAGCTGCGGCGTCCGCCCGCTGAGGATCGCCCGGACGTCACCTGACACCGGCTGCGTCTGTCGGGGAAAGCGGTCCCCGGAATCCATCAAGAACTCATAAGTCAGGGTGTCGTGCTCGGCATCATACAGCGTCACATAGAACACGTCTGCCGCCATCAGCTGGCGGATGCTGTCGTACATCGTTTGGAAGAGGTGCTCCAGGTCCAGGGTAATGGAGGCCCGCCCGATCCGCTCGAGGACCTCCAGTTCCCGGTGTGCTTGCTCCCGGGTCGTGGTCAACATCAACACGTAGCCGATCAGGACCAGCGGGATCGTCAGGACGATTGCCTCAACGGGCAACGCCTTCGCGTAGATGAGCGCGGGCACCAGACCGAGGGCGGCAAACGCGAGATCGTTCGCAGCCTCCCAGGCGAGACTGCCACTGAACACACTCAGCCAGGAGACACCCCGCCGGCGCGCGACACGCCCACTGACGAGCAGATTGCTCGTCACGTTGCACGTCAGGACGGCGGCGAGAAACGCCGCGAAGAACAAGGGGTCACTATGCCCGGTGTACAGAGGTCCGCGGAGCTCGGGTGGGCCGGGGATGGAATCCAGCATTGAAAAGACGAGGCCCGCGGCGAGGACGGCGAGAATGTTCTGCCCGCTGTTGAAGATCGTCGTCAGGTACGGCCGGCGATGGAACAGGCCATTGCCGATCACCACGCCGACGCTCATCACGAGCGCCGTGTACACCGGTCCCAGAAGCGCCAACCCGGCCGAGACCACGGCGAGTCCTGCCGACCCATAGCCCCCCCGCGGCAGGGGGACCATCAACCATTTGGACGCCACGGCCAGCACGGCGAAGACCGCCAGCTGCGGAAGCGGCGGCAGGGGCGTCTCGATGAGGAGGGGCAATAGGACAACCCAGCCCGCGACCCCGACGCCCCAGCTGTAGAGGTTATACTTGTTCATTTCACTGTGCCTCTGCCCCGCCGGACGCACCGTTACTCATCGGGGTGGCGGTTGGACCCGCGGCCTCGTCGGGACGGCTGACAAACCGCCGAATGCGGCGCTCCAGTTTCGCTCGCTCCATGAGCACGTAGCGGCCGCATCCGAGGCAGCGAATGCCTACATCGGCGCCCAAACGCTCAATTTTCCACTGATCGCTGCCGCAGGGGTGCGTCTTGCGCGTCTGCACCACGTCCCCCAGGTACAGCTTAAGGACCGCCATGCCGCCACCTATGCTCTCGGAGGGGTAACCCTATTATAAAGGTACGTCGCAAACTGAGCACTGCGCTGGATCAGGCTGAGGCAGCGGAAATTTCCAACGGGTGCGACGGTGCAGCTGGCGACGATCTCCCCTGCAGCAGCACGGTAGCTCTGCTCGCGACGACCGGGAGGAGATCGAGAGGTTACCGGGACCGTGCGGCGCGGACGGGCTCCTTCGTCGTGATCTTCACGGCGCCGTTCACGTAGTCCACGATCGCGGTCTGTCCGGGCTGGATCTCTCCGGCCAGGACCATCTTGGCCAGGCGATTTTCTACCTCGCGCTGCAGCAGTCGTCGTAGTGGCCGAGCTCCAAAGTCGGGGCTATAGCCCTCGCGCGCGAAGTACTCCTTCGTCCCGTCCGTCATTTCCAGGCGGATCTTCTGTCCGTCCAGACGCGCCTGCAACTCGCGCACCTGCAGATCGACGATCTCCTTGATGTGCTCCGGGCTGAGCGGGTGGAACACAATGATCTCATCGATGCGGTTGAGGAACTCGGGTCGGAACGTCTTGCGGACCTCGTCCATGACCTGCACCCGCGCCATTTCGAACTGGGCCGCGTTGCGCGAGTCGAGGTGCTGCAGGTACTTGCTGCCGAGGTTGCTGGTCATGATGATCACGGTGTTCTTGAAATCCACCGTCCGGCCGTGCCCGTCGGTCAGCCGGCCGTCTTCCAGGATCTGCAGCAGGAGATTGAAGACGTCTGTGTGCGCCTTTTCGATTTCGTCAAAGAGCACGACCCGGTACGGCC
>WNFA01016440.1_pt1 | contig 12761 bp, 13 predicted proteins | sample 5400481 | NCBI WGS metagenome assembly WNFA01 (sample SAMN13153340, study PRJNA577476) | soil metagenome | isolation source: 120 cm saprolite under Douglas fir tree site 2 hole 1 replicate 2 | place: USA:California | collected 2015-04-18 | reverse complement strand
CACCCGCCGGCGTTCCCGTCGCAATCAAATCTCCCGGCAACAGCGTCATCATCCGCGAAATCCAACGCACCAGGAACGCCGCCGGATAAATCATCAGCGAAGTTCGCCCCGTCTGCCGCAGCGCTCCATTCACCCGCGTCTCCACCAGCACGTCCCGCGGATCCAGTTCTGTCTCAATTATCGGGCCCACCGGGCAGAACGAATCAAACCCCTTCGCCCGTGCAAATTGCACATCGCTCTTCTGCAAATCCCGCGCGCTCACGTCATTCACGCACACATATCCCATCACATACCCCAGCGGATCTTCTTCATCGCTCAAGTGCGCGCAAGTTTTTCCGATCACCAGCCCTAGCTCCCCTTCGTGCTCCACCTTGTTCGAATATTTCGTCAGCACGATCGGCTCATCTGGCCCCACAATCGAGCTCGGCGGCTTCAGGAACATCATCGGTTCCTTCGGCACCTCATTTCCCATCTCCGCCGCATGCGCCGCGTAGTTCCGCCCGATGCCCACAATTTTCGACGGCGCGACCGGTGCTAGCAGCCGCACATCTTTCGCAGCCCAAAGTGTGGAGCCCTCGCTCCACTTGCCCCATGGCTCTCCGGCTATCTCCCGGATGGCGTCTCCATCATGTGTTCCGTACGCCGAGCGCGCAGGCTTCTCTCCGTCTGTCACCAGTGGCACAAATCTACAAAATTTCATCGGCTCCGCTCTCTTTACTCGTTTTCTTTTGCCACATCTACAGCTACCGCTGCACTCGCTTCGCTTTCATTTCCCGCGCGATCCACCGCCGTCACTCGATACCAGTATTTCTTTCCCACTTTCGCGCTCGCATCGCGATAAGCCGGCGTCGGCAGCAGTTTTGCGGTAATTAATTCTCCGCGCGCACTCTCCTCCTCGCTCCGATACACGCGGTATCCCGCCAAATCAGTTTCCACGCTGATCGACCACGAAAGATCCACCACCGCCTCGCCCGCTGCAAAGCCCCGCAACACCGCCGCGACCACTCCTTCGGGTTTCGCTGGCGGGAAAATATCCTTCGGCGTCACCACCGCCACCGCCGAATCGCTGGACTCCACCGCGCCTTCCCCCGTACCAATCAGGGTTCTCACCACGTATCCATAGTTCTTCCCGAAATCAAAATTCGCATCCTTATATTCCGGTTGGCCTGCCGTCCCGATCTGCGCAGGTAGTATCTTCCAATCTCCCACACGGAATTCTTTGGCCTCACTTGCCACCGAATTCGCCTGCAACTCTCCACGATAAACGTGGTACTCCAACGCGCCACTCAGCGCCTCTCCACCGGATGTCCGCGCAGGCGCCGTCCATTTCAACTCGATCGCGTTTTCGCTTACGCTCGTTTCTATCGTTGCAATCCGTTCCGCCACCCGATACAGCCGCAATTCCACATCATTCGAATTCGCTGAAGTCTTCTTATCCGATACCCGCATCCTTACGCGATAAACCGTGGTCACGCTCGCCTTCCCGCGCATCTCCTCCGGCGCAATCGGATCCATAAATTGCACTTTTCCCTGCGCCACATAACCCGCAATCAGCACCCCCGGCACCGTATCCGCAACGCGAAACGATTTCTCGTCCTTCGTTCCATCGCTCTTCTTTGCGCCGCGCAAAATCTCCACCGTCGGCACTTCTTTTAATTTGTCCCCTAGCGTGCTCTTTCCCGGCATCGTAAACGTCAGTAGCACTCCATCCCCAGCCTGTTTCGCTTCCAGATCGTTCACCGCCACCGGTATCTGCGGCGAAGGCGGCCGCGGCTCCCCCGGAGCCCCGCATCCCACCGCCCACATCGCCAAAATAAAAAGCGAACTGGCATACAGCCCAGTCCGCTTTCTCTTCTCCACCAGGACGCAGGAACTCCCCACGGTTTGTCCACTCATGTCTGCATGAATTCGCTCAGAGTATGTACCGGCTCAAATCCTGATTCTTCACGATATCCGCAAGCTGCTTCTGCACGTACGCCGCATCGATCTTCACGTTCTTCTTCTTCAAATCCGGCGCTTCAAACGAAATTTCATCCAGCACCTTCTCCAGAATCGTGTGCAGCCGCCGCGCTCCGATATTTTCCGTCTGTTCGTTCACGCTGGTCGCAAAACGCGCGATCATCAGCACCGCGTCTTCCGTGAACTGCAGCTTCACGCCTTCGGTCTCCAGCAGCGCGATGTACTGCTTGATCAGCGCATTCTTCGGCTCCGTCAGGATGCGCACAAAATCCTCTTCCTTCAGCGACTGCATCTCCACGCGAATCGGCAGCCGCCCTTGCAGCTCCGGAATCAGGTCCGAGGGTTTGGTTACGTGAAACGCGCCCGCCGCCACAAATAAAATGTGGTCCGTGCGGATCATCCCGTACCGCGTATTCACGGTCGTCCCTTCGATGATCGGCAAAATATCCCGCTGCACCCCTTCGCGCGAAACGTCCGGCCCATGCCCGCCTTCGCGCCCAGCCACCTTGTCAATCTCATCCACGAAAATTATGCCCATCTGCTCCGCGCGTTCCACAGCGATGCGTGTCACCTGGTCCATGTCCAGCAGCTTGTTTTCTTCCTCCTGGATCAGATATTCAAACGCATCCGCCACGCTCATCTTGCGCTTTTTCTTCTGCTGCCCGAAAAATCCGCTGAGCATGTCCTTGAAATTCACGTCCATCTCTTCCATGCCCTGGTTCGAGATAATTTCAAACGAAGGCATGGCCCGCTCGCGCACTTCCAGGTCTACCATCCGCTGGTCCAGTTTTCCCTCGCGCAATTGCGCCCGCAATTTCTCCCGCGTGCGCTGGTTCTGCTCCCGTTGCGAAGCAATCTCGTTCTCCGGCGTTCCAGGCGGTTGCGAGGGCGGCGTCGGCAGCAGCAAATCGAGCACCCGCTCCTCCGCGGCCTGCTCCGCGCGGTCCGCCACCTCATCCAATTTTTCTTCTCGCACCATGTCGATGGACGTCTCCACCAGATCCCGCACCATCGACTCCACATCGCGTCCGACGTACCCAACTTCTGTGTACTTCGAAGCTTCCACCTTCACGAACGGGCACCCCGCCAGCCGCGCCAATCTCCGCGCGATCTCCGTTTTCCCTACTCCCGTCGGCCCGATCATCAGAATATTTTTCGGCAACACATCTTCCGCAATCTCCGGCGGAAGCTTTTGTCGCCGCACCCGGTTCCGCAGCGCCACCGCCACCGCGCGCTTCGCCGCTGCCTGTCCCACGATGTACTTGTCCAGTTCCGCCACGATCTCCCGCGGCGTCATGTCATCCAGCGCCGGCAGCAGCTCCACATCCTCTGCCTGCCCAGACCCATTTCCCACGGGCAGCAGCGTGATCTCTTTTTCCATCCTCGTCGCCATATCCTCTCGCTATCCTCTTCCAAATCGCCTGTAGGCGTCGGCCTTTAGGCCGGCCAGTCTTCCCGATTGCAAATCATCTCCAACCTTCTAAATCTCCTCCACCGTAAAATTCGCATTCGTGTAAATACAAATCTCGCTGGCAATCCTCATCGCCTCCAGCGCCAATTCCTTCACCGTCAATTTGCTGTGCTTCATCAATCCCCGCGCCGCCGAGAGCGCATACATCCCGCCGGACCCGATCGCGCACAACCCGTCATCCGGCTCGATCACATCCCCATTCCCGCTCAACACAAAAGTCGCCTTCGCATCCGCAACGATCAGCAGCGCTTCCAGGTGCCTCAGCGCCCTGTCCTTGCGCCACTCTTTCGCCAGCTCCACTGATGCTTTCTGCAGATTTCCGGAGTGTTCCTGCAGCTTGCCCTCAAATCGCTCGAACAGTGAAATCGCGTCGGCCGTCGATCCCGCAAATCCCGCCACAACCTTCTCGTTGAAAAGCCGCCGCGTCTTCCGCGCCGTGTGTTTCAAAACGTGATCGCCCATGGTCACCTGCCCATCGGCAATCAGCACCACCTTGTTATCTTTCCGTATGCACAAGACCGTTGTCCCGTGCATCTGTGCATTCCCTGTCGCTTGTCCCATCCCTAAAGTATACCCTTCCATTTCCCTCGCCGCATTCTCGCCCGAGCGCCTCACCCGTCACACCCATATCGCTGCTCACGCAAACTCACTTATGCCAAGCGTTAAATGGTCCATTCATGTTGTCATTTAATTCGATGTCAATTCCCGGAAGGAAAGCACCCTATACGTTGGCGGCCACAACGCCGCATTCACCCAGCACGTGCTGAAAAATATTCCCTTTCCACCGGCATTCGCCGCGTGAAACGACGGCGTCCCGAACGGCCCCAGCGGTGCCGGCGGCGTCACGCTCGTATCCATCGTTTTGGCCACCAGAAACTCCCCATCAAACTCGCCGTTTCCTCCCGGCCCGCCGGTCAGCGTCACGCTTCCCGCCCCCACCACCAGCACGATTCCGCGCCATCCCGCATTCGCATCCGCCGCCAGATTCCCGGTCACCACCAGCATTCCGTATCCCGTAAAACTATTCAGTTGCAGGTTTCCGTTCACCACCACGGTCATCGGGTTGTTCGCCGACATATCGCTCGGCATATCCGCATCCGTCGCATTTCCCTGAATCACTTTGTCCGCATTCTGCTCGATGCTCTGCACCATGCTGTTCAAATACATCGGCGACACCAGCACTGGATTCAGATACGCATTGTCTTCCAAACTCGGCGGTGTTCCAGGCAGCGGTGGGAGCATGGTTCCGGAATACTGTCCATACATGCCCTTTGGAATACTCGCCTTCACCGTGTCGTAGTTGGCCGTCCCGCCGAACGGTTCCGTCACTCCAATCGCCCACTGCTGGAAATTCGGCGCCGTACATCCCTTCGGCGGTGGTGCTGACCCGGAACTGTCGTTGCCATTCATCTGGAACGTCCCGCTCAACGGTGCCTGAAAATCCACCCCCGGTGAAACCGTTCCCGACGCCGGCAGCAGCACCATCGCGTGCAGATAAATTCCATAGCTCACCGGCGTCACCACATATTGCAGCAATTTCCGCGTGTTGTTCGGCAACACCGCCAGCGCTGTTACTTGAAACACCTGCACCGCCGTCACTTTGGGGCTGTTCACCACAAGCCCCGGCTTCAATCCCAGACCCAGCACCACGTTCGTCGGGTCGTAATAAACGGGCGAGACCGAATCGTACGGCAGCGTGTTGTGATCATCATCATCGACGTCGATTCCCAAGGAATTTTCCGTCGCCGGCGTAATCCGTACCCATTTGTAGAGCGGTCCCGGAAGTCCCCCGCTTGGCCAAGTGGAAGTGATGGTTTGCACGTTCGGCGGGTCCTGGAACTCCAGCTGATACTCCGTGTCCGGATATGTCGCCGGATTCGACAAATCCGTCGGCGCAACCGTCTCGCCGTTCGCGGGATTCAGGATGTAAATCACCTGATTCACAGCCATCGGCGGCGAACCCGGCAGGTGAATTGCTCCCGGCAGGACTTTATTGATGAAATTCGAGTTCTTCCACAGCAGCCGGCCTCGCGCCTCCTCCAGCCCCGCAACTCCCGCATAATAAGCTTCCGTCGACGTCCGGTAATTTAACATCAGCGAACCGTCTGTCCCCGTTGACACCAGCATCGCAATCGCCACCGCGCTGATCAGCATCAGCACAAATATTGCAATCAGCAACGCCGCGCCGCTCTCGCGACGACTCATTCGCGAGCCTCTTCCGCTGCCGCACTTTCTTTCGCTCTTCGCCGCCAGCGCTCTCATCGCTCAGCTTCTTCCTGCAACCGCTCAATTCACCGCGTTCACCCGATGGCCCCGTCCATTCAATTCCACAAGCTTGATCATTCCCGACTGCTGGTCCGGCTGCAGCGTCCCCACGATCAGCATCACATCCACGTCGCGCACATTCATCGGCGTCCCGTTGGCCCCCGCCGCGGGGCAGGCCGTCGGACCGCTCGATGTATCGCACGTGTATTGAAAAACCGGCTGCGGCGCTCCTCCCGGAAACATGCTTGGATACGTCGCCGTGATGGTCGCAATCTGGCTCGGGGACGCATTGTTCATCACATTTTCCACAAACGGCACCATCACCGCCGCCCCGGATCTCCATTCTTCGTCTTCGGCACCACCGCCCGGTACAAGGTCGTCCCCACCAGTTGGTAGCGGATCCAGCTCACTCCGCTCCCCACGTCCGTCTCCACGATCAAATCGAAATCTCCGGGCGAAGGGCTGCAAGTCCCCCCTCCGCCCGTTCCGATCGTGCACGGCGTCCCCGGATAATTCGGGCTCCATGCCACCGGCCCCACTGCATAACCTGAGGCGTCTTTCGGAATTACGGAAAACAACCCCAATGACGGATACCCCGAACTATCCACATCCCGCACAATTTGATCCAACGCCAGCCGCGCTTCCTGAAACGTCCCCGAAAGCTGTGATTCGCTCGCATATCTTTTCTGCGACATCTGCAGCAGTGCAAACATTGCCGCGCAGATCACCAGAAAAATTCCCATCGCCACCATCAGTTCCAGCAGCGTTACCCCTTCCTGTTTCGGCTGATCCGCGCGCCCGCTCATTTCAGCACCTGCGTGTCCAGCGTTACGGGCGAACTCGGCGTGATCATCCCCCGCCGGAATACTCCCACAATAATTCGCCTGCCCGTCACCGCCGAACCGCTCGTCGTGGTAATCACCGCCCAGCGCACATCGTTGCTCGCTCCGAATGGGTCATTCGGGTCCTTGAACGTGAAGCCGTATCCATTCACTTGAGCCGCCGTAAAATCAATCATCGGCCCATTGCCGCCCAACACCACCGGGCTCCCTACCACCCCCGGCTGCGAACTGTCTCCCAGATTGCACGTGCTCCCCAACGGGCACACCACTCCCAGCGGATCGCTAAACGTGCTCGTCGTCAACGGCTGATTCCGCAGCGCTTCCACCTCTTTTTGCGCCATCACCAGTGCCGTTGCATCGTTCCGGCTGTTGGAATTCATCAGCACCGATCTCGGCACCATCTCCGCCACCGCCACCAGTCCCACCAGCACGATGACCGTCGCCAGCAGCATCTCCACCAGCGTGAACCCACGCTCGCCCGCCCGCCGTGTTCTTGCCGCCGCTATCTTCATTCCTTCGTTCCGTCCCACTGCAGGTTGTCTCCTAACTGCCTTTTAGGGGGTCGGACCTTTAGGTCCGACAAAACCTCTTCTTCTTCGGCCCGGCTTTAGCCGCTGAGGACTCCGCTCTTCATACTTCACCCAGACTCTTACGCCTCTGAGCAATCACTTTCTCCATCCAACCCTATTTAATTTACGAATTCTCAATTACCTCAACTGCCCCCAGCTCCCGTTCACATCCGCCGTCCAGATCTGCAACGCCCCATTCGGCATCAATATTACTGCGCGATACCCCGCATCCGGCGCCAGACTACTCCCTAAATAAAAGAACGTCACTTTCGTTGTCGAGGTCACCGCGCCGCGCTGATCAAACGTAATCGTCGAACCTGTCGGCGAAGGCTTATACATTCCCAATCCGCCCAGGTTCGCCGCACTGAGCAGATTCGCAATCCCCGGCACGCCTCCGGAATCCACCAGGTTCCCGCCACTCCCCAGCAGGATTTGCGTCTCCGTCGGGTCTTCCACCCCGTCGTTATTCCCGTCCGACCACGCATTGGTCTGCGTCGGATCGCTTCCCGAAACTTGAATCACGCAGTTCACTGGCTTATTTCGCCGGATCGCCTCGTACCGCGTCAGTCTCAATATATCCGCCACTTGCCTGGCCGCATTCGACAGCTGATAGTTGCGGTAAGCCCGCAGGAAATACGGCGTGGAAATCCCCATTAAAATCAGGGCAATGGCCATGGCCACAACCAGTTCCGTCAGGCTGAATCCGCGCTCGCCCCTGCGCGCCGCCCCCACCTTACGCGCCGCCTCCGGACGGTACTTGGCCCTCGCTCGCTGAACGCAACTCCCCTCCATATTGTCTGCTGGGACTTACCAAAGTAACAGGCTTCCACGCCCTCAGATAGCCGTTGCCACTCTAACTATTACCGCCAACCTAATCAACGCCTCTTTGGGGACCCTCTTCTCCGAAACTTTAACCCACTCAACTCTCTTCCTCAGCCTTCTCTCTGCGTCTCTGCTTTAATCTTTCTCTTCCCCTACTTCCTCTTCCCCCCAAGCTCCGCAAACCTCTTCTCCAGCGACTCCTTCGTGAAAAAATCCCCCGCCAGCGGCGGATTCACCCGGCACTCCTCATAAAACGCCTGATACGTCCTCCGTCCGTCCCGTTCCCGTGAAACCTGCATCGGCACCTGCAAACCATCTTTCAACTGGTAGTTCGAATACACCGTCGCCTCGTCCCGCCGCTCCCGCGTCTCTTCGTCCTGCACCGTCACCACCGAACGGATCAACAAATGCGTCGAACGCTCGATCGCCAGCCGGTACGTCCGCTCCTCCGCGTCCGTAACCTCCACCCAATCCACCGGCTTCAAATCCACAATCCCGCTCCCGCCGTACCGCACCAGCACTCCGTTCTCTTTCAACCGGTAGCGCAGCAGGTTGTTCGCATCCCGTTTCACCGCTTCCTGAAAGTCCGTTCCAGCCGTTGCCGGCTCTTCGGAAACTCCGCCACGGTCCAATGTCCATCCCTGGTCCCCCGTGAACATGTCCACGACGTTTCCCTTTTTCCCGTACTCCGTTCTCCGCTTGTCCGGATAAATCCAGTAATCCTTGAACGGCGCGAACCCCATCAGATCGCCATTATGCCCAAACTGCGCCCTGCGCCCTTGGCACTCGATCCCTCGCGCGCCTAAATACCTTTGTCCGCCCAGCGTTTCCACAAGTTGCTTTAGCAACGCCCTGCCCTTTGCCGCGCTCGCTTCCGGATCCATCGTGTCCGGATTTTGCGCCCGCGCAGCTGGCGCCAGCAGCATTGCCGCCAGAGCTAGCACTGCCGCGGCCTGTGTTCTCCTTATCCGCACAACACCGAGCCCCCGTTCACATTCAATATCTCTCCAGTCATGAAGTTCGCCAGCTCCGAAGCCAAAAACAAAATCGGCCCGGCAATCTCTTCCGCCGTCGCCGCTCTTCCCAGCGGGATCACGCTTGCCGCCATCTTCTGCCCCGCCTTCGACTGCAGCACCGCGTTGGACATATCCGTCGCCACCCATCCCGGCGCCACGCTGTTGATCAAAATTCCGTGCGGTGCCAGTTCTACCGCCAGCCCCTTCGTCAGGCTGATCACTCCGCCCTTGGACGCTCCATAATGCGTGTGCAGCGATTCGCCGCGCTGGCCCGCCGTCGAGGTGATCGGAATAATTCTTCCGGATTTCTGCTTGATCATCTGCGGCACCGCAAAATGAATCAGCGAGTACACACTCTTCATGTTCACGCGGATCATGTCGTCCCACTGCTTCTCGGTCATCTTTTCAATCGGCAGGTCTTCCTGGTTCCACACTCCCGCGTTCGCCACCAGAATATCCAGCCTTCCCAATCGCGCGATGCTGTGCTCCACCAGTTTTTTGTTGTCCGCGTGTTTTCCCGCGTCCGCTTTGAACGCCTCCACTCGCGTCCCATGCTTCGCCGCTTCCTGCTCCACTTGCTTCGCGGCCTCTTTCGCCGAGTAGTAGCTGAACATCACATCCGCGCCAGCCTGCGCGAATAACTTCACCGCCGCCGCCCCGATTCCGCGCGAACCTCCGGTGATTAACGCCGCCTTCCCTGCCAATGAAATCATGTTGCCCCCAGTAAGATGAACAAACTCGCTCGCCTGGTTGGTTTCCCCAGCGCACTTAACTCGCTTTCACTGCTTCCGCCGCCTTCACCAACTCCCCAAAAATCTTTTCCGCCAATCCATCTCCTGCCATCCGCTCCGGATGCCACTGCACTCCCACCACCCAATTCTCATCGCCCTTCCATTCCACGCTCTCCACAATCCCGTCCGGCGAATATCCCGTGATCTCCAACTCCCGCCCTGGCGTTTTCACCGATTGGTGGTGCGAACTGTTCACTTCCCCCGCACCGCTTCCCGCCAATTTCGCAAGCATACTTCCGGCCTCAAACCGCACTCCATGCCTTGGATCATCCGCCGGCTGCGGCTCCACATCTTTTTTCCGGTGTGCCGCCTTCGTTCCCGTCTCCGCCCGCAAATCCTGAATCAGCGTCCCGCCCAAATAAACGTTCAGCAACTGGCACCCATAACAAATCGCCAGCACCGGCTTCTTTTCCGCAAACGCGTGCCGCAAAATCGTCCGGTCCGTCTGTTCCCGTGGCAGATCCGCCGCCTCGGACCGACCCTCGTTCACCGCCCCATACTCCTCAGGCGCCACGTCCGCCGGGCTTCCCGGCAGCACAAACCCATCCAGCCCCGCAATCGCGCTCTCTAGGGCCTGCGGATCGCTCAGCGGCAGCAGCACCGCCTCTCCTCCCGCCGCCTCCACCGCCCGCTCGTAATCCGCAATCTTCGGACGGTTCTTCTCCGCCTCCTCCTTGGACGTACGCCAAGGAATCCCGATCCTCGCTCGACTGGCTTTTCCGCTTGTCATTGAACCCAGCATCCTAGCATCCGCCAGCAACCCCATCACCCCGTCTCCTTCCGGGTAGCGCCGGCATCCTGCCGGCTTTTCTCCTCACCCGACCAAAGCCCTCGCTCCCCCGCACGCCTCCAAACAAAACTCCTCCCTGCGAAAAAACCCCGGCAACTCACCCATCCGCTGCTCCAACTTCTCTATGCTCTCCGCCCGCACCGTCACATGCCCCACTTTCCGCCCCGGCCGCGCCTCTTTCCCATACAAATGCAAGTGCGCATCCGCCACCGACAGCACCTCGCTCGTCTCGGGAATCTCCCCAATCAGGTTAATCATCGCCGAGCAGCCCTGTGTCTCGGTCGATCCCAGCGGCAACCCCGCCACCGCCCTCAAATGATTCTCAAACTGGCTGGTCACCGCTCCTTCAATCGTCCAATGCCCCGAATTGTGCACCCGCGGCGCCATCTCATTCGCCAGCAGCTTCCCCGCAACCTCAAAAAACTCGATGCACATCACGCCCACGTATTCCAATTCTTCCAGCACCTTTCGCGTCGCCTCTTCCGCCGCCCTCTGCAAACTCGCCGCCGCATTCGGCGCGGGTGCAATCGAAAGCCGCAAAATTCCTCCGCGGTGATGATTCTCCACCAACGGATAAAACGCCGTCTCCCCATCCCGCCCGCGCACGCCCAGCATCGAAACTTCCCGCGTAAACTCTACAAACTTTTCCAGGATCAGCGGGGCGTCGGACATCTCCGCTCGCGCCTTCTCCGCATCCTTCGCCGTCCGCAACACCCATTGTCCCTTCCCGTCGTATCCCATCCGGCAGGTTTTTAATACCGACGGCAGACCAATCTGTCTTACTGCGGCATCCAGTTCCCCTCGCGAGCCGACCTCCGCATACTCCGTCGCCGCGATCCCCAGCTTCTGAAATAACCGCTTCTCCCGCACTCGATTCTGCGCCTCTTCCAGCGCCGCCACCGGCGGGTACACTTCCACGCGCTTCGTCAATCTGCGCGCCGCTTCCACCGGCACATTTTCGAATTCGTACGTCACCACATGCAGCCCGTGCGCAAATCTCTCCAGCGCGTGCTCGTCCTCGTAGTCGCCCGTCACACGCGGCGCGATTCTTCCCACCGGCGCTTCCGGCGAAGGATCCAGAAACCGGAACCGCAGCCCCAGCGGATATCCCGCCAGCGCCAGCATGTATCCCAGTTGTCCGCCGCCCAGAATGCCGATAATCATCCGCGTTTCTTCCTCTGCCTCGGTCCGCGCGCCGCTTTTTTCCCCGCGGCCGCCGCGAAAATTTCCGGGCGGGGATTCTGCAAAACTTTTTTCGTCTGCTTGCTCCGAAATTTCCGCAGCGCCTCGCGAATCTCCGGATGCTTCACTCCCAGAATCGCCGCCGCCAGCAGCCCCGCATTGATCGCCCCCGCCTTGCCGATGGCCAGCGTTCCCACCGGAATTCCCCCAGGCATCTGCGCAATCGACAGCAGGGAATCGATCCCCTTCAGCGCTTTGGACTCCACCGGCACGCCCAGCACCGGCAGCACCGTCTTCGCCGCCGTCATCCCCGGCAAATGTGCCGCGCCGCCCGCGCCCGCAATGATCACTTCAATCCCGCGCTTCTCCGCCTTTTCCGCGTACGCATACAGCAAGTCCGGCGTGCGATGCGCCGAAACCACCCGCGTCTCGTGCCGCACTCCCAATTCCTTCAACGTCGCCGACGCATGCGCCATCGTCTCCCAATCCGACGTCGACCCCATAATCACGCCCACCAACACCTTGCTCTTCTTCACTCGAACTCCTCTTCTCTGCGCCTCTTCCGATTCCGCTCTGCGTCTCTGCGGTAATTTCCTCTCTTCTCCGTGCCCTCCGTGCTCTGACCTCTGAGCCCTCTGTGTTACAAATCTTTTCTTTTCTCCGAAGACAATTCGCCGCCACATTCTATTCCATTCTCACCCCGACGCGACCCGTCTCCACCACCCTCTCACCTGCCCCACCAGATACAACGACCCCGTCACGAAAATTGCATCCTCGGGCCTTGCTTTCCCCAACGCCATCTCCGCGGCCGCCTCAACCTCCGCCACAACCGAAAACTTCGCCGCCAGATGCCCCGCCATCTCCGCCAACCGCCCCGCGCTGATCGCTCTCGGCGTTCTCGGCTCCGTAAAAATCACCTCCGCTGCCAGCGGAAACAGCAATCCGCCCACCTCATCCACCGCCTTATCCCGCATCGCCCCGAAAATCAGGTAAATCCTGCGCCCTCCAAAATTCTCTCCAATAAATTTCGCCAGCTCACGCGCCGCTCCCGGAT
>WNFA01003678.1_pt1 | contig 12761 bp, 12 predicted proteins | sample 5400481 | NCBI WGS metagenome assembly WNFA01 (sample SAMN13153340, study PRJNA577476) | soil metagenome | isolation source: 120 cm saprolite under Douglas fir tree site 2 hole 1 replicate 2 | place: USA:California | collected 2015-04-18 | reverse complement strand
AAAAGAAAACCGGATGCGAGGAAACATGCGTGCTCGGCGATGTGCCATCCTTCCGATTGCAAACCTAGCGTAAATGCCGCAGGAATATGCCACCCCACCAATGCGGTTGCGGCCGCCAGCCAACAAACCACAGGTTGAGAAAGGACCCGCCCCAACCACTGCGCGGGAGCCCATCGAAGTAGCGGAGAAAGGGCAGAGTGCATAAATCGGCGCGGCAAACCATGCAAGAACGGCATTACCGGTGCGCCCACCAAAATCAAGGGAGGAGCGATGGTCATCAGCAGAAGATGCTGAATCATGTGGACGGTCAGCAATTCCTCGTCGAATGCGGCGAGAGGCGACCCCAGTGCGATCCAGATCAAAAACAGACCGATAAGAAAGCTGCCGGCGCGCCAAGCAGGAATGATGTTCACAGAGCGCGAACGAAGATAAAGCCAGCCGCGCAGGTACACGATCGCGGCGAGAAGTAGCGTCAAAGCAAGGGGAACTACGGGCGACCAATTCTCCAATGCGTTTTGGATTTGCGGTGCCATAGGATGGCGTTATTGCGATGAAGCGCTTTTTGCTTGCGCTTCACCAAGCGCGGCATTATGCGCGGGAGCCTGCCCAGCCGGGTGCAACGTTTCGAGAAAAGCAACTAGCGCCGTTGTTTCCGCTGGACTTAAGTTCTTACCGTATGCAGGCATGTTGCCGCCGCCCTGAATCACCTGACGGATGAGTTGATCTTCGGTGAGTCGGACGGCAACGCTGTCGAGAGTCGGGCCTCGCTGTCCGCCACTTTCCCCAATGGAATGACAGTTGCGGCACTGCTTGGCTTGAAAAACGAGCGCACCCTGTCGCTGAAGCGCGGTTGTACCATGCAGAACTTTTTCCGGTACCGGATCTCCGCTCCACGCGTTCATGTGCGGACTCCAGGGCGTGAATCCCGCGAGATGCGTAAAGGTTCCTAGGGTTACCGCGATCAGCAGGACGGTTAAAACTGCGATCGGACGGCGGCGCCAGCTCTTCTCGCCTTCACCGGATAGAAACGGAAGAAGAACGAGAACGGCGATTGCTATTACGGGACCGATGAGAAGGGCTGGCGTCTCCATCGAAGGAGGCAAGAGCGAGAGCAATGCGTAGAGCCACAGGAAGAAGTAATCGGGTTTCGGCACCGTTTGAATGATCGTGGGGTCTGGACGGCCGGTTGGGCCGAATGGACCGAAGTATAGAGCGCATGCTGCGACTGCCAGGAGAATGAACGCGGCGAAGAACAAGTCTTTCCAAACCGCGTAAGGGACGAACGGTGCGCCATCTTTCTTCGTCAGTTCGTGGTACTCATTTGCGTAGCTAGCTCGCTTCACCAGGCGTCCGGGCATTGGCCATTCATTAATTCCCAGCTTTAGCACCATCAAGAGGTGCAAACCTACGAGTCCGATCAGTGTTCCCGGAATGACGAACACGTGCAGCGCAAAAAATCGGGAAAGTGTGGCACCGGCGATGATCGGGCCACCCAACATCATCTTCACGATGCTCGCGCCCAGCAAGGGCACTCTGCTTGCGATGGATGCGCCAATTCCCAATCCCCAATATGCGTCTTGATCGAAGCGCAGCACCTGTCCGGTGAATGCCATGCCCAGAGTCATAAGCAAAAGAAACACACCTACGATCCAAGTCAGCTCGCGCGGAAACTTGTAGGCGCCGAAGAGGAAGACTTGCACCATGTGGATGAGAACAATCGCGACCATGAAATTCGAGCCCCATCCGTGCAACGCGCGGATGAACCAACCCAGGGTTACGTCATGGTTTAGCGCCTGCAGACTGCTCCAGGCCTCGCTTGCAGAGGGGACATAGATTAGTGCGAGCAAAATTCCGGTGACGAGCTGCAGCAGGAATACGACAAGCGCAGCGCTGCCGAAAACGTACCACCAACTCGCCGTGTTGCGCGGCACGGGATGTTCCGCGGCTTCGCGAACGGGAGCGGCCAGTTGCAAGCGGCGGTCAAACCATGCTCCTAAGTGTGTAATCAGGCGGCGCACGGTGGTTTCTTTCCCAAGAGAGACGCGGTTGGGGATCCCGGGGTGGGCAATTCACCCGCCTGAATAGTGACGAGACCGTTTTCGACTTTGTACGGATATTCGAACAGCCCGCGCTCCGGCGGACCGGAGGCACGAGAGCCGTCGCGGTAATACGCTCCGCCGTGGCACGGGCACATGAACAAACCGGATTGCGGAAACCAGCGGACTGGGCAGCCCAGGTGCGCGCAATTGACCGCAAAAACCTGGAACTGATCGCCGGCGACGCGCCTGACCCAGCACGCCGTGTCTATTGTCTTGCCGTCCGTCGGGGTCATGTAGGGATTTTGAAACGTTGCCAGCCGCGTCTCACCTTCCGGAAACTCACTGACGGATCCAAGAGACACCCACGAAAGGTAGGCGTTCGCGCGTCCGCGAGTAATTGAGGATAGAAGAAAGCGCACGACCGGCACGGCCAGCGCGGTCGCCACCAAGCCGTTGAACAGAATTCCCATCTTCATGAAGAGTCCGCGACGGGAAAGCGTATTTTGATCTGACATCGTCAAGCTCCTAGTGCTGCTTGTAATTCGAGGCTGCGTACGGTTGTCCTGGGTTTTGAACCCGCCTTGAGGCGAGCCAGGCAACTACGTCGGTGACTTCCTGGTCCGACATCGGTTTGCCAGATACATCGCCGCGCCAGTCTGGCGCTCCTAATTCGGAACGGCCAACGATGACAATTGTGCGCAGCGCTTGGTCGCTGACGAGCGCGAGAAACGAATCGTCGGCGATGGAGCTTCCCTTTGCGCCGCCGTGACCCCTTGGGCCGTGGCAGGATTCGCAATACGTCCTGTATGCGACCTCGCCTCGCACAGCGTTGCCCGCAGATGTCGCCGCATAAGAAGGCGGATTGGCAGTAGCGAGAATTCCGGGCCGGCCCCAGCTGGATCGTATTCCACTTGTAATCCCGTCAATTTGCTTGTCCGTGAGCATTCCCCCGGAACTTTGCGCAAACGCAGGCATTGCAGTCCCCGCTACGCCGTTGGCTATGACTTTGCGTATCGCCGCATCGTCCGCTATTGCGAGATACACCGGGTCAGCGAGCGCGGTAGCCGCTCCTCCCTTTCCTACCGCGCCGTGGCAGCCCGCGCAGTTTTCCGCGTATAGAGTGGCAAAGTCCAAAACTTCATTCGGCGCCAGAACCTCAGAACCTTTCTGGGGTTGCCCGTGCGGCGAAGCGCAGCCGGAGAGCAGCATCGCGCTAAACGCGCCGGCTGCAAATAAATGCCGAAGTAGGCTCACGGACGTTTCTCCCCGTTTGCGCGTGGCGGGATTGTTCCTGGAGCTTCAATTCCTGCGCGCAGAGCGAAAGGCATATTCTCGTGTGTACGGACAGGCGAGGCGCGCATCACGACGATTCCCGCGACAATTCCAAAAGCCGCCTGGGATGCGGCAAACCACCACCAATCGATATGCTTCTCCAGCACAGGATTGAGAATCCCCAGAATTGAGTACAGCAAGCCTGACCACAGCGCCGGAGCAATCAATCCGCCGAGCAAAATCGGATGCCGGGCAAACATCGGCAGCATCGCTCCATATAAGAGTCCGACCAGCGTTGACCCTACAACGTGCAGCAACAAGGCCACGGCAAAGCTGCTACCGTGAAAGGAATTCAGGTGCCCTGGCTCGACGCTGAATGATTTCGCGTAAACCGTTGCGGCCAGGAGGTTGATGGGGTACCAGATGCTCCCGGTCTTAAGCAGTCCGTAAGTACACGCCAGCACGGCCATCGCTACGCCTCCGGCCAAGCCTCCTTTGACACCTGCTGATACCGGATAGGTCTCGATGGGAAGCCACGCGCGCACAAGTTCCTCTGCGAGTGGGATGCGTTCGACACTGTGGCGCTCGGTGGTAAGCGACACTTCCTCAGGAACGAGCGGCACAACCTCTTCGTGCTCGTGAGGGAAAACTTCCCGGAACCAGCCGACACAACCGGCAACGGTCAACACCAATCCCAGAGCGCTCACGGACGCGCTCGTTAAGAGACCAGCGAACAGGAGGGCGAACCCGAGCGCGAGAACGAAGGGCCAAGCTGTCGGCGAGGGCAGCTCGATGCCCTTCTTTCTGTCAGCCTCCTCGTAAATTCCTTCCGGTTGCAGAACTGTCGCCATCCCCGCTCCTCAACGCCCCAGAACGTAAACCACCAAGAACACTACGACCCACACGGAATCCACGAAATGCCAATACATGGAAAGCACATCCAGACGCTCGGACTGCTCAGGGCCGACCCGGCCCAGCAAGCCGAACAACAACACAATAGAAAGCGCCAGCAAGCCCACCGTTACGTGAAAGGCGTGCAAGCCCACCAGCGAGTAATACGTTGTTCCAAAAAGATTTGTGGAGATGGTCAGACCGTGGTTATAGATAAGGTTGTACCACTCGCGGGTCGTGCCGTAGAGAAACAAACCACCGAGCGCGAGAGTTAGAGCCCACAAAGTGAGGAAGGCTGCAAACTGCCGCCGTCTCAGAAGTTTCACAGCGAAATGAATCGTCAAGCTGCTCGACAGCAGGCAGATCGAATAGAAAATCGGTGGGTTCAGGACTTCCCGGGGGGTCGGACCCGTTAGGCTCTTCCCGGTGTAGAAAAGATAGGCCACGACAAAAATCGTGAAGATCGCGGACTCGGCGATGATTAGGCCTGCCATGCCCACCTTGCCTCGGTATGGGAGCGTCCAGGCTTCCGGTGCCTGAGCAATCGAATTGGTCATTGCGCTCATTGCTCGTTTCCTTCACTCATAGCGGCTATCCGGATCCTCGGGATGTTTCAAATCCCACAGCGGGCGTCTACTGCCGACCGTTGGAATAGAGGCGAAGTTGTAAGCCGGTGGCGGCGAACTCATCGACCATTCCAGCGTCCAAGCGTCCCAGGGATCGTTCCCCGCCTTGGGTCCCTTGAAATAAGAGAGGATGAGGTTCGCAATGAACACCAGCGTGGCGATCCCCTGGATGAATGCGCCGATGGTGATGATCACGTTCCAGGTATCCCAGCCGCGGCCGGGCTCGTAGGTGTAAATGCGGCGCGGCATGCCCAGCACGCCGGGAATGTGCATGGCGTCAAAGGTCAAGTGAAACCCAATCACGAACAGCCAAAAGTGCAGTTTCCCGAGGGATTCATTCAGCATCCTGCCGGTGATCTTGGGATACCAGTAGTAAATTGCGCCGAAGACGCAAAACAGAATCCCACCCACGATCACATAGTGAAAGTGCGCGACCACGAAGTAGGAACCTCCGAGTTGCCAGTTAAAGGGAGCGGCGCCCAGCATGATGCCGGTAAGGCCGGCGATCAAAAACTGGAACAGGAATCCGACGCAGAACAGCATCGGTGTCTTGAACTGGATTTTCCCGCCCCACATGGTGCCCAACCAGTTGAAAATCTTGATGCCAGTCGGAACCGCGATGGCCATAGTTGTCAGCACGAAAAATGTGTTGGCGTTGGAGTCCATACCGATGGTGAACATGTGATGGGCCCAGACGCTCATACCGATGAACCCGATGCAGATGGTGGCCGCGACCATCACCGGGTAACCGAAAATCGGTTTGCGCGAAAATACCGGAATGATCTCAGACGCAAACGCAAAGGCAGGAATCACCAGGATGTACACTTCCGGATGTCCAAAAATCCAGAAAAAATGCATCCAGAGAGTTGCGGAGCCGCCTGCTTGCGTATCGAAAAAGTGTCCGCCCAGATAGCGGTCGACCAGCAGCATGATCTGCGCCGCCGAGAGCGGGCTGATCGAGATCAGAACCAGGCCGGACATCACCAAAGTCAGCCACGCCAGTAGCGGCATGCGGCTCAGCGTCATGCCCGGACACCTCATACTCAAGATCGTGGCAATGATGTTGATTGCGGTTCCGATGCTGCCGAAGCCGGACACCAGCACTGCGATGGTCCAGTAATCGGCGCTATGGCCCACCGAAAATGCGCGTGACGTCAACGGCGCGTACGCCCACCATCCGACGTCCGGCGCATTTCCCGCACCGTAGAGGCCGCTTCCTCCCACAAAACTGAAGTAAAGAAGAAATCCTCCGAGAGCCGTGAGCCAAAAGCTGAACGCATTCAGCCGCGGAAACGCCATATCGCGAGCGCCAATCATTAACGGCACAAGATAGTTTGCAAACCCGAAGAGGATGGGCATGACCACGAAGAAAATCATGGTGGTGCCATGCATGGTGAACATGCGATTGAAGACTTGCGGCGAAACGAAATCGCTGTGGGGACGCATCAATTGAATGCGGATGATGGTGGCTTCAATTCCGCCGATCATTAGAAAGAGCAATGCGAAGGCAATGTAAAGAACGCCGAGACGCTTGTGATCGACGGTGGTCACCCACTCGTGCAACGTTTGCAGCCATGGCCGGTCCGCGGCTACCTCCGCAGTTTGAATGGCCATAACATCCGATGGCATAGCTCGTCTCCCAAAGATCTTCGACTAGCGGAGCGTTTCCAGATAGCGCACCAGCGCATCCACGTCCGGATCGCTCAACTTCATGGCTGGCATGAGCGAGCCGGGCTTGATTGCGTCGGGATTCTGGATCCACGCGAGCAGGTTTTCCGTCGTATTTTCGGCCGCACCGGAAGCGATCGTTTGACGACTCATCAGATGGGTCAGATCGGGGCCGAAGCGCCCGGTTGCGGCCGTGCCGCTAATCGCATGGCAGTTTATGCAGGCGGTGGTTTCGAACACGCGCTTGCCCGCGGTTTCTTTCGGGTCCTGATTCGCGGGCTGGCTTTGTGCGCGGACCCAAGCGTCGAAATCTTCGGGGCTGTCCACCGAGACGCGCAAAAGCATCTTGGCGTGCTGCGTTCCGCAATATTGAGCGCACTGGCCGAGATACATGCCGGTCTGGTGCGGATCTATCCACGTGTCGTTGACACGATTGGGTATCAAGTCGGTCTTCCCCGCCAGTTGGGGAACCCAAAAGCTGTGATCGGTGTCGGCGGAGAGCAATTTTAAAAATGTAGGTGTGGGATGAGCGGGGTTGCTGACAGGAACGTGCAGCTCGTTAGCAGTTACGATGCCGAACGCTGGATATCGGAACTCCCACCAGAACTGATGGCCTATCGCGGTAACCTCAAGTGCTGTCGCTGGTTTCGGAGCATCCTGGATCGCGTGAATCACGCGGGCGGTGGCCAGAAACAGAACGACTACGATCAGAATCGGAATGATGGTCCAGGCCAGCTCAATCTGGGTGCTGCCATATACTTGGGCCGGCTCGCGCTTATTATCCGCAGGGCTCCTGCGGAACTTTATAACGGCATAGGTCAACAGGGTGAAAACGACCAGAAAAATTAATCCGGTGATTGCCAGGACAAAATGCGACAGGTGATAGATCGACTCCGCAGGGGTTGAGCGTGGGTCGAAGATGCTCGGAACAGAATTATCGGGCCGCGCGGCCGCGTCGCACAAGCCAGCAGCGAGAAGTATCCCCCCCAGTAGAACGAGTATTCCCGTCGCCCGGCCAACGATCACTCGCCACTCCGTCTTGTGCTTCTCCACCATTGCCCACTGCGCTACTTTTCTCGCCAAGGAGCTGCCCGATGGCTTATGCGCCGACAATTAGCACCCTGAAACTATGATTCTGAAGCCACACGATTGAGCCTCGATTGCGCCGCGGCCTACGTTGGTGGCAGGTGCACCTGGTACTCCAATTGGTCCACGCTCACGTCACCGACTTATCTCTCGTGTATGCAGTTGTTTGCAGTCGGAGTGGCGTTCCCTCCCTGACACGGCGCAAAGACGACCGTCAACCGAGTGGACAGTCATGTCAGCGCGTTGGCAGAAGAAACAAGAGATCTTGTTTTGCAGAGCACTTCATGGACGCTGTTAGTTCGGTTTGTTTGGAGTGACGGGAAAGTGGAAGCCGGACTTGGAGAAATTATATTCAACGTAAGCGTATGGGTAGCTGTAATCGTGCCCTGGCGTGGTAGTTTTTAGAAATTTTCCGGCAAATAAACGGGCGTAACCAAAACCAAAGTTCAGCCCTTTGTTCAATTCGTATTCGGCAACCAGGTCGACTTCGTTGCCGATATGGCGGCTGGCACCCGGGTGGGCGGGAACCGATATCGCTCCGCTGCTACCATAGAAATTGTCGTTCGAGGTGGCCAGCCAGAAGCCTTCAAAAGCTTCTTTGAATTTCCATTTCTTGCCGACGTTTTCCTCCACGCCGACCCGGAACTGCACAAGATTCCTGCGACCCACCTGATCGGTGAAGCCGAACTTGTCGTGATTGGAAGGATAGAGCTGGTCAAAGGTATTCCAGTCTCGGCCCGCCGGATTTTTCGTTCCAGAGGCATAGTTGCCCTCGATAAAGACCCGCGGCGCTGCGGCAACTTTCGGAAACGTCTTGCCGATGCCGGCATAGCCCGCCCATGCGCTGATGGAAGATGCGCCGAGAGAGCCCGTCTGTCCATCGAACTCAGTGTCGTAGTCCAAATCCGCGGGCAGACTGCCCTTCACGTGTAGGCCGATGGTGACTTCATTTAGGTGGCCGCGGCCGACTGTTTCGGGAAGGCCAAAGTTCCCCGGCGCAAGGCGCCAGAGAACATATGGCTCAAAGGTCGCACGCGGAATGATGTTATGGAAGGATCCATAAATTCCGTAAAAGTCGTTCCCGGGAATTGCTCGGTGTAAGGACGTATTGCTGCCGGGCACAACCGAAGCCGCGAAGACTGCGACTTCGTACCCTGGATGATGAATGTCGATGCGCGCGACATCAAAAGTGCGACCGACGTTAACCCAGTTGGACGGACCGATTACGCGCTCGTCACCAAAGAGGAGGACTTGGCGACCTGCAAGCGCATCGACCCAACCTGATGTGGAACTACCGACCTGAGCATAGCCTTGCCAAAGAGTCCAACTGTCCTCGAATGGATTGGCGTTGGGGATGTGGTGATTGAAAAAAATGCGAGCGTCCTGTACTTCCCCGAAAAACGTGAGCCACTCCTTAGGCTCAATTCTTATTTTCACGCGCAAGCGGTCCAGCACATAAAAGTCACTTGTGTTCGCGAAGCCGGTACTTAGGGGGCCCTCCAGGCGATCACGATACTCGCCGCCAATGTGAAACCAGCGAGGCAAGACCTCGTCGAGTTTGGCAACGGGAAATAGCCATGACGGATCATCTGACTCGCTTGTCGATGGGTTGTGTGCAGTACTTGAGTTAGCGTTCGTTTGTGCCTGCGCACGGACTGGAAGCATGCTTATGCCAAGGAAGAAGGCTAACAGCAGCGAGATATGCGTTCTCATTGAAATGACCACACCAAGATCTACGGGCCAGTGAGTGCCCATCAGCGACATTGCTAGCCAGGGACAATGTCCAGCGCTTGCGAAGGAATCTTACTTATCGTGTCTGCATCCAGATTCAAATGCGACGTGACCGCCTCGGGGGGCAAGTGCCTTAGCCAATTATTCAGCGAAAAGTTCATATACTGGCTGGCTTTGAATATTTCGAGAAACACGACGTCCGTATTGCCCATATTTTCGATGTAGTGACCCGCGACGGCCGGCACATAACCGACATCATTGGCGTTGAAGTCCATCGTGCGCGCTCCCTCGCTGGTGAACACGGTCATGCGCGCCTTACCGGTAAGGTAGTACTGCCATTCAGAAGCGTTTGGGTGCCAATGCAGCTCGCGCATACCACCTGGCTTAACTCTTACCAAGGCCGCAGCGATATTTTTCGACGCCGGGAAGTTGCGCGAGTCAACGATACGAACTTCACCGCTCTTCGTTTGCTGCGTGGGCGCCATAGTTGACAGTTTGAAAGTGTATTGGTATTGCGATTCGGCGCGACGCCCTCCAACCGCAGCCTTGTCCTGTGCCAAGGATGCGGGCAAGTCCGCAGGAAAAATGTACAGGCTCCTATTTGGCAAATTTTTAAGCGCGCTCACCGGCAGCCCAAAATTCTTCGACAACACCGATGGCGGCGTGCGCCTTACCCAGTCGGAAAGAAGGAATGTATTGTCTTCAGAAAACGAACCCTGATCGAATACCAAAATGAATTCGCAGCCATCCGGTCCCAACCCCTGAATGGAGTGAGGGTATCCTGCCGGAAAATACCAGAGATCGCCATTTCCAGCATCGCCGATGAACATGGTTCCATCGGGATTAAGGCACGTCACGCGAGCATTTCCATACAGCATGATGGCCCACTCATCGGCTGTGTGCCAATGCAGTTCCCGAAAGCTGCCTGCTGTGAGGCGCATTCTAACGCCCGCCAGATCTTTTGAATTGGGCAGCACCCTTTCTGTGACTTGATTGGTCCAACCTCCCTCCTCAACTCGTTTGGTTGTCAGATCGAAGGAATACCATATCGGCTCGATGTGCCCGTGATCGGTCGGCGGGGGAAGATTGGAACTCGGATTTTCATCAAGAAGAGGTTTGTTTTCCGGGCCCGGATTACTTGAGGAATGATCCTGGTCTGCTTTTTCCGTGTCGGCTCTCTCCTGAGCGGCGGTCAGGGAAGCAAATGCCGCGCTAGCTAGCCCAGCGGAACCCACCTCCAAAAAAGTACGCCTGGACAGTGCCTCTGTTTTGTTCTGTTGCTGACCACTCGTCGGATTTTCTGTCTCAATGGCAGGCTTGTCCTTCACTTCAGTCATTCGCGTGTTCTCCTTTGGCGCGGCGTCGCCCTGCCAACGTTCTTAAATCGTGAATCTGACGGGGAATGCTCCGGCAATTGGCTGGCCATTCGTAGTCCTTGTAACGCGCTCTTAATCAAGCCGCATGCGCTTTTTGACGGGAGCCTGAGTCCGCGGATTGGACATGAATGTCAGCATCATGGACGGAGCGCGGGAGTCCCCGGGCTCTGTGGAATTCTTAATGGCATTCCCGGTCACTCTTGGAGCCAAGTCAAGAGAATGCGTAAGAAGGAAGGATCGAAATGCGGCAGTATTGCCAGTGGGCTCAGGGCCGGCAGGATACGCCAGAGAGAACATGCGCGAGAACGTCACTCCGCGGACGCGTGCAAGCTTGAGAGTGCCCAATGTGAGCTGGTTTCGTACAGCCCAACGCGAAACAAAGGCGACTCCGAGACCAGCCTCAACGGCACTTAGCAGCCCCTCAGTGGTATCGAGTTCCATCCGGGTTTTCAGATCTTTCCTTTTCAGGCCAGCCTGGATCAAGGTGTTTTCCACCACTCGGCGTGAGCCAGAACCAAACTCGCGCATTAGCAACGAAGCCTCCTTCAGCCTTTCGGGATCAAGTTCCTGATTGGCCCATTCATGATCCGATGGAACAACAAGTACGAGGTAATCCTCCATGAACGGCTCGACCTGGATGTCCTTGCGGAGCGCCGGCCCCTCAATCAATGCGAGTTGCGTTTTGTGCTTGGCGAGGGTGTCCAAGACGGCATCGGTGTTTTCGGTAGTCACGGTGATCGCAACGTGCGGATTTTGTCGAAGAAATCCAGCAATCAGATTCGGCAACTGATACTGGCTGATCGTTTGCGACGAGCCGACGGCAAGCTGGCCCCCGGGTGTTCCGGACACATTAGCCACTACACAATGCGCTTCGGCGGAAAGCGCCTTGAGTTTCTCTGCGTAGGGCAAAAGCGCATGCCCCGCTAGAGTCAGAGTGATCCGCCCCCCGGTGCGATCGAAAAGCGACACACCAAATTCATCCTCGAGAGCTTTGATTTGCTGCGTCACGGCCGGTTGTGTCAGCAGCAGTTCTTCTGCAGCGCGACTAAAGTTCAGGTGAGTGGCAACCGTCCGAAAGACTTTAAGCCGGAAGTTCTCCATCTGTCGCTCTCGTCAAAAAGTCAGCAAAACGGCGCAGTCGAGTTTTTTACAGCGGAACGCACCGAGTTCAAAATTCGACCTCTTCCTGGGTGCATTTGTATGAGCACTCGATGTGCCAATCGAGTGTAAATAACAGTCCAGGCGTTTCTCGGGGGAGCAGAGTCTCGCGCGAGAACGCCCGCTACTCTTGCGTGTGGCGAGCACGGCGCGTCATGGACTCGCTTCTTCAGCGTTCCGACGATCACTTTCACTCTACCCGCGCTGCGCTCCGGCTCATCGGAGATGCAGAGATGCCGATCGTTCTCATCGTTGATGATTATCCTGTTGTTAGGAAAACCCTTCGCAGCTTGCTTGAAAAGTTGGGTTCGGTCGTATGCATCGAGGCGATCAACGGTCGCGACGCCATTGCAAAAACCGAAGCGTCCTCTCCTGACTTAATCATTTTCTGGACTTGGGTATGCCGGGAATGAATGGATTTGAGACGGCTACAGTTCTTCAGAAGACAAAGCCGCAGGTCCCCCGTTAATGTTCACGTCTCACGACACGCGCGAAGTTGAACCACAGGCGGCTTCGGTGGGAATACGGGCCGTGTTTTCAAAGTACACCGGTATCAACGCACTTCTGGCGCGAGTGAGCGAGTTGTTAAACCCCTCTCACACACTCGCGTGACGGGCAACGTTACCGCCTTCGTATCCCGCGCCATTCGAGCGAAACAGTTGATGCCTCGTGGCGGCTGTCATGGTCCTTCCGAATAGCAGTTGCCGCGAGTTTCAGCCAGTCTTTGACTTTGTTCCATTCATTGTCTGAGTACCCGAGTCGATACGCTCGTTCGCAGCGGGGACACTTTATAGTCAGTTCGTTTTTGAGGTTGTCAGATACAGCGGGTTTGCCGTTTTGAATTTTTGTGAGGGTCGTCGACACGTCTAAGCTATCCGCTTTGTTGACTCCTAGGGTTGAATTATAAACCTTGG
>WNFA01014650.1_pt1 | contig 12763 bp, 6 predicted proteins | sample 5400481 | NCBI WGS metagenome assembly WNFA01 (sample SAMN13153340, study PRJNA577476) | soil metagenome | isolation source: 120 cm saprolite under Douglas fir tree site 2 hole 1 replicate 2 | place: USA:California | collected 2015-04-18 | reverse complement strand
CGTGCTCGCTCAGCCAGACAGTGATGCTCCCGTCCTCGCTGCGCTCAATTGCATGTTGCACGGTCATGTACGTGGATGGCCGGTGGTGTTGCGGCCAATTGAATTCAACCCCGCCTGAAATCCACGGACCTAGCAATCCGACAAGCGCCGGCTTAATCACGTTCTGCCGGTAAAAGAAGTCGTAGCCATTCGTCTTATCTTGGCTATAGGCCTTCTCTGACCTTTCGTTGGAGACGCGGTCGGTGATCGGATTCGGATAAACCTTGCCGCTGCTGCCTTGGTAAACCCGCTTCTCAAAGAACATCGGATTCTTATCAGGCAGTTGCTCGGGATACGTGGGGATAGTTAGTCCCTCTTCCCAAGCTCTTACGCTCTTGCTATCCGATTTCCTCACCTGTACTCCTCTGTAGCGCTCTTACGACATCCACACCGTTGTGATCGCCGAGAAACCTGTTGGGCGCACCACATCAAACTCGACGCGGGTTGCTCCTTCCTTTTCTTTGAACTGAAGCGGGACCGATATTGATTCGCCCGGCTTCAGCGCTGAAAGTGAGGCTTCACGACACTCAAGAGGTATGTTCGCGAATCCATACAAAATCCCGCGCAGTTTGTACCCGTTAACCGTGTAGGCCGGGACAGAGTTGCGCGTCCGCACGGTTATGGTGAATAAGTTCGGGTTGCCGCTGCAGTCGAGCGATTCGACCGGGCTCGATTCTTCGCGAAGCGCCGAATAGGATGGCTTAGTGCTCCCAAACAGATCGACGACTCCGTGAATGCGCTGCTTCATCACCCCAGTGCCTTTATCGCCTATATGGGTGCGGTAGTCGTTGTAACAAAAGAAAATCAAGCCGCCGACGAACTTCGTTTCGCGGCATACGCGAGTGTGATCACGAAGAACTCGAACCCGGCGGCTGTCGCCTTCAGGCCGGTCCGGCGTGCACGCACACCAGCCATACTCAGAAATCACAATCGGTTTGTCTGGAAACGCTTGATGAATTTCTTCCAGGTTGCGACGCAGGTCCTCAGGGGTGCCTGGATACCAACTCTCGTAGTATTCATTCCACTCAATGAAGTCCATTAATTTGGCCACATCGTTATCAGCATTTCGCTGTAGCGAATTCGACGCGTAGGATCGCAAACGGCGGGGATTAAGACGTCTTGCTTCCTCATACATCCGGCTCGCAAATTTGTAGGCCGGTGGATTCTGGCCATTGATCTCATTGCACAGTCCCCAGGAAAAAATGCAGGGGTGATTACGGTCGCGAGCAATCATTTCCCGCAATTGCTCAAGTCCGTTCTGCATGATTTCAGGGTCGGGCTCGTCCTTCATGTCCTTGAAGGTATCGGGCCCCCAGGTTGGCACTTCGGTTTGAATAAAGATGCCGTGCCTGTCGCAGTAGTCCAGGACGCGCTTGTCCTGTGGCCAGTGGACACGGGTAAAGACGCAGTTCAAGTTCTTCAGGTCGCCATGGTCGTGCTCGATCCATGAAGCCGGTTCCGCCATGCCGTAAGTCGGATTGCTTCCGGCCATCCGCTCAACGCCCATGAGGCCTATGCGCTCGCCATTGAGCCAGACTGACCCATCTTTTGCTTCAATACTTCGTATTCCGAACGTGGTTGTGAATTCGTGCCCGACCGCTGCGCCGCCTAACCCAATGGTTAGGGAGTACAAATTCGGCGCGTCAAAATGCCAGAGCTTAGGTTTTTCAATCTTAAAGGCAGGCAAAGAGCGCGTGATCTGTGCGCCTGGCGCGATGTCAACCGAGGTTCCGGCGCTGCCCTCCAGCGCGGTTAAACCAGTATCTTCTTCAATGGCGTGGACCGACAGCCCACCCTTGAATTCCCTGTCCGAGCTGTTGCGGATCACTACTGATATGTCGACGTTCGCAAATCCATTTGCCAGGTCAGGCACTGCATCCACATAGACGCGCTCGATGTAGACTCTCGGAGTGATCAATAGAGTGACGGGCCGGTAAATCCCGCCATCGTGCGTCCAGTCGCTGGAATGACCACGTGGCAGCATTCGGGAGTCGAAATCGGAATTGACCATGACTGCCAGAAGATTGTCGGCGCCGGGATGAAGAAGATGGGTTATGTCAAATTCAAAGGCCGTGTACCCTTTGCGCAGGTGCTTGCCAACTTCGCTGCCGTTTAGCCACGCGGTCGCCGAGTGGAAGACTCCCTCGAATTCAATCCTGACGGTCTGATCCCTCCAGTCCCTTGGAACGTCAAGCTGGCGGCGATACCAGGCGGTACCAAAGTATTCGGCGGATTCTTGGCCGACCTGCCACGTGTGTGGAACGATCACATCTTGCCAAGCATCCGCAGGCTGGTTCTGCTGGTACCACCCATTCGTCTGCCCAACTTTGTCGGAATCCAAATGGAACCGCCATAGACCGTTTAGCGACACCCTTGTTGTCTGTTGCGCGTCGGTAATGGAAGACGTCTTGATTCGGGCATCAGCAGCCGTGGCCGGGAGTGATGCTCCCATGGCCAGCGATGCTGCGGACTGCACGAACTTGCGACGCGTATTCACGGTTGCCGTACCTGCCGTGTACGTTAACGTACACGGAAAACAGCTTAGTCCGTCTTCTGGCACACTGTCAAACAAAAAATGCAATTCTTTGAGGCAGGAGAACTACTTAACGCCTGCGGGATGGTTCTTGCTCGGCGGATGGGGGTATGCGACCCAGGAACAACTCCAGATTCGATCTCAACACTATGTGGGGATTCAGTTTGATTCGGTGGGGTGGGCACTTTCCCTCTGCGAGAAAGTTGTACAGGGCTTCAAACGCCATGCGTCCCTGAGCCTCAGGTCGCTGATACATCGTTGCCAGGATCCTGCCGGACTTTAGGAAAGGCACGAGTTGAGCAAACAGGTCGGTGGTAACAACCGCGATGCGACGTTCGGGGTCAAGTTCTTCCAGAGCCTGAATGACTGTTACGGAGTTTGCCGTGCTCACGTACAGTGCTCTCAGAGAACGGTCACGCGTTAATAGTTTTCGAGTCTGATTATATGCAGCACTTTCATCATCGTGAGTTTCGATCACACCCGATAATTCAAGGGAGCCTCTTAGAGAGCTCAAACTCTGTTTAAACCCTCGTACCTTTTCCGAATGGTCAATCGTTGAGAGGTCGCCGGTGAAAACGCCGACAGTTCCTGGCCCCCGTACTGTAAGGTGTAGGAATTCAGCCACCATCGCGCCGCTCACGAAGGGATCGGCTGATACTGCGGTCAACCGCTCTGTGCCTGGTGCATCGGTCGAGACGCACACGACGGGAACCCGCCTCTGGGAGGCGCGGCGAATCCATACCCTCAATTGCGCGGGGTGGCCCGGGGCAATGATGATTCCCTTGCTGTTATCCTCAAGCGCTTCCCGGAACAGGTCCTCGTCGCCTTCGCCTAGTGCGGGATGGGTGCGGAACTCGAGATTGACGCTTGCCTGAAATGGGCTAGAGGCATCCCGAATGCCCGCACGAACCGCGTCAAAAAAGGATCCAATCCTGGCGGGGAGATTCACCGATACGCGAATCTGGCGAGGCGCTTTCAAATAACGGGCAGCCAGATTCGGCCTGTAGCCGAGCGTCTGGGACATCTTCAGCACCCGTTCTTTTGTGATTGCGTTTATTCCGCCGCGGCCGTGGATGGCGCGATCCACCGTACCTATTGAGATTCCCAAGGCTCGAGCAATGTCCTTGATGCCAACGGGCCTGCCATCACTCGAACTCCGCTCGATGGCGAGAGCCTCGTCCGCCGTTTGCGACACCGGTTCTGGAACGCCTTTTGGCCCTCTAGCCATTAAAATTCAGTTCCAAGCCTTGATTTGCGGGTACGTTTACGGAACCAAGTATACTAGCATCCAATTCACGGCAAAATAGCCTCGATCACCAACGTATATATGGATTTAGGGTGAAGATGCACTGCGACCGGCTTCTGATCTCCACGACTCTCGATCTTGACAGCTTCCATGTGCTGCTTCCAGTCAGGCACGCCGGCGCCTGGGGCCGTGGTGGTTGCGATCAGTTGAACGGTATCGCCCACAACATAAAAGCTTGACAGATCCAGTTGGGCCGTCTCGGGGGCATCGCCGGTGACCTTAACGATGACGAGCGTGTGCGAACTACGATCATAAGCCGCAATCGAGTTTGGCTCGTCAATTCCGATAAGCTGATGTCCCGGCCGAAGATAACGCGTGAACTGCCCATAAGCATAAAACTTTCGATTGACCCGAACCAGCGGAGTCTTCTCTGCGCTCATTTGATCACGGGTATCGATGTAATTGGCGTTGATCAAGCCCCACCCGTATTCAGGTACGTCCGGTTCGACGGGCTGCCAATAAACCCAAGCATTCGGCTGGAGTTCTTTCACGTCGCGAATGATCTCCTGTGCCATTGTGTACCCCGATGCGTCCCCATCTCCGTACTCGGATTGCCATAGACGCTTGTTTCCGACTGCGTGTCTCAGTTCCACTCGGTTCGGGCCGTGATATGGCTCGGTTCCGTTTGAGTAGCCATGCACATTTACAAGGCCGATCAGACTACGGCTCGCAGAATCGTAGGCTTTCCACGTGTTGGAGCCTGCGTCCATGTTGTTCTCGTCCGCCGCCGCTACAGCCACGTCATTGAGGTGTTCTCGATCTAGAGTTCGCCTCAGGCTTTCCACTATCTTTTGCTGCGTCGCGATGTCGAAATGGCACCCTTCCTGGCGATTTGGATACTTCCACCAGTCCGCAGAGGGTTCATTGAACGGCTCAACTGAATCGAATTTGGTTCCCCAATGGTCCGCTGAATAGCGCGCGACTGACGCAAGATAAAACGTAAACCGATCGTAGTTCTCTGGCATGACGCAGTCGCCACCCGTGTTGCTTCCCGCAGTGCTGCGATTTGAATTCATCCACCACATCGGCGAATCAGAGAACAATTCGAATACATTGGCACCTCTCTCTCTAGCCATTCGCATCATGGAACGCTGGTTCTGGTCCACTGACCAGCTCCAACTCGCCGGGTCGTCTTTGTTTGGATCAGTCCAATACCCGTGAATGTCCATCTGCCATTGGAGTTTCGACCCCTTGTTTTCTAGCGCCTGATCGATACCTCCTCCGCCAACGTTGTAACGAACGATATTGAGTCCCAGACCAGGGTAACCATCGGTGATCTTCGTGGTGTAGATCAGGTCGGCATAGTAATTGGCATTCGCTGTTCCGCCTATAGCACGTGCCCACCAGGCCAGAGAACTACCCCATCCCTCCCACTGACCAAGATTGCTCTTGGGATCGGGCTTGATTGTTCCGGCAGTAAGCGATCGTTGTTCCGGGTGCGATCCAAGCGAAAATCCCGAACCTGCCAGCACCACGAGGAGCAACATCATTCGAAGTCGAACCTGGTAATGGATAGGTTGGCTTCTATTGCTGGTTCGCATCCGATTTCCGCATGCTGTACACGAATTGCTGAATCTGGTTTTGCTCTTTGTTGGTCGCATCAGACTCGCTCTTGCGTAACCGTTCAAAAATCGCAAATTCCTCCTTTGCTCGGGCGCTGTTTCCAGCACGTGCTAAAGCTTGTCCCAAGCGGTAATGGATATTTGCTGAGTCCGCACTAATCTTCAGAGCTCGCTCATAGTACTCAATGGCCTCGTCATATTTGTGCTGTTCCGTATCTAGGTTCCCGAGCTGGAAATAGGCGTCGGCATAATTCGGATTGAGCACCAAGGCGCGTCTCAGATGAGTTTCAATCTCGTTGGTAAGATCCGCCTTCGACTCGATCTGATTTCCTTTCCACAAACACACTGCGAGGTAATAGTTGAGCTCAGCACTCCGGTCATCATGGGTGATGAAGCTCTGAATGCGAGAACGGGTCTGTGCTGCGAGTTCTGGCGAGGCACCGTCACACGCCTGTCCGAGGAATGTAAGGGGTAATGGGTCGGAAGGGACCAAGTCGGACGCTCGCAAGAAAGCTTGAACCGCTTCATCCATTTGTCCAGCTCCGTAAAACGCTATACCTAGCCCATTGTGAAGCGGCGCAGATTGCGGAAAGCGTTGTGTGCCAGCTTTGAACACTTCAATGGCCGGTGCGAATGTCTGGTGGAGCAGGAGTTCCGCGCCCCAGTTGAGCATGTTCTGTTCGTTGGGATCCATGCGCGCGGCCTGCTCGTATTGTGCGGCAGAGGCAAGATAATCCTTCGACTTCTCCTCGACCTCGCCAAGATCGCGCAAAGAGATCAGTCGTTGGAGCTGCTCGCGAGCTTCATCAAGCCTGCCGACTTGCTCAAGAGCCAAGACGAGATCGTAGCCGTTGTTGTAAGCCGTCGGGTCAATCTCCTGGGCGTGCTTCAGAAACGGGACGCCGCTGGCGATCTGGCCCGTTTGTATATAGAACTCCCCCAGATTGTGATTTGCATCGTAACCCTGCGGCTCCATCTGCACTACTTTCTTGAACTGGACTTCAGCTTCATTTGCGCGATGGATGGCGAGAAGATTCGTGGCAAGCGCGGTCCGGGTCTCCGCTACATTTGGCCTCAACTGAACGGCCTTCGCCAGAAAGTGATCGGCCTGTTGCTTCTTGTCCTGAGCGACGTAAACAAGACCCAACAGTTCGTTAACTTCAAAACTATCGGGAGCGGATTTCAACAGCGATTCGAGTTCGCGCTGGGCTGCAGCGTACTTTTGAGCTTTGTACGCAGAGAGGGCGGAAACCAATTGGCGGTTTGTTGCTTCCTGTGTCTGCCTGCGATCCAGATTCTCTGTGCTTTGTTGTGGAATCGCCTGGACAACCAAAAGCAGCATCGATATGCAGATCGCAGGCGCCGATCGAGTTGAGACCCGAAATCTCCCTAATAGGTTGCTCATTTTCACATCCACAGAGATCGCGGAGGACCACCGTTCACTTCGATTTCCATCCACCATCGCATGGTTCCATACGCGGCAACTGTCGGACATTCATTACGCCTAATCGCTTCCTCCAGAGAATCAGGACGGCCGTTGCAAGGTTCAAGAGCGACGGTAAACTGCTTGTCGGCTCGGGCTATCGGCCATCCGCCTTGGCAAATCCAAATGCCTACATAGGGAACCAGCCTGGGATCGAAACGGAAAACGATGCTTTCATTTTGGCGCGGCAGGAACATTCCGCAGAAGCCTTCGCAGAGAGGAGACGTGAATAGCTTCTCAGCCGTAGCAGCAGTCGGAGAAACAATTCGATTGAGCTCCACGGTTCGACCAGAGCATTCAGTAGCTATTGGCCAGGTGCATCGGTCGCCTGACTTTCCCAATCGCTCGTCTTTGGACCAATTCACCTCTACCTCTTTTACTTCCTGCGGCAGGATAATTTCTGCGTCAGGTTCGACTCTAAGCAGCGGGTGCGCTGACCAGAGAAAGTTCACATCTGATTGACTCAGGTTCGAGACTTCATAATCTAGTCTGACGATGTTTTTCCGCAGTTGAAGTTTTTTCGTAAAGCGAAGAGGCAAACTCCGAATTGAGGTGGTCAACGTGACCTGCTCTCCCGCTATTTCGACGCTCGACGACGAGCACCAAACATCTCCATGATCGGGCAATCGGCTGGCGGAAAATGGCTCTTCTGGATATAAGCAGGCCGCAATTGTAGGTAAGCACTCATCGAAGCCACTCGGCTCGTATTCTTCAAACCTGTCTGCGTAATTGCACGGCCGATATGCCCGCTCTGGATCAGGTGGTTGCAGAAGATATTCGTATCCAGTCTCATTTCTAATTAAGGAGACAATCTTGCCTCCGAGCTCGGGGACCACGGTCAGCCGAAGCGAGCCGTTATCCACGACAATCGCATCGCGCGAAGCAATTCGAGTCTGACAAATCGAGGACTCACTGGACACGGTCGAACTTAATTGCTGAAGCGTCATAGTCGCCTCGCAGCCGGAGCTGGATTCCGTGGTGCATCAGGTAAGCTCCACTCAGTTTTTCGGCCTGATCTTCCAGCTTGTTATCGGTGGTGCTGACAGCATACATCGCATCTTCAGCCAGACCCTGCAAATGCAAAAGCGGCATGCTTTGGCCAAATTGCTGCGAATGCAAAAATGCCAAAACTACGATCTGTTGACTATCTTCTGAAATGTATTCCATCGCGCTCAAATTTGATTCCATCGGTGCGACAAGCCGATACAGTTTTCCATCCTGCACGGTTGCGCGAATTTGCTTGTAAAAAGCAACCATTCTCGTCGCGACCGACATGTCGGCATCCGTCCATTTGTTTAAATTACCACCGATACCCAGTGATCCCGTCATCGCGACCAGGAACCGAAACGTAAGCGGTGTTACGCGTCCATTGATTCCATTCGGCACGTCAGTGACCCAGGCCATCATCACATGCGGCGTGTACGCCTCAGTAAAACCGTATTGGATGGTCAGGCGATCGAGAGCGTCAGTGTTGTCAGAGGGCCAAACCTGATCGACGCGTCGTAGCATTCCCAGGTCCACGCGCGCTCCGCCGCCGGAACACCCCTCAATTTCCAATCGAGGATGTTTGCTGCGAAGTCGGTCGATAATTTCATAGAGATTCTGGATATACCGCACCCAGATCTTCTTCTGATCAGTGAGCGGTGCCTCCGGCCAGCCCGGTTCCGACCAGTTGCGGTTGTAGTCCCACTTCAGTAGAGCAATGTCATTCTCGGTGACGAGGCGGTCCAGCCACGAGAGGATGTACTCTTTAACATCATCACGAGCAAGATTCAGAACAAGCTGGTTGCGGCCTTCGGTGCGCGGCCGCCCGGGGAAGTTCATAACCCAGTCCGGGTGCTTCCGATAAAGATCGCTATCAGGATTGACCATTTCGGGTTCTACCCACAACCCGAAGTCCATTCCCAAGCTATGGATCCGGTCAATGAGCGGCTTGAGTCCGTGAGGAAACTTCTGCGGGTTGACATACCAATCGCCGAGCCCGGCGTGATCATTGTTGCGTTGTCCGAACCAGCCATCGTCCACCACGAACCGTTCTACTCCAAGCCGCGCTGCTTTCTCTGCCAGCGCCATCTGTCCGGCTTCGTCAACATTGAACTCGGTGGCCTCCCATGAGTTGTAAAGAACAGGGCGGAGTCGAGCATGTGGACGTCCCGGCAAGACGTGCTCCAGTTGAAAGCGGTGCAAAATTCGTGAGGCCTCGCCGAGTCCGGCGTCGGTGAAACCGGCGAAGAACGGCGGTGTTTCGAGAGACTCCCCGGGAGTGAGCCGGTAACTAAAGTCGAAGGGATTCAATCCGCCTACGACTCGGCACTGATCGGAAGAAGTACGTTCGATTGTGAAACGCCAACTGCCGCTCCATCCGAGTTCACCGAACCACACCGGTCCATGACTTTCATCGGTATCGCCGATCAGATCAATTGCGAACCAGGGATTCGCTTCAACTCCTGTGCTGCCACGGCGGCTCTCAATTACACGCTTGCCAATCTGCAAGTTTTCGCTCTGCAGCTGCCATTCTCCCGCCCAGCGTCCCGTGAGGTAATGCAGCCGGTACGATCGACCAGGCGGCAGCGTCCAGGCTGCCGATTGCGCGCTCTCCAGTGTGACCGCCTCCGATGTGCGGTTCTCAATCCGAGCGGAGCGCTCGATGATGCCACTGTCTGCGTACACCCGATAATGCAGGTGCACCAAGAGCGGCGATCCCTCATCTTTCAATGTGATCTCGAGGTTGTCATTCTTGAGCTGGTGGTCAACATAATGCAGCACCACCTCGCGATTCCCGTTCGCAAAAGTAGCCTTCAGCGCCGGTTCCGCATAAAGCCCTGCTCCCCACCCGGGATACTCTTGCGGTGTGGTTGCAGTGCTTAGATCAAAGGACGACCATTCGGGCAGCGAGTGTGCACCGCCAAAGTCCTCCGCGCCCATCCGCTTGCCCCAGTACAGAGGTTGCAACTCGCCGCGTTCATTCACGCCAACAGCGTAGGTTGCTTCGCCGCCCTGTAAAACCCACAACTTTTTCTTCTCGACAAAAATGATCGGGTCAGCTGCGCGAGCGAGATGTACTAACAGGCAGGGGACAATGATCCGGGCGAGCAAGAGTACAAGAACGGCCCGCAAACGGAGTTCTCCAAACACGGATCGGGGAAACGATTCGACGTCGTTCGCGTGCGTCATCGCAACAGACTAAACCTGATGTTACCGTCCCAATCATGCTTCAATGATGCACTACGTGCAAGGGAAGCATTTGCTCGTACTCCACGACGAAGGCAACTCCTGCAAACCACGGACTGAAGTCGCACTCGTTGCAGCCCTCAAGAGACAAACTGGTGCGCGAGGAGGACAAGTCTCCCCGCGCAGTCGGTTGTTTACCAATAAAACTTCAGCGCGAACTCAGTTTGCCGTCCGTTGCCGATGGTGTTGTTGATCTTTCCAAATGGGTTGGTCACGCTACTAGCCAAGAAATTCGAGTTACTAATACCCGTTCCGAAGTTCGGATGATTCAGGAAGTTGAAGAACTCGGCCCGGAATTCCAGGTCGGTGTTTTCAGTCGTCCGGAATTTCTTGAAGATCGAGAAATCAAAGTCGGTGAATGCCGGCCCGTGGACTTGATTCCAGGAAGATCCGAGGGGGCTGAAATCAGTTTGCCCAATGGCGGTCACGGACGGAGGCTGAACGAAGGATGAGACATTTAGGAACGGCCCAATGCCATGCGGTCCCTTGCCTGCGTAGGGGTTCGCTCCCTTGGCGATTGGCGCATAGCATTGGAAATCTCCGCTCGTTGTGCCGTTAGGGCAATAGATTGTGAACGGGAACCCATCCTGCGAGGTGACGATCCATTGTGTGCTCCATCCGCCAACGAATGCGTTCGCCACACCTGACATGTTCTTGCCCACCAGCCTCCCTTTGCCGATCGGCAACTCCCAAATACCGCTGGCATGAAAAATATTGGGGACATCGTTACCACAGAAGGTGTAATCCTTGAGATCGCTAAATCCAGGAAGGGTTGGCGCGCGATTGAACACGTTCCCCGTGATACCGAGAATGTTTTTGTAATCATCCTTGCACACCGATCGGGTGTAATCAGCCAGCACGTTCAGGCCTTGTTTGAATCGGCGCTCGAACGTAATTTGGAACGCGTTGTAGTAAGCTGCGCCGTTCGGGTTCAAGTAGTCACTGTTCTCCGCGAAGTCGGGAAAGGGCAGGTAAGGCGTCTTAATGGTCCCCGGCGGAAGAAGCAAGTTCGGAATGTTTCGCTTCTCCCCGTTGAGGAGGTGGTGAGTGTTGTTTCCGATGTAGGCGACGGTAATGGTCTGACTCTGAGACAACTGATACTGGACCGATCCGTTCCACTCTTGGGTATAGGCCGTCTTCCAGGGGCGCTGGAATCCAATAAGTCCCAGACCCTTGGGACTGAAGTTCGGGCTTGCTGGATCGGGATTTGCTGCCGTGAGCCCGTTTTCGAGCGTCGCCTGTTGTCCGTTAGGATAAAGCAGCGGAAGAATGTTGCCATTCGTCGCGGAGAAACCAAGGTTCACCGTGAATGGGTAGTCGTAGCCGGGATCTGGCGCTCCGCCGAGGTTCTCGAATCCGCCATAGAACAGTCCGTAGGCGGCACGGGCAACAAACTTCGGCGTGAACTGGTAGGCCAATCCAACCCTTGGCGCAAAATTTGTGAGTGGGGTGGTAAAGATGCTTGAACCGCTGAGGTACTTCAATCCAATGCCGTCAGTTGCCAGCAGAGGCGCGAACGCCGCCGATAATGGCGCGTTCTTTTGCTGCGAAAGAATCGCATACTGAGCACCGGCGCCATTCGCATTAGGCATCAAAAGGCCGGCTTGCTTGCCGCTGCTCTCACCCACACCGCCGAAAATCTCCCAACGCAGGCCCATATTTAGGGTTAGCTTGGAGGTCGCCTTCCAGTCATCCTGGAAGTAGGTGCCATAGTAATGACGCAAATCGTCAGGCTGAGTGATGTTGGAAGCGGCTGCAAAATTCGCGCCACCAACGTTATCGATACCGCCAACGGTGGAAGGAATGGGTGTGAGCAGAATATCGGCTGCGCCCACTCCGTTGGTGGTGGCACCGGGTGAACACCCTGTCGAACAGCTGAGGCCAGGCGCCATTCCTGTATAGCCTCCAAAATTGAACTGGCCACGGGACCAGGCTGGGTCAACCCAGGGAAAATGTAGCCTTTGATATTCAAAGCCTCCTTTAAAGCTGTGCCCACCATAGACCTTGGTCAAGTTCTCCGTGAATTGAATGGTGTCGCTGATCCGGCGGTTAGGGCTGGCAAACGCGCCTGCGCCGAGGTTCGCCAACCCGCTGATGCCAATTGTCGGCAGCCCACCGTTTTGGGCGGTTTGCGGAATTCCTTGAATACCAAATTGCGCCGGGACTCCGCTGATGAGTGCGCTGGCTGGTTGAGACGAGGTGCGAAGCCGGCTGTAACCAAAACGCGCTTCATTGATCAGGGTCGCCGAGAACGCGTGGGTTTGGCTTACAGCCAGGTTAAGCGAGCGATCCGTGAAATCGCCCCCGCCAAATCCGGTGTCGTCGCCAAGACCCGTGAAGTCGCCGGGGAAATTCGCATGTCTGCGGCTGTAGCTCACGCGCCCAAATAGCTGATCGCGCTGGCTGAAGTTTGCATCCGCGCGAACGTCGAAGTGGTTGTTGTCATCGGGCTGGCTGCGGTTGGCAAAATAGTTGTTACTGAAACCCGAAGCATTTGCCCCAGGATATAGCTGCAACAGCTTCAGTGCGTTGGAGTCGATCCGCGTGGAGGGCAACTGATTCATCAGGTTCTGCTGCGTGGTGGTGGTGAAATCGGTCATTCCAACGAT